>Ga0315289_10005975_pt1 | contig 17920 bp, 11 predicted proteins | sample YL17G11_40_MG_FD_203452 | JGI IMG/M metagenome (GOLD analysis project Ga0315289, IMG submission 203452) | Sediment microbial communities from Yellowstone Lake, YNP, Wyoming, USA - YL17G11_40 | ecosystem: Environmental > Aquatic > Freshwater > Lake > Sediment | place: USA: Wyoming | collected... | reverse complement strand
TATTCCACACTTTCCTCTTATTTTTTTAAATTGAGCTCTAAATTGGCGTAGATATCTATAATCAGTAGTTAAATAATAATTAGAATAAATTGTTGAAACAATAAAATTTTTCGAATCAATACCACCTTTATCTTGCATTACTTTTGTAAGACAATCTATTTGTTTGTCTAATATTTTATTATGTTCTTTGGTTACCAAAACTGGCCATCGTCTCCATGCAGACCCCATGATTTTTCTTACTGCTTCTCTCTTGATATTACCTGACCCTAATTCTTCAATCATAGTAGTAGAAATTGGAATACCAATCTCAACAATACCTTTATGGTCTAATTCAATTATCTGAAGAAATGCATTATTATCTTCCTTCTTATTTTCTGGTAAATTTGGGTCAACTAAATCACCTAGTACGGAATTATCTATAGCAATAGGAATTTTACACATTTTGCATTTCCTTATAAAATATTTTATTTTTTAAACTTCATTAAATTTTAAATTATTAAATATATAAAATAATGTAGTTTGTATGCCAAAATATATTGAAAAATTTGATATTATTATAATTTTATTATAATATTTATGTGAACCACTGAAGGCGTGTGAACACGTCGTAGGTGGTGTTTTTATTTTTCTTCATCCTGTTTCGAGATTTAGTTATACAAACAGGTTCAATGGTTTGCTCTACAAAACTATTCAATCTTTCTTTAAAGGTTTTTTAAAATCTCTGAAAAAATTTAGAATACAAAAATTAAATCATATAACAATGTCCTATTTCTGTCATATTATATAAATTAATTATCTATGATTAGATATTATATTCTTCATTTCTTTCAATATCATCTTCTATATACTTGTCAATAGTTTCAATACATTCTCTTATTAAATTATTTAATCTCCCTGGTTCAATTTTGTTTAACATTTGATTGAATATATTTTTTATTTCAAAAAATATTGCTGGTGATGACCAGACAATATCTCCCGGAAGTGTTTTACAGAAAAGTAAATTTTGTACTTCGTTGTATAAATTACTACTAATCCCCTTTTGAGATATTTCAAGAAAAAGATCCGCTGTTTCAATACTCAAAGGTAATACTTCTCCGCAAATTATTGCATCGACAAGCTGATTTTCTTTTATTAGCTCGTTTATACTTTTAATTAAATAAGTTTCTTTAGAATCTTTTTCTTTTATAAATTCTATTGGTTCAAATAATTTTTTTATATCTAAATTAGTTAAAAATAATTTTGCATTATGCCAAACTATAAATTTCTCTACAAATTTGAAATAATCTCCGAAAGAGTTTACTAAGTTATTAAGACATTTTATTCCTTTATGGGGAATTGCTTCAAAATCTTTTCTATTATGTAAATTATCTTTTTCTTTATTTAATCTATAATCAATAAAATCGATCATTTTATCAATATTTAATTCGCAAAATTCTAGTATTTCTTGAGCTTCGTATGATAATGAAGGACAATCTTTAAGCTTTTTTAGTAATATTTTAGTTAATTTTAATTTTTTTGAATGCGATTCTTCGCTATCAATAGCTTTGTTTATTTCCTTTAAATAAAAAGCTAAACTATTTATTAAGAATTGGCTTAATTCTTTTTCAATTGAAAATATATCAATAAGAAAATTTAATATCGTATTTACATCATTATTTTTCTTAAATATAAAAAATAATCTAGAAACTATAGTAGCTCTTGTTTCAGAATTTCCCTTTTTTATTAATTCTTTAATCCACATCTTCCATTTTGGCTCTGGTAAATTTTCTGCTATTAACATTAAAAATAAATCAATTTTACTCAACTCAATACTTAAAGGATTATCTAATATTTCATTGGCTAAGATACTTAAATGATCAGGACAAATCGCAACAATACCTTTATCAATTTCATCTTTAAATCTCTCAGGAACCTTCACCCACAACTTATTATTCTCTCTAATTTTCCTAAAAACTATTTGGTTAATTTTCACCCAACATATAATAAATAATGCAGGGAAATCGGATTTAAAAGATGATAACCTTCTATCTAAATCGCCTAAAAAAATTAAAATATCATCTTCTCTTGAATATTTTTTATTTAATTCTTCTACAATACTTGCAAAATCTTCCATTTTTACTTTCCATTTATGAGACATGATATTTTCAACAAACCAATGCCATCTATTTTCTTTTGGTGCTAAATTCTCATAATCAGAAAATTTTTTTATATCATATTCCATAGAATATAACCAATGGAAAATCAGATATTCATTTGTATAAGGAAATTTTCTTAAAAAATTGACTACATTTTCTGTGCCAGGTTTTTCTTGTGCCCACCATTTAATAAATAAATCCTCAATCTCACTCAATAATTTAAAATCCTTCTTTAAACTAATTATGCTTCCTATTTATTCTACTAAATTTTTTCTTTCTTCTATAAATATTTCATACAATGGTAACTTTTCTTCGGTGTATCTTCCCATTACGCTTATTCCAATTTTTTTTATTATTTCTAAAGCTTTTATTTGCATATCTAAATTATTACCAGAAAGCATGTTTTTTAAAACAGATATTACCTTATTCCTTATTTCAATAACTTTAGGGTGTTTTATTAAAGGTTTTTCTCCTAAGGTTAACCCACCCAAAAACGGTTCACTAAATCTATGTGTACCTGCTAATAATTCAGAAAGAGAAGATTCTAAAAGATCAATTCTCGTATTACTTGGATTGTTTAACCAGCCATTAAATATATCCAATTTAGATAAAATAACTTCAGGATTATTTTTTAATGGTGAAATATATTCACTAATCAAAGTCGATGGTTTGTAATTATCATATGTTCCTATAATATTTAAGTCAGCCATCTTTTCGATAATGCATATTACTTCCTTATTAAAAGATGGGATTTTCATTAATTCCAAGATAACTGGTCCGTAATCGTCTGTATTAAGTCCAATTTTTTCCATATTTAATTTTTTATAATTTGGGTCTGTTTCAGGAGAGGAAGGATATTCAAGATAAGAAGATAGAAGATTTATAATTCTTTCTGGAATAAGGAAAGTGATTTTTTCTACTAATTCAAGAATATTTTTTCTTTGGCTTCCTGGTGTTTTATCTACATCTTCAATACATTTATCTAAAAATTCAGATAAAGTTTCTTTAACAATATTTGACTCTCCATATCTTGAAGCTGAACCTATATTAGTGAAAATATTTTCTGGATATATAGATATCCATTTCAAGATAAAATCTTTTAAAAAATCTCTATCGAAATATTTTAATTTGTATTGTAAGTAGATATCTCCTTTCATATCTGGGTTAAATCTTACCATTCTTCCTATTTTTCTTAATACACCTGCTTTCATAAGTCTACCAACGGCTTTTGTTAATAATTTAGAATCTAAACTAATTTCAATACCTATTTTGTTTAATAATTCTACATCTTTAATATTGTAAGGAATAATACATGCAAGCACGAAAATAAACTTTTCTATTTCCTTGTCAAATACATCTTTAAGACATTGTCTAACTTCATAATTTATATCTTTAACAAATTTTTCTTTTAATGTGGAAATGCCACTAATTGCTTTTCCTTTTAATTGACTCCCTATCCAAACAATAATATAAGGATTAGGATAATAAACTGCTATAGATTCTTCATCTTTTACTTTACTTTTTCCTGCAGTAGCTCTTAAAAGTTTTATTAAATCATCTTTTTTCCATTCGACAATTTTTATTTCTTCAGTTATTTCGCTACATTTTAACTCTTCTAATAACCTTTGCAATGAATAAATACCTGAACTTCTTAATGACAAAATTAACTTTATATCCACATCTCCTTTTCTTAAAAAGTTTACAAGTGGTTTGACCGATTCAAGGCACCTATCCTCATCATCAAAAATTAATAAATATTTTCGTTCTTTAGAAAATTCATCTTGTATTGCATCTTTTACATCCCTATATCCTGCATTAACCAACCAAACCTGCCTTGTTGAATCAATCTGGTAAGCATTTTGGGCTATTTCTCTTAGAAGATGAGATTTTCCATAACCTCCCGGTGAATGGATTAAAAGTATTTTATTATTTGAAGAAATAAATTGCTTTATATTAGTAATATGTTTTTCAAAGTCATCAGTCTTTATAGAAGGGAAGGATGCCAAATAAGGCTCAACTTCAGAGAAATATTCAGTACAAGGAACAAGCAGAGGATGTTGAGGATAATCGAAAAAGTAATATCTTAACCAAGGTTGTTTTTCTATGCGTATAGTTAGATTTTCTCGATGCCAAATTCTTAAATCTTTAACTTTCTCCCCATTAAGACTTTCTAATTCTAAAATATCTTCAGTTTTTAATTCTGCATTAGTTGCGATTTTTAAATATTCTACTTTATTTTTCTGTGCTTTATCTAATTCTTTTTTAATTTGAGGTTTTAGAATTTTTACTGCACCTTTTAAATTTTTAGTTGTCCATTTTGATTGAATTGAATATATTCCTTTTTTTTCTTCTTCTGGATACAACCCATTATAATAACCATCCCATCCTCCATCTGCTCCAATATAAGGACTTGATGGAATAAAACCTGGTGAATTACACTCTAAAGCAAATAGATGGTTAATAAGTCTTTGGAATGTCTTTTCGTCCGATATTTTAGACCACTCAAGTTTATACAATTTAGCACTCCTTTAAACTTTCAAAAAATAAAATATAGTAAAACAAGTCATTTTAAAACAAGAATTAAAAATAGAAAGTGAATACTTTAATAGGGATTTCCCCAATTCTCTAAATCTATTAAAAATTCACTTAAATTCCGCTTATCATATACTTTTGCTATTTGGGGATAATTTAAACCAGTTGATTTTATAAAATTTAACCAACGTTTATCAATTAGCAAAAAGTCACAATAAGCAGCCGGGACAATAGTATGCAAAACGTCATACCATTCTTTGTTTGGCATTTCCATATTTTCATTTATTGCTATGTAATCGATGCATGATTTCCATAAAAATTCTGTACACGGAAATTTATATGTATTAGTATTTTCTTTTCTTCTTCTAAACCGTTTTTTTGCATTAGAAAGAGCATTAATATTATTTCTTGCTCTTATAACAATAGGAAATAAATCTTCCTCCCATTTTTCATTTAGTATTTTACCGGTTCCCAAATCTTGTCGATAGGCCAAAAATATTTCGGATACTTTTAAGGGATTTTCAGGATTATGAATCTTTATAAATGAATCCAATAATCCACAATCTATGGCGGGGCTAATTTTTTTATATATTTTTTCTTTCTTAATAACTCTCGTAAAATTAAAATCTAAAAAGGCACTCTTGTCTGCCCCTATTAAATCGATAAATTTGTGTAAATTTTGAATTTGCTCTTGATTATTTATGGCCATACTTTCAATAATTGATACTTTAGACAATATTAAAGTACCACCTAGATCATTTAAAATTTTAATAAATTTATCAGCTAACTCATTATTCCCAATAAAATCAAATAATGCCCATATATCTAAGTAGATTGTGGGCGGATATGCAATCTGATCAATTTTTACTGCTATTCTCCCATTTATATTTATTTTAGAATATTTAAGCATTACTTCACCCAAATAACACCTTTTTACAAATTACTAAGTCAAAGGTCGTAGTCCATTGTTCTTAATAATTCAAAAGAATACATTTGTTAAAAAGCTGCAAAGTACACAAATCCACCCAAGCCATTAATTAGTTAAGAAATGAGATTCCTCTTATTTTTTTTATATTACATATCTTTAAATTTCTCCTCACATTCTGTAACTAAATCAATTAAGACAGATAAATACTTTTTGCAAATATCAAATAAATTAACACCGGGAATTTCTGTAAACTAATAACTCAAAAATATATCAGTTTTTCCTTCTTTATAGTTACTTTCCATTTGTTCATAAAAATATTTAGCTTCGTTAAGCTTTGCTCTAGATTTAGACATTTTTTACCTCGAATTTTAACAATGTTAGGAGTGTTCCCTGTGCCTACATTCAATCAAAAATTCTGTTATAACCATAAAAGAGTGCTTTTTTATAATTTCCAAATATCTCCTATTCAATTCTAGCTTTCCTTCTTGATTTCCTTAATAAACGCATTATATATTGAATCAAATAATAAAGATTTTAATTGGTCTTTAAGTTTTTCATTGTCAACTATTCTTTTATAAAACTCAATGTTATTATTTAGTAAAGTTTTCATTTCTTCATTAAAATAACTATCAAATACCACTTTGACTTTTCGTTTAGAGTTACTTTTAATCTTATTTTTTAAGTCTTCATTTTCCATAAGGTGATTTTTAATTCCAGCTAAGAATAATTTATCGTCATCAGTAAAATCAGTACCAAATGCATCATTTAACTCTTTAATAATCACGGATAAGGCCTCGTTGTACAAGGGAATTGGCTCCCCGCCTACATCTGAATTTGGTTTCAACTCTCCATATCCAGTTAATTCGATTTCTTTCATACCTTTATTTTCGATCTTGTATGAATCAATATCCACATCCTCCAAGACATTGTAAGGTATTGTGTCACTTTCCGCAGGTAATTTTCTCAATAGAAACTTACCAAATATGTACAATTTTTCGAGCTTTAAATCAAAGAACGGTATTAACTGAGATAAGAATGAATATATATTTTGATATCTTCGCAATATTTTTTTAAAACTACCTCTTTTATCTTTATCTAATTTTTTGAATTCACCTACAATTGGGTTTAATATATTATGGAGTCTTGGTTGAATTGCACCTTTTTTATAATTATCCACAAAATTGTTTATGTCATTTCCATCAAAAATTTGAAAATCTAATAATACATCATACAAATCATACAATTTGTGCGGGTCTGTGCCTTCTTCTAAATAAGTTGATTCATAATAAGGTTGAAATGATTTTTGAATTACATCCGGTTTATTTACAAAATCAAGTACCAAAGTATCGTTCTTATGCGGATAAATTCGGTTTGCTCTGCTTAATGTTTGTACAGCTGCAATTCCATTTAGCTGTTTATCAATATACATGGTATGAAGCAGGGGTTTATCAAAGCCGGTTTGAAATTTATTTGCTACAATAAGTATTTTATAATCATCCTCCCCGAAAGCATTTACAATTTCTTTTTTGAGTGAAAGATTATTCATAGAATTTTCTGTATATTCCTGTTCATCGTGTTTAACAACACCGGTGAAGGCGACCAGTGTCTTAATGGGAAAATTCTTTTCTCTGATCTGTTTATCAAATTCTTTTTTATATAGCACAGTATGAAGTCTTGACCTGGTTACCACCATTGCTTTTGCTTTCCCCTGTATCTTGTGGATAGTAGAATTCATAAAATGAGTGAGCATAATATCTGTTTTCCTTGATATTGCAACTGGATGCACTTCAACAAAATTTCTAAGTAGCTTTTTGGTCTTATTTTCATCAAATTCTGGGTCGTCTTCTATGGTTTTAATCAATTTAAAGTAACTCTCATAAGAAATATAATATTTCAGAATATCAAGTATAAATCCCTCTTCTATTGCCTGTTTCATAGAATACAAATGAAAAACTTTATACCCTCCGTGTTCATCTTTTGTACCAAACATCTCTAAAGTCTTATTTTTCGGTGTAGCAGTAAAGGCAAAGAAAGATATATTTTTCAAATTTCTATAAGCTTCAGCCTCTTTGAAAATATCCTCATCAACTTCGCTCATAATTTCAGAATCAATTTTTTCTGCCTCCTCTAAACTATTTGTGGATAATACTTTTTTCAGCGACTTGGCATTCTCTCCTGCCTGCGAAGAGTGTGCCTCATCTATAATCACAGCGTATTTTCTTTCAGGAAGAGAACCAATCTCTTCTAAGATATAAGAAAATTTCTGGATAGTGGTTACTATAATATTACTCCCTGTTTTCAGCGCTTTTCCTAACTGTTCTGAATGTTTCTCAATTTTTTCCACAATACCTTTTATTTTTTCAATAGACTGCACCTGATCTTGAAGCTGCTTATCAATCACTAATCTATCTGATACCACAACAACTATATCGTAAATTCTATTATCATCTTCATCAAATTTATTTATAAGTCCATGTGAAAGCCAGGCAATGGTCTTTGTTTTTCCGCTTCCGGCACTATGTTCTATAAGATAATTTTTGCCAGGTGCTGCATCGTACAATAATTTATTTACACACTCCAATTGGTGGTACCTTGGGAAAATAGGCTTTACTTCTTCGGTTTCTTTATCTTTTTCTATATAGATAAAATTTGATATTAATTTTGAGAGCTGGTTTATTTGCAAAATGTCAAGGTATAAATAAGAAGTTTTGTAATCATTTTTTACTTCCGGATTTTCCAGTCCTTTATTAAACGGCAGGAATTTAGTTTTGTTATCTTCGAGTTTTGTTGCCATGTATATTTTTTCATCACTCATAGCTAAATGCACCAGGCACCTTTGGAATATTGGCTCACTGGGAGCTCTATTATTTTTATACTGGTTTATCGCCTTTTCAACTCCCTGGGAGAAAGTGTCTTTTAATTCAATAGTAATAATTGGTAAACCGTTAATAAAAATGACCAAATCTAATCTGTTGCTACCTTCTTTTTTTTCGTATTTTAGTTCATCAATTACAGAAAAAATATTTTCTTCAAATTGAGTGAATAAGTCAGGATTTTTATGTGTATTAGGTTTGGGAAAAAACAATTGGAAATAACAACCGACGTCTTTAAATCCGTTCCTTAAAATATTAATCGTACCTTTCCTTTCAATCTCTTTTACCAATCTTGCTAAGAATTTCTTTTCTGCATCGTCTTTATATATATTTTGAAATTTTTTCCATTCCTTTGGTTGTGTATTTAAAATAAATTTTAAGGTAAGCTCCGGATCTAAACATACTACCTGAACATAATTATCCGGCTCCCTTTTTACATAACCCGTAGATAACAGATGGTTAATTATGTGGTATTGAAAATCTTTTTCTGAGGTATTTGTGATCATATTATAACCTCCGATTGTTTAAATTGTATTGAATATAAAAATTCCATCATCTCTTTTGCAAAGCTACGAACATCCTCAATATTATTTTTTGTAAATATGTGGGAATCAGGATTCAAGGAATTCTTAAATTCAAGTAATTTTATTTTTTCCTTTTCGTCAATGATTTGCTTACTAAATAATTTTTCAATCAAATCACCTAAGTCATCAGACTTTATGGATGAATCTCTAATTTGTTTTTTGGGGGTTTCTTTTAAATAATTCTCTAAAAATAATCTTAATTTTGTTCTAATATCGTTTTGATTTTTTCCGTTTATAAAATCATATATTTCATTAAAAGCAAAATCATACTCATTAAGAATAAATTTATCTTTCTTCCCATTATCTATATAGCTCGTTTCTTTATTTTTTTTGATTTCTAATAATTTTACTTCACTTTTATCATCTTTGTTAATCTCATAAAATCTTCTTAAAAAATTAGGGTAGTGAGTAGCTATAATCATTTGGTTTAAATTATTCAAGGAACCACTTAGAAGATTAATTGTATTCGTAATTCTATTTTCATCAAAGCTTGTAATAGGATCATCTAAAATTACAATAGTTTCTCTTTTTATATCCTTTTCTTTTAAATCAATTTTTGCCCAAAAAATTGAAAGAGCCAAAGCTCGCTTATCAGATGAACTAAAAACCGTTTTAAGATTTTCATTCGAAATTGCATGTCCTCTAAATTCTACTTTTAGTGAATAAACAGGCTTATTCCCTTTTCTACTTATTTCCTGTTTTAAAATGAAATCATTGCTTCCAAACTTTTTAAAGAAATAATTTATCTTTTCAAAATATTTTTCTAAATATCCAGATTGTTCTCTCTGAAGCTCATTCTCTAATAATGGAATTTCCATCTCTAATTCATTAATTTCATTTTTTAATTTTTTGTATTCTTCACATTCTTTCTTTTGCTCAAATTTTGATTTTTTATATTCAAGCTCATTTATAATTATCTTTAAAAGATTAATTTTATCCGATTTTGCACCACTTTTATATTCATTTTTGAAATTTTCTATTATTTTAATTGTTTCTTTAATAATTGCTTTTGCTTCCTCCAATTTTGTTATATAAGAGCTTATACTTTTCTCAAATTCTTCAAAATTAAAAATAGTCACTTTTTTGTAAGGAATTTTATTTTTTGTATCTATTTTATATTTTAAGTCTTTGATAATTTTATTTTTTTCTTCTTCTATTTTACTTTCATTTAAAACATTTAAAATTGCTTCAAATTTCTTTACACTATTTTTAAAGCCATCATCTTTAATTAAAGGAATATAGTCTTTTATGCGCAGTAATTCTGCTTGTAGAACTTTAGTATAATTAAAATAAATCTTCTCCATATTTTCAATATTGTATTTTAATTTACTTGAAACATTGTCAATGAAATCATTATAAGATTTATCAAAAAGCTTACTATATATATCAATTAAATCTTTTGCGTTTTGTAAATCCTGTCCACAATAAGGGCAATTATCATTTTTTGTATACTCTACCCCCTTTCGTATCCATTGCTCAGCATTGTTACTATCTAAAAAATTTGTATTAACATGCTCATTAAATTTTCTTAAAGTTTCGTCTTTGATATTTGAATAGTTTTTCTCCAATACAATGTTAATTTTTTTAATATTACCAATAATATCTATTTCTTTGATTTCTAATTCATTTGGCTGGGACATCTCGATGATTTTTTGAGGATTCTTTAATCTTTTTTCTTCTTCTTGCAATTCTGTCTCTTTTTCTATTAATTGTTCTTTAATATCTCCAAAATCAAATTTTTCTATTGAATAATCGATGAAATCATCTATTTCTTTTGTTGATTTACCTTTAACAAATAAAGGAACAACACTTTTTAGGTCAGAATTATTTTTTCTTAACCTTATCTTTTTTTCTTCTATTTTTTTTGCCTTATTTATCCCTAATTCTCCAAAAATAAAATCTGTGAAATTTTCTTTATTTTCTCTTTCTATAATTGAATTGGTAAAAACATTTATATCAATAAAATTTTCTCCAAAAATTTCTATTTTGTCTGAATAATTTAATTTATCCCATATAGAATTTTGAAAACTTATTTTTTCTTCTTTGCCATTTTTTTCACTTACGGATAGAATAATTTTTTGTTCCTCATTTATATTGGGAATAGTTTTTCTATTATTAATCAAAGATGGCTTATTGTCTTTTAATGATTGAAAAATATCAATTAACGTAGTTTTTCCATAATTATTTAGTCCATAGATCAGAGTTAGTTCTTCTAACTGTTTATCTCCACCTGTATTAAAATTTTTATATGTTCCAACATTAATTATTTCTTTAATCCTTTTGATTTTCATATTTTCACTTCCCTTATATCTATTTTCCCAGTAACGGTATGATGAATTAATGATTTTTTATATTCTTCTAAAAAATTGATTTTCCTTTGGATTTTTTGAATTGTATTGTTTACTCTTGCAGTGAATTTGTCTAAAAAAATAGCAATAGCAATTTGCTCAGTAAGTGATGGCCATGCAATCTTAATGTTGCCTAATTGTGTAGGATCTGCTCTTGGCATCTTTACACCGTAAGTTGTTGAGGTAACTAAATTAATAAAACTTTTTGAAAGAAGTCTATAAAATAGAAATTTCGGATCAATCTTTTCCCCAGTTTCATAAACGATTAACTCTCCAGTGCATGACCCTTGGAAATCTGTTATAATAACTTTAGCTAAATAAGGACGTAATTTACCGAATAAGACATTGTTTTCTTTAAATCTTATAGATTCACCGTCAATTTCTTCTAGCGTTGAGGAAGAGATTAACTTGCCTGTCTCGCTTTCAATGTGTTCTAATCCAATAAATTTTGTACTCGGATTTTTAGCGGTATCTTTAATCTTCTTTTCATAAATATTGTATTTCATTTTATGTACTTCCCACCCTTCCGGAATCTCTCCAATCCAATCAATTCCAGAATCTTTCATATTCGCATTCGGGTTAAACCCTATCTGCGTGCGAAGCACAGGCAGGCCTTTTGTCACAGCATAATTTATTAAGGCGGATCGTTTTTCTTTTAAAAGCTCAATGAGTTTTTTGTCTTTTTTAATAAGCTCATCAATTTCTGCTATTTTTTTATCGAGGAAACTAACTATGCTTTTTTGATAATTCTTATCTATGGGATAAGCAAAATATTCTCTTTGAATTAATGATTCTGAATCTAAATTTTGGATTCCTGTAGTTTGTTTAATGTAATTAAAATTTACTCTATTATTATAAAAAGCTTTAAAATAATAATTTAAAAATGTATTATTCATTCTATGGCTAATTTCGAGTTTGCCAATAAAATTAGAATAAGTATACTTTTTTTCTTTAGAAGAATTTTTTAATTGAACCACTCTTCCTACTATTTGTTTTTCTCCACCTCCTGATTTTTCAATAACTAAATCTCCTTCTTTTAATCTCAACTTAGTATCTTTTATATTTCTAATTGTTAATTCTTTATTTAAATTAAAATTGAATTCTAAAAAATCGGCAACTCTAAGAACAATAAAATCTTTATTGCCTCCGGAAGAATCATCGCCCCATTGTCCATTCTTTATATACGGAACAAAACTTTTAATTCTATGTGCTTCCCACCCTTCTGGAATTTCACCAATCCATTTTATTCCTGAATCTTTGTATTTAGGATATGATTTAAGTTTCATTACAATCCCTCTTTCAAAAGCTCTTGAATTTCAGCGGTAATTTCTTTAATATCTTTTTCAATCTCTTCCAATGGTCTTGGAGGAACATATTCATAAAAATATTTTGTAAAATTAATTTCATATCCAATTTTGTCCTTTTTTCTATCCATCCAGGCGTCAGGATAATAGGGTTTAACCTCTCTCTCAAAATAATTCTCGATATCCTGCTTTAAGGGAATCTTTTCCGAATCTCTTAAATTTGAATCTAATAATTTATGCCCTTTATCATCTAAAACATAATCGGCAGTATCATCATGTTCAGATAAAGTTAAAATAATATTTTTTATAAAACTTGCTGATAAATTAAATTCTTTTAAGGCTATTTGCACTTTTTTTTCAAATTCATCCCAGTTTTTGTAAAGATTATCCCCTATTGCTTGTAATGCTTTAATGATTGCTTTTTGTTTCTCTTTTCCGTTTTTTTCTTCCTCTAATTTTTCTTCTGGATTTTTATTTTTACTCTCTGCAAATTTTACAAATGTTTCTACAGAATAAAGATTTTCCAGCCGTTCTTCGGTAATTTGATAATTCAGCTGTAAAGGTCTCTCGACAATTACTTTTGTATAACCAAATTCTTGGTTATCGAAAATCCTGCAATATTTATTTTCTTCAAAATCATTATAGAGTTTAACAATCGTTTCAATATCCCCATCGCTTAGCTTATTTCTTTTATTACCCAAACTTTTACGCATCTTCTCAAAAAAAGATTTAGCATCTACTAATTGAATCTTACCCCTTCTATTTTCATTCTTTTTATTACTCATAATCCAGATATAGGTATTAATACCAGTATTGTAAAATAGCTGATCAGGTAGTGCAATGATCGCTTCAATTAAATCATTTTCCATAATCCACTTACGAATATTACTTTCCCCGGAACCTGCATCACCAGTAAATAGTGGGGAACCGTTGGTGATAACGGCAATCCTTGATTTTTCATCTTTTGTATTCATCTTGGATATCATATGTTCTATAAAAAGCAACTGTCCATCATTAATTCTTGGGAGACCTGCTCCAAATCGTCTGCTGAATCCATATTCTACTTCTTTTTTTACTGCATCTTCGTCCTTTTTCCATTCCACACCGTAAGGGGGATTAGAAATAATATAATCAAATTTCATATCAGGAAACTGGTCTTTAGACAGTGTGCTTAAAGGTCCTGTAATCTTATTTTCTCCTTCTCCCTTTATTAACATATCCGATTTACAAACCGCAAATGTTTCCGGTTGCAATTCTTGGCCAAATAATACAACTTTAACATCTTTATTGAGGGAATTTATGTAATTCTCTGAACCAGTGAGCATGCCACCCGTTCCGCAGGCAGGGTCATAAACGGTTTTTATCAGATCCTTTTTCATTATTTCTTCTTTGCTACTGGCAAACATTAAGTGTGTCATTAGTTTTACAACTTCCCTCGGTGTAAAATGATCTCCTGCCTCCTCATTCGACTGCTCAGAAAATCTCCTGACCAACTCCTCATAAATCGTTCCCATCTCTTGATTTGAAACTTTATCCGGATGTAAATCCACTTTAGATTCTGAAAATTCTTTAATCAACAAATACAATAAATCTGCTTTTGCTAATTCAGTAATATGCTCCCGCATTTTAAAATTTTCAAATATATCTTTAACATTCTGGCTGAAACTCTCCAGATAATGTAATAAATTATCCTTAATATGCTCTGGGTCTTCCAGGAGTGATTTAAAATCGTATTTTGAATAATTATAAAAGCTATGTCCCGATGCACTCATCAGAACGTCATCAAGATTTTCAAATTCATTTTTATATTTATCATATGTAGTCAAAATATCTTTTTTGGTATCACTTAAGACACAATCAAATCTTTTTAATACCGTAAGGGGCAAGATTATTTTTTGATACTCATTTCTTTTGTACACTCCTCGAAGCAAGTCCGCCAAACTCCATATAAAATTAACTTTTTCCTGAAAATTTCCCATTTTTCACCTCAACTATTTATCATGCCTTTTTCATTAAAACTAAAATAACCATCTTTTGATATAATGATATGGTCAACCACATCAATACCTATAAGTTTCCCGACTTCTATCAATCTATCAGTAATGCTGATATCTTCTTTGCTTGGCTCGGTATTACCTGATGGATGATTATGGACAAATAGAATTCCGGCAGCTCTGTCAGTTATTGCATCGGCAAATATTTCCCTCGGGTGAACAAGGTTCTGATTCAAGGTACCAATAAAAACTGTTCTCTTTTCGATAAGATTATGTGCTCCATCCAAAGTAAAGGTAAGAAAATATTCTTGTTTTTTACCCTTCAGCTCTTCTGTCATTTTTACAATATCATTTGAACAGGTGACTTTTATTCTATCCTTAATTAAAAATCTCTTTGAAAATTCAATAGCTGCTATTATCTGCGATGCCTTAGCGGCTCCAACGCCATCAATATTTTTTAAGCTTTTTACATTAATAACATTAAAATCTTTCTGAACTAATTTTAATATATCTCTAGCTACTTTAAATACATCTTTACCTTTTATCCCACTCCCAAGTAAAACAGCTAGAAGTTCTATGTCTGAAAGTACTTGAGGCCCATTTCTATCCATTTTTTCCCGAGGTCTATCAAATTTCGGTATATCTTTAATGTTTTTCATTATATGCTCCTTGCTCTTCTTTTAAATAATATTATTAAAGGAATGTCCTATCATTTTGTTCCTTTAAATGAAATGTAATAGGAGGAATTCCTGTCCCTAAAGCTGGGAACTATTTGATTCTATAATTAAAAAATAGTTTGCAACTATAGATCCCCTTTTTTTGGCATTTGGGGTCATTTTTTTATTACCTCCCAATATCCACCTTTGGCAGAGCCAATTCTCTTTAATGTTCCTTTTTTCATACCGGCAATCTCTTCCTGTATCTCCTGGTGAAGACCTTTGGAGGCAAGGGCCTGGGCAAAGCTACCCATTTCCAGAATCCATTTCTTAACCTTGATTAGGCAGCTTACTTCCACTGAGAAGAATGATTGAGCCATCGGATAATTCTTTTATCTTTTGGGTGGAGAGTCTTATATTTTAGTCGCTATCGACCATAAATGAAAACTCTCAGGAGAAACTGCTTTTGGTATTTATTTGTTATCCAGTTGTTTTTAAAACATTTCTTTTTTATCATCTTTGACTTAAAATCCACTAAAGCGACATTTTACTAAAAAGTCGCCTTAGTGGATTTAATAATTTTTATAATTATATTTTGAATTTCATCCTTTATTTTTCTATCATGAGAATAATCAAGCATCTCTGCAATATTAATACGATAGCTAATAATTACATTAGAAAATATTCTCTTATATTCTCCTTCATCTATAAAGCCAATCTTTTTCTTTTCCATAAATAAATCAACAAGTATTTTTTCAATTTTTGCCCAATTCTTCACCTTAGAAATACGTGAAGACACAGAAGGTCTTAGTATAATAGTTTGTGTTTTTAATTCTACAAATTTTTCTGCTTCAATTTTATGGGGATTGAGATATACATTATAATTATCTTCTATCAAAAAATCTTTTACGGATTGCAGGAAATCTTTATCGGTATAGATAAAAGTTACAAATTGGCTGGGTAAATGATGGAAGAAGCCTTTTAGTTGTTCGGTACTCCAGCAAGAAAATTCAAGAAGTGGAAATTTTTCTATCAATAATTTTATAATTTTTTTAGTAGATTCTATATTCAGCTCAAATTCTTTTTGAATATTAGAATACCATCCTCTTCCTGCAGTAAAAATAAGTTTATTTTTCTTAAAAAGATAAAGATATTTTTTTAAAGTATCTTCTTCGAATTTAATTCCATTTTCAGTAAAATATCTTTTTAAATCGTTAATATGAAAATAATATCTATCTCTTGCGTAATCAATAATATGTTCTTTAATTGTTATGTTCGCCATCATTCCTCCTTTGTCATTTTATCTGTATCTGGGGACGGTAAAAAAATTAATCTTTTTTATTTTTCTATAACTTAATACTAATTCGACAAAAGGTTGGGAAAGTCCTTCTTTTTTGTGAATTAAGTTATAAAATACAAGGGTTCGCAATTAACCGATTAACCAATTTGCCAATTCACCAATTAATTAATTAAACCATTTACCAATTTAAAAACAATCTGCCAATTAAAATAATCTACCAATCTTCCAATTAGCCAATCAATTTAGTTAGCCGGTTGCACAGTTTGCCAGTTAATCAGTTGAGATTGCCACGCTCGCTTCGTTCGCTCGCAATGACAAAAGAGATGGATTCCCGCTTTCGCCTGCCTGTGCGTGTACGCACGCAGACAGGTCCGCACGCAGACAGGCGCGGGAATGACAGAGGCGAAATAGAGATTGCCGCACCCTGATAAAACAGGGTTCGCAATGACAGAAAATGTTTCACCCCCACCTTAATCCTCCCCCTCAAAGGGGAGGGAATATCGGAATAATCTCCCCTTAAAGGGGAAGGGATATAGGAAAAATATCCACTCAAGAAGGGAGGGAATATCGGAAGAATCTCCCCTCGAAGGGGGGAGGGAGTAGGTGTCAAGGGAACCTGTCACTATTTACTCCACTCAAACCCTTATAAAATAAGGCTTTCCGCCCACATCTAAAATAAGCCATTTTAAGCTCTTTTAAGCGCTTATTTTAAAAAATATGACCAATCACCTTAAGCACCCTCAAGAAACGCTGCTACGACGATATTTCGTTTAAACCCTTATTTTACAAGGCTTTCAAGCTCCTAAAAATAGTGTTTTAGCCCTTTTTTGCTTCATTTTCTCCCTATTTTAGAAGAACTAAAACCATCCCCTATAACAAAAAAACACGAAAACCCTTTAAAAAAGACCTTCCTAAAAGCCTTATAAAATAAGGGTTTCAGGATAAAATCACCGTATACGTCTCTAGACGCATGATTTTAAAAAATAGGTACTTTTACCCCTCAAAAATGGCACTTTTTTGACTAAAATTTCACTCTTTTAAAAACTGAAAGTGGCTATTTATATGGGTTTCATGATTTTGGGGAGGCAAAAATAGGCTAAAAACAGGGGTCGAATTTACCGTTTTTTCGAAAATTGAGACCTGTTTAAAGGCACTCCAGGTGCGTTAAAAGGGCATTCCTGAAGGGGGTCGAAAGCCTTGTAAATAAAGGGTTTTAAAGATAGTAAATAGGAACGGCCTGCCGTCCCCTGTTCCTTTTATTGACCT
>Ga0315289_10005974_pt1 | contig 17922 bp, 15 predicted proteins | sample YL17G11_40_MG_FD_203452 | JGI IMG/M metagenome (GOLD analysis project Ga0315289, IMG submission 203452) | Sediment microbial communities from Yellowstone Lake, YNP, Wyoming, USA - YL17G11_40 | ecosystem: Environmental > Aquatic > Freshwater > Lake > Sediment | place: USA: Wyoming | collected... | reverse complement strand
TGAGTCCTTAGTACTACACGCAGATCTGCCATCCTCTGTCCCTTTCCCAATCAGGGTCTCTCCCCTCTCGGGTCTGTTTTATGGCTCCTCCCGAAAACTATCGGAACCAGAACAGGAGGACTTCCCCAGGTAAGACCGCACCGCCTCCCCATATCCCGTCCAACTTCACCTCGGTTCGGTTCACCGGATATCAGGACTCGCTCTGGTACGCCTGCTCGTCCTCCTCCCCGCAGCCATTTAGTTGGTTCGCTGTTCGCTACGTACATGGGTTCTGCCTCATGCTTCCTCCAGACATCCATTTCTGCTCATGCCCTTGCCCTGTCGGCGTTGTCCTTCCGTCCGGTACCGGCGGACTCTTACTTCTTCGGCGCTTGCGTCATGCCGGGCGCACGTAAAGAACCCCGCCCACATAAGGGCGGGGCTTTAAAACCCAAATTCTAAACCCAAAACCGAGATCCCGAAACAAGTTCGGGATGACAAAAAGACGAGAACCAAACCGTCCTGTCATGCTTCTGAACTTGTTTCAGCATCTGGTTGGCTATTTTCTGCCTTTTGCAGACGCATCTTTCATCCCCGCCCACAGGACGGAGTTTTCAGATGCGCTTTTAATAATTATCAATAATACCTATGATTTCCTATCATTAATCTTATTTGATCTATTTTTTCTTGGAACATGTCGAGCTGAGGCTATTTGGATATATTCTAAGGCCTGTCATGAAAATGAAAAGAAAGATATTAATCGTTAAAGAATTTTAGAGGTCAAATTTCATGAAATGAATGAAGCATTCTGCTCTAGATCTGGACGATCAGTAATTGCAGTTTGGCCTTTTGCCAAACATCACCTTCTTCCTCCTCCTCCCCTATTAAAGGGGAGGGGGAGGGTTAAATTTTTCATGGCTCTCGGCTCATGAAACGACCATCACAAATTATTTAAAATAAGCTCTGTCGAACTTCACCACTCCAGGATGTGCCTCCGGCCGAATGCCTTCAAGATTTTTTCTCATAATAACAACGCCATTATCACCAGCAATGACGAGGATGGGAAGATTGGCTGCCATTATTTCTTGCATTTTCACATACAAAGCTTTCCTTTTGGCAGCGTTCAACTCCACGTCGGCTTTCTCAATGATTTGATCCAGTTCTGGATTTTCATAGCCTGCAAAATTATTCGGAGCTTTAGAGTGAAAGGAGCCGGAAGCGTAAAGGTCTTCTGTCGGCCGTGTTGGACTCACGACGAATAAATCCCAGTTCCTCTCTCTGGCTGTTTCCGCCCATCTCGCCAGATCAACCAAAACCAGTTCAACATCCATGATTTTTGCAAGGTAATCCTTGATCATAATCGCATATTCTTCGTAATCCTCCACTTTCAAATAATCGATCTTGATTTTGGGTTTTTCATAGCCCGCTTCTTTTAGCAATCTTTTTGCTAGTTCTACATCATACTTGTAAGTAGGCAATTTATCAGTCCAGCTCGGTAGCGGACGAGGGAGCACGCTTGGGTTGGGGTTCACCATACCTCCAAAGCTTTTCACAATAGCATTTAAATCAACGGCATGTGCTATGGCTTGTCTCACTTTCAGCTCCTTAGTTGGTTCCTTTTGACAGTTTATCCATGCATAGCCGATATCAATATTAAAAGGTTTCAATGTCTTGAAATTCTTATCTTTCATCTTCAACATACTGCGATAGGCTCCCGAATTCATGACCGTATAGTAATCGATATCCCCTTTTTGTACCGCATTAATGCACACCGATGGCTCAGGAACAATCTTGAAGATCAGTTTTTTCATTTTGGGAGCGCCCAGGAAGTAATCCTCGTGGGCATTTAAAATAATTTCTGATCCCGAAACCCAGTTGCCCCATTGAAAGGGTCCTGTTCCAATGGGTTGGAGTCCAATTTTACTCCCTAATTCATTCGCCGCTTTCTCACTTAGAATGGCACCTCCATGATAGGCCAAGTTCCCAAGAAATCCCATCGAAGGCCTTTTGAGAAAAATTTTCACTGTGTACTTGTCCGGGGTCTCCACGTGATCAACGACTGAAAAATTCTGGAACTCTCTGGATTTGGCCTGGGGATCAAGATGTCTCATGATGCTGAACTTGACATCAGAGGATGTCAGTTCACCATACCCCTTATGGAATTTCACTCCTTTTCTCAGTTTGAAAGTTACGACTTTCCCGTCCGGTGAAATGGCGTAACTCTGGGCCAAATCGTTTTCGATTTGGCAACTCTCAGGTTTGAATTTTAATAAGCCATTATAAACATTAACGATTAACAGTCGGTCTGTGCTTGTCTTAAGCCTTGCTGGATCAACTTCGGTCATATCAAAATCAATAGCAACACTTAATTCATTCACAGCCCCATGAGACACTCCACCTGGAAGAACCAACCCCATGACTGCGAGAACTAACATTAGTATAACCTTGATCTTTCCCATTGTTTTACCTCCTTTATAATTCCGTATACAGGTTAAGTTAACTCTTTCAAATGTCATTGCCTGATAAATGCATCTTCCTGCCCTGCCTCACCTCCTTCCCCTATAATCATCCTTAATAAGATTTTCAGAACTTGAAGAGGATCAAGTTTGCTCGTCCTCTTAGAAAAAATTTATCTCCATTTTGAATTGGTGTAACCACTGATATCTACATCCATCCTTCAAGATTGCTCTAAGTATTCCTTCTTTCTCGCCACCACATCCGATATCACTCATACAAAAAGCATCTGACCCAATGAACCTGGCTGATTTCTTTTAATTCGGGCTTCTCATTTCTGCAAACCTCCATCCCTTTCGGACATCGAGTGTGGAAATGACACCCAGGAGGGGGATCGATCGGACTCGGGACATCCCCTTTCAAAATGATCCTCTGTCTTTCAAGCACAGGATCCGGAATAGGCGAAGCAGACAAAAGTGAAATTGAGTAAGGGTGAAGGGGATGATCATATAATTCGTCACTTGCACTCAGCTCTACGATTCTTCCTAAATACATCACCGCAACCCAATCGCTAACATGCTCAACCACACTTAAATCATGGGATATAAAAAGGTAGGTAAGATCAAACTCTTGCTGTAAATCTTTTAGAAGATTAAGCACCTGAGCCTGGATGGAAACGTCGAGTGCAGATACAGGTTCATCACATACGATAAACTTAGGATTTAGAGCCAGTGCCCTGGCAATCCCTATCCGCTGGCGTTGTCCCCCGCTAAACTCATGAGGATAAAGGGAAATCGATTCTGGCCTCAGCCCGACTTTCTCCAAAAGCTCACAGACCTTCTCCCGTCTTTGTTCTTCTGTTCCAATTTTATGAATAATTAATGGTTCTTCGACAATTCTGCCCACACTAAGTCTTGGATTCAATGACGAATAGGGATCCTGATAAATAATCTGCATTTTTCTTCTCGTTAATTGCATCTCATTTCGGTTCAATCTCAGTATATTCTTCCCTTCAAAATAGATTTCCCCCTCGCTGGGATATTCCAATCGGAGAATGAGTCTGCCCAATGTGGTTTTCCCGCAGCCGCTCTCACCCACCAAACCCAGCGTTTCACCCTCCTTTATGGACAAGTCAACCCCATCAACTGCTTTTACAGATGCAGATCTAAATGAGAACATGCCACCCTTAACCGGATAGTGCTTCTTAACGTTCTCGATTTTCACTAAGTAGTGATCGTCCCTAAGATCAACCATCTTCCTATCCATAATTCCAACAACTCACCATATGACCACCATCAACAACCACCAACTCTGGTTCAACCTCCTGACACTTCTTGGCAGAAAGATCGCATCTCTCATAAAACCGACATCCTGGAGCGAGATTTAATAGACTGGGAACGATCCCCCTGATGGCATCAAGCCTATCCTTCTTTTTCGACCTTTTATCCATACGAGGGACGGATCTCAGCAACCCCCTGGTATAGGGGTGCAAAGGATTTACAAAAAGGGCCTTGACGTCAGCTTTCTCTACTATTTTGCCAGCATACATGACGATCACTCTGTTTGAATTTTCAGCGATAATGCCAAGGTTGTGTGTTATCAGTATAATCGTTAAACCTTTTTCCTCTTTTAACCTTTGCATCAATGCGAGAATTTGCGCTTGAATCGTAACGTCCAAGGCGGTCGTTGGCTCATCAGCGATGATCAGTTCAGGGTTGCAAGACAGGGCCATAGCGATCATGACCCTTTGCCTCATCCCTCCACTCATTTGATGGGGGTATTCTTTTACCCGCACCTCGGGTGAAGGAATTTCGACCAATTTAAGCAGTTCAATGGATCTTTCCAAGGCCTCTTTCTTAGACAAGTTTTGATGAATGATCATGGCTTCAGAAATTTGGCTTCCTATTCGGCTAACAGGGCTCAATGAAGTCATGGGCTCCTGAAAAATCATGGAAATCTTATTCCCCCTGATTTTTCTCATTTCTTCATTGGTCAATTGAAGCAAATCGTTACCCCGAAAAATTATCTCTCCATCAATAATCTTGCCTGGAGGATTTGTTATTAAGCGCATGATGGACAGAGCAGTGACGCTCTTTCCACACCCTGATTCACCTACAATCCCAAGGAAATCTCCCTTATCGATCTCTATATCAATCCCATCGACAGCTCTGACGACTCCAGCCTGCATAAAGAAAAAAGTCTTAAGATTTTGAAGTTTGAGTAATTTATCTTCCATCTTTATCATTCATCTCATACTTCCCTTGATGTCTTCATTTCGTCTTCCCTGACCGGACAATTCCTATCGGACTCTAAGCTTGGGATCTAATTCATCTCTTAAACCATCCCCTAATACGTTGAAACTAATTGAAGTAATTATAAGTGCCAAACCAGGAAACAGACAGATCCATGGGGCAGATTGAATATATGCCCTTCCATCTGCAATAATTCTCCCCCACGTCGGAGTATCAGGAGAAACTCCGATTCCAAGAAAACTTAGACTCGATTCGGCAAGAATGGCAAGAGGAAGGTAAATAGTCACTAAAACGATGATAGGCCCGCTTATATTAATCAAGATATGGAATATGATGATCCTCATATTCCCGGCACCCAAGGCTCTTGCAGCTTCCACATAGGTGTTCTGTTTGATGGTCAATACCTGCCCACGAACGATCCTTGCAAAGATAGGAGTGATACCAATTCCCAGAGCAACGATGACACCCGTACTCCCAGCTCCGACAATGCCTACAACGATAATGGCAACGATAATGACTGGAAATGATAACAATAAATTTACCATCCGCGTTAATAAGTCATCTGTTAGCCCTCCTACATATCCGGAAATTAAACCCAAAAAAATACCGCAGGATGCGCCTATTAATATTGACAGTAATCCAATTTTTAAGGATTCACGAGTACCCCAGATCACACGACTAAATATATCTCTCCCATATTGATCGGTGCCCATGATGTACTCTTTATTTGGAGACACTAGCAAGAGATCCAAATTATTTTGAAAGGGATCATGAATCACAACGAAAGGGGCAAAGATGGCTACGATCAAAACAAAGATGACAAACCCAAGACTAACGGAAATCATAGGATTGCGCCAAATCTTTATTTTCTTGAATTTAGATATCACTCGGCTGGTAATGTTTTTATTCAAGTTCTATCCTCGGATCCAACAATCTATAGGAAATATCTGTCAGGAAGTTTATAATAATGACGGCAACCGCAATGAGTAATATTGCACCCTGAACCATGGGGTAGTCCCGCGCAGAAATTGAATCCACCAATAAACGCCCTACCCCGGGTCGACTGAAAACAACCTCAGCAATCACCGAGCCGCCCAGAAGGCTTAATATATCCAAACCAACGATACTCGCTATGGGATTTAGAGAATTTCGCACCGCATACTTCCAAATCACTGCCCTTTCTGTTAGACCTTTTGCCCTTGCAGTTCGAATATAATCCTGATCTAATACATCGATTACGGTTGCCCTCGTCATCCGTGTGATGATGGCAGCTTCCCGAAGCCCTAACACAAAGGCGGGCAATACAAGGTGATAGGCTAAACTGACCCAATTATTTGGATTACCGGCCCCCAATAGAGGAAACCACTGAAAATAGATAGAAAAGAAGAATAAAACCAAAAGGGCAAGCCAAAACATAGGTGTCGATATCGCTAATACCGAAGTCGGTAGGATGACTTTGTCAAACCAGGACTTCCTTTTGATCGCCGCCAAGGTGCCCAATGGTATTCCAAAGAGAATAGAAATCATGATACTCCCTAAACAAAGATGTAGGGTATAAGGATACTGTTCTAACAAAGTTATCGTTACCTCACGGTCCGTCCTAAAGGAAGTTCCCAAATCGACCCTGATTATCTTTCTCATATACGTAAAATATTGTGCCCATATGGGTTTATCAAGTTCCATCTCTTTTCTAACCATTTTGACAAGCTCAGGGGTTGCATAATCCCCTAGCAAGATTTCTGCAGGATCACCCGGGGTAACACGGGTAATAATGAAAGCTGCCGTAATAATCACAAGTAAAGTAAGCACGCTCGAAATAATTTTTCGAATGATATAACCTCTAATGAATATCACCTCCGATTTTCTTTGACAGCTCCTCCCCGTATAGAAAGAGGTCGGGAATTCCGCCCGTGTGCACGAATACCACCGTGTCTTTCGAGGTGAATTCTCCCTTTCGTACAAGATCGATTAGACCCGCCATTGCTTTGCCTGTATAGACTGGGTCTAAAAAGATTCCTTCAGTTTGACCAACGAGTTTTATCGCCTCCACACATTCTTTGCTTGGAATTCGGTATGCTTTGCCCATGTATTCATCGTAGACAATCATTTCATCAGAAGTAAATTCTATGCCCATGCCTAGAAACTTCGCCGTTTCATTCGTCATCCTTACCAATTCTTTAATCTGCCTCTCCCTTGGAAAAATGATGCAGATCCCAATGATCTTAAAAGGTGCACGAAGGTATTTCGCACCTACGATCAACCCCGATTGCGTACCTCCCTGGCCATTGGCAATGACCAGATATTGAGCGGTTATTCCCATCTCTTGAAGCTGTCCATACATCTCATCTGCTGCATCAACCCAGCCCGTCTGCTCAACAGGCGACTCATTCATGTATATCGTCTGCATCACGTATGGACGATGTCCTTCACTCTGGAGTCTTCTCGCATCCTCTAACACATAGCGAAGGATAGCTTGCCGCTCTTCCTGTAATGGGTCTACGGTCACCCAAGTAATGTCCGATTCCATGAGGTTCTGAAGAAGAATGTTACCCGAGGTCATCGGAACATCCGAAGTATCTCGTTTCATATAGAACTTCACTCTCACACCTGCTTTTTGTGCGGCCGCTACAAGTTGAATGCCATAGTTACTTTGTTTGCCACCCCCCCCGCACAGAATCATGTCATAGCCTTCCTTTTTGACATGACCCATCAAAAATTCAATGTGGCGACATTTATTACCCCCCAGAGCCAGACCTGATAGGTCATCTCGTTTTATCAAAATGCGCGGTCCACCCAGAACCTTTGACAAGACTTTCGCCTCCGTCAAAGGGGTTGGGTAATGGCCTAAGGATAACCGGGGCATTTTTGCTACTGCTTGTATCATATGTCCTCCCAGGTCTCTAATGACTCTCCTGCTGATTTCAGATTACCAACTGGGACTCCTCTGTCAAAAAAAGAGAATCAAATAGGGGAGAGGGAAGGGTAAGATCTTTGGTATTGATTCCTCGGCCTTGCTTGATAGCTTTTCGATAGATCCGTTCCAGAATCACTACGTAGCCGACCGTCATCCCTGTGAGAATGTAGCCCGTGATTTCTGAATCCTTCTCTCTTCCAGGTTTAATGCCTGCAACGACTTCTCCTATGTTTCCGTAGATGTCCTTTTGTGAAATTGATCCTCTCTCAAATGCCCTTTTCATCTGCAATGTCTCCAGAGCCAATCCATAGTCGATCACAATTTTGTCCATTTTTCCAAATACTTCAGGTTCGTACTCAGCCTTTTGCGGACTGTCCGCACCAATCCCTGTGATATGTGTGCCGGGTTTTATCCACTCAGCTTTCACAATCGGACTCTTAGCTCTTGTTGCTGAAACCACGATGTCAGAAGCCTTGACCAACTTTTCAACTTCCTCAACTGGAATCACCTGAATCCCATGTTTTTTCTCCATCTCTTTAGCGTATTTCTTTGCTAAGGCGCTATCCTCTGCCCGCCCTGCATGACAGTAAACTTTATCAAATTTTCTAACCAACAAATTGAACGCAAGGACCAATCGACCAACTGCTCCAACTCCCAAAACCCCTAAAGTCGAAGCATCTTTTCGTGCAAAATACTTGGTCCCTATGGCAGCCTCTGCCCCTACCCTCATGTAACTTTCCCAGGTGGAATGAAAAATCGCCAACGTCTTCCCAGACTGTGTATCAATAAGGTGGGTGAGAAGTTTCATGTTATTAAATTTGGTCATCACCTTCACGATGGCCATTTTATACTTATCGGCGTAGGCAAAGTTCATGCTGATGCCTTGGTCTCCTTCATCCTCCTGAGGCAGATCTCCACCTTTGAGATTACTGGTCCTCATCTCCCTTCGAATCGGATTTCTTACGAGCCCACGACCATATTGATCGTATGCATCTTCCAAAGCTTCCAGAGTGTCTTCAGGAGTTAAAAGTGTCCTTACATCCTCTTCGCTGATGAGCAGAGCCATATTCTTCTCTCCTTTTTTCTAAACATTAACCTAGACTGATTCCCTTCGAGGCTTAAGCCAAACATTTGAAACTTTTATGAGAATTAATCCTCCTTACGGTAGAATTTTTTTTCCTGGAACTCCCATGCTTGGGGACTGTTACAACTAAGCATTTTGCTCTCCTTCTTCCCGTTATTCACCCAACTGTGCGTGATTTCGCTTCGGAAATATATGGAATCACCCTCCTCCAGATGATACTTTTCTTTTCCCAGAAAAAAAAGAACCTCTCCTTTAATGACATAAATGAACTCTTCACCCTTATGGGAGACTTGTGTTTTTCTTCCGTCACCCGGAGGGTTTACATATAGCGTGGCTTGAATATTGCTGCTACTCTTTCGGATAAGCGATTCGGTATAAGTATTGGAACGGCTAATTCTTAATCTCGTCCCTTGTCCTTTTCTGGTCACAATTCCGAGGTGCTGGTCTTCCTCAACCTCAAAGAGGCGAACCATGCTTACGTCAAGAAACTCTGCAATCTTTCTTAAATTATCGACAGAGATATTAGCTTTATTACATTCCAGACGACTGAGAAAGGTCATACTTAGTGTGGTCCCTCTGGATAATTGGGTTAGAGATATGTTACGGTCTTTTCGTGTTTGGCGAATTTTATCTCCTAAGAGAGAGCTTTTATTATTCCGGGTTAGCATAATTGCCTTTTAATTAAAGTTTATAGTTTTTTTTAAAAATATTATAAAGTATATTACCGATTGTCAAGTGGAAAATAGAGCAATTGGAAAATAGAGCAATCTTTTTCCCTCTGTTCTCAGCTATTTGATCTATTTCGTGTGGAGGCGTGCTCATCTTCTCTAAGTCTTGTCTCAAAGGCGATCTTCCTAACCGCCTCATGGGGCAATGTAAAATATTTCTTGATTTTTGATAAAAAAATTAATGTTTGAGCAAGTTCGGTGTCATGATTGCTTCCATACTTGTTTCTGATATCCTATTGTAAGCGGGGGGTTGGATATGGGTGTTAAAATTAATAAATTGTTTGAAATTTTTCTATATGCACACGAAATGGGATTCGATTACGCCATTGTTAATTCTTTAAGGACCTCGCCCAAGCTCAAGGAGTTTCTGGAGGACCTCGATCCCGATCTGCGACTTGACTGGTCAGCCCAATCCTATTACGGGCTGCCCGCATTGAGGAGGCGAGTCATCCAAACTCAAGGTTATAATGTCTCCGAAGACAATATACTTATCACGGCAGGTACGAATGAGGCCAACTTCCTCGTCATGATGCAGACCGTCGAACCCGGGGATGAAGTTGTCATTGATATGCCCAGTTGGCCTCAGCCCTATGAAATCTGTAGGGCTCTGGGTGCGAAGGTGAATGTGATCAAGCGTAGGGAGAATTTGGGATGGGGCATCGATTTGGATGAGTTAAACAAAATGGTTTCTCCTAAGACCCGATTGATCTTCGTCTGCTCCCCCAATAATCCCACGGGGGCGGTTCTTGAAGAACAAGAGATGAGGAGAATATGTGAAATTGCGCGTGCGAATGGTGCATACCTCCTTTCTGATGAAGTATATCGAGGCTTGGAATGGGATGGCCAAAGATCCCCATCGGCAGTCAACTATTACGAAAAGGCCATCAGCACTTCCAGTGTTTCCAAAGCATTAGGCCTTCAGGGAATCAGGACAGGGTGGATGGCCACGCAAGACAAGGGGCTAATTGACAAATGCCTCATCCTTCGGGAGGATACCAGCGAAATTATGAATGTTCTTGGGGAGTACATCGCGTTGGCGGCGCTCAAACCTGGGAAATACAATCAGCTTCTTGGCGAAGCAATGGAGCAGGGGAAGATAGGTTGGACCATTGTATCAGATTGGATCTCCGGTAGCAAAGTATTCCATTGGGTTAGACCCAAAGCAGGATTCCTTTGCTTTATAAGATACAACCTGAAAATCGGTTCTGAAGATTTCTGTAAACGGTTGCTCGCTGAACCCTACAGAACATTCATACAACCAGGCATTGCCTATGGGTTTGAGAACCACATCAGGTTGGGAGTGGGAGGAGCGGACACCAAGCAGATCACCGAAGGTCTGAAACGGATCGATCAGTTCGTCAAGGATGTCTCAGCTTGATCCATCCGCTCACTTCTTCGAATGGGGAATCGGAAAATGTCAAATCATGTCAGCTTCAAAAATCAGGTCGCTCTGATCACCGGAGGCTCTCAGGGGATCGGGGCGGCCACCGCAATCACCTTAGGCCGAGAAGGTGCTTCGATTGCCATTACCTATAATCGCTCGGAATCAAAGGCAATGAAGGTGATAGAGGAGTTGAAAAAAATGGGTGCTCGGGCAATCGCGATTCCTCTCGATTTGAAAGACAACCAATCCATACGCCCGATGGTTTCCCGTACGATGGAAGAATTCAGCCGCATCGATATTTTTGTAAACAATGCAGCTGTTGGGTCTGCCTCCGTTGTCCACTACTCCGACCCTGAGGGACAAGATGAGGCCATATTGGAAATCAATACCTTAGGAGCTTTTCTGTGTGTGAAGGCCGTCCTTCCCATTATGGTCAAACAAAATTATGGGAAAATCATCAACATCTCGAGCGTTGGCGGTGGTATTTCGGTATTCCCAAAATTCAAGGCATCAGACGGCATGAGCAAGGCAGCCGTAGCTTTTTTGAGCAAACAGATCGTCGCTGATTACCCCCACCATAAAATCGACGCCTTTTCCATCTGCCCAGGAGCCGTTAATACTCGGATGTTTAGAGAATCAACCTTAGATCACCTATCTCCCGAAGAGCAAAAGGCCTTTATCGCCTCACTGCCGATGGGAAGGTTGATCGAGCCCGAGGAAATCGCAGACCTCATCCTCTTCTTGTGCTCGCCTGCTGCAACGGTCTGCCGGGGGGCTGTTATCGATGCTTCTTTAGGGCTCGGTGTTCGCCCTGGACTTATATCGGAGAAGAAATAGAAAAATTCTTTTTGTTACGAGCCATACTTCGTAAAGATAAGTTAATGAAGAGGACTATCAATCCCAGGCTTATGAAGGTTCACCTACTACACTGAGCTAACCAATCCAAAATCCCGCTTGCCCACCTTCACTTTTAAAGTGGTTGATGGTGTGTGTGGAAAGGAGCAGAGGTAATTTTGATTAGGTAAGGAGTTTTTTATAGGGGGATTTAAGTTCTTGCAAAGGGTAAAACGGTTTAAGAGGATGTCTTGGAAAGAGTTTTAAAGACGGAACGGATAAAACGGTTGGGGGAATTTAAAGCGGTGAGGTACCTTATTGAGAAGGAGTGTGATCTATCAAGACGGAGCTTAAAAGATCTTGTCCGGTGGAATCATGTCCTCATAGAATGAGAGGAATCCTTAGGGTAAGGAGGCAAAGATTTCGGAGGCGAGAGACACCACTGAATCACACCCTTACCACGAGACAAGCGTTGGATCATCTTCAGGAGGTCTTGATGAGCTCTCTTTGCAAACTTTGGCAGGGAGAGTCGTAGGATACCAATAGACAATACGGAAAGGGTTCGGGTGGTGCCATGGCGAGGTTTGTGCTTTTTGATTTCTACAAATGCCCTCACCGCCTGTGCTTCTTCAGTGGAACCCAAAGCCAGGCAGAGTAGATAACTCAACGAGAAGGCCAATAGCAACCGGGTCAGACGAGGGGCAGGATTCTCCCCGAAAAACACTAATCCACGGACTCCGAGATGAGTCTTCCAATCTCGAAACCCTTGTTCAATAGACATGCGCTTAGCATAGAGCTCAACGATCTCTTCAGCCGTCAGAGGGGTTCCTGAAGGAACCAAGAGATACCAGGGCTCCTTGTAGCCTTTCCCAAAATAGATGATCAGATCAAGGGGTTCCTTTTTCTGGGAGTGATAGAGAACCGAGTAACGAAAGAGCTGTCCTGGTTTGATCTTAAAACGACCCAGCGTCTGGCCCTTTCCGTTAAGATAGACCATGACGCTGCGTTTGGCCCGGCACAAAAAGGCAATACCTTCTTGGCGGAGCTCAATGAGCAAAGCCACTCGGGCATAACCCCGATCCAAGATCAGTAAAGGACGAAACTCTACAGGAAAACAACTCATCGCGGCCAGGATCAAACTATGTTCCAGAATGTTTTGGCTTTTGTGAATAAACTTCTCCATAAAGCAGGAGAACGCAATCGGCAGCACCCGCCCCTCAAAGACCAACCCGATGAACAGGGTTTCAATCCCACGAATGGTCGTTTGATCGAGGATCATTGGGAGACGTTCCCGTAGCTTGGTTCCGCAGGCCAAAGCCACGTGCAGAGGAATCAAGACTTCGGGAGTAAAAAGCGGATTACGCAAGAACCGGTAGAGCCGTTGCTCTCTTTCTTTTGGCCCGATCTCCAGGGGCAAACATCGGGATAGGGCGGCTTTTGAAAGCCATCCATTCGAACCCCTCGCCCCACTAAACAGGGTCAACAAGGCATGACTGACCAAGGCAATGTTTTTGAGAATCGTCACCCGGATCATACCCCGATAGCAAAACAATAGCTTCAGGAGCTTGTGAAGTAATGCATCATATTCAATACGCTCCCGGTTTCGGGGCCCTTTGATCTTCACTCGGCCGTCATCCTGAAGGTATTGGGAGATGTTCGGGAAAGGCCCTGGTTGCGATGAACTTTCTTAACCAAGGCGCTGACCAGGGACTCCCGATCGAGGGTCACTCCGTGTCTGGTTTTGACTTGAGCAATGATCTCGGAGATATGGAGTGGGCGTTCGGCCCGTCGGAGTATGTCTATTGCCATATCAATATTAGACATACTTCTTCCCTTCTCGGCTTTGGTCTTTTTAGTCTTAGGAGCTTTCAATTGTCGGACAGCCCGAAGTTGAGAGGAAAACAATGATTCATAGAAGGAAAGAAACCATTCGGGGGGTTTTGATTCCATAGTATCCTCCTTTGATTGAGATAGGAGGAGGATATCATATTAAAATATGTATGTCAAGTAAAAAAATACATACCTACCTTTGACTAAACTTTATGTGTGAAATTGATTGCTTATCCAAAAGTGAAGGTGGGCAAGAAAATCCCGGAGTTGACAAACAAGGGTTCCCAGGCCCATTGATCATGGGTGCCCTTGTCGATAGGATAGGCTCTCCGAATCGGTCTATTCCCTTTCGCTTGCCTATGTCTTATCATTTTCCCCACGACCCTATTCTTAGAAACTCAGCCTATCTAAAGACAGGGGTTTAGACCTTAGCGCCCCATTAGCTTTGCAAGCTCCTTGCGAACACGATTGTGACAGAGTGAATGTTATTATGTATGATGAAACAGCTAGCGCGGCAAAAAGAACTCACCAAATTTGAATGACGCCCTCCCTCCATCAGAGCTTTCCATTCGAAGAATGTTGGTTCTTAGCTCTGATATTTGAGCCTGGGATCGAAGATGTCCCGGAGAGCGTCCCCCAAGAGATTGATGCCCGTCGCGGTCACCATGATGGCGAGCCCGGGAAAGGTTGTGAGCCACCAAGCAGTACGAATGTAATCTCGCCCATCCGCCAGCATGTTGCCCCAAGTAGGCGTTGGAGGCGGAACTCCAAGACCAAGAAAACCCATGGCCGCTTCCATAATAACCATTTTCGCTACCTCAAATGAAGCGATCACAATTAATGGACTGGCGATGTTGGGCAGGATGTGCCGAAATATCACGCGTCCGTGTCCGGCACCCGCTGCCCGCGCCGCTTCGATAAACTCCTTCTCCCTAATGGAAAGAGCCATGGGACGGACTGTTCTGGCGTAGATGGGCCAACTGGTAATGGCAAAAACGAAAATGATGTTCTGCAGGCTTGGACCAAGCAGAGCCACGATGGCCAGGGCCAAGAGAATAAACGGGAATGCAAGTTGGAGATCGACGATTCGCATGATGACGCTGTCGACTGCACCTCCGAAGTTCCCGGCGAGTAGCCCAAGGAGGAGGCCGGCTGCCGCTGCCAATGCGACAGAACTAAGGCCAACGAGGAGCGAAATCCGTCCTCCGTAAAAAAGCCTGGTGGTGACATCGCGGCCGAGGTGGTCCGTCCCGAGGATATAGTAGGAGCGGCTTCCCCCTCTCCCCTCCTCTGAAGTCGAGGTCAAGGGCGGGCGCAGTCGAAGGGGAAGATTCTGAGAGGTAGGGTCGTGGGATGACAACAGGGGCCCCAGCACCGCCGAAACCAAGACGAACAGTAAGACAACCAAACCTACGATCATGCGCTTATAACGAAGCACGCGTTTGATTGCGTCGGGGGTGAGTTTGCGCATAAGGACCTTTCGCCACGTTCTCGCGCTGGCATGATCGCCGCTGGAAGCCGAAGGAATTTGAGACAGGCCAAACAACAGAGTCACTCACCTCGAGATATTGGATCAGCCCAGATGGCACTACTAATGCACATGGCCAGCATATGATATCCGGGGATCGAGCCACTGGTAGATCACGTCCAAAAGGAAATTGATGATTACGAAAACAGCCGCGGAAAGAAGCACCACTGCCTGAACAACAGGGTAATCACGCTGGTATATAGAAACCACTGCCAGGCTGCCTATTCCCGGCCAGGCGAAGACGGTTTCTGTGACCACTGCTCCGCCAAGCAAATTGCCTACTTGAAGGCCCACAACGGTAATGACCGGGATCATCGCGTTTTTCAGAGCATGCCTGAGCATGACGACACGCTCAGATAATCCCTTTGACCTTGCCGTCCGCAAGTAATCTTGCTGGAGCACTTCCAGCATACAAGACCTTGTCAGCCTGGTAATCAAGCCGATGAGAAATGAAGCCAGCGTTACTCCTGGCAGAATCAAGTGGTACCAACTGCCCCTGCCAGAGGACGGCAACAGGTTGAGGACTACGGCAAAAAGGATGATCAGCATCAAGCCAAGCCAATATCCTGGCACAGACTGGGTTATTAACGCTCCCAGCATGGAGAATCCGTCGATCGCGGAATTCCTCTTAATGGCCGCAATGATACCAATCGGTATGCTGATAAGGAGGGTAAAAAACATCGCGACGGCTGCAAGCTCAGCCGTGGCGGGAAGACGCTCTGTGACCAGAGCCAATGCTGGCCGCTGTGACCTAATGGAGACTCCCCAGTCACCCATCAAGAGAGAACTCAGATAGCTGAGGTACTGCTCATGGAGCGGTTTGTTCAGACCCAGTGATTCACGGAGGGACGCTATCGCCTCTGGAGTGGCGTATTCGCCCAGCATGATCGCCGCGGGATCGGAAGGTGTGATGCGTAGGAGCAGGAAGACAATGATGGTAACCCCTAAAAGGAGGAGCACAGACTCAATCGCACGTCTAATGATATACCCAAGATTCATTCCAGTTGAATCCGGCGAGATCTGTTGCTCTTAGACCAGCTGGGCACCACGCTGTGAGTTCAAGGCTTTTGAGCCCGATTGTCCGTGAATAACTCTTGGCATCTTCGCTTTGGTAGAGACGGCCCGCAGACCGTCTCTACATCAAAGCTCTACTGTAGATAGGCGTTATTAAAAACGAAGATCTCGTTGCCGTGGGTACGCTCTATGCCTTTGAAGCGCTTATTCACGCCAATGATATCCGGCTGATAGTAGAGCCACACCATCGAGGCATCTTCCCAGATAATCTTCTGGGCTTCCAGATAGATCCTTGTAACCTCCTGCTCGTCGGCTATCTGTCTTCCCTTATCCAGCAACTGATCCACCTTCGGATTATTGTATCCAGTCCGAGTTGCGAAGCGGGAATGGTAGAGGGTTCCGAAACCCCAGTTGGGATCCAGGGTCTGATAGCCCCACGCGAACAAGAAGATATCGTACTTGCTATCTTTCTTCATTGTCTCACTGATGTAAGTGGCGATTTCCGGCGTTTCAAGCTCGGCCTTTATGCCAACCCTTTCGAGGTAGCCGGTAATGGCCTCAGCTACCTGTTTATCCTGCAAGTACCGACCGACCGTGGTTCCGAATTTCAACTTGAAGCCATTGGGGTAGCCCGCCTGGGCCAGCAATTCTTTGGCCTTCGCAGGATCATAGGGCCAAGGTTTCATTGTTGGATCAGCTCCGAAACACATCGGCGGCAGGGGTGAGTTAGCGATCTGTGCCCGACCACCAAGGATCATCTTGATAAGCTCCTCCTTGTTGATGGCGTAATTCAATGCATGCCTTACCCGAATGTCATCGAGAGGCTTGCGATCCATTCGTAAACCCACAACGACGATTCGCGCAGTAGGAGCAGAGAGGATATCAATATTCGGCGACTTGGCCAGGCGATCGATCTGGTCAATAGGTACGTTGTTAATCATCATCGCCTCCCCTGACTCCAAGGCTACCAAGCGAGTACCGTGCTCTGGAATGATGCGGAAAGTGATCTTGCTGATTCTCGGTTTCTTGCCCCAATAATCCGGGTTGGCCGTTACCACCAGTTTCTCGCCAGATCTGTACTCAACAAACTTATAAGGGCCAGTGCCAATAATCGTGGTGGCCATCTTCTCACCGAGTTCCTTCGAGGCCTTGGCAGGCATGATCACCGGGAACAGCGAGAGAGTTCGTAGCAAGTCACGATTGAACGATTTCATTTTGACAACGGCCGTGTAAGGATCAACGACATCTACCCCTGCAATTTGGGCTAAGAAAGGCTTCTTGGGCGACTTCGAGTCCGGAGCAGTGAAGGATTCAAGAGTGTACTTGACACTCTCGGCAGTGAAAGGCTCGCCATTGTGAAATTTCACATTTCTGCGCAGTTTGAACCTGATCTGCGGTGGATTCTCTTGCATCTCCCACGACTCAGCCAGCTTTGGCAAGACCTTACCATTCGGGTCGAGCCCTACCAGTGTCTCGTACATCGTCTGGAGCTGGCTCTCACCTGGAACGTTGAACGAGATGCGTGGGTCGAGGCTACCGACGTCAGTGCCAAGAGCCACTGTGATCTCCTGCGCGGCGGCAGCATGGATTGAAACGACGAGTGTTAGGATAAGAATGAACCATCCGAGCTTAACCAGCTTCCGTGGCATAAACTCCTCCTTTTTTTATTTGCCCTTCCGAGCTAACGAGCGAAATAACCCGCATCACAGCCTGTTGCACATATGGGAACGCCCGACAGAAGCTCCAACGCCGACCCAATTATATAATGGCATTCTCATGATGTCAATACTAGTTGCCCATTCGGTTTACTGTTAACCTTAACGTTGCATAAAAAACCTGAAATCGATAGCTTAAACTTCAAGCAGCTTTTTTCAAAGCCTCAAGAAACTGTATCAAATCTTCTTTGACAGCGGCATTTGGA
>Ga0315289_10005972_pt1 | contig 17924 bp, 14 predicted proteins | sample YL17G11_40_MG_FD_203452 | JGI IMG/M metagenome (GOLD analysis project Ga0315289, IMG submission 203452) | Sediment microbial communities from Yellowstone Lake, YNP, Wyoming, USA - YL17G11_40 | ecosystem: Environmental > Aquatic > Freshwater > Lake > Sediment | place: USA: Wyoming | collected... | reverse complement strand
CGGCGACCTTCTCGAGATGTTCTACAACAGGCCGGAGAAATTCGAATTCCTGGAGCACCCGGAAAAACTGCCCGTGTTCCCCTAGAGAAAACGCGGAGGGGAGCGCTCCCCCCATTTTCTGCATCGCTGCTGCGATGTCTGGCAGAATTCAGCGGAATTCCGCCATCTTCTATCTTTCTGCCCCTCCCCCGACTATCTTCCCGGAAACCATCTTCTCGTTCCCGCCTCCCTTCGCGCCCCTCTTCTTCAGCTCCTCAAACAATTGCAATGCGTTCTTTTTCGCCCCTTTTCCGGCAGCGCAGACGAAGTTCCCTTCAGCATTGGTAAGGATAACCATCGCGCCCGCGCTTTCCGAAACCAAAGCCCCTATTTTCGCGAGCACCTTCGCATCCTCTCCTATTTTCTCCTCCACCGCCCCTCCTTTCGCGCTCTTCTCGATAATTTCTTCAGCTCTCGCCACAATGAATTCCTCCTTCAGCTTCTCTATCTCCTTCCTCTGCGACTTCCACTCCTCAAAAAACCTTTCAATGGCCTGCGGCAGCTGCTGCTCGGAAACGCTAATCACCCCCGCCGCCTTCTTCAGGAGCGCCTCCCTCTCCTGCGCATAAGCCACCGCCGCTTCCCCGACCTTGTAGTAGATTCTCTCCACCCCGTCCTGAACGCTTTCCCGTTTCACAATCCTAAAGTATCCAATCTCGCCTGTCGTGGAATTCATCTGGTGCGTCCCTCCGCATGCCTCCGCATCCACGCCCTCAATCGTCACAACGCGCAATTCCTTGCCCGGAACCGCCCCTCCCTGGTATAATGAAAATCCATATTTCTGCTCAGCCACATTCCGCGGAAGCACCTCCACTTCTATTCTCAAATCCCTCATTATATACTCGTTCACTTTCGCCTCAATCGCGTTCAATTCCTCGTCACTAATCCGCTTATAATGGGTGACATCCAGGTGCGCCTCATCCTCCTTCTTTCCGCTCCCTCCCTGCCAGATGTGCGTTCCCAGGATTTCCCTGCACGCCGCATTCAAAAGATGCGCCGCGGTATGATGCTTCGAAACCCTCTTCCTCCTCCCCAGATTCACCTTGCCTTCCACAGTAGCACCCTCTTTGAATTTGCCCGCATCCTCCACCAGATGCAGTGCAACCCCCGCCTGTTTAATCGTATTGAGCACCTTCACTCCGCCCAATTCTCCATTATCCCCAGTCTGCCCCCCTCCCTCAGGATAGAAGGCAGTCTTATCCAAAATTACAAATTTCTCGATTACCCGCAAAACCTTTGCCTTGAAATTTCCGTTTGTGGAATACCAAAGCCCCTCAGTTTTCGGAATCCCTTCCACATCAATCTTCTTTTCCCCGCCCGCCTCCTTTTCCCCCTCATCCTTCCCGCGCACCTTCTCGTAGAAGTTCATCGGCACCTTCACTTCCACGCCCCTCTTCTTTGCAATCTCCGCAACCATCTCCGGCGGAATACCGTTGCTTGTGTATAAGGTTTCCAGTTCCTTCTCCCCAATCCCTCTGGCCAGCATGTTAGTGACCTTCCCTGCCGCCCCCTCCTTCGTCGCCGTATACTTCCTCCTCTCCTCCGCAATCACATCCGAAGTGCTCTCCACCCCGTCCGCCAGTTCCGGGAAAATCCCCTTCAATTCCTTCGCATGGTCCTCCAAAATCCCGGCATAATCCATCTCCCAGCCGAACTCCTCCGCAATCCCGAAGGTCCTCCTCAAAACCATCCTTAGATTATACCCTCCCCCAGCATTCGAGGGAAGCATCCCGTCCTTCACCGTAAATAGAAGCGTAAGCAAGTGGTCCAGGGATGCATACAATCCCTGCAATGGCGCAAGAGTCTTCTCAAACCCGGGGTGCCCAATCGCCTCCTCTATTCTTTTCACTTCCGCCTCCGGGTCCTTCACATCCTCTATGTCCAGGCCCCCAACCCGTTTCGCAAATTCCAGATAGAGTTTGTCATCAACCTTTACCCCGAACTTCTTCCTGTATTTGGGCACCATCTTCCCAAAAACAACAGAATAGGAATCCGGAGTGCCGTGCGTAATCCAGCACAGCCTCGACAATCCCGCGCCCATATCAATGGTCTTCGTAGACAACTCTCTATTCCTCCCGTCCGGAAGAATCTCATACTGCATAAACACACAATTCCCAAGCTCCAATCCCCCGCAAAAATACTCTATGCACGGTCCGTAGTTCCCCCCGCCCATCCACACATCCTCCTGGAATATGAGTTCTTTCGTGGGGATTCCCAGCGCCTTCAAATATGCAATATCATGCCGCAAGGCCTCGTCCTTCCAATAGAACAATCCCGTTTTCTTAGTGTTGAAGGCGTGCTGGCCCACCATCACGAAGTTTGAGTAGTGCCTTCCGGTCATGCCCACATTCGCAATGTCCGAAAACCGTATGCACACCTGCGGGATAATGAGCGGATTATATTGCGCTTCCAGCTCCCCGTTCACCACATACGGCTGAAATCCATTAATGGAGGCAATTGTAAAGTAAAGGTCATCTCTCCACCGAGCAACAGAAGGGTAGGATTTTATGCTTCCATGCCCATTCTTCACAAAATAATTCTCTATCTCTTTCCACGTCTCCACGTAAGAGAGCTTTCTCTTGCTCGGCGCATTCCCAATGAATGTATATCCTATGCAGGACGCATCCCCGCACAGCTCCCGCTCCTCGGTGCTCCAGAACGCCCTTCCGCACTTTGAGCACTTCCTCCTGGAGAACCCGTGCTCCGCCAGGGCTTTCGTTTTGTAGTGCTTCTCCCACTCTTTTGCGAACTGTGAACGCAAAGAATCCTTCGTGAGCATGCGCTAGAATTGCAGAATAAGGTATTTTAACCATGGTGCGTGCTCCGAGATGCCTGTTCGCATAATGAAAACAATTTGTTCGCAATCCGGAAACTTTACGAATACAGTTTCACCAGCCGCCCAATCCCTTCTTCCAGCGAAATTTCCGCCTTAAACCCTATCTTCTCATACGCCTTCCGCGTGTCCGCCTGCGTAAAATCCACATAATTCTTGATCGGATTGGCCACATATTTCGCCTTTATGTCCTTCCCAAGCGCCTTGTTCAGCATCCCGATCAACTGATTCATCGTATAAGTCTTCCCGGTCCCAACATTCAATGCCTCAAATCCCCTTATTTTCTGGGAAGCAAGGATGTTCGCCCTCACCACATCCTCCACATAAGTCAAATCCCGCGTCTGGCTCCCGTCCCCGTAAATTACCGGCGCCTCGCCTCTCTTCATCGCCCAAAGGAACTGCGAAACAAGGTTCGCATACTGCTTCTTCGCCTTTTCCCCGGGCCCATAAACGCTGAAGTACCTCAATCCTGCAATCCGCATCCCATATAGTCTCGCATAAAGCGAAGAAATCCTCTCCATATACAATCTCGTTTCCGAGTAAAGGTCCAGCGGCTTTATCTCCACATCCTCTTTTTGCGGCGGCTTCACCCCATTGTACACTGAGGAAGTGGACGCAAACACGAGCGGGCAGTCATTCTTCCTGCAGAAATCCAATATTTTCAAAAAGTCATCCAATGCCTTCGCCAATCGGGTAGGGTCTTCCTTGTACATCGGGGCAGATGAATAAATTCCATCATGGAATACCGCATCCATCTTCGGCAATTTGAGCTCCGCCACTTTTCCTGCAACCCCCTCAAAAACCGTCGCCCCTTCCGGCTTATTCTCATAGGAACCCGTATGCAAATTATCTATTATCCAAACCTTATTCCCGTCCGCAATCAATTTCTTCGCAATATTGGAACCGATGAATCCCAAACCGCCAGTCACAAGATAGTTCATCTAATCCACCCTTTCGTAAATCTGGAATATCGGATATCCTTCCGAATACACGGTTTTCACAAGCCTGAAATTGCCCATAAGTGTTGGGCTTACCGGCCCGGCCTGGTCCATTTGGTAAGGAAGCGCCACTATCATGTCGTAAAGAGGAACGTTTGGAGGAGGCGCGGGGTCCATGCTCATTGTTGCCTGCAGGTATTTCACCCCGTTCGAATCCCAATAAGCCCTGTTTGTTGCATTGTTCGGAACATTGAGCGGGTCAAAGAATCCCGCCAACTGCCCGTCCTCAGTAAAACGGAACTCGTTGCTCACCCAATTATAGGTTACAAGCACGTATTTTACACCATATTTTTCCAGCAGTTCTAAGGTCTCCTGCCCATTGGTTCCATAAACCATGACTGCCTGGTCAGCCATCCTCTGGTGCATGTTCGTATACGGGCTCGCGTGCGCCCTCCTGTAGGAAACCACTTTCCGTCCGGTGAGCGCATTCATCATGAACCCGTCCTCATTAGTTGTAAGGAACACGTCATTCACATTAGTATTCTCCTTTATCCACGCTTCCAGCTCGGCATGCGGTTCGGCAACCGCAGTCTTTCCAACCATAGCCCACCTGTCGTTCTCCCTTACCCCGAGCACGTTGTTCGCCATCACCATCGCCAATACAATGCAAATCGCCAAAGCTCCCTTTGCCATATTCTTGTCCTTTACCCTCTCCGCTAGATTCGCAAACCCTATTGCGACAAGCAGGACGGACAATATGGTGGCGGCCCTCCCAAACATCATGGAAGCCATAAGCTGCGTTTTCAGCAAAGGTTCCGTTATGAGCGGATGCAATATCCCGAAAAGCGCCGCAACAACAAGCACCAGCGCTATCCCGTACTTATCCGGCTTCCTGATTACAAAATACAGCCCTGCGATGTTAAGCGCAGAAAACAGGATTCCCGGGAAATCGAGCCCGAAGGGAGCGAGCAGGGTCACAAAAAATCCATAGGTCTGTTCTAGGAATATGGGCATTTGCGTTATGTCAGGGTAGGTAATGTTCTGTATGTCGTTCGGCGTCTGCCCATGGAAAACGAATATCGGCTTGAACCAGAACAGCATCGACAGGGCGAACCCCACCGCGAAGAGAATCCCCAGATTCGCCAAGAGCTCCTTCTCCCCGAGGAAGATTTCTGCATTCAGCTTCCTGCCTTTTAGCTTCGGGTAAAACAGGCAAATCCCTGCGATTCCAAGCATCATTATCCCTACAAAGAACGCCTGCGTGTTGCTCAGGCCCATGAGCGCCATCGCCAGCCCCGCAACAAGCGCATTCTTCCTATCCGGCCTTTCCATGAACACCGCGAGCGCGAGCGTAAACAGCGGAACCACAAGGACCGTTGCAAAATCCGAGTATTTGAACACAGGGAAGGACAGCAGCATCAAAACAGAGCTCAAAAGCGCCACGTTCCTGTTTCCAGTTACTTTTGCAGCCAGCAGATAAATCGTTATGAGAGTGAACACCTGTATCACAAAAGAGAAATTGATGAGCGCATGCATCGGGTCCATCCCGCCTATCACCGAGAATGCGGCAACCGAAAGATGGTACATCCACGGGACCCAGGGCGGCTCCCCGACCATTTGCGCGCTTTCCAGGATGTTCCCACCGCCCAGTATGTGGTTCACTCCCCCCAATCCGTTATAGTAGTCCCCTCCATACATTGGGCTGGGTATCTGCTTCAGCTGGCTCAGGTATCCATTCTGCCAGACAAGGCTCGCGACAAGAAAAACAGCGAATATCACATCTATTAGCTCAACTTCCCGCCCCATCGCGCTTATCTTCATCATTATCCCCTATTCTTTTTTATCCAGTCAAAGGTCTTCACCAGCCCCTCCTCCATCTCCACCTTCGCCCTCCATCCGAGCGCCTCTAATTTTTTCGTGCTGGGAACCCTTTTCTTCACATCATCCTTGAACACAGGCAGGTGTTTTGTTTTCAGCGGCCTCCCATCCCCGCACATCTTCCAAATCTTCTGCGCAAGCTCCATCACAGTGTATGCATGCGGATTCGCCACGTTGAAATCATTATTGTCCGTCCTTTTGTCGAACGCCAGCGTCCCTATTGCGTCCGCCAAATCCTCCACATAAGTATAAGCCCTGACCTGGCTCCCGTCCCCAAGCAATTCCAGCGGATACTGCTTGTCATAATAGATTTTCTTTATGAGGTCCGGAATCACGTGCGCAATCCCCACCTCATGCTCCGGCACCTCGCCCGGGCCGTACGCATTGAACGGCCTGAAGATGGTGTATTTCATCCCGTACTGCTCCTTGAACGCGGTGCAGTAGTACTCTCCGATAAGTTTCGAAAATCCATAATGCGTAATCGGCGGCGGAGAGGTGAAAATATCCTCCTCTTTTGACGGAAAACTATTCGTCCTCTCAAACACCATGGAAGATGAAAGGTAAACCATCTTCTTGAAATTCTTTGATTTCCTCGCAGAATCCAATAGGTTGGAAAACATCAATGTATTATCCCGTATTATTTCCGCGGGATACTTGTGGAAATACCCAATCCCCCCAATCTTCGCCGCAAAATGGAAGCAATACTCAAATCCGTCCAGCACATTTTTGGTGGCCTCCGCGTCGCATAAATCCACCTTTACCAATTCCACCTTGCCCAAATCCAAATTCTTTACCTGCCCTTTGCTCAGGTTGTCCGCAACCGTAACCTCGTGCCCGTCCCTGAGCAATTTCGCTACAACCCTGCTCCCTATGAATCCAGCCCCGCCCGTAACAAGAACCTTCGCCATCCTAACACCTGAAAATTACGCTGTCCTTCCCGAACACATTCCAAACGTCTATGATTACGCACCCCGGCTTCACAAATTTCTTATAGTACTCCAATGGCTTTTTGTACTGGTTATGCGGAGTCGCCATCACAAGGAATTCCGCATCCCTTATCGCCTCCTCAAAATTCTCGCCGTCCCTGAACACGTCGTGCGTGACCACGTTCGCGGATTCCCTCTTGAGTATTTTCTTTATCTTATGCGAAAGGGAAAGCCGGTCATCATCCGAATTCGCCTTGAACGCCATCCCCAGTACCACGCTCTTCGCCCCTTTCAAGGGCTTTATCCTCTTCGCCTTGTTTATCAGGTACCCGGGAAGGTTCTCATTCGTCTTCCAGGCGGTGGAAATCAAATCAGAGAAAGGAATCGTGCTCGTGAGGAAAAATCCGTCCTTGAACAGGCACGGTCCCGCCGTAAAACCTGGTATTTTCGGCCCTCCCCTCGGATAATTCTTGTTCGATAAGGCAACTATCTCATGGATGTTCGCATTCCATTCCTCGGCAATCACAAGGAATTCATTCCCTATTGCGAAATTGATGTAACGGTACATGTTTGTAAACAATTTCAGCAATTCCGCATTAATAGCACTCGTTCGGTAAACTTCCTTCCCAATGCCCCTGAAAAGCTCCTCCGCCTTCTTCCCACTCGCCTCGTCCAATGAGCCCACTATCTCCGGAAGGGTCTCCAGCTCCTCCATCGCCTTCCCCTCCGCGATCCTCTCCGGGCAGAAAACGAGGTAGAAGTCCTTTCCCACCGTAAACCCTGTTTTTTCCTCTATGAAACTCTTCAAATACTCCGTGCTTCCCGGGGAAACCGTGCTCCTCAGGATGAGCGTCTGCCCTTTTTTGAAGTGCTGTTTCAGCGAACCGAGCGCCGCCTCCAATTGGGTGTAATCCGGGTTCATGTGCTCGTCCACCGGAGTCCCGATGGTAAGCACCACGTATTCCGCTTCGGCCATCTTTGAGAAGTCCATCGTCGCCTTGAAGCTCTTCCCGTTCACCTTCGCGAGCACTTCCTGCGCCCCCTTCTCATTGAAGGGCATCCTCCCTTCCCTGAGCATGTCCACCTTCTTCGCGTCCACGTCCAATCCGTACGTGTATATGCCCTTTGAGGCGAAGAAAAGCGCGAGCGGAAGCCCGACCCTGCCTATGCCAACAACAGCAACCTTCATGAGAAAACCTCCGGCCCCTACCCACCCAGATAAGCCAGCCTGAACATTTTCAAGAATAGCACAAAATAACTAATAAAGGTATTCCCCAGTTTGAATTTCGCCTCCCCGGCGCTCCTGTCCTCCCAGCTTGCCGGGATTTCGCATATTTTTGCGCCTTTAAGCTTCATCCTTATGAGGATTTCCGCACTAACCTGGAAACCCATTGACTCCACAGGCAGCTCCCTTGCGATGCTTGTTCTGAAGCACTTATACGCATTGGACGCATCACCCGTCCCCAGGTTGAACGCAACCCCCACAGTCCAGTTGAACAGCCTATTTGAAACCATCTTGAGGAAGGGATACCTCCTCACCTCCGAGCCATTCATGAAGCGCGAGCAAACCACCGCATCGCACCCCGCGTCCGTATCGCTCCCGCGATAACTGGCAGAATTCTGCGGAATTCCGCCATCCATCCTTTCCTTTATCTTCGGAAGAAGCGCCGGGTCGTCCGAAAGGTCCGCCATCATAATTACGGAGTATTCCCCCTTCGCCATCCTTATGCCGTCCCTTATGGAATATCCAAACCCATAGGGTTCTGAGCGGTTCACAAGCCTGATGTTTGGATTCTTTTCCGCCAGCTTAGCAACCTTTTCTTTGGTCCCATCCTTGCTGTTGTCATCCATGACAAGTATCTCGTACCCAATTTTCCCTTGCTCCAGCGTCTCCACTATCTTTCCCAGCGTTTTTTCTATGCATTCGGATTCGTTGCGGGTCGGAACGATTACGCTAGCCTCTGGATTTTTTTCCATCACTACACCACGCGGCCATGTTTCTGCTGTTTTGCTTTAAAGCCTTAATTCCACCTGATTTGTGGCCAGAACGCCACTCACAGGTTAAGTTTTTATATTTGCGGCGCCTTTAATATTCCGTGAAAATCATATTGATTGACGTTTCGAACTCCCGCCTAGGCATAGGGGTACGTTATCTCTCTTCATACCTCAGGGAGAAAAACCACGAGACCGAGGTCGTTTTTCTTCCGGACAAAACCTCATCGCACAGGACGGGCGTCTATGAGAAATATGATAAGAAAACGATGGACCAGCTGGCCGACATATGCAGGGACGCCGATTTTGTGGGCCTGTCCGTTTTCAGCAATTTCTATCTCCATGCTGTTGACATCACCCAGGAGCTTAGAAAACGGATAAAAACCCCCATAATATGGGGCGGCATCCATCCCACGGTGGACCCGGAATCCAGCATAGAGTACGCTGACGCAATCTGCATAGGGGAGGGCGAGGACACTTGCCTGGACCTGATGAATTCTCCGGAAAGGACGGACATAGCTGGCATGTGGTTCAGAAAAGGCGATAGGGTGATAAGAAACGGAAATCGCCCGCTGGAAACAAATATCGACAAATATCCGCCGCAGGATTATGAGATAAGCCAGCACTATTACTATAACGGGGAAGACATCCTCAGGCTGGATGAAAAGCTATTCATCGAGATGATGAAACCCAGGGCAGTGCTTGACAAGAACGGCAAATATCTATTAGGATATTACATCCTGACTTCCCGTGGCTGCCCCTACCGCTGCACATACTGCTGCAACAACTCATACGCACAGTTGTATGGCCCCGCATGGAATAAGGTGCGCAGGAGAAGTGTGGGCAATTCCATGGCGGAGCTTAGGGCGATAAAGGAAAGGTTCCCTTTCTTCCACAACATCGCCATAGTGGATGACGCATTCATGGCCGGAAGCGACGAGGAGATAATAGAGTTTGCGAGGCGTTACAAGGATGAAATAGCCATGCCGTTCCGATGCATAACCACGCCCGCAAGCATAAACGAGAAAAAGATGGCCGCGCTGGTCGATGCCGGCATGTACGGCATAGAGATGGGGATACAGACCGGGAGCTGGCGGCTCAACAGCGAGGTGTACAAGCGCTTCGTGCCGAACGAGCAGGTCATCAAGGCCGCGAAGATAATAAACAAGTATCCAAATATTGTCCCCAGGTACGACATAATAATGGACTGCCCCTGGGAAAACGAGCAGGACATCGTGGAGACGATAAACCTGGTTTCTGAACTTCCAAAGCCGCATTCATTGTCGCTCTTCAGCCTCACATTCTATCCCGGCTCAGAGCTCGCCAAAAAGGCGAAGGAAGAGGGGAAGATACACGACGTGATGAAGGAAGTTTTCCTCAAGGCGTATTCCAAGCAGCAGACCTGTGACGACCTCTCCTACCTGGATTTTATTCTGATGCTCGGTTCATATCTTCCCAATAAAGCATTGAGAATTATGGCCAGGAAGGAATCTCGGATGGCGCTTAACCATGAAAAATTGAATTTTGCCTACACCTGGCTTTACAAAAACCGGAACAAATTCCGTAAAGTTGCGACAGCCGTTGTGAATCCCTGGAGCAAGAGGATGTCGAAAGAAAGGGAGTTCGACGCCTAAAAGATGGTTCACTTTACGGCTTCAACGTAAAAACCCCTGCACCTGTCAACCAGCGCATCCTTCCCGGACAGGTATTCCAGCAACCCGAATATCCCCGGTATCCACCCTATCAGCTTTACCGGGAGCGGAATCGGGTTAAATCCCCTGATTTCATATCTGAACCCGACCTTCCCAAGCGCCTCAGCAAGCCCTTCGCGGTACATCCTTTTGTTGGAATAATAGGGATGCTTCCCATTAGGGGTCGTGAGGTACAGGGTTCCGCCTTTCCTCAGCACCCGCATCGCTTCCTCCAGCATCTTCTCGTTGCCCTCCTGCCAGAGGTGCGCCAGCACCACGGCATCGAATTCCCCGTTACCGAAAGGCAGCCTTGTGGCGTCTCCTGTGATGAAATCGCATTCGGGACACACATTCTTCGCCTTCCCAATCAATTCCCTGTCCAGGTCCAGCCCATGCCGCTCATTGTCGCCAGCGGCTTCGGAAAGGATTATCCCTATGTTGCACCCTATGTCCAATATCTTCTTCCCGTGCAGTTTTTTCAGCTCTTTCGCCAGATAATACCGCACATCCAAATCGTCGCCCCAATACTGCCTGGGCGCATGGGACATCCATTTGTTTCTTATCTCCGCCCGCCACTTCTCCATGCCGGGGTTATGCTATCAAGGAATAAAAACCTAATCCGGCCTTATTGCCTGCAATGACCTGGTACAAATCAATACTGAAGGAGAATTTCTTCGGCCTTCTTATCCAGGGGGCAACATTCATCTTCAGCATCCTGTTCGCACTGGCCATACCGAAAATCTTCCCGCCGGACCAGTTCGGCTCATTCTCGGTCGCCTTTTCCATAGTGGTTTTATGGCTCGGAATCTCGGACATTGGCACCTCCTCCGCCATACAGAAGATAGCATCCGGCCTCAAGACCGGACATGCTCCGGCCAACTACTCGTACATCCTTCGCATAAGGCTCCTTAGCCTCGCCATCTTTTCCACCCTCCTTTTTCTCCTGTCAGATCTGATGGAGCAGATTTTCTATCCGGGAACAGGCATCGGGCTGTTGCTCAAGCTTGGCTCCGGGTGGATATTCGCAAATGGCATGCTGCAATTCATAATCCAGGTAGGGATAGCCGTCAAATGCTCCAAATACAGCGTCGTCCTGAATGCGCTCTACCAGGTGTTGCGTTTCTCCATCCCGGTGCTTTTCGCCTTCTATTTCCTCAAGGATTCGGAGTACCTTATGGCCGGCACGCTGGCTGCCGCCTTAATCTCTGTCTTTGTCGCTATCTTTTTCGAGAGGAGGATGCCTGCCCTCAAACCAGGGGAGAAGGCAACTGCCCCGGACGTAAAGGGTATCCGCCACTACATGCAATACGGCTACGTATTGACGATAGCGGAAAACATAGTCCAGAACACCGACGTGATAATCCTGGGCGCCCTGCTTCCCCTCGCGTTCGTCTCCGTGTACAAGGTATCTCTTCTCTGGATATCCTCCGCATTATTTGTTTTCCCGGTCTACGCAGGAGTAATAAGCGCGGTGCACGCCTATGAGAGCGAGGAGAACAGCAAGAAAGTGCTGATCTACACCACCCGCTACAGCTTCCTCATCGGTTTTTACCTGCTGCTGCTCCTTGGGCTTTCCGGAGGCATACTCGCGGGAGCCTTTTACGGGCCGGAGTATGCAGGCCTGGCATCCTTGATGGCGATAATGAGCCTCCTCGTAATAGATTTTGCGATGTACAACACAGCCTACCCGTTCCTCTTCGGCCGCGGCCATGTAAAAGAGTACTCGGCCATCCGCATATTCTCAGGCTTGGCGCAGATTGCGGCAAGCATAGCGGCATTCATGCTGTTCGGCATATTTGGGTTCGTAGGGGCGATGATTTTAGTCAGGATTATAAGTTCGGCTTACATGCTGTTCCGCGCCTACCATATTTCAGGCTCATCTTTCCAGTTTCCTTCAAAACAGCTCCTATCGTTCGCAGTTGCGCTCGCTTTGTCTTACCTGGTCTTCGGCTCTTCCAGCGGCTATCTCATGGGCCTGGCCTGCGCGCTGGTCTCCACCATAATTTACTGGTCCGCAAGCCTGGCGCTCGGCACTTTCACAATCGGGGAAATTGCAAAGTTTTTGCCGCAGAAAATAGCCTCAAGACTCCAGTTCAAGCGCTGAGGGCATTAGCCTTCATTGTATAGCCTGCTTTTGCAAAGCACAAAAATCGGCCCGCCAAAAAGTGCGGAGCACAGCCCGCTGCTTATCCTTCGCGACGCGCCGAACATAAATGCGTGCATCTTTCCAAAAAAGGTATTTTTCGGGGTCACTTCGGTGTAATCGGGGTATTCCACAGCCAATACCTCAAAGTACTTCCCTACAAGCGCTATTGCTCCGCCATAAGTGTAATCGCGTATGTGGCCGGAAGGGTGATTGGGGCCCGGAGGAACCCTCCTGCCAGCTACTATCTGCAGCTTTATGTAATAAGCGTCCTCTACCGGTATCTTGAACAGCCCGTATCTGCCGCACCTTGCGCATTTCTCCATGAATTTCTCGTCGTCTTCCACATGCTCCACAACATCGGAGAACATGATGAGGTCAACGGGTTCAGCATCAATTTTCATGAAGTCGCCCTGAACAAATTTGATTTCTGGATGTTCTGCCCTTCCCTTCTCGACGTGTGGTTTTGCTAGTTCATAATTAGTAACTTCAATAGCACACGATTCCTTGACTATCTGCGAAAGGTTGTACCCATCCGCTCCACCGACTTCTGCAATACTTTTTATTTTTTTTAATAAACCAGTATCATTAATCACTTTAATAAAATTAGTATAATTCCATTCCTGCCCCTTTCTGTCAGTTGTAATGATGGCTTTTTCTGCCCAAGAGTCATAATCCAGTGTCACTCTTTTCTTTCCCATAAAATGCACCGATTTTCTCTCGCATCATACAACTAACTCAGTTTTAGTATTGTTTATTAACTATTATTCTTTTTAACTCTGTCAGATTATTGATTATATAGTCTGAACCAAAATATTTTAGCCTCTCGTAAGAACTTAAGCCCGTTAGGACTCCAACAGTTTTTGAGCCGACTTCACCTCCCGCAAGTATATCATCTTCTGTGTCACCAACAACAAGAAGCTCGAACGTAGAAACGTTATATGCCTTTGCGATCTTGATGAGTTCTTCAGTTTTTTTACTACTGGTTTTCTTGTCTTTACAAATAATTCTGTCGAAATAGTTGCTTACGCCGCAATTTTTGAGATCTCTAGCAACATTTTTTCTAAACGTAAGTCCAACCATCTTGTAGCCAGATTGTTTAATATCTCCCATAGTTTCAATTATGCCGTGTAGTAAGGTATCCTTTCTGAGAAAGCTATCTTCGTTTAGCAACTCTTTCCTTAATTTGTCAATACGTTCTACTATGGGATCATCCGTATTAGTGAATTCTTTTATTATCTGCTTTCCACTCATGCCGGACCTTCGCATTTCCAATACTTTTGATATTTTACTGGCTACATTAAAACCATATTTGGCCAGAGCCATTTCCATCGTTTCCGTGTATCGTTTATTCACATTCAGAATAGTGCCATCAATATCAAATACTACAATTTTAGGTTTTCTTTTTCTTAGACTTTTCTCGTACCACATGATTGTTTTTGTTATGCCCTCGTCCAAAGAAATCAGAGGCTCATAAGCAAGTTCTTTTCTCGCCCTTGAGATGTTCAGATACCTGGAATGGTTCCCTTTGTTATTTCCATATTCTATGCCGCTACAACTTATTCCGAATTTCTCATATATCAAAGAAATGGTCTCAGCCAAATTTTTTATGCTAACTGGCTTGCCATATCCTATATTGAAAACCTCTTCCTTGCCGCCATCACCCACGGCCAGCAAAACTGCGCGCGCGGCATCGGATATATATAAATAATCCCTTTCCTGCAAGCCGCCTCCGGCAATATTTATTTTTGAACCGTTAGAAATGTTGGTTATAAAATTCATCAAAGCTCCATTTTGCGAAGGCGCAGGTCCATATAAATTACTAAATCTCAATATCTTTACGCTTATATCCGCAGATCTGGTCCTCTCGGAAAGGTACTTTTCTGCACTCAACTTACTCATACTATAATAATTTTCAGGATTAGGTATGCAATTTTCATCGATTTCTTTTTTTGGTTGACTATACCCGTAGATGTCCCACGTACTAGCAAAAATAATCTTTTTTATTCCAGCCGCGATTGCTTCTTCAGAAATATTGATGGTTCCCATTAGATTTGTTTTTAAAAATTCTTCTCGACTTTCGGGTTTTGCGTTTGGAATCTTTGCTGCAAGATGGACAAGAATCGAACTATCCTTTTCGAAAACTTTTTTTAAGGATTCTCTATTCTCGATATCAATTTTCTTAAACTTTGTATTTTTCAGATCAATGTTTTTTCTACCGAGCAAGACCACGGAGCAACCACTCTTTAGAAGTAATTCCAGAACCGCCCTTCCAAGAAAACCACTGTAGCCCGTCAGATATACTGTTTTAAGACCCTTATTGTCGCACATCGTATTTCACTGTTTTGTCAGGTTTTATCAGTGCTTGGATATCAACAGTATTCTTGCAGACTTTCTTTAGGTCATTTTTGCTCATCAAAATCGGTTTTGAATCTGCAGTTCTTAACCAGAAATAATCATCAGGAAGAGGATTAATCCTATTTTCTATTTTTGGCATTCTATCTTCATAAGCTATTTTTAGATAGATCTCTGGCATGTTTAGCCCGAGTTCTGCAAAAAATTGTATTGTTGTGAAGAATCGCCCTATGTTTATTTCTGTTGGACACGGAATGCCATTCTTGTTCTCTTTCATATCCACTCCAAATATTCCGTGGGGTTTTTTGTCTATTGCGAATATTGCGTCCTGAGCAATTTTATCTATATCCGCCCTTTTCATAGTTCTTCCTACTCCGGTCATTCCACTAACTCCTGAGATAGTACTATGCGCAAGTGCCCAAGACAATCTTTCTCTTGTTTGTGCGCATACGAGTTCTCCGTTGTACCAGATACTTTGCCATGTAAGGAGACGTTCAGGCAGAAGTTCGCTAGCAATAAAAGTTCCCCAGCCATTCCAGTAATCTATCCAGACCTTGGCCTGTCGGATATCTTTGACTATGATACTGCCCTTGCCCCCAGCGCCGCTGGTTGCTCGGAGCCAAAATGGAGTTTTAATTTCTTGAAAGGCCTTTTCTAACGCGCCCTCATCCGTTATCAGTATGGTTTTCGGCATTTCTAATCCATGTTTAAGCCAGTGAGAATATGACATATATTTGTCTTGGCAGATTTCAATGGTTTTATGTTCAGGCAAAAATGTTTTTGCCCTTATTTTATGCCTATTTTTAGAAACTGCCAGAACCTCCGGATCCGGTTGTGTATGTAAGAATTCTATTTTTTCGTTATCAATTATCTCATTTAAATTTTCTATATAACCGGGATTATCTGCTCTTGGAACTAGATACTTGGCATCCGTTTCTCCAAATGGCAAAGAGAAAATATTGGCATCAGTCCCAACAGTATAGATACTATCGTTAGATTTTTTTATTGATCTGGTAAAACCAACACTGGCAGATCCACCGCATCCACCTATGAGTATTCTTTTCAAAGAATCACCACTTAAATTATAAGTGATGTATATTTTTAATAGCTTATATGGAAGGTGTTATGTTTCTCTATGATATCCATAGCTCTAATCGGGTTAGGCCGAATGGGAAAAAATCACCTCCGTGTCCTGGGGGGATTGCAAGATTGCCGGCTTGTTGCGATATGCGACCCCGATGCCAAAGCTTCTCAGATTGCAAAAGAACTAGGTCTAAATTATTATAGCACAGTCGAAAAACTTCTTGAACATGAGGAATTTGATTGCGTGGACATCTGCGTTCCAACCACACTTCACGAATCAGTCGCAATAGCATGTTTGGAATGCGGCAAGCATGTATTCGTTGAAAAACCCATTTCCCATAGCGTCGCGAGTGCAATGAAAATCATCGAAGCTGCAAAGGTAAACAATAGAGTTCTCATGGTTGGGCATATAGAACGTTTTAATCCTACAATTCGAGTCCTGAAGGAGGCAATTAAAGATGAAAAGATCTTGTCGCTTTATTTTACTCGAGTTGGTCCCATGCCCCCTCGCATACAAGATGTTGGTGTGGTATTCGACCTTGGGGTTCACGACATAGACCTAGCCAGATTTCTAACAAATTCTGATATCAGCGGCGTTTTCTGCCTTTCTAGAGGTGAAAAAGTTGAGCAATCTGCGCAAATTCTCTTAAAAATGGCTAATGATTGTAGCGCCAATATAAATCTTAATTGGTTTACTCCATTTAAAGTTAGAGAAATAAATGTAGTTACATCAAACCAGGTCTTTGTGGCAAATCTAATAACTAAAGAAGTACGTTCCTATTCTTCTTACAAGGCTACGCCAAATATCTCTTATCAAGTTGAGCTATTCGAAGTTGGAAATGCAGAGCCATTAAAATCTGAGCTCATGCATTTTGTGGAATGTGTTAAAAATAACACCACACCATTAACAAGCGGGGCGGAAGCATTATCAGCTTTGCAAGCTGCTGAAGCAGCGATGCGTTCATCAAAAGAGCGCCGCTTTGTTTCTCTTCCATGACTGCTAATCGAGACCAGTCATCTACATACCGTTATTTAAAAATTAACTGCGCATTATATAACCATGGTTGAAGATCCATCAAGAATTCAAGAACCAAGTACTACCACTGAAAAGGAAATGGAATTCCGAGTTCATTTACAAGACTATTTTAGAAATGGTGCTGGTTCTGATTTAGAAAAACTACAAAATTTCGCAAAGTATGTGCCAAGGCAAACAATAACCAGATTTATCTCAAAATATGAATTATTTAAGAAAATTTTGAATGTCCAAGGTTCTATTATCGAGTGCGGCGTTTACTTGGGCGGAGGGTTGATGACGTTTGCTCAATTGAGTGCGATACTAGAACCAGTTAATCATCAAAGAAAAATAATCGGATTTGATACTTTCTCAGGTTTCGCTGATTTATCAAAAGAAGACGAAAAAGGACAATCAATCCATTCTAAAAAAGGTGGTTTTGATGTCGATTCTTATGACGATTTAAAAAAGTGCATCGAACTTTATGATTCTAACCGATTTATTGGTCACATACCTAAAATTAGTTTAGTAAAAGGTGATGCCAAGCAGTCAATACCAAAATATATTGAAGACAATCCACACAGCGTCGTGAGTCTTCTTTATCTAGATTTTGACGTTTTCGAACCAACTAAAATCGCCTTGGAATATCTAGTTCCAAGAATGCCAAAAGGCGCGATTATCGCTTTTGATGAGTTAAATGCACAACTCTGGCCAGGCGAAACATTGGCGGTTTTGAAGTCTATAGGCATAAGAAATCTTCGTATTCAGAGATTTCCTTGGGACACCGTTATATCATTCGCAGTTTTAGAATAAGATTGGCGCCCATAAAAATTAGCTATTTTTATTAAGTCTGGTATAGAGTGTTTAGCATTTCTTCAGGTTCAAGATGGTATTAACCTTTCATAGGTGGTGTCTTTAGCAATGAAAATTGCCCATGTGGGAAAAAACCTTGCGAATGTTCCATTCTTGATAGTAAGGGCCCTAAGAAAAATAGGCATACCTGCAGAGCTTTTCATTGGTAGAATAAGCACTAA
>Ga0315289_10005971_pt1 | contig 17924 bp, 13 predicted proteins | sample YL17G11_40_MG_FD_203452 | JGI IMG/M metagenome (GOLD analysis project Ga0315289, IMG submission 203452) | Sediment microbial communities from Yellowstone Lake, YNP, Wyoming, USA - YL17G11_40 | ecosystem: Environmental > Aquatic > Freshwater > Lake > Sediment | place: USA: Wyoming | collected... | reverse complement strand
TGGCCCTCACCATGGCCTCGCCGGCGGGCCTCGCGGCCGGCCCCGAGCTGCTCCCCGAGCTGTTCTCCGACAGTTGGGTGCTGAACGCCGGGCGTTATCGCAGCCTGGGCTACATGGCCTCCGTCAGCCAGCACCTGGGCGAGCGCCTCGAGATGACCATGGCGTACGGCAGCGGCGGCGCGCTCACCGTGGACCCCGGCGCCCCCGCAGCCGGCTCCCCCGACGAGCTCCGGCAACTCATCCGCGCCAGCCGTCGCCAGTCCCTGACCGCGCGCCTCTCCGGCGCCGCCCCGGCCACCGGCACCCAGTTCGTCACCTCCTACCAGTGGACCAACGTGCGCTCGCTGACCCCCGCCCACATGTACCTGACCCAGCGCGTGCGCGAGGGCCTGGGCCTGAACCTCCTCATCCGCCAGCCCCTCCCCTACTTCGCCGGCTGGCCCGGCCGCCTCGAGGCCTCCGCCGACCTCCGCAACCTCCTGGCCCAGGGTTACGTCCCGCTCTCCCTCAACGGCCGCCGCGTCTACCTCATGCACACCCCCCGCAGCCTCCGCGGCGGGCTGAGCTTCATCTTCTGAGTGGGATAGGCTTCTCAAAAAAATTGGGGGCTGTCCCCAGCGCGCCCGCACCACCCCTAGATCCGCGTGCCCCGCGCCGGCCCACTTCATAAGGCAACAACACCGGCTAGGGCCGAACCTCCTCAGGCAGACGCGCCGCTACCGCACCCAGAACCTCGCGCGCCACCGCCAGCGCCCCTTCTGCCTCCTCCCGCCCGGGCTCGTACGGTGCCCCCGGATACCGAAACCGCCAGGCGTAATCAGTGAGCGGGTCGGTCCGTCCCACCAATTCTGCCAGCGTGGCATCGACCTCGGCGCACTGCGCCCCTGGAACGCCTGGATCATGGGTCTTTCGGAACGGAACATCATGCCAGGTTAGAAATCCCTTGAGCGCTTTTTTCCGCCGCCTGCTGCGCATGGAAAAGCGCCCCTTCTACATCCGCAGGCTCAGCCGCAAGCATAAGCTCCACCCGACTCAGGTCCCGGGCTGCCTTGGCGAGCCACGCCTTGACCTCCTCCACCCGCATCGGGTCAGGCTGCATACAAGAGCTTACCCTCCCGCGCGATCGTCGCCGGCAGCGACGCCATCAGGTGGAGCCGCCGATCGAAGTCATTCTTGGTCCAAACCAGGATGTCCTTCGCTACTCGCAGGTCTCGCAGCACCCGGCGGGCCAGCCCGAAATCCTGGCAGATCGCCGCCTGTCCATCCGGCACCACCACCATGAAATCGTAATCGCTGTCCGGCCCTGCGTCCCCGCGCGCCGCCGACCCGAACAGGTAGATCCTCTCCGGCCGGTACACCTCCACCAGCCGCCGCACGATCTCACTTAGTACCGGATCCTCCGTCCCCGGCGGCTGCCTCACCTCCCACTGGGTCTCCCCCATATCGGCTCCCCCTCGAGTCTGCCACATCTCACCCCGGCCGAGTCCCCTCACCCTCTGGCAGCACGCCCCCCCCACCACCACCGCCTCGATCGGCGTCGTTCCCGGAACCCTCCGGTACCCCAGCGCCAGTCGCACCAGCTCGCTCTCCGACGACGCCTCGAACCGCATCTCCCCTGGCGTCCACACTTCGGCCTTCAGCTCCTCGGACTCCGCCTTCGGTCGCGCCCCGCTCCCCCCGCCTCCGCCACCTGCCACCCCACCCCGCTCCGCGCCTCCCCTACCCCAACTTCCGCAATTGGGCGAATAAAGTCTTTGCTTTCAAAGGGGGCATGGCCCAGTTTCCACTACATGAGGGCTTTTTCCAGCGCCGACGGCAGCTCCAGTGCCAACCGCTGTAGCAGGATCTGTTGGTGCTCGGTGGGCTGGCTGACGCAGCGCTTGCGGAGCACCACGCCATTCCGGGTGGGCAAGATCACGTCCACCAGCGCGATTTCCGAAAGCGCCTCGAAGATCTGGCGCGGCTCGTCGCCCAGGCCCGCTTGCCGGCATAATTGCGCCAGCGTCTTCCACAGCGCTCCAGTCTGTCACATTGCTGCGCAGCACGTAGCAGCCTTCGCTCAGCCGCGTCCACTCGCGCCAGGTCTCCGACTTCGACCACCGCAGTTGCGCATAACCGCCCCGGTCCTGCTCTACCCGTACCGCAAACAAGCCGGCCGCGCGGGTGTTGCGGCCCAGCAGCCGTCCCACCCGGCGCCGACACCAGGCGCACCTCCAGGCCGGCGTGCACCTGCCGCCAGTCCTCGGCCAGCAACTCCTGCTCGAACTTCTTCAGCGAGTTCTTCGGCGTGCCCACGATGTAGCGCCGCCCACCTTCCCGCAAGAACTCCACGTTGTCTTCGCTCACCATTCCCCGGTCCAGCACCCCGATCCGGTTGGCCCGCCCGTAGAGCCCCTCCATGTGCGCCACCATCTCCTGCAGCGCCCGGTACAGCCGGTCGTCGTTGACCTTCTCCGCGGGCACGCCCAACAGATCCGCCAGGGCGCTGCACTCATAGAAGCGCTCGGCCAGATGCAGTTCGCTGGAGGGATCGCACAGCCGCCCCAGCACCAGCACCCGCGCCATCACCGCCCAGGGAATCTCCTCCCTCCCGCCGGGCAGTCTCTGCTCCAACCACTGGTCCAGCTCCAGCCGCCGCAGCAACTCCAACCCCAGCCAAGGGCCGCCGAACTTACGGCTGCGTTCTACCCTCACCCGCTTCAGGTCTACTTCCACCCACTCCGGCTCAGCGGCCTCAAATAGCCCGGGCTGATGCGCAGTCTGTCTCTCGGCACACCGCTTCACGCCCAGGCGGCCTTGCTCGTCCATCCCGCCCAGCCAGGCCACCACCCGTTGCCGCGGACCGCGCGCCGTGCGGGCGAGCGGGGGGGCGCGCCAACTCCAGCCGGCCCACGCCGGAGGACAGGCGCGCGGCTTCCTACACCCCGAGGTAGTGGCGCAGTATCTCGACAATGGGGCGGCGCCGCTTCTGCGGCAGGGGCTAGGCGTGCCTCGCCCTTACGGGCCGGGCAGGCCCGGCCCGTTATTCCGTGTCGAAAGCTGGCAGCTCGGCCGGCACCTCGGGGAGGCCGCCGGCGTATTGCACGCGGGTCGCCTCGGCGTAGCCCTCCAGGCCCTCGACGAAGGGAACCTCGCCCTCGGCCGCCAGTTCCTCTTCCAGCTCCTCGCCCGCGATCTTGATGCGCCGGTAATACGCCATGCCGGTGCCGGCCGGGATCAACCGGCCCATGATCACGTTCTCCTTGAGCCCCCGCAAGTAATCGACTTTGCCGTTGATGGCGGCCTCGGTGAGCACCCGGGTGGTCTCCTGGAAGGAGGCGGCGGAGATGAACGAGTCGGTCGAGAGCGACGCCTTGGTGATGCCCAGCAGCACGGCCTTGCCCCTGGCGGGGCGGCTGCCCGCGACCACCACCCGGTCGTTCTCCTCGCGGAACCTGAACTTGTCCACCACCTCTTCAGGCAGGAACTCGGTGTCGCCGATGTCCTCGACCTTCACCCAGCGCATCATCTGGCGGACGATGACCTCCAGGTGCTTGTCGTTGATGTTGACGCCTTGCAGGCGGTAGACCTCCTGGACCTCGTTGACCAGGTACTTTTGCAGCTCGGTTTCGCCCAGCACGTCCAGGATGTCGTGGGGGTTGCGGGGGCCGTCCATGAGCGGGTCGCCGGCGCGGACCTTCTCGCCCTCCTGCACGTTGATGTGGACGCCGCGGGGCACGGAGTACTCGCGCTCCTGGCCGTCGTCGGCGCGGATGACGATCTTGCGGGTGCCCTTGCTGACCTCGCCATACTTGACCCGGCCGTTGATCTCGCTGATGACCGCGGTCTCGCGGGGCTTGCGGGCCTCGAACAACTCGACCACGCGGGGCAGGCCGCCGGTGATGTCCTTAGTCTTGGTGGTGGCGCGGGGGATCTTGGCCAGCACGTCGCCGGCGTGGACCTCCTCGCCGTCCTTGACCATCAGGTGGGCGTGGGTGGGCATGAGGTAGCGCTTCTCTTCCCCGCGGCCGCCCGAGAGGGGGCGCACCACCACCGTGGGCAAGCGCTTCTCGTCCGGGGAGTCGGTGACCACCCAGTGCGACATGCCGGTGATCTCGTCCATCTGCTCTTGCACGGTGACGCCTTCCTGGAGGTCGCGGAAGTGCATCGTGCCGCTGACCTCGGTCAGGATGGAGAAAGTGTAGGGATCCCACTCCAGCAGGATCTGGTTGGCCCGCACGCGCTCGCCGTTCTCCACCCGCAACTTGGCGCCGTAGACCACCTGGTAGCGCTCTTTCTCGCGGCCCTTCTCATCCACAATGGCCAGGATCCCGTTGCGGTTCATGGCCACCAGGTCGCCGGGCTTGTTGCGCACCGTGGCGATCTGGATGAACTTGGCGTAGCCGTCGGAGCGGGTGTTCTGGGTGGACTGCTCGGCCACGCGCGTGGCCGCGCCGCCGATGTGGAAGGTGCGCATGGTGAGCTGGGTGCCCGGCTCGCCGATGGACTGCGCCGCGATCACGCCCACGGCCTCGCCGCGCTCCACCAGCCGTCCCGTGGCCAGGTTGCGCCCGTAGCAGAGCTGGCAGACGCCGCGCTTGGACTCGCAGGTCAGCACCGAGCGGATCTTCACCCGCTCGATGCCGGACGCCTGGATGGCTGCGGCCAGCTCCTCGGAGACCTCCTGGTTGACTCCCACGATCAGGTTGCTCTCGTAGTCCAACTGGTCTTCCAGGACCACCCGGCCCACGATGCGGTCGCGCAGCGGCTCGATGATTTCGCCCGACTCGACGATGGGCTCGACGGAGATGCCGTTGGTGGTGCCGCAGTCAAACTCGCTGACGATCACGTCCTGGGCCACGTCCACCAGGCGGCGGGTCAGGTAGCCGGAGTCGGCGGTCTTGAGCGCCGTATCGGCCAGACCCTTGCGCGCGCCGTGCGTGGAGATGAAGTACTGCAAGACGTTCAGGCCCTCGCGGAAGTTGGCCGTGATGGGCGTTTCGATGATGTCGCCGGAGGGCTTGGCCATCAGGCCGCGCATGCCCGAAAGCTGCCGGATCTGCTGCTTCGAGCCGCGCGCCCCGGAGTCCGCCATGATGTAGATGGGGTTCAGGTAGCGGCCCGTGCGGTCGTCCTCCTCCATCACCTTGAACATCTCCTCGGAGACCTTCTCGGTGACCCGCGACCAGATCTCGATGATCTTGTTGAGGCGCTCGCCGTTGGTGATGGCGCCCTCGATGTACTGCTGCTGGACGCCGATGACCTCCCGCTCGGCCTCCCGGACCAGGGCCGCCTTCTGCTGCGGCACCACCATGTCGTCGATGCCGATGGAGATGCCGGCCCGGGTGGCGTAGTAGAAGCCCAGGTCCTTGACCTTGTCCAGCATCTGGACAGTGAGCGCGAGTCCGAACTGCAGGTAGCAGTACTGCACCAGTTGGGCGAGGCCCTTCTTCTTGAGCAGGCCGTTGACGAAGGGCATGTCCTCGGGCAGCACGTCGTTGAAAATCACGCGGCCCACCGTGGTGTCCATTTCGGACTTGGTGTACTCCACGGGCTCGGTATGCAGCACGTCCTGGTTGTCGAAGGCGTTGGCCAGGTCGATGACCCGCCCGGTGAAGCGCAGCTTGATGGGGGTCAGCGTCTCGACTTCGCCCATCTCGAGCGCGATCAGCACCTCCTCGGGAGAGGCGAATCTCTTGCCCTCGCCCTTGGTGCCCGGCCGCGCCTTGGTGAGGTAGTACAGCCCCAGCACCATGTCCTGCGTGGGCACGGCGATGGGGGCGCCGTGCGCCGGCGACAGGATGTTGTTGGAGGCCAGCATCAGCGTGGCCGCCTCGATCTGCGCCTCCGGCGACAGCGGGATGTGCACCGCCATCTGGTCGCCGTCGAAGTCCGCGTTGAAGGCCGTGCACACCAGCGGGTGGATGCGGATGGCCTTCCCCTCCACCAGCACCGGCTCGAAGGCCTGGATGCCCAGCCGGTGCAGCGTGGGCGCGCGGTTCAGCAGAATGGGATGGTCCTTGACGACCTCCTCGAGGATGTCCCACACCACCGGGTCGTGCTGCTCGACCAGTTCCTTGGCCTGCTTGATGGTGGTGCAATGGCCCCGCTGCTCCAAGCGGTGGTAGATGAAGGGCTTGAACAGCTCCAGGGCCATCTTCTTGGGCAGGCCGCACTGGTGGAGCCTGAGCTCCGGCCCCACCACGATCACCGAGCGCCCCGAGTAGTCCACGCGCTTGCCCAGCAGGTTCTGGCGGAAGCGGCCCTGCTTGCCCTTGAGGTTGTCGGAGAGCGACTTCAGGGGCCGGTTGTTGGCCCCCCGCAGCACGCGCCCGCGGCGCCCGTTGTCGAACAGGGCGTCCACGGCCTCCTGGAGCATGCGCTTCTCGTTGCGGACGATAACGTCCGGCGCGTGCAGCTCGATGAGCTTCTTGAGCCGGTTGTTGCGGTTGATCACCCGGCGGTAGAGGTCGTTCAGGTCCGAGGTGGCGAACCGCCCGCCGTCCAGGGGCACCAGCGGGCGCAGCTCCGGCGGGATCACCGGGATGACGTCCAAAATCATCCACTCGGGCTTGTTGCCGGACTTGCGGAAGCTCTCCACCACCCGCAGCCGCTTGGCGTACTTGATCTTCTTCTGCTGCGACAACTCGGTCTGCATGCGCTCGCGCAGTTCCAGGCTGAGGGCGTCCAGGTCCAGCTTCTTAAGGAGTTCCTTGATGCCCTCGGCGCCCATCATGGCCACGAACTTGCCCGGGTGCTCGACCTCCAGTTGGCGCTTGCGCTCGTCGGTGAGGACCTGGCCCTTGGAGAGGTCGGGGACCTCGCCGGGGTCCACCACCACGTAGGCCTCGAAGTACAGGACCCGCTCCAGCTCGCGCAGGGTGATGTCCAGCAGGTAGCCGATGCGGCTGGGCAGGCCCTTGAAGAACCACACGTGCGAGCAGGGGCTGGCCAGCTCGACGTGCGCCAGGCGCTCGCGCCGCACCCGCGACAGCGTCACTTCCACCCCGCACTTGTCGCAGATCACCCCGCGGTGCTTCATGCGCTTGTACTTGCCGCACAGGCACTCCCAGTCCGCCACCGGGCCGAAGATGCGGGCGCAGAACAGGCCGTCCCGCTCCGGCTTGAAGGTCCGGTAGTTGATGGTCTCCGGCTTGGTGACTTCCCCGTGCGACCAACTGCGGATCTTTTCCGGCGAGGCCAGACTGATGCGAATCGAGTCGAAATCGGCGACCAGGTTGGCGCTTTCGTACGGCGAGGATCGGTACAATGCATGCCTCCTTGCAACAGGGGGAAGCCCGGAGTCAGCAGCCGGAAGTCAGAATACCGCGCCCCATTCTGACTCCCCACTCCTGACTCGGGACTCCTCCGGTCAGTCCGCCGCCAGCGCGGTGTCTTCCACCTCGCGCGGCCTCTTCATCAGCTCCACGTCCAGACACAGCGATTGCAGCTCGCGGATCAGCACGTTGAAGGACTCCGGCACGCCGGGTTCGGCGGCCGCCTCACCCTTCACGATAGCTTCGTAGATCTTGGCGCGGCCGTAGACGTCGTCGGACTTGGCGGTCAGCAGCTCCTGGAGGATGTAGGCGGCGCCGTAAGCCTCCAGGGCCCAGACCTCCATCTCGCCGAAGCGCTGGCCGCCGAACTGCGCCTTGCCGCCCAGCGGCTGCTGGGTGATCAGCGAATACGGCCCGATGGAGCGGGCATGGATCTTGTCGTCCACCAGGTGCGAGAGCTTCATCATGTAGATGTAGCCCACCGTGACGGGCTGCTCGAAAGGCTGCCCGCTCAGGCCGTCCACCAGCACCACCTTGCCCGAGGTGGGCAACCCCGCCTCCTGAAGCTGGCGCTTGATGTCCCGCTCGGTGGCCCCGTCGAAGACCGGGGTCGAGTAGAAGCGCGCCAGCTTGTGGGCCGCCCAGCCCAGGTGCGCCTCCAGGATCTGCCCCACGTTCATGCGTGAGGGCACGCCCAGCGGGTTGAGCACCATCTCGACCGGCGTCCCGTCGGGCAGATAGGGCATGTCCTCTTCGGGCACGATCTTGGCGATCACGCCCTTGTTGCCGTGCCGGCCGGCCATCTTGTCGCCCACCGACAGCTTGCGCTTCATGGCGATGTAGGCCTTAACCAGCTTGATGACGCCCGGCGGCAGCTCGTCGCCCTTCTTGAGCTTGGCGATCTTCTCCTCGGTGATCTTCTCCAGCACGGCGATCTGCCGGGAAGTCATCTCCTCGATCTCGTCGATCTGCTCGTTGAGGCGGGGGTCCTTGTCCTTGAGCTTCATGCGCTTGAGGTCGCGGGCGCGCAGGCGCTCGACCACCTCGCCGGTCAGCTCGACACCCTTGGCGAGCAGGCGCTTGTTGGTCTTCTCGTCGTGCAGGTCGGCCATCAGCAGCTTGCCCGCCAGCAGGGCGGCCAGGCGCTTGGCGCGCTCGTCGCCCAGGATGCGCTTCTCGTCCTCGAGGTTGCGCTGGAGCCGCTCGATCTCCTCCTCCTGGATCTGCTTGGAGCGCTCGTCCAGCTCGGCCCCCTTCCTCGAGAAGACCTTGCAGTCCACCACCGTGCCCTCGATGCCCGGCGGGCAATACAGCGAAGCGTCCTTGACGTCGCCGGCCTTCTCGCCGAAGATGGCCCGCAGCAGCTTCTCCTCGGGGGTCAACTGCGTCTCGCCCTTGGGCGTGACCTTCCCCACCAGGATGTCGCCGGGCCTGACGGTGGCCCCGGTACGGATGATGCCGCTCTCGTCCAGGTTGCGCAGGAAGCCCTCGGCGATGTTGGGGATGTCGCGGGTGATCTCCTCGGGCCCCAGCTTGGTGTCGCGGGCCTCGATCTCGAACTCCTCGATGTGGATCGAGGTGTAGTAGTCGTCCCGGACCAGCCTCTCGCCGACCACCACGGCGTCCTCGAAGTTGTAGCCGTGCCAGGGCATGAAGGCCACCAGCACGTTGCGGCCCAGCGCCAGCTCGCCCAAGTCGGTGCAGGGCCCGTCGGCCAGCACGTCGCCTTTGCGCACCCGCTGGCCAATGCGCACGATGGGCTTCTGGCTGATGCAGGTGTTCTGGTTGGAGCGCTTGAACTTGATGAGCTGGTAGATGTCGGCGCCCACCTCGCGCGACATCTGCCCCTCGTGAACGTTGCCCTCCACGCGCACGATGATGCGCTCACTGTCCACCGAGTCCACCACGCCGGAACGCCGGCAGATGACCACCGCGCCAGAGTCGCGCGCGGTGACCTGCTCCATGCCCGTGCCCACATAGGGCGCCTCGGCCCGCAACAGCGGCACCGCCTGGCGCTGCATGTTCGAGCCCATCAGCGCGCGGTTGGCGTCGTCGTTCTCCAGGAAGGGGATCAGGCTGGTGGCCACCGAGACCAGTTGCTTGGGACTGACGTCCATGTACTCGATCTCTTCCCGGTGCTTCAGCAGGAAGTTGCCGGCCTGCCGCGCGTTGACCAGGTCGGAGACCAGGCGGCCCCGCTCGTCCAGCTCGACGTTGGCCTGGGCGACCACGTACTTGTCCTCCTCCCAGGCCGAAAGGTAGTGCGGATGCGCCTCGAACTCGGCGGGCTGCTTGTGCGCGCTGAGGTCGCGGTTGATCCGCTCGGCGTCCTTGCGCTCCACCACCTGCCCGACCCTCAAAGCGGTCTCCCCGGGGTTGAGGATGCGCACCTCGTCCACCACCGCGCCGTTGACCACCTTGCGGTAGGGGCTCTCGATGAAGCCGTACTCGTTGATGCGGGCGTAGCAGGACAGCGAGGAGATCAGCCCGATGTTGGGCCCCTCCGGCGTCTCGATGGGGCAGATGCGGCCGTAGTGGGTGGGGTGCACGTCGCGCACCTCGAACCCGGCCCGCTCCCGCGACAGCCCGCCCGGACCCAGCGCCGACAGCCGCCGTTTGTGGGTGATCTCCGACAGCGGGTTGGTCTGGTCCATGAACTGCGAAAGCTGGCTGGAGCCGAAGAACTCCCGGATGGCGGCCATCACCGGCTTGGCGTTCACCAGGTCGTGCGGCATGGCCGTGGACATCTCCTGGTAGACCGACATCTTTTCCTTGATGGCCCGCTCCATCCGCACCAGCCCGATGCGGAACTGGTTCTCCAGCAGCTCGCCCACGGCGCGGACCCGGCGGTTGCCCAGGTGGTCGATGTCGTCCACTTGCAGGGCCGCCACCCGGCGCAGCTTGAGCAGGTAGCGGATGACGGCGAAGAAGTCCTCGGTCTCCAGGGTGCGCTTGTCCAGGGGCGTGGCGTCGGCCCGGTCCCACAGCTTGATGTTGAACTTCATGCGGCCCACCCGCGAGAAGTCGTACTTGCGGTGGTCGAAGAACATGCCCTGGAAGAGCTGGGCGGCGGTGTCCAGGGTGGGCGGGTCGCCCGGGCGCAGCTTGCGGTAGATTTCGAGCAGCGCGTCGTTCCGCGTCTTGACCGGGTCTTTCTTGAGCGTGGCCGAGACCACGGTTCCAGCGTCGTCGCGCTCGGGGAAGAACACCTCGAAGCCGGAGATGCCGGCCTCGACGAAGCGGGAGACGGCCGCGGCGGTCAGCTCGCGGTTGGCGTCCACGAGCACCTCGCCGGTGGACATGTCTACCACGTCGGCGGCCACGAAGGCCCCTTCCAGGTCGGCCGTGGCCACCTCGACCTGCTCGAGGCGGGCCTTCTGGATCTCGCGCAGCAGCGCCGCGGTGACCTTCTTGCCCGCGGGCACGATGGTCTCCCCGCCCCGCCCCGTGACCGCGTGCGACAGCTTCACGCCCAGCAGGTTGCAGGCCGGCACGTCCCGGTCCTTGGAGGCCGGCGGCACGTGCCAGTACAGGCGGCCGTTCTTGACGCTGATCTTGTCGATGCGGTAGAAGGTGCGCAGGATCTGCTCGTCGCTCTTGAGGCCCAGGGCCCGCAGAAACACCGTGCCATAGAACTTCCGCTTGCGGTCGATGCGCACGTACAGCAGGTTCTTGGTGTCGTACTCGAACTCCACCCAGCTTCCCCGGTAGGGGATGATCTTGCCCAGGTAGTAGCCCTGCGCCGCCACGCGCTCGAAGAACACGCCCGGCGAACGGTGCAACTGCGAGACGATCACCCGCTCGGTCCCGTTGATGATGAAGGTGCCGTTCTCGGTCATCAGCGGGATCTCGCCGAAGAAGACTTCCTGCTCCTTGATGTCCCGCACCGTGCGCGCCCCGCTCTCGGCGTCCTTGTCGTAGACGGTCAGGCGGATGGTGACCTTGAGCGGCGCGGCATAGGTCATGCCGCGCTCCTCGCACTCCGGCACGTCGTACTTGCGCTGCAAGCTCACCGGGTCGCCGCAGCGGTTGCAGAAGGTAACGATGTTGCGGTTGAAGGTGCCGCAGTGGTGGCACAGCACCTCGCCGGCGTGGTAGGGGTCGGTGCGGATGGTGGCGCCGCAACTGGGGTTGCGGCAGGTCGAGCGCAGGTGGTGCAGCCCTTTCAGGTTGCCGCACTTGCACTCCCAGTTGCCGATCGAGTAATCGATGAACTCCAGGTGGCTCAGGCCCCGGAAGTCCGTGATGGGGAACACGGAAGCGAACACGCTTTGCAGCCCGATGTCGTCCCGTTCGCTGGGCAGAAAATCCATTTGCAGGAAGCGCTCGTAGGACTTCTTCTGCACCTCGATCAGGTTGGGAATCGGGATCGAGGTCCGGATGCGGGAAAAGTCAATTCTATCCTTGGGACCGCTGGCCGAACTCTGCATCTGGTTGTTAACTCCTCGTAGCCACCAGGCTGACGCACCACCAAACTCAATAGACCGTCACATGGGACCGGGGCTTCCCTCCCGCCGCCAGCGGGACAAGCGCCAAAGGATGATGCGAGCAAGGAAACGGGATCCGGGGGAACACCGGTAAGGGATCGGCTGGGAAAGGGCGAGTGCGTTCCCAGACACCTCCGCGGACACTCCGGACACGGGAAAGACACAGATAGGGTATGCGCGGTTCACTAGCACTCGTCGTGGAATGTCCGCTCGGCTATCGTTTTCAGTGTAACAGACTCCGGAGGCGGGCGTCAAATCCCCGCCTCCCAGGGCTTTCCGGGCAGGCCACTCAGGGCCGGCCCGGGCCGGACCCCCCGGCTGCCGGCCGCCTACTGTATTTCCACGGTCGCGCCGACTTCGGTGAATTTCTTCCGAATGGCCTCGGCCTCGTCCTTGCTGACGCCCTCCTTGATGGGGTTGGGAGCCCCGTCCACCAGGTCCTTGGCTTCCTTCAGGCCCAAACTGGTGACCTCGCGTACCGCCTTGATAACATTGATCTTGTTCGCACCGACCGAGGTCAGAATCACCGTGAACTCGGTCTTCTCCTCCGCCGCCGGCGCGGCCGCCGCGGCCACCGGGACCGCCGCCACTGCGGCCGCCGCCGCCGAGACGCCCAGCCGCTGCTCGAGCACCTTGACCAGCTCCGCGGCCTCCAGCAGGGTCAGCTCCTGAATCTGGTCCGCAATCGCGTTGATATCCGCCATTTCCTCTCAACTCCTTAGCTTGTAGCTTCCAGCCTGCAGCCTGCAGCTTGTAGCGCTGCGGGCCGTCCACCGGCCACAGGCCACGAGCCACCAGCTCCTACGCTGGAAACTTGTTGTCCTTCACGCCCTGATCAATAACCACCGCCAGGTTGCGTCCCACCCCGGCCAGCGCCGAAACCAGCCGTTGCGCCGGCGCCTGGATGAGGAACAGCAGCTGGGCCAGCATCTCCTCGCGCGAGGGCAGGTTGGCCAACTGGTGGATGGAGGTCACGTCGATGACCCGGCCCTCGACCATCCCCGCCTTGAAGATGAAGGCGGGGTTGTTCTTGGCGTAGGTAGTCAGGGCCTTGGCCAGCGCCACCGGATCCGCGCCGGTATAGACCAGCGAGGTCATCCCGGCCAGTCCTTTCAGCAGGTCCGCCGCAGGGGTGCCTTCGGCCGCCTTCTCCACCAAGTTGTTCTTGATCACCCGGTAGCGGCCGCCGACCCCGCGCACGGCCTTGCGCAGCTCGAAGTCCTGGGCCACGGTGAGCTTCTCGAAGCCTGCCACGAACAGGTGCCGGGTCTCAGCCAGCTCCCGCCGCAGGGACTCAACTTCTCGGTGCTTGTCGGATCTCTTCTTCATGGACTGCCTCTCCGCCTGCCTACTGGGCCCGGGTGTTGTAAGGCGTCACGTCCAGGCGCACGCCCGGTCCCATGGTCGAGCAGAGGGTCACGCTCCTGACGTACTTGCCCTTGGCCGCGGCCGGCTTGGCCTTCACCACCGCCTGGATGAGGCTGTCGGCGTTCTCGACCAGCTTGCCGGAGGGGAAACTGACCCTGCCGACCGGGGCGTGGATGATGCCGGTCTTGTCCACGCGGAACTCGACCTTGCCGGCCTTGATCTCGCGCACCGCCCGGGCCACCTCCATGGTCACCGTGCCGGTCTTGGGATTGGGCATCAGGCCGCGCGGGCCGAGCAGCTTGCCCAGCTTGCCCACCGAGCGCATCATGTCGGGGGTGGCGATGACGGCGTCGAAATCCATCCAGCCGCCCTGGATCTTCTGCACCATCTCCTCGCCGCCCACGAGGTCGGCGCCGGCCTCCTCGGCTTCCTTCTGGCGTTCGCCGGAAGCGATCACCAGCACGCGCTTGGACTTGCCCAGGCCGTTGGGCAGCACCACGGTGCCGCGCACCATCTGGTCGGCGTGCTTGGGATCGACCCCCAGGCGCAGGTGGACCTCGAGGGTCTCGTCGAACTTGGCGAACTTGACCTTCTGAACCAGCGCCACGGCCTCTTCCAACGTGCGCGGTTTGCGCAGCACCTGCTTGGCCGCAGCCTGGTACTGTTTGCCGGACCGGTGTGTCATTTTCTCCTCTTGGTTCTAGCGGCTTCGGCCGTCCCAGGCCTCCGCCTCCCATGGAGGGAATTAAATGTTGGGACTGAAACTCCTACTGTATCAAATCCCCGCGGCGAAAGTCCAACCGCCCTCGCCAAGGCGGGGGGTGAGGGCCGGCGAGTGGCTGGCCCGGCAGGCGCTGGCCTGGCAGAAAACGCTGCCCGCGGGCCCCTTCGACCCCGGAGCGGGAAGCAACGCGCATCCCGGGCCCCGGGAGCGGTAGCGAAGGGCGGCGTCGGGCAACTCAGCGGAGTCGGTGGAGGCGCCACCCCTGCCGAAGCGTCTCACCCAGCACATCCAGCCAGCCGCGCAGCACGCCGCAGGAACTGGGCGTCTGGTGCCTTGACGCACGCCGCCTCAGGATGCCACTCGCGGTAGATGTAAAGCGCCTCATGCGCCGCAGTTGCCATCGTCTCCTCCCAGGCCTCCCCGAAATCGGAAATCCCGGTTTCCATCAGGAGTGACCTGACCGTTCTGGGCTCTGCCTCCGCTTTATCCAGAACCTCCTTGAGCTTCGCGATGGCACGGGAATCCAAGGTGATGTGGAGGACCTCGTGATCACCCGGCTTGTGCAACTCGAGTCGCAGAGTGTGCGTGACAACGGCTCCGACCGGGCGCTGCGTCAGGTCTGCTCCAAAAACGGGGCGCAAGTCTGTGACAACCGTGGCGGTGCAGAGTAGCTGCGGGTAGTCCGAAGCCAACTGGGCCGCCCTCGAGGCGGAGTTAAGGGACTCGAATGCCCGGAGCCTGACGGTGCGTTCCACGAAGCGGAGCGCCTCATCCTCAGGCAGCGCGAGGTCGTCGCTCCGGGTTTCTCTCATCGCCACCACGAGTTCGGATGCGAACCCGTCCACTGGGAGGTCCATCGTTCCGCGGACCCCATAGAGCCCGCATACCGGGTTAAGCAGTTCCTCCGCTTCCCGCGGCGCAATCGCGCGAATCTGCGATGCGACCTCCTCACACCGGCGCTTGGTGTCGGCTGTTGGCGTTGCCTTCCCGAGTGCCCCCAATCGAGTATCGCGCGTTCTTGGCACTCTGGCAGCCGGCCTGGCCCCTTACACGCTTGCTCGGCCCCTACACCACTTCCACGCCCATGCTGCGGGCCGTGCCCTTGACGCAGTTGATGGCCGCGTCCACGGTGAAGCAGTTCAGATCCGGCATTTTCAGCCGGGCGATCTCCTCGACCTGCCTCACCGTGATCTTGCCCACCTTGTTCTTGTTGGGCTCAGGGGAGCCCTTGGCCAGGCTCACCGCCCGCTTGATCAGCACCGGCACGGGCGGGGTCTTGACCACAAAGGTGAAGGAGCGGTCCGAGTAAATGGTGATGACCACCGGGATGATGAGGCCTTCCTGGTCCTTGGCCGAGGTCTTGGCGTTGAAGGCCTTGCAGAAGTCCATGATATTGACGCCCTGGGGACCCAGGGCCGTGCCCACGGGGGGGGCCGGGGTGGCCTTGCCGGCCGGGATTTGCAGTTTCACCTGCGCGGTAACTTTCTTTGCCATTCAAACCTCAAGTTGCCTATGGCCTGTAGGGGGGCCACCAGCTACAGACTACCTGCTAGAAGCGCTTCAAATCCTCTCCACTTGCCCGAACTCCAGTTCCACCGGGGTGGCGCGCCCGAAGATGGTCACCAGCACGCGCACGGTGTTGCGCTCGGAGTTGACCTCGTCCACCTTGCCCGAAAAGTTGGTGAAGGGGCCGTCGGTGATGCGCACGGTGTCGCTCTTCTCGAAAACCTGCTTGGGACGGGGCCGCTCGGCCGAGCTGGCCTGGCGGTAGAGGACCTCGTTGACCTCGGTGGCGCTCAGCGGAACGGGCGCGTTGCCGCCACCCACGAAGCCGGTGACGCGGGGTGTGGACTTGACGGCGTGCCAGAGGTCGTCGTCCATCTCCATCTCCACCAGCACGTAGCCGGGATACATCAGGCGCTTGCTGGTGACTTTCCTGCCGCCGCGCACCTCGACGACCTCCTCCGTGGGGATCAGGATCTGCCCGATCCGCTCGGAGAAGCCGAAGGCCTGGGCCCGGCTGCGTAACGAATCCGCCACCTTCTGCTCGAAGCCGGAGTAGGTGTGGATGATGTACCAGCGCTTGTTGGAGAGCTCGGCCAGCGTGGGGGCGGCCAGCTCGCCCGCCGGCCCGGCCACGGCTTCCGCCTCGACCGGTTCCGCGGCGGCTTCCTCCGCCGCTACGGTTTCGGCCTCAGGCTCGCCGGCCGCGGCCTCCGCCTGGGGCTCCTCGGCCGGCGGCTCGAGGGACTGCTCGCCCTGCTCCTCGTAAACCTTCAACTCCTCTGCTTCTGCCATACCGGCCCCGCTTAGGTCCTGGTGAAAAGGTCAAAAACCTTGGTAATGGTCCGGCCCAGCGCAAAATCGACCACCGCGAAATAGGCGGCGAAGGCGAATACCGCCACGATCACCACCACGGTCGTCGCCCGCACCTGCTTGCGGTTCGGCCAAGTGACGCGCCGCATCTCGGAGTGGAGGTCCTTGAAGAACTCCTTCACCGGGTTCCAGCGCGCAACCACCTTCTTCGCCAGCGATGTCTTTTCCATGTGTGCCGTTCGTCCGCTCCAGTCGGCCCCACCGGAGATTATGGGGCTGGCAGGGGCGGAGGGATTCGAACCCCCACTCGCGGTTTTGGAGACCGCCGGTCTACCGTTAAACCTACGCCCCTGCAAAGGGCCGCCGGCCGGCTCCCGGTCGCCGGCGCCAGCTTCCAGTCTAGTCGATTCGCCACCTCCGGTGGCGCACTCACTTGATCTCCCGGTGCGGCTGGTGCTTCCGGCAGTGCGGGCAGTACTTCTTGAGCTCCAGCCGGTCGGAAGTCGTCTTCTTGTTCTTCGTGGTGGTGTAATTGCGCCGCTTGCACTCGACGCACTGCAAGGTGATGATCTCCCGTGGCATCTCTCAGTCCGTTCCGGTCGGGCGAGGCCTGCCTCGCCCCTACTCGACCACCTCGGTGACCGTGCCGGCGCCCACCGTGCGCCCGCCCTCGCGGATGGCGAAGCGCAGGCCCTTGTCCATGGCCACCGGCGTGATCAGCTCCACCTCGAGGTTGACGTTGTCGCCCGGCATCACCATCTCGACGCCCTCGGGCAGTTTCACCACCCCGGTCACGTCCGTGGTCCGGAAGTAGAACTGCGGCCGGTAGCCCGGGAAGAACGGCGTGTGCCGCCCCCCCTCCTCCTTGCTCAGCACGTACACCTCGCCCCGGAACCGCCGGTGCGGCGTGATCGAGCCCGGCTTGGCCACCACCTGCCCGCGCTCGACCGCTTCCTTGTCGATGCCCCGCAGCAGCAGGCCCACGTTGTCGCCCGCCTCGCCCCGGTCCAGGATCTTATTGAACATCTCGACGCCGGTGATCACCGTCCGCTGCGTCTCCCGGAACCCGACGATCTCCATCTCGTCGCCCACCTTGGCGACGCCCTGCTCGATGCGCCCCGTGACCACCGTGCCCCGGCCCTGGATCGAGAAAATGTCCTCGATGGGCATCAGAAAGGGCTTGTCCATCTCCCGCTTGGGCAGCGGAATGTAGCTGTCCACCGCGTCCAAAAGCTCCAGCACGCCCTTTTCCCACTGCTCCTCGCCGTTCAAGGCCCCCAGCGCCGATACCCGCACCACCGGAATCTCGTCGCCCGGAAACTCGTACTTCTTCAGCAGGTCCCGGACCTCCAGCTCGACCAGGTCCAGCAGCTCCGGATCGTCCACCGCGTCCACCTTGTTCAGGCACACCACCACGTAGGGCACCCCCACCTGCCGCGCCAGCAGAAGGTGCTCGCGCGTCTGCGGCATCGGCCCGTCGGTGGCCGCCACCACCAGAATGGCCCCGTCCATCTGCGCCGCCCCGGTGATCATGTTCTTGATGTAGTCGGCGTGACCGGGGCAGTCCACGTGCGCATAGTGCCGCTTGGAGGTCTCGTACTCCACGTGCGCAATGGCGATGGTGATGCCCCGCGCCTTCTCCTCCGGCGCGTTGTCGATGGAGTCGAAGCTCCGGAACTTCACCTTGGGGTTGGCCTTGGCCAACACCCGGGTCATGGCCGCCGTCAGCGTGGTCTTGCCGTGGTCGATATGCCCGATGGTGCCCACGTTGAC
>Ga0315289_10005970_pt1 | contig 17927 bp, 26 predicted proteins | sample YL17G11_40_MG_FD_203452 | JGI IMG/M metagenome (GOLD analysis project Ga0315289, IMG submission 203452) | Sediment microbial communities from Yellowstone Lake, YNP, Wyoming, USA - YL17G11_40 | ecosystem: Environmental > Aquatic > Freshwater > Lake > Sediment | place: USA: Wyoming | collected... | reverse complement strand
AAGATCCAACCTTATACGCGAGAACAAACTGTGTGCTGAAATATCAAAACTCTATGAACTGCTTCAGCCTATGATCGCTAACATAGAATCCCAAGTTACTACAAAACAAGAGAGTGCTTAATGAACTATGTGCTAAAAATATCCACCGACTTCGGTGTGAGCTACCCTTACGAGATGAGCCAAACTGAAGGTTATGAACTACTCAGGGAGACTGCATTAAAACTGGAAAAAGAAGGGGAAGTTAGGTGGGTTATTGTCGATGAATCCGATTTCCCCTTATATTGGTGCCAGTACCACGAAGCCAACCTTCGTGTGCCTAAAGATTCAGTCCTTGCTACCGATGATCCTTACATGGAAATGCTTGCCAAGCGTTACGGCTTCAAGGTACTCCATACGCTCGATATTCTTATGCAGATGGGAATGGACGAGAGTGTTGCTAGGTCAAAACTCGCCAGCATAAAAGGCACAAGACGAAATACCAAAGAAGCACTAGAAGCTCTTCAAACTCTTGTGGCTCAAGGCATCGTAGCAGAAATACCGTGTGGCATGGAAGAAGACAAGATTGGCAAGGAGCTATTTGGTGACGGAATTAAAAATTAAGGAGATCTTATTTAGTCAGCTTGTTCTTACAACGGCTGATAAAGCAATTAGACATTTTGGATCGTGGGTACAGCTAGATAAAGCAAGAGAAGAATGTGCTGAACTATCCGTGGCTCTAAAGGACTTTGAAAAGCATCATGACAAAGATCATAACGATGCTTATCGGCAAGCCGCCATAGACGAGACGGCAGATGTTCTGTTCACAGCCCTTCAAGCCGCCATGATTCTCGGCAGCTCAGAAGTAGCTGACAGGATCGCATTCAAAGCCAACCGTCTTCTTGGGATGATCCAAGGAACCGATTGGGGATTGAAGAAAGAAGACTAGGTTACTGGAGCTACTATGCCAAATCATATACAAACCAACATCACTCTTTATGGCTCTACTGAAGACATCGACCAGTTTTGGAATTTATTCAAAGTAGAGAACATCGAAGACAAGTTGACGAAAACGGTACGCAAAATCCAAGTGGATGACACTAACGAGCCGCCTAAACCTAAGTATGAGATCGATCTGAATAAGGTCATCCCGATGCCTAGTGAACTGAACATCGAAGCTGAAGGTCATCATATGCTTATAGCGAGTAGGTGTAGTCAGGACGATGATCTCATAGCTGCCATTAAAACGGTTCCTGAAGATGTCGTGGCTTCCCTTACTCCAGCCAACTTAAAAGAATTCATCGCCAGCTCCTGCCCTAAGACTTCTCAAGAAGTGCTTAGTAGGCTCGCCACTTACAGTGAAGAATCCTACGGTAATTTCTGCCAAGCAATCAAGAATCTTCGAAAGTTTGGCTATCCATCGTGGTATGAGTGGCGAGTTGAAAACTGGGGTACGAAATGGAACGCATACCAACAGAGGCACAAGAGTGCCAATGAGTTTTCATTCCAAACCGCTTGGTCACATCCATCGCCTATAATTGACCTTCTCTCGAAGATGTTTCGCTCTATAGTGTTTCGAGTTAAATATGCCGATGAAGATATCGGGCATAATTTAGAGCACTACACAATCCAAAGTGGTGTCGTAACATACCGAGATGACTTTGAAGCTGGTAGCCCTGCTGCCCAGCTCTTTGCGTGTGATGTCTGGGGTTACGATTACGAGCAGTGGTTAGCTGACCGCAGTTAGATTCATTATACTATTAATCATTAATTTTCCGATGAGGTTATGATGAGAATTTTATCCATTCTTCTAGCAATCGCTTTGTCTTTTTCTTGTGGTGGGCATCAAGACAAAATCCAGCCAAAAATGCCCGAAAAATCCACACAGAAAGTACCTGAGCAGAACAAGCCAACACAAGCCGCTATGGCCACATGGCAAACAAGCCAAGGGAAGGTCTATCACAATGGTGAAGCCGTGCAGCTTCGCGGCATCAACTGGTTTGGTTTTGAAACCAACGATCTCGTAGTCCATGGTCTGTGGACAGGCCGCACGATGGAAAGCTACTTAAGGCAGGTCAAAGATCTTGGCTTCAATGCTTTGCGGCTCCCCTTATCTCCCGAAGTTTTTATCGATGGTTATAAAAGTACGCAAGGCCATGAAAATCCCCTTGATAACTTGGACGAGCTATTAGACACTGCACAGGACTTTGGAATCTTCGTTCTCCTTGATCTCCATACTTGTAGTAGCAAAAAAGGGTTGGTCGGTAGTCCACTAGCCTGTGATGGCTATACTGCCCAGTCCTGGTTTGCTACCTTGGAGAAAATGGCTGCCCTGTCTCTCAAGTACCCAAACATCCTTGGCGTTGACCTTTTTAACGAACCCTACAAGCTAACTTGGAAAGAGTGGAAAGCCCTGAGCGGTGAAGCGTCTAAACATGTTCTTGGCGTGAACGCAAACATTCTGATTGTGATCGAAGGCACCGCTGGCAATGGAGCCAACTGGGGAGGGAATCTCGTGGATGCAGCTTCGGATCTTCCTGATGTGAAGGCATCGCAGCTTCTGTTCTCACCGCACACCTACGGACCTTCTGTTGCAGATCAGCCTTATTTTCACACCGCAGACTTCCCTAACAACATGCCTAAAATCTGGGATACCCACTTTGGCTACCTAACGGCAAAAGGCTTTGCCCTTTCCCCAGGGGAGTTTGGTGGACGCTACAGCGGTCAAGACAAAGTCTGGCAAGATGCCTTTATCGACTATCTCGTCAAAAAGGACATGAGAAATTTCTTCTACTGGAGCCTTAACCCTAATTCTGGCGACACAGGCGGCATCCTTCAAGACGATTGGACGACCGTGAACAAAGATAAAATGGAGCTGCTAAAGAAACTCTTCTAGTGCATTATAATGCCAAGATCGGCATTATAATGACTTAACCGGAAGTCCCTTGGTCTTTCTCATTTAGGGGCTCTTCCCTTCCTTGCTGCCCGCGTCAGCTTATGCTCGGTAAGTTTACCGAGAAGGAACAATATAGAAGACCGCAGACGTTCATAACCAATTATTATTTCCATGAGACGCGGAACCAAACAACACTTTGCGCCACTATTCTACGAGCCTGTCTTCCAATTCCTTATCCCTTTTTTCTTTTAACTTCCCATATTCTATCATAATTTTGGCTGTTCTTTCAGCCAAAGCCTGTTGTTCTTTTAGTAAAGCGCTAATCTGTCGTTCATAATCTGCCAGCAGCCTACCGTCGTAAGCTCTACGAGATAACTCTTTCTTTAGCTGCTCCGAAGTAAATTGTGCTAAGCCTTCCATTAGGTTTCGAAACAGCTCTTTTTCTTCTGTATTTGGCATGATTATTTATCTTCTTTAGGTATTCTAAGGAGCCTTATGGCAAGTCTCGTTACTTCGAGTTGTTCTTCCAGTTGGTCAACTTTCTCACAAAGAAATTTGAAGGGGTGAGAGTTAAATATATCGGCATCTTTCTGTGTGTACCCATACATGCCAACTGTTTCCGCTTTACTTGCGATCTCTAGCCATGTTTTATGCTCATTCATAGTAACCTCTCAGTGATTTTTCTTTCTGTCTGGGCAGTAACTTTTATGCCCGAAATTACTGTCACAGGCACAATACCAACAAACTATCCGATTGTTTTTAATTGATCTTACTTTAGATCTAAATTGACGAACAACCGTTTTAACGTCTCTCAACGGATACGCTGTCCACTCCCAAAGTATATAGTCAATGTCTTCAGGTTTAAGCTCAGGATATATGTAGTTTAACTGTGAAACTGTCATACTTTCTCCATGCCCAAGTTAAGATACAAGCCTTCAGACTTATTCCTATCCTTCTTACTACATTGTCGATGCTTTCGCCTAAACTCCTTGACAATAGCTCCGACCATCTCCACATCAAGGGGAAGTAGGCGGCTCATGGGGAAATAACCCCCACAGCGAAGACAGGCCAGATCGCTGTGTGCGGCTCTGATGTCTAGCTGTGGGCATTCTTCCCTATTGGCTTCAATGCTTCCTGTGTCCTTCGCTCCAATGAGAAAGACCATGTAAGAGGGCTTACTTGCCATTGGTCGTTTCCTTCTCACCGATCCAAGTCATAATCGATTCGGAAAAGCCATCAATGTGTTCCCATGCTCCATAACCAACACCGTTCTTATAGGAAGCCACGTTGATCATGTACCCTTTCAAATGGGCAGGCGGTTTCGGAACCGAATCATGCGACTGCTCATCAGTGAAGACAAGCAGCAGATCGTAGTTCTCGATCTTGTATAGCTCTTGAACCGCTCGTCCAAGATACGTTCCACCGTGGGGTTGACTATTTACGATAGCATCCCTTAACGCAAAACCCCTTCTCGCAGGTACTTCCTTCACGTCATGGCTGAACGAGAACACTCTTACTTCTTCGAACATCTCCCTTGCACAGATAGCGACACCACAAGCTGCATCAAGACGCATCATGTCGGACTTCTCTGACATCTTATCGTCCATCGAGCCGCTGACATCTACAAGGATAAGAGCCTTCTTCGGGATCTTAGGCTTCTGGGCTAGGCTAGCAAGCAGAGCTTTTTCCAACTCTGGCTCGAAGCTAGGAGCATAGCGAGCCGCAGCGATGAACCTGAAAGGTAAAATCCTATCGGTCTTCATCTCCACAAGAGCCTTTTGGATTAGAGATCGAGTTACCAATGCCTGTTCCATATTTCTCAAATTTCGAAGAAGAGCAAGGCCGCCTAGCTTGTTCTCAGACAGTAGCCGCTCCCATGCTTCTTTCTTATTAGCTCCAGATGACAAAGCCACTTCCCAAGTATCTGGGGTTTCTAGTTTGTCATCGATCAACCGCTTCCAGAGATCTTCCTGCTCTTTGTCCTTGGGCTTTGCGTGGCACAAGAAAAGAACATCTCTTAACTTGATCGCCTTGCCGGTACGATTGTACTTAGCAAGCTGATACTCGTTAAACTTCTGGAAAGCTGCCGCCAAACCCTTCTTCACAGAGTTGTCGATAGGATCTTTTTTCCTTTTCCAATACAGCGACAGAAACTCTGTTAGCTCATCGGGACGCTGGATGATCTGTGGTAGCAAACCTTTTATATTATGACCATTTTGAACCAGCGTCCGTGCTAAGAGTAAAGGCACATGGCGTAGGTTAAAACTTGATCTTGCTTTAATGGCTAGAGCTTGGACTGCTGCTACATCTACATTCGGCACAAGGGCTGTGAGCCTATCAACGATAGTCACACCATCTTCGTAAAAGTTATTCTCCCAAAGCAGACAAGACAGTACAGAACGCTGTAACTCTTGCTCTGGTGTAATCCTTTTAGCGATGGCTCCTTCGTGCGTTTTAGGTACTTGAGCTGACGTTGCTTTTTTGTTTGAACTAGCCATAATGAGTTTCCCCTTTCAAAAGAAACAAAAAATTAAGCCCATCAAAGGTTGCTGAAGAACAAGGCGATAACGGCTCTTTTTTGTCCGCTGCTCTATCCATCTGAGCTAACCCCCGATTGATCGGGGATGGTGGAATCGAACCACCGACCTGCGGATTAACCATGAAGTATCCGTTATCTACACTATCAGCAGCCTTTGATGGGCTTAAAAGATCAGACCACTAAGAGATACAGAAGAACGGACGTATGCAGTGCCTTTGTGCTACCATTACACCAAATAACCCTTTCGGGTTACCACGGAATCGAACCGTTCCTTTGAGTTACAAGTCAATGAAGTAACTGCATTCAACACTATCTGTATCTCTTAATGGTCTTAAGTTGTGTCGTTAAAAGCCGAAGAACAGACGAGTGCTGTTTGTTTCACCAAAGAAGTAACAGCAATCTTCACTATCGGCTCTATCCGACATTTTTAGCATAGAGAACAAATGAGGAGAGTATTTTTCTTAACCTGAAGTAACTCCCATCAACACTACTATGCACATCGGTTGTAGTAGAAAAAAATGAAGAAGGCAATAATATTATTATATGCTCGCACAATAAAGTGGTAACAACTCTTAACACTTATGGCATAAGCTACTGTAATATAATTGAATTTAAGCTATAGGAAGTGTTCATAGTTCATCGTTGGAACATCGCCAGGTAAACACAAGCTGGTCTTCGCCTGCTTTCTCGCTGTACTCGTAACCCCCACATTTACACGCAAGAGCTAAATTCAGATTAACGATATCAAATAGCTCGTGTTAAGGTTGCGGTGTCCTTTGCTTGGATCTCAATCGTCACCTTGTGTTTCATCTGCTTCTTCCTTTTTACCAGATTCAACGACCATTGTGGCATGTACGCCTTTGTCTTTTACCGCATAAGCATACTCACGAAACTCTTCCCATGAAGGCCAAGTCGCTAGCTCTTCGAAGGTCACGCCTAGTTGTTGAGCCTGCTTCTCCATGGCGAGCCGCTCTTCAACTTGGGTTTTTACACGAGCATAGTTCAGGCGGTTTCCCTTGATCATGGAATCAAAAACATCTCTATCTTCAATTATGAAATTCTCATGTAGCCCTTTAACTAGAAGCTCTGGATCTTTGGAAGTCACACCGTAAGTCGTCATGAAAGGACAGCGTTTTTTCCCACAGAAAGTCTCTAGGGCAGAAACCATGTAGCAGAGTTGTTGCTTCTCTCGTAGCTCGGTGAACAGAGGACCGTTGACGGCACCTAAATACGAAGTGAGAAGTGAAGACTTAAGTGAAAAAGGCTCGTCATACATAAGCATGACAAGCGAACTGGTGATCTTGTCATTCTTAACGTAATAGTTTCCTTGGGGTTTAAACGGAGTAACGCTACGCTCGCCTTCTCGAAGTGCAAGATGGCTAAAGATCTCGTCTACCCCTTCACCGTGTGTATAGATCTCACAGGCTCCTGAGTTTAGCATACCTTTGTAGGCTGCTCTCAATCCATTTTGTTCCATTTGGTTGATGCTCTCCAAGGAACCAATGGCGGTTAGCTCAACCTTCAACATCTCCCCAAGGGATATGTAGCATTGCCTGATGAGATCATCGATCCCTTGCTTATACTCTTGGACGATGATCTCTCTTTCGTTTTCGATCTCATCTTCAAGTAAGCTGGCATCGTTGAGCATAAGGTTCAAAAGCTGAACTACCCTATTAGCATCTTCGATTAGATAGGAACCAGACAGCGTAATAAACTCTGTGCTGGTAGCCGGTGAGAACAAAGAATCATCCCCTAGCTTGGCGATCTCTTTTCGGTAGCTCTCTTTATCATAAACCGCATTGGAGCCAAGAAGAAGATGCTCTAAGAAATGTCTTTCTCCAGCCCTAAACCGACAGTCGTCACCGTAGAAGTACATCCAAAAAACAAAGATATCGGGATTGATAACTGGGATTTTATAAAGGTTCATCAGTGGAATCTTTCTTCTTAAATTTTAAATACATCTCTATAGCAAATGCGATGCCTAGCGTAAGTAACATTGGAGCAACAAGAACAACAAACAACTCAAACAACCTAATCAACTCAATTTTCCTTATTCTAATTTCCTGACGATATCAAATACTGCCAAAATGACAAGTTTATAAGTGCGGTTTTTGATCTCTATTTGTAATCCAACGAACTGCATTTTGAATATGTTTTGGGAACAGACGGTCTTGGTTTCTCTCGTAGAAAAACTTCCAGAGAAGATCCAAGATGTAGGTCATAGCCCAATCGGTTGGACTACGCACAGGTCGGCCAATAGCTTGGATGAGAGCAAGGGCAACCTGAAGGCTGTACCACTCAGGAAACTCTTCGGCCTTTCTCTTGATGTGGGGATCGGCCAGCGAGAGAAAAGGCAGCTTCATGATTATATTAAAACGAGCAAGATCGTCCTTTAAGTCGATACCTTCAAGAAACCCTGGTCCACATAAGATCAAAGGCTCATCGCTTAAAGCGTGGACTTTAATAATCTTTTCTTTTTCTTCGAAGGTTCCTTGCGATTGAAAGAGAACACGATCCCTGAGAATAGGATCGCCATATTCAAGCCATCTCTTAAACTTGTTCATGTTCTCGTAATTGCCAGTATGGATGATCCCTTTATGCATACTGTGCTTTTCAGACAACTCTAAAATCCTATCGAGCATGATAGGCAGCGTCTTTTCTTTATGCTTATAAGCCATCGAACCCACAGTTGTGTCACCAACGATAAGGCGGTTTTCGGCTGGGAAGGTGGAAGGCACTCGAATGAAAAAGACATCTTCCTGTTTGATGCCGACTGACTTGCAGAACGTTGTCGGATCAAGAATTGTGGCACTCATGAGAAGCACACGAGAATGGGATGAGCCAAAAGCCATATGAGCAAGCCCAGCCACAGAAAAGGGTTTGATCTTATAGCCGACCAACACTTCTTCACGGCCTTCCTGTTCTTTTACTGGGATAAGAACATGTGAGTGGTCTGTAGGTTTTTCGTCCACTAACTTTCTCAGCCGATCAATCAGCTTAGACAGCACTTGTCTTTCATCGTTTGGCTTCTCTATGGATTCGGCTGGATCTACTACATCTTGCACACCATTTGTAATGCGATCTGATTCCTTAAATAGATCATAAGCTGGGAGCACCTTATCCAGAATATAGGCAATAAGATCAGCCATCGTAGTAAAAGGCTCGGCTACTCTTTTAAAATCAACATCGCCTAAATGCTTTTCGAGCAAAGCAAACTGTTTCAAACCTATTGGGATCGTGGCGTAGTCGTAAAGAAAAGTCTCTAAAGTATGACATTCATCCATGATCAGCAAAGGCCGCTTGTCGTAAACAGCAGGCATCAAAAGCGTAAAGAGCATCATGTTTGAAAAGTTAAAAAGAGAAAACCTAGACTTTATAAAAGCATGGTCACGTCTTTTGATATACTGGCAGACACCATGCTGCTTGCATTCAGCCTTTAACTTAGTGCCGTTTTTCCTACCATTGCAAGGAGCGTTAGCACAGTTGTATCTACGCTGGGGATGGTCTTTCGGTAGATCATTCCAAGTAGCTAGGGAAATGAAATCCAAATCTTCTTCTGGCTCTCGTGGCAGGCCATTGCTTGAGCCACGTTTTCTTTTTTTAGGTTCGCCTGTGTTCTCGTTCTCTCTACCTTCGCCTTCAAGCCACTCGGCATAATTAATACGAAGACAAGGATAAGTGGCACGTCCCTTCAATTCAAAAAGATACTGGGGAAAATCCTTCATGTACTGATTTTGAAGCATCTTTTGTGGTGTGCAAAGAAACGTGTTGCCGAATAGGCGACCTAGTGTGATTGCCCAAGCCGACTTTCCGCTACCTGTCGGTCCTTCGACCACGGCATACTTTTTACCCGAAGCCCATCCTTTGATGATCGCTTCAACGGTCTGCTCCTGCCACTGGCGAAACTCAGCCATGGGAAAATACTTTCGCCATTCTGCTATCTCGGCTTCCGTGGGCATCCACAAATCTGCAGGTGGTTCTACGGCTTCAGCATTAATATCAACTATCAATGGCGGTACGCCATCACGCGGTCTACGTTTTCGCTTTGGCTCTGAAGGTTCTGAAGCTGGCTCAGGGATTTCGGGAGCTACGTCAACGTTTGGTATTTCTTCCAAACGTTCGGGCATCTCATCTTCACCACTATAGTCGTCCGAATCTTTCTTATCCCACCAATGCATTATACGCCTGTTTGACTTGGTCAAGGCATCAGATCGTGAATTGTATGTTCGTAAATCTACTAAGGTCATGTGTATAAAGCATCCTGTGTGCGAAAGATTTACCATTCTACACAATACCGTTCCGAATGTAAATTGGAATGCTTAATACAAAAAGATTGTTTATACACAAGAGAACGGCTACTCTTCCTGTTTATTATTCGGAATCATCGCTGAGTGTACCCCTTATGACCGTCTCAATCGGACCAAAACTAATTCAAGTGCCAGAACATATGGCAATGGCAACGAAGCCTAAAATAGTTGATTTCACCAACGTGGATTTGTACCCTTCTCGGTACAAATATATTAATGGTAGGGTTTCCATTCGGTCTTTGATTATAGAAGACATCAACCGACAACATGATATTCTCAAGAAAATGAATACGACCGTGATGATCGGAGATAGCATCAGGATAGGTATTAAGTTTGGGCATTATGAAAATGGAGAATGGACTGATCTCTATGCTAAAGGCGTATTCAAAGTTAAACAGATTACGCCACTCCAGAAAACGTGCGAGATCCTTATGCTGGTCACCGAAGTTACTTGACACAGCAATGAAGGATATGAGCCGTCAGCTTAAGGCTAAACCAAGCCATCCCCAAACAGAAAACCACATAAAGAAATATAAGTACCTTTTTTATCTTTTTCATTTCACTATCTCACTTTGATAAAAGTAAAAACGTCTGCGACTATACCGACCAGTAAAAGAAGTAAAACGAAAACAGGATGCACAGCTTGCTGTGCATTTGCCAGAATAACATGTGCCAGAGTAACAATACCGACCATAAATACTGTGTTGCTCATATCACCAACCCCAGCGAACGCAGGTGAAGTAGCCGCACTTAGGTCCCCAACAGTAAAGGCCGTTATTGGTTGGACAAGGAACATAGTAGGCTTTTACATTTGGATCTTGGCAGATAGCTGACGATACCCTTCCTGTGTAATAACTCACCACGCCATTATTCAAAATAACATGCGGCACCACCACGATTGGCGTGCGTGGGATAATGGGATTTCCCACTGGATCTAAAGGTACTGGTTGTAGTGGGGGAAGTGGGTTTCCAGTCCCAGGATCAATGGGTGTCGTAGGGATAGGCGTAGGAGTAGGCACAGGATTGTTCGGATCTTGTGGCTTAGGCTCAGGGGTAGTCGGGGTTCCTGGCTCCTGCGGTGGTGGTACAGGGCTTCCATTCGGGGTTACGGCAGGTGGTGGACTATCAGGCGGCACTTCCACAGAAGCTGGCTTCTTCTTCTTTTTGGCCGCACAACCATCAACAACACTTCCAATTAAAAACAAACTCAGAAACAACGGTAGCAATCGCAACATAAGGCACTCCACAACAGCAAGGGGTTAGACAGGTGTAAAATCTTTAGGCAGTTCTTAAGGCTTATTATACTAAGAGTTATACTACCTTAGATAACTCCTAAAACCAGCGGTGCAAATACCGCTCCAAATCCACTAGCTCTTTGTGTTATTACAGTGGTCTATGCTACTAAGGAGAACCATTATGAAAAAAAGCACACACCGTGTAGATGTTGTCAAAATCAATCCAGAAAAACACCCTAACGCTGACAGTCTCGTTATCCAGCGCGTGTACGGATACCAAGTTTGCCTTCGAGCAGCAGACTGGGAAGGCGTTGAGCTAGGAGCCTACATCCAACCCGATTCAGTGGTTGATACTGATAGGCCAGAGTTTTCTTGGCTCAAAGGTCCAAACTTCCGAGCGGCCATCGATGGCGATACTCGCTACCATAGAGTGTGTGCTATGCGGCTTCGTAGTGTCATAAGCTATGGTCTTATGGTTCCAGCTCCTGAAGGTTCCAAAGAAGGCGATGATGTCTCCGAGCTTCTTGGGGTAACCCGATACCAGCCGACCATCGTCTGTGGTCATGCCACTGAGCCGCCAGAACGGTACACAAAGGATTATGACCTAGAAGCCTTCGAGCGTTATGCCCTTGAGATCTTCAAACCTGGCGAGCCTGTCCTTTGCTTTGAAAAGCTGGATGGAGCCAACTCTCGATATACCTATCTCGATAGGATGCATGTCGGTAGTAGGACGGTCTGGTTCAAGCCTGAGATGAAGGACGAATCATCTTGGTTTCGGATACTCGAAAAGTATCCACAGCTCCAAACCCTTTGTATGGAAAACCCACATCTCGTTCCTTATGGGGAGATCATAGGTTATGTGGAAGGCCATAAAACCAAGCGTAGGTATGAGCTGCCGAAAGGCGAGATCGACTACTACCTATTTGACATCCTGAGTGGAACTGAATTTTTAAGTTGGAATGATGTAGCAAAAATTTCAGAAAAATATAATATACCGACAGCTCCACTCGTAGCTGAGATCCCATTTGATTTTGAGACAGTAAAAGCACTAGCAGATGGTCCAAGTTTGGTTCGTGGAGCCAAGCACAACCGAGAAGGCATCGTTGTTCGTCCTGTACAAGAACGTCAAGAACTAGCCGGTCGAGCAGTGCTTAAAATTGTATCAGGCAAAGCTCTAATTGATTAAAGGAGTACATTTTGACTAGTCCGCTTGGAGCGAGTAGAATACGCTGGCTGACCTATAAAGGGATTAAAATTCGAGCGGAAAAATTCGGAAAATATAGTCTGGTGGATATCCCTAGTTTCACCATGATGGTTAGACCTAGAGATGAAGCAGGGAACGTTATTACACTTGCTGCGAAACTTCGATTAGCAAAAGTTTACATAGACGAACATATAGAGAAAGAGAAGGAAGTATGATGAAACGAATGATTGTTGGGTTGATGATGGTCGCTGGAGCAACGAGCTATGGGCAAGAAGCACCTACTCCTATTGTAGATGATAGCATCAAAGCTGAAGTGATAGAACCGCCTAAAGCTGAAGTGGTGAACCCTAAAACTGAAGTCACCAAGCAAGGATCGTCTTCGGCTTACACGCAAGACTATCTATGCCAAAAAGGCACAAGAAAGAACGCATACCGGATTTCGTATAAAGTCCAAGAAGGCGAGCCGCCTTGCAAAGTTTACGAAGTAAAAGATGGCGGCCAAACTAGGAAGATTGGTGAGAGCCAAAGAACCGTTGGCGTATGCGAATCGATCATGGATCGGATTGTGCGTAAGCTAGAAGCCGCCGGTATGGACTGCGATTCGGCTACTATCCCAGATTAACTAAAGATCCATTAGAATTTATCCTTAATATATGATGCTACAGCCTTTTAGGTTGTAGCATTTTTTTAATCCTTGGGCTTCTCGCAAAACGTATCTATCGTCAGGGAATCACAACCCTGGGTTTGCTTCATCATCAGATTACAATACTTTTTAAATTCAAGCATGAAGACAGTTGAGAATGATGATGTCGTGTTCGTCAAGATAGATGGCAACCCAGAGACCGTCTGGTATTTTGAGAAAGAGCTTGTCAAAGAGACATAAATCCCCGTTTTCACTCCATTAAAAAATATTTTCGAATCTCCTAAAGTTTTTTCTGGAAATGCCGATAAGGGATATGTAACAAGGGAGAAAAGATATGATAAAGTCGATTTTCATGACAACTACTGGTGGAATATGTGACCGATGCGGGCGACCAATCATGAATGTCTTTACCGTTGTCTACATTGACGGAAGCCGCCAAACCTTTGGTTCTGAGTGCGTTCGAAAGTTTATTGCACCAGAAGGCACTAAAATTATTAAGACAAGAATGGAGCAACTGGCTCAATATATGGATTACAGGAAATGTCTGGCTATGGACACGCCACCTGTTGGTTCATCATCCCAAGATGGGTATTTTGTGGCCGACTCAAAAGGTGAAAGCATATTTATCACCGGAGAGCTGGTAAGGTGGGGCGTACACGGTGGCAACCATTGGGTTTTTCACACAAAATACACCACAGGCGGAAAAGTAGTTACCGATAAGATGCACGCAGATTACGAGAAAGCCAAGAAGGAAGTGGATCAGGCCATTGATAACCTACAGAAATCTATAGCCTATTTGATAAGGAAATACGGACAGGCCGATCTCAGTAAGACCGCTTGAAGGTTTTCGCCAATATTGACGTGGACTTAAAAAAATAATCGCCTCTATAATATGATTCTTACGGAGCGTGACAATGTTTATTTACTCTGGAAGGATAACCCCAAGTAGATCTTCTTCTCTAAAGAGAAGATATTCTTCGCCATCTAGCTTCAATTTTGTTCCTGAGTAAAGGGGAAACATGACCTTGTCGCCAATGGCAACATCCATCGGTTGCACAGTGCCATCGTCTAGCTTCTTGCCTTCCCCTACCGCCACAACTTCGCCTTCTGTGGGTGCGTCCTTGGCTGGATCTGGAATGTAGATGCCGCTATCGGTCTGTTCTTGTGCTGCGGCCACTTTGACCAGCACACGGTCTTGCATTAGCTTGATATTCATAAAGAAACCCCTAACTAGAAATGATTACGATAAAAAAGCATACTAGCATGGGTTTTCGTATATTTAAATCTTTAGTTCAATCTTGAGCACATCGATAAGAAAATCAAAGATTGCAGCTATCTCAAAAGGTGCAAAGTATTTAGGCACATCCCCTGCGGTTTTAATCTCGCCTGAATCTACTAATTCCTTTGCATCTAGTTGTAAAGCTCTCGTGATCGCTCTACCTTCATAATCCATTTGGTTAGCCATAAAATTACTCCTATTTAAAGTTTCAAATAACACCAAAATCCTTAAGGATCTTGATTGCAGCATCCTTAGCCGCATCACTGTTCCATGTCTCACCGCCAAGCGTGGCATTGGAGATCTGACGGCTGGTGATCTTGCGGATTAGCTCGGCACGATCCTTATCGTTCTTCACCTTTTCCATAATGCTTGGAATGGTTTCTTCGGTTATGAGATTCATCGATACTGGATCGCATGGAAGGAACACAGTCTCAGGATCAAGGCCATCGACCTTCTTGATTGCTTCGGCAAGTTTCGCCAAAGTCTCTTGGTCGGCACCAAAGAGATCGGGGTTCAGCCGGTAGCTGGCATCGGGAGCTATTGTTGTCTGGGAAAAGCTAATCCCATGTTGCGTCAAAACTTCGGCTAGCTCGTCTGTGATATCATGACGTTTCTTCAAAGTGAAGAGAGCCTTGGCTTCAGCGTGGTGCTTGTCTTGGAAACGTCCAGTAAAGGATTCTGGATGCTCTCCCTTTTTTAACAAGTCATAAAAGATGTGAAAGGAATCGCCTTTGAAAGTACGAGCCAACTCTCCCTTTTTGTACTCAACAATTTTGTCAAGGATGGCCAGAGCACAGTACACATCAAAAGGCTTTTTCATCTGGATCGTGTGATGTTCCTTTGTCGTCTTACGCTTCAGCTTGGCTGGAGCAGCCGCTGGCTTCTTGAAGACAGTATTGATTGCATCTTGGGCTTTTTGTGACAGTACCTTCTTCTTAGGTTTAGGTGCTGCTTTCTTAACCACCTTCTTAGATGCTGCCTTCTTTTTAGGCGTAGGCTTGGTCACAGCCTTCTTGGTAATCTTTTTCTTCATGCGTTCTCCTTTATAAATCTTCTAATGAAATGCTTGCTTCTGTAACAATTTAAATGCCACTCGTCCCTAAACGGCATCTGAAGGTAAAATTCATGGTCGAAAGACGATGGGCAGGACGCACTCGAATGGTGCAGATGCCGCAAGTGGACTGGGAATCGGAGCCAATGAACTAAAATGGTCTTTGGCTTTAGGTGCCGCCTTCTTCTTGGCAATCGGTTTCTTCTTCGCTACCACCTTTTTCTTGGCTTTAGGAGCCGCTTTCTTCTTGGCTTTAGGTGCCGCCTTCTTCTTGGCAATCGGTTTCTTCTTCGCTACCACCTTTTTCTTGGCTTTAGGAGCCGCCTTCTTCTTGGCAATGGGTTTCTTGGCTTTGGCTTTGGTAGCCACTTTCTTCTTCTTGGCTGGAGCCTTCTTGGCTTTGGGAGCCGCCTTTTTCTTCGCCACTGGTTTCTTCGATGCTTTTTTAGCCACTGGTTTCTTTGCTTTCGCTTTCATAATTCTACCTTTCAATAGGTTAAAGATAGCTCACCACGAGCCATCACTTCTCTACAATCTTCCAATTCTTTGGTAACTCTCGTTCAGCAAGAAGGTTCTTGCTGATCTCAAGCCTGAACCGAGATCCCTTCGTGACTTGAGTAAACCAATTCTTTGCCGAGCCGCCAGACGAGATGCTCCCATCGAGTTGCTTCACCTTAGCTCCTATCTTCGCTCCAGATGATCTCCCAAAAGCACGAGCCACTGTGTACCCCATGAAGGTTACAGAGCTGGTGTAGCTCACAATATCGTCTAAGGCTTCGATGTCGATGACCATAAGATCTTCATTGAAAAGACGATCTAACTCATCAACTTCTTGCTCGACAATCGGACTGAACACCCACGTTGATGCTTCGGCATCCCACTTGCCGCCTAGCTTACGGCAAGAATCAACGAGCCAATCGTTGTAGCAATGGGATTGGAGAGTGACGATCTTGTCCTTAGTTATCTCGCCAACAACTTTGTAGATAAGGTCAGTTCCAAATTTGGTACGAACAGAAACATCTTCGATAAGTAGCTCCTGTTCCCCTAGCGAAAGGTTCTCAGATGCGGCATCGATAACCAGCTTCACTTCAAAGCCGTTATGAGTACAGGCAAAGTATTTCCTGTTCTTCTTATTGATTTGAAGTTTTAGGCTCTTCATAAACTACACCTTTTAAAGACAATTTTTTTAAAACCATTCTCCTTGGCTCGTGACCAAGCCGCTCCCCAGATCTCAGCATGATTTTCATTCTCAGCATCAAAACCAGCGAAACCAACGTTACTCAAAGCCGTCATCATCACATCGTTGGCATCACAAAAGTCAGCGGTGTGACACACACTAGGATGGGTTTCAACTTTGTTTCGTTTAACAGCTTCTCGGATCTGGCTTGGTGTAAGCACAGATCTAAGACACTTAGAAAACTCATTGGCCAAAGAAATTAGGCTGAATCCTTGTGTCATAGTATTACTCCACATCATGCATAAAGGCGGTGGACAGGAAGTCAACATCAATGCCTACAGCTTCAGCAGCGGCAATGGCGGCAGGATCTTTTTTGAAATCAGCTTCACTCAAAGTTTCCAGCCGATCAAACTCTTCTGTCCTAGTGCTGAAGTATTCATCTATCGCAATGGCGATGTCTTTCATTTTACTCATGATCGAACCCCTATGTTAATTATGATTGCTGGTTTTTCCGCTCTCCCACGCATACTGAGAAACAAGATCGCCATACTCATTCTGAAGGGTGTCTAGCTCATCAGAAGTAAGAGCGACCATCTCATCATTCTTCTCATCTTCTTTCCAACCAGCTTCAATAAAAGCATTGACAGAAGAACGTGGACAAATAGAAATTTCAAGATCGACATCGCCAAATACTGTATTTTTGATAATCATAAAAATCCTTTTGTTAAATCCACGCTGTGTTGTGTTATTACGAAAGTTGTCCATCAACCTTCTTACATGTACCTTCTCGGCATAATTTTGGAAAAACTTTAGAACAATCTTATAAGTAGCTGATTAAACTATGTTAATACGGAACGTTTTCATTAACAGACACTTTTTGGTAGACCTTCATATGTGTATGAAGATATAACCGTCAAATTCGACTGTATCATTATAAGGAGATATCTATGAATAAATACATGTGGTTAGCTGGTGCGTTACTAGCAACAATGGCTTTAAGTGAAGGAAAACCGCCTGAGTTTTGGTGTCGAGCCGAGCCGGTGTCACCTAACGGTGACGACTATCTGAGATACGCTTTAACGCAAGCTGAAGCGTGCGACCATGCTCTAGAAGCCTGTGCAGCCCAATATCGAAACTGCGAGATCACTGGCTGTGGTGAGTGGTTTACGGATGCTAAATTATTGGATGGGTTCTGTTTGGACAGTGAAGACACGGCACTTCCTAGTAGCACAGGAAAATAATCATTTACTTATTAGCAGCCAATTATCCCACTGCGAGCAAGCCCAGCAAGCCGAATGTCCCTTCGAGATGTGGCTAAAACAAATTCTGTTCTATCCAACCAATACTGGAATACTTCGGTAGGGGATTTAATACCACAAGCCCAAGCGACTTCCTTTGCTGCCTTCTCTCTTACTAGTCTTAAGCTGGCATTCGAGACACAAAAGTTTTTGTCAGCGATCTCTTTCTTGGCTAACCGCATAAGTTTGGGATCGAATGCTCGGACTTTTCCATCATCGCTAACAACATATCCTTCAAAATTTATAATTTCCCGATATTCTGACATAGCATCCCAAAGTTGTACATTTAAAGGGTTTGTATATAATAAAGGGCTAGACATGT
>Ga0315289_10005969_pt1 | contig 17927 bp, 18 predicted proteins | sample YL17G11_40_MG_FD_203452 | JGI IMG/M metagenome (GOLD analysis project Ga0315289, IMG submission 203452) | Sediment microbial communities from Yellowstone Lake, YNP, Wyoming, USA - YL17G11_40 | ecosystem: Environmental > Aquatic > Freshwater > Lake > Sediment | place: USA: Wyoming | collected... | reverse complement strand
GAACGGGCGCTGAGGCGGCGTCGAACACCTCTACGCTTATCCTACTAATTGAATGCAAAGAGATTGCCCCTATAGTACGCGCAATCTATTGTGAAGTTCACTCTAAAAAATTGTATAGATTCCTTCGGTATGGCTTAGGTTCTTCTGGACAATCTCCATAATCTCAACTCTGCTACAAATGGTAGGCCAAGTTGAACCTCGGAGTCGAAACCAAAACTGAGTCGTTTATACGAGGACGCTTATGGTTGCACATTCTGTCCACGATGCCAGTATCGCCGATACCCGAATTGGACTCAGATGACTCCCAGCTAGTCTGTTGAGCAGCTTCATCTTTTCTTTATGACTGTAATTTGCCAATTTGTACATATCAGCGGCATCGATGGATCGTCGCACCAAATTCTGTCGAGCATAACCCTCAGCATATTAGAGCGAGGGAAGAGGGGTGGTCTGACAGGTCTTGCTACGCCGCTCATCCCTTCTGGTTGGCCGATAGAACACTATTCCACCGATGTTCTTGGTCTGAACCCTTCCGTTCTCTATCAACCTTGAAAGATGATGCCTAACAACCCTGGGTTCCTCACGTACTGACCGACACAACCTACAGAACCATATGGGTCGACTCAATGCCGAGATAATCTGTTTGCAGACTGGACAGTTCTTATGGCTCAAGAGTCAACCCGAACTACCAGTATGCTGAAATGCTCTTATGCTATAGAGCTTCCAGAAACTAATCGTTGCGTATCGACAGTTTCGGATGACTCCCTTGCTAATCAGATCACAAACAACATGATATGACCAACAAGTGAGAAGACGAAATGGAAAGTAATCATGGACATTTGTTTGACCAGGTCTTGGGAAGCCTAGTTCAAGATGGCGTCATTGAAGAAGAATGCAATGGAACTGTGCGACTGTACCGGATAAGAAACCACGGCAGACGCTGGTTTACAAGAGAACAGATATTCAATACCATCTGATTGTTCGATCCCTAAGCATCGAGTCAGAAAAGCCCCGAACTATATGAAGCCAATTTCTGCTTGAGTGATTCGAGACAAGATCTGCAACAATCGTATTGGGGAAGTTGCCAAAGGTTATATAAGGAGTCTACAGCTGAATCATTTCTGAGGTCAAATAGATGACAGACGTTTTTTGTGGCAAGAGGCTTGCTCTGGGCATAAGCCTGATCGTACTTGTATTCTCTATGATTCTCTCACCTATTCAAGCACAGAAACCCCCTTGGTGTACTCCGGGCGTCTTCGCTGAATACAACTATGAGGCATATCTTCCGCAGCCCGGAACGCCAGTGCACACGTACTTCAGATGGACCGTGTCCGTGGTTGTCGACGATCCGGCAAATCCTGCCGCGATTTTCCATGTTGAATACGGCGCGGGATTTGCGACCGATGATATCGCCATTCCCTTTTCAGATGGGTCGTGGGACGTCTATCTGCCTCCCAAGGCCTTCACGATGGCGATGACTGAAAAAGTGGAGATACCAGGGCTTGGCACAATTCCAGCCTACAAAATATCACAGACCGTTCAGCAGACAGTTTCAGGCCCCTGCTACTATGATAGGGGTTCGGGCATACTCTTGTGGGCTGACCTGGGAGGAGACGGATTCTACTTGAGGATGAGAGTAAAGTCGGCGTCACCCGGTCTAGTGAATACAGAGATGGTCGTTCCAACTATTACGACAACAGCCAAGCAAACCATAATGGGATTGGACACCACAATGTTCTATGTAATAATTGTCGTGCTGGCGATAGTGGTGGTTGGCGCTGTGGTCGCAGTCAGTATTAGAAGACGCCTAGCCTACCCTCGATATTCCCCACCTCCCCCGCCACCTCCTCCAACATAGCGGACAAGTCAAAACGTCCGCTTCTTCCTTCCTTTTCAGTAAACGTCACACTTTTGCAGTGGCATGCATCATATGAAGAAGTCGTCAGGTTCTCTCGCTATCGTGATGACCATACTTGCTCTAATTTTACTCAATCCTTTGGTCGTGATTGATGCAGCAAAGCTTCCAAACGACCCCTATTTGTCCAAGCAGTGGGGTTGGTTTGATATTCACGCCGACAAAGCGTATGCTTCAGGTTACCAAGGGAAAGGTGTCGTCGTTGCTGTTCTGGATACCGGTGTGGATCACAAACATCCGGACCTTAAGGCGAATATTGTTGAAGGGTGGAATTTTGTTGACAACAATAATGACACGACCGACCTAGACGGCCACGGTACTCACGTAGCTGGAATAATTGCTGCGACTTCCAACAATAGGGTCGGAATAGCAGGGATTGCACCTGAAGCAAAAATCATGCCACTGAAGGTGCTTTCGGAGAGTGGCGGTGCGTGGATAAATCTTGATAAAGCGATCTTGTATGCAGCAAACCATGGCGCAAAGATCATCAGCATGAGCTTAGGTGGTCAAGTAACTACCGTTCTCTCACCAACCGTTTTGGCCGCCATACTAATCGCATATCAGAAGAATGTAACGTTGGTCGCAGCCGCTGGAAATGAGAATACCAGCGCGAAATCCTACCCGGCCGCGTATCCCAATGTAATAGCCGTGTCCGCTATCAGCCAGAACCATACACGAGCAAGTTTCAGCAACTATGGAAACTACATCACGTTTGCAGCACCAGGGGTGGAGATACTCTCAACAATGCCAACGTATCCTGTTACCTTGATAACTCAGTACGGCATTTCCGAAAACTATGATTACTTGACTGGAACGTCTATGGCTTGTCCATTTGTATCAGGAGTTGTTGCGCTCCTGCTTTCGAAATATCCAGGCCTAACCCCGAAGATGGTAAGAGATACCCTTGTCGCTCAAGCGATAGACATAGGGGAGAAGAACTGGGACCCCAATTTTGGATATGGATTACCCGACGCTTACATGGCCGTTACAGAAACTCCTATTCCAGAATTCACAAAGATGAGTATCCTACTCTTAGTGTCAACTGTGATTCTGTTCATGGTGATTAGCAGTAGAAAGTCCAAAAAGAAATCACGTCTAGGCTAGAGGCGAGCTACTCGTCTAGACCGAAACGATATCATGTCTGTTAAGGGGCAGAGCTGAAAGCATTCTGTGTCCCCCAACCATTAAATAAAAGACGAGCTTTCTAGGAGGGTTGGGGTATTCAGCTCTTGAGACCCGCTTTTGTCAAATACCTATTGGTGCTTCTTCTGGTTCTCTTGTCAACGATATCAATTGTTAATGCGGTTGGCGAGGTCAACGTTTCCACTTCAAAAACAACGTATTTTGCCGGTGAGCCAGTCTTGATATATTTTCAAGCTGGTTATGGAACTGGTGTGTACGGTACAGCAGAGATTATTATTAGCGGTCCAGCTGGATCGTATTCTGTTGGAACAGTGAGTATCGAAACTGGCATGATGTATTCCTTCACACTTCCGGCATCAGCGGTTTCAATTCCAGGATACTACGGCATCAAGGTTGTGGTTGGACTTGCTTACGATGTCTGGGAAGGTTATGCTTCATTTAGTGTTGTGCCCGGCGTTCCAGATCTGGTAGTTATGGACATAAGATTCGACAAGAGCCAGCCGTTCCAAGAAGGCACATTGATACAGCTTGGAGCCAGTGTAGGCAATCAAGGTGGGAGTGCAAATAATTTTGCGGTTGAAGTCTACTTGGACGGGACGTTGTACGAGTCAGGAACTATTTCACTTGGAGCAGGTGAAGCAACAGTAGTGTGGACCGAGACTGCTTGGCAGGCAATTGAAGGGACTCATACAGTCGAATGGGTACTAGATGCAACCAACGTTATTTCTGAATCCAATGAAGGCAACAACAGAATGAGCAGGAGTTTCAATGTGGGTCCACGTTTGATAACTATGACTGCCACCGTCACAACAACCTCGACACGCACAAGAACTGAAAGATATACTGCGACTACCAGCGTTACAGCTTACAAGGGAACAATACAACCTGAAACAATTACTATGACCACAACTTTCACGTCTCAAGCTGTCACCATAAAGACCACGCTCGTTGGATTGTATTATGCAACCTCGTATTCTCCAACGGTCACAGTCACCGTCACAAAGCAGCAGGGTACGGGTGAGATTACTTCTCTTACGGCACTGGCATATCTTACGCTCTTGAGTGGAGTCGTGATCATTCCACTTGAGTGGAGAACTCGAAAACCTAGGAGATAATCGATGAAACTGACTGGCGGGAGATATCATACATGAGAAAAATGTTCGGTAAAGTTGGAAATCGAAGGTCAATGGTCACGGGTCTTATTTTGGCAGTTTGTGTCATCTCGGGTATCCTAAGCGCAGGTCAAATGATTGCCCAAGCATCAACCGTTACGAGCACAAAGACTCGTGTCACAACTGAATACTTGACAATTACAACCAGTTATACGCAATGGAAAACGAGAACCTCCACAACTACTGTAACATCTCCAACAACTCTGATGACAACAGAGACGGTGCAGGTTCTGCCACCGAATCCAACGGTCACCGAGGTAGTGGATCAAAGGTCGACCTCTACTATCATTCTTCCAACAACAGTCACCGTTGAGAAAGAAGCGGGATTGATTTCTGGGTTGAAGCCCGAGATCATTGCAGTCATCGCGTTGATTGCCGTTGTGGCGATTGGTGCAGTTGTAGTACTTCGCAGAAGAGGCAAACCTTCTCCGTCTGAAAGAATTGAATACCGTGAAGAGAGAAAACCTCCATCAACACTACCTGAAGAAATATAGGAAGGCTGTTGTCAATGGTTGAGGAACTTTGCCGGTGTGGCAAGAAACTCAAATGGACAAAAGAATATGATCGATTCTACTGCTATGAGTGTCAGAAATATCCGGTGGCATGTCCAGTCTGTCGACGCGACCTCTTCTGGGTTCCAGAATACAACCGCTACTATTGTAACCAGTGTGCAAGCTACAAAGAGCCAACTCCACAAACCCAATCAAGTTCCACCGTGATAGGGAAACACAGTATAGCGGAAATCGAATCTGCATTTAGAGAGCTTAAGACGAGCTACAAGAATGGTTCAATGGAGAAAACAAGATATAGAGATATTCTTGAGAAAATGAGATTCAGAGATAACGTAGGTCGATACTGGACAATCGGAGCCTCCACAGCCAAATGGTATCATTCAACTGACGGATCTCAGTGGGTTGAGGGAGTGCCCACTCAGGATCTCGAAGGGCAAATATACGAAACTGGGACTTCAAAGAAAACTAGGTATTGTCCAAAATGTGGAACCGCCCTCCAAGAAGATGATATGTACTGTGTGTCATGTGGAGCAATAACCAGGAAGAACTAGACCCAATTACACGTCGATGCTAATAGCGAAAGACATCTAGGTCATGGTTCGCAGGGCAAGTATTATTCGAATTCTTTTTTAGCCGGATCAGCATTCCAACCTGCCACGTGGGAAAGATGCCTGTCGAACTAAACGAGGAGGACCTACCTTTCTTCGCAGAAGTAACTGCAGGTGGAAGAATTACAATACCGGAAGAAATTCGTAAGATATTCGATATCAAAGATGGAGATTCGGTCCTCTGCAAGATTAGACTGGTAAAGAAGAAAACCGCTTAACTCGCGAGCCATACGATTTTGGCTGCGAAATGTACCTAATAATATTGAATAGATGCCTTTTTGCCTCATATTGCATATTTAGAGTGATTTCCTATATGACCGTAAATATAGTCGAAATAGAGGCTTAAGAATCTCGAGTGTGATCAGTTTCTGATCTATTCTAGAAATATGGGTTGATATTTGCCCTTTCAAATAGAAGAAAATTTTGCGTTGTTCATGACCATCTGCGCCTAGCCTGAGCTCAACGTCGTCTGGCCCCGAACCTTGCTAGTAACCATGTGCATCGCCTGACGACGCATTTCTTGAAAAACGCTGATTATCGACAAAATCGGTGAAACTAGACTTTATATGTCGTTCTACGCCAACTTTTCCCATAACTAGATGGTGAAAGTATCGTGGAGGCAAGTGAGTTGGCAATATCAAAAAGGGAACATCAGCCTCTGGAACCCCAGCCGAAGATGGATGCGATACCCGAGGTCAAGATCACAGGGATGCCGAGGACTTACGCTACGTCTATTTCGCTTTACGATCAGGCAAAGAAAATTCTTCCGGCAGGAGCTTCCTCCAACGTTCGTGTTCACATGCATGACCCGTTCCCGATCCTCTTCGAAGAAGGAGAGGGTTCGAGGGTCTGGGATGTTGATGGAAATGAGTATGTCGACTACTTGATGGCTTATGGCACGTTGATCCTTGGGCATTGTCACTACAGAATCGTAGATGCGATCAAGAAACAGCTTGCTAAGGGAACGATGTTTGGAACGACGACTCAACTGGAGATTGAGGCGGCAAGAAAGGTCCAAGAGATGGTTCCAAACGCGGAGATGGTGAGTTTCTCCAACACTGGAACGGAGGCTACGATGGAAGCGATCAGGATCGCTAGGGCGGCGACAGGAAGAGACAAAATTGTGAAGTTTGAGGGCCACTACCACGGACACCATGACGCCGTTCTCTTCAGCGTGGAGTCGCCTTCGGCAGTCGCTGGCCTTGAGAATGCTCCACAGAAACTGGCCTTCTATCCAGGAATACCAGAGGAAGTTATGCGGACGGTCTTGGTGGCGCCTTGGAACAGCATCGCGGCGCTGGAAAGGCTTCTCAAGAAGCATGCTAACGACGTGGCTGCGGTCATAACCGAACCTGTAATTGCCAGCGCGGGGGTAATTCCTCCCGAAGGCGAGTATCTCAAGCATCTGAGAGAACTCACTCAAAAGTACGACGTCCTTCTGATATTCGACGAGGTACTTACAGGATTTCGAATCGCCAAAGGTGGAGCACAAGAGTATTTCAATGTGAAACCCGACCTCGCATGCTTTGCAAAGGCTCTAGGTGGGGGCTTGCCCATAGCGGCCGTCACCGGAAGAAAAGATGTTATGGAAATGATTGGTCCTGGAAAGATTGGATATGGGGGAACCTACAACGCTAATCCTGTTGCCCTTGCGGCTTGTATGGCCACCCTTGAGGAATTATCTGCGAATGACGGAGCAGCTTTCAAACACATGGCACTTCTCGGAAACAAGTTGAGGGAGGGCCTTCAACAAACTCTTGACAAGACTGGACATGACGGAGTAGTACAGGGAGTGGGGCCTTTGCTGCAACTATACTTCACGAGACTGAAACGCGTGACGACCTATAGACAGAGCACGCAGAGTAATTTCGAGAAATTCAAAGATTTCAGGGATGGAATGGTTCAGAGAGGTATTTACTTCCATCCTGATGGCACAGAAAGACTAGCGCTCTCGACAACACACACGGATGAGGATGTAGAGAAGACTCTAGCGACGGCTGAGGAGGTACTTAGAATACTACCTAAACGGGTCCCCCGCTCTTTCAGCTTCTTCTAACAGTATGTACCTGTTGGTTCAGTTGGAGCGGCGCGCATTTGGCACCGTCGTCACATTCCAACTTGGACGAATCCCTACATCTCGAAAGTAATTCTCAACGTCACGACTCACACAAAGAATATGCATGTGATGCGACGACTTTCTTAACCGGAACCTTTGCTGCCATCGGGAAGAAAGAGAATGAACAAAAACGGGCGATAACTTCCGAGCCTTCTGAGAACCCCGTCTTGCAAGCTGTTCAAAAAGCTGGCGCGATTGTTCGAGAGACTTTCAATTAACATCTTCCGCGTTTTAGCTGAGTAGGGCACTCAAAAGCACTCAAAAAAAACTCTTTTAGCATCTTGTCACGATTAGCTAGTTGGAAGTGCTAGTGTGCCAAGCAGACGGGAATTCATCAAAGTTGGAGTATCGGCCGCACTAGGGGCAGCTGTAGGTGCAGCTGCAGGAAACTCTTATGCATCGTCCACATTTGCATCTGAACGCCAGACGCTCCAATCCCAGATAGTGATTTCGCCACGATGGTGAGTGGAGTAACGCTCAATGCCTTAGCGTAGTAATTGAGATTAAACGTAACCGCAATTAAGCGATTGAAATTGTCCACTTGACCGAAACTGTAGGCAACAGTGATCACAAAGGGGAAAACGAAGAAAGCCATCAGAAATATGAAGATGGGAGAAAGGAGAAGCACTACCTTCAGACGGGTATTTCGTCTGATCTTTCCCAGGGAGCTTCTCATTAGCTGAAAGCGACTCGTGACGACAAGGCTGAAACTATCAATAAAAGCGCTTCGATCGCGGTTGCACCTCATCTAGAATAGGGGATTATGTTCCTGATATTTCTCGTAGACTCTGATACCGCGGTCTCGAAGATTCAACTCTCGAAAGTATGGCAACGGATCTAAGCAAAGTTCGGGTGGAAGTACCCCCCTCTTCTTTATCTTTCCACTGGCTATCCATTGTGCCACTATCGATGGTGGAACGCCAGTGTCAACTGTTCCGCCTCCAACATTCCATCGCTTGTGGGGAAAAGTGACAGCATCGTATCGTAGGACCACATCTGCGTTGTCTTTCTTTCCTTCAATCTCAACTTGTTGTATGTCAACTTCCAGCACATTCTCTTTCGGAAGAGATTCAATCAGTGTTGAAACTACTGCGAATGGAGAAATCTGAATTCCTCCCAAAACAATTTCTTTCTTCTCAGCGAGACCCAGCTTCACAATAGTAGATACGGCAGAAGTGAAGTCAGGTTCGTATGCGACGATAAAATCCATGTCTTTAACACCCTTGCCAAGATTCTTCGGCAATGTAGCAAGCTCGGAATGAATCGTAATGAACCCCTCGACTTCGCCAACCGGTTCGGGAAGAGTGAACTTCTCCTTAAGGGATAGAGCGGGCACCAGTGTGATTTTGCCATCTTTCAAAATGGGAGCTGGCTTTGTGAACTCGTCAAGAACCGTGCGAAGCGAGTAGGGCATCTGCAGTGTTTCTGTTTTCTTACTAACAACAGCATATCCACTTCTCAGTCTAACCCTATCAATAAGATCGAAATTCTCAGCTGCATGCGCGGCCATGACGTTCATCGTGCCTGGAGTGCTTCCCGCTCCCAGAACACACGTCACCCCTGCTGTTTGTGCCTCATGATCGAGTTCTAGCTGCCTAAGAGTCATGTGATAAAGCCCACCGAGATCGACGTATGATACCCCAGTCTCAATAGCAGCTTTCATCACATCCAGGTTGTATTCGTACCAAGAGGCATTGATCACAACATCGAAACCCTGAATTGCTTTTTTCAACGTATCTTTGTTAGTTACGTCAACTTCAACTGGCAAAGCCTTCGGGTCTTTCAGTTCATCAGAAAACATCTTTGCCTTCTTCAAGCTTCTTCCGCAGATCGCAACGTGTTCTACTCCAGAGCTTTCAATGAGGTCTCGAACGATGACTTGAGCCATCGCTCCATATCCTCCCAGCACGGCTATCTTCAAAATTGATCACTGTGGAATTGATTGAATGAAAAAGAAGACTTCTTATGATTTTCTATATAACTGGATTCGTGTCTTTGCCGCATTGAGAAAATCGTATCATGACTGTGTTCGGTCTTAGTCAGCAAACGAAACGACCAGAAATGTTACATCTGACGGAGAAGACGAGAGATATCGTAAGGGAGGAAGATTCATTTGGTGGACGTCATCTGGTTGGGGCATGCTTGCTTCCTGCTCAGAAGCGACACGAAGAGTCTGATATTTGACCCATTCAAAGGTACAGGTCTTCCTGAACCGAAACTCAAAGCCGACATAGTACTTTGCTCGCACAGTCATTCGGACCATAACAACGTGGCTGCAGTGAAACATGAGAAGAGTGCAGTCCTTGAGAAGTTCACTGGAACGAAACAGATCGATGGTGTATCGGTGAAGGGTATAGCTACATTCCACGATGACGCTGAAGGCGGCAAGAGAGGACAGAACTCTGTATATGTCGTAGAACTTGAGGGAATCAGGTTCTGTCATCTAGGCGACTTGGGCCATGAATTGACTCCATCAGAACAAAACGAAATTGGAAGTGTAGATGTTCTTTTCATTCCGATCGGAGGCTTCTTCACGATCGGACCACAACAAGCTCGAAACGTCATGAAATCTCTTAAACCAAAGATAACTGTCCCAATGCACTACAACGCTCCCGGAATGTCTATCACGTTCAGAGTTCTAAAGAAAGTTGAAGACTTTCTAAGCAAGGATGATACGGTCAAGAAACTCGACGGTTCAAGTTTCACAATCAACAAGACGGATCTCCCGGAAAAGGCAATAATCATTGTGCCAAAGTTGATTCATTAGAATTTCGAGAGTAGAAAATTTGAAACATTTGTTAGGTCGCGGCGGTCCTGCAAGAGCGTAGAGGATGTTAATGCTCGAATGACTTCGATATGATTCAAATATTATCAAAAACGTCTCTTGACAAATGATATTTGGGGCCGGTGGGATCTTAACCCGTGATAACATCGGGGTTAAACTGTTTTCTCCTATTCTTGATACGGTCTTCGGACGGATTCGGTCATTGAGACGAATTCATTTCACAAATCTATCATCGCTCTTAGTTTCTGAGAGTCTGTTTATCCTGTTTTTTAGCCATCCAATTCTGTCCGTTTCTCTAGCATCAAACTCTGGAACATAGGGCTTTATGTCTAGAAGAGGTGTGCCGTCTACAACATCAACATCTTTGATATGGAGTTTGTTCTCTTGAACTGTGACTAGACGAACGATGGATATTCCAATGGGATTGGGACGAACAGGTGCTCTAGTGGCAAACACGCCGTGAAGATGATCATCGAGATAGGGCTTCACCATTAGTTGAGGTCGCCGGGCCTTGTGAAAATGGTAGATCAGGAAAATGTGCGAGAACCCTTCAATGTCACGAAGACCCTGACTATACTCGGGAAGTATCTCAACAAGGCCCTCTACATCAGGGGCAGCAATCGATTGTATTGGCAGACCTTCAGTCTCTTTGAAAGCTGAGTGAATGATTCCTATTGGCTTGTATCTTACTTCATTCATGCTCTTACTGGTGCTTGCCCAGACGCTATAAGATATTAGCCGCTCACGTTCTGTTATGTTGTTAGCTCGCCCAGTGAATATCTCTAATTCGAATTGATATGGCTGAGGCGATCATCCCACCGAACGCACCACTCAAGAAACCCACCCCGACCGCTAGAAACAGGATAACGAAGTTTCTTATACCTAACGCAATAGTTGCGATCAACAAGACGCTAATCCCGTTAGCGATACCCGCTGCAAGAAACGAGTACAATGGTCGAAGTAGAATCGTGAATGATCTCCAGCAGAATAGCTCAAGGGTTAACCCTACTATGGCATAGATGGGAATCGCCAGGAAGCCTATTGGAACAAATGCTGACAATATTACCCCATTCAACGTGCTCGTTATCATGATTAGTCCTCTTCTGAAAGTAATGGCGCCAATCACCAAGAGCGGCACCATGATGAACAAACCAGCTAGGGTAGGTCCCGGCACATGAAAAGTTCTATTCACCAAGGGACCAATTGCCATATGACTAACAGCTGAAGCAACTGCCATTGTAGGAATCAGAGTTGCATCCTTTGACGAAAGCTTCACAAACGTACCCCCGTTTTCTGAGGTATTTCACGAAATGTTACATTTAAACGAGACCGTAATAGGTAATGCTTACAGTGTAATTCTCCGTCAGTCAACCGTCTTCTTGCAGAATGGACAAGAGTGTTCATGTCAAACGACGCCAAACTGGTTCTATGCCACTATTCGGTTAAGCTGTTTTTTATGTGAAATGAAGGCACACCAATTGTCAGAAACATAGAAGTTGCAGAGATCATTGATGTTGGTACAGGTATTTCCTCAATGGTTGCACCAGTTGTCACGTTATAGATGCGGAGCGCCACTACTCGCATATTCATGGAAATCGTAGTTATGCCGCCGTAAGAAGAAGTTTCTCCAGGTTGAAGTGGTCCGTAGCCAAGTCCCCAATCCGATTCCGAGCCATTATCGAACACAAGCTTCAGACCGTAAATGGTTCCCAGAGACGAGTTTACTAATCTGCTGCCTTTGTTCAGTTCAGTGTACGCAATGTATAGGAACCTTTCTCCTCTTGCTCTAGCTTCAGGATCGTATCCTTTGTGGCCATAATTCTTGTAACTCATGTTAAAGGTGTACTCAAGGCTGTCTAGTTCTAATTTGTAGTTGACCAAGACGTCTTCTTCGGGTAGCATCGGAGGTTTAGATGGTATCGATGGAACGGAAGTATACTCAACTAGATTCTCGGAACTTAATGGTTTGTTGAAGGTGGCTATTCTGGGTTCGGAGTAGCGGTTGTACAGGATTTTTGTTCCATCATAGCTTATTCGTGGAGCCGATCCATTTGCGATTATTCTGCGAACTATTCTGCCATCTGTAGTGAAAGCACAGACGTCGCTTCCATCAGAAGTCACGATTACTGAACTGTCCGAACTCCAACCAAGTCCACTCTCTCTTGCGGCACTTGAGTTCAGAGGGATAGTCGTCTCCATGCCTGAGTCTAGGCTCAACACGTGGAGGGTGACATTCCCGTAGTCTTGTAACTGATTGGTGAAAGCAATCTTTCTTCCATCTGGGCTCCAGACTGGAACCCATTCCAAGCCAGGCAGATCTGTAAGTTGCCTTAGCCCTGTTCCATCAGCATTTATGATGCAGAGATTTGATTCCTCGGGTCCGAATTGGAAATTGCTCTCAGTCACGTTGACGAATACAATTTTGTTACCATCTGGACTCCAAGATGGCGACCAGCTCTCATTATCACTTAGTCTCACCAGATTCTTTCCATCAATATTGACTTCGTAAAGGTAGAAGTATCTCATCATGTAACGGTATGTTCCCGCTGTGAAAGCGAGTCTCTTGCCATCGGGAGAACATCGAACATCATATATCTCCGGTATTTCCTCGGATGAGAGATTCAAAACATGGGCTTTGTTGTTTCCATCTGGATTCATCATCCAGACTTCGCCCCGATATGACATGTAGAGTATCATGTCATTGGGGATCCAGTTCCAGTAGTAGTATTTTGGTATAGAACCATACAGGATCGGGACCGTTAGAGACTCGTTGAATGGAATCTTCACGTCACTGGTGATGCTTAGAGCGTTGACAATCAGGGTTGACGAGGTGGAAGATGTAATAGTTGAACTCTGAAAAATAGATGGAACATTCAATAGAACTGCTAGTGAGACGACGACTGCTGTTGAGATTGCAGCGAAAGTAACCAGTGATCTACGTCGCATATTCGAATCTCTCTGCAAGAATCAACATGAGCGCATCCAGCTTTTCAGGGTTCGGTATGACCATCATACCGAGAAGACCATGCGCTGTGTAGAACGGTGAATCTAGGCAATTATGAAAGCGTCAGAATCGAGTTAGAAAGCGGCAAAGCGGTCTGCGTCTAAATTGGTCTCTGGCAGTATCTACAGTACCATCGTTGAAGATTTGGCGCATATGCTAGAGGTTGCTTACAGTATGGGCAGAAATAGGACTGTGTAGGTGTAGCTGGAGCTTGTTCTGGGTAATTACTCTGGAAAACTCGTTGAACCGCCGCTTGGATAGGTGGAGGCCGAGCGGGCGCAGCATAAGTTTGCTGAGTTGTCGGCTGATACATCGGTTGCACAGGTTTCTGTTTCTTTTTAAAACGATACTTCCACTTTGATATGAAGCCGTGGTTGGGGCAATACCATCGTTCTCCGGGTTGCCATTCTAGAAGTGTTCCACATGCTGGGCATGCATACGTTACTTCTGATGATGGTGGAACATTGTATCCCGGCCGATATTCGCTCAAGCGTTCACACTGCGACAGAAGTCCCTTTCAGGCAGGAAAATAAGGCTTTTGTTGCGCTTGGCTCTGTAGAAAAAAAAGCATAGAAAAAAATCTAGTCGGTGTTAAAATATTCAGGCAGATCGTTTCTTAGATCTTCACGAAGATTCTATTGGCCTAGTCGACGTTCTGAGACCTCTGGTTTTTCAGGAGATTTTCTGGGTGGTGGTGCTTAATGACAAATAGAATACAGTCTAACCGTTAGTTAGACCTCGGCTAGTCACAAATATTACCGACCAACATGATCCGCGAGTTGGTCCCATAGATCTACCAGAAACGATTTGCATTGTAAGCGCAACTAATATGGGAGGGTAATAGGGACACTCGATCTTCCACATGGTAGATGTAATGCTTGGAGAAACCTTCGCAATAGTCAGTGCCCTTCTGTCTGCTTTTTCAGCGATTATCTCAGCCAAAGCTCTCGTTAATGTGGAACCATTGAAGGCGAATTTGATAAGAGTATTATTCGCAGCCGTTTCAATCTTCCCTATCGCTTTCGCAACTGGAGAACTGCAGAACATATTCAAGGCTGATTCTTATGGTCTTGGCATTGTGATCGTTTCAGCGATAGTGGGATATGGAATAGCTGACACTCTTCTCTACAAAAGCATAAATCAGATTGGTGTTTCGAGATCATACACAATCTCGTATACCTATCCGTTCTTTACGATGGCTCTGGCCGTAGTATTTCTGTCGGAACATTTTCTTCTTAGATATTTGATCGGGACCGCTGCAATAGTTCTAGCGATTGCAGGCATTTCATCTAGTGTCGATGATAGCTTCAAGAGAGCAAGATTTGGAGGAATTGTGATGGCGCTTGGTGCTGCCATCCTATATGCTGTGGGAACAGTAGTAGTCTCGATTGGTCTAAGATTCATTGGTGTTATTCTGGCAAATACGGTTCGGTTCCCAATCGTGTTCTTGTTTATGCTTTCGTTGTCGTCAATGTGGAAATCAGAAACAAAAGTGAGTCGAAGAGATTTCTGCTTGTTGGCGTTGTCCGGGGTCTTCGGGATGACACTTTCATCAATTACGTTTCTGTATGGTATCCAGTTGATAGGTGCAGGAAGAGCGTCATCGTTGAATGCGTCCTCTCCTATTTGGGCAGCTCTCATTTCGGCTTTGTTCTTGAAGGAGAAAATGACTTGGAAGATTGCCGTGTCCTGCATTATGGTTGTCGTAGGTATCTATTTTCTCACTTAGCTTTCATCATTCGATTACGACAACCATCAAGACCCAGCGTAATCTAAGGCCTGCTCGGAACGGGATGTTGGCCCGTGACAACGTCGGGGCTAAACTCTTGTGAGTACGTTAAACTTGTCATAAAGTAAAGCTTATTACACTTTATGTTATGTATGTTTTACGTGGAGAATGACACTCAATGGACGTCAAAAGTTACAGACGATATCTGGCGTTAGCGACAACAATTCTCGCAGCTATAGTTGCATGGTCAGTGATAGCGCAGAACATGATGGTTGCAGTAGCTGGAGTTTCAGCAAGCATGATCCTACTATACCTGCTCAGGAAGAGGGTAAAAGAAGTAATGATCGATGAAAGAGTTCACAGAATAAGCCAAATGGCTTCGAGAACTACGCTACAAATTTTTGGGTGGGTGAGCGCCGCATCCGCCTTCATCTTGATTGCTTTTGGAAGGACTATTTCCACAGGTTTCGAACAAGCAGGATATACGTTGGCTTATGCAACCTGCGCATTGTTGTTGCTGTACTCTGTTTTCTACAAGTACTATGGAAGTAAGTTCGGGGATTGATGTGAAAAACAAGCTCAAGGTTTACAGGGCAATGCACGACCTGACCCAGGAAGCACTTGCAGACAAGATAGGGGTAACGAGACAGACGATCATATCGATGGAGAAGGGAAAATATGATCCATCACTTGGATTAGCCTTTAGATTAGCTGGATTCTTCCAAGTTAGAATCGAGGACATCTTTGTTCCCGAATAGAAAGCGAGAACCAACCTCAGTCTTATAGAACTTTATGATGAATTGTGTGTGCGCGCACCAAGGGGTACACACACAACTGTCGACGAAACTAAAATGAACGATGATGCTTGCTACGCTACAGTGTCGCCGTAAGGAGAACACTTTAATTCTCAGTGTCTGTCAACATGACGGTAGTATACAGTGGATTGCTACTTCTAAGTGAGATCCGGTGTATAACTAGTTAGAAAGGGAAGTGAAGAATCGCATGAGTTATGAAAGACGTGACTATGGCGCCCCCAGAACTATGCACAAGGCTACTTGCGCTGAGTGCAAGCAAGAATGTGAAGTTCCATTCAAGCCGACCGAGGGCAAGCCAGTCTACTGCAGAGAATGCTTCCAAAAGCGTAGAAGATACTAGAAAGACCGACCCTTGGTTGTAGGGTAGGTTAATCTCTCTTTTTCTTTTTTTGATATCCGTTACTATTCATGGTGAGTTCCAGTCATATTTGTGTGTGTATAGCATGGTGCGCACCACCACCAAAACGACGACGCACGACGGTTCAAATCTGGATGCCCGCACCTGGTGATTCACACAAAAGTATCCTGCGGTTGAATTGGAGGCAAGACTAGGAATAGTGTGGGGGTATCTTGGCTTTCTCAACTGGGGGACAATGCGGGTGCGGATGCAAATCCGGCTCCTGTTGCTAAACTTCCTTTGACGGCGAAAGGGGGTGCGCCCTCAAAAAAGGGTGGCTTTGCGTTCTTTCTTCTTCTCGCGTGCTTTCGCCACCTTCTTATCTCTACTAGCCGTCCACGCTTTCTTAGCTCCCCTACTTCTCTTGCTTGCCATACATTAGTCACCTCTCAGATACAACATAGCACTAACACTTGAATAAGCAACTTCCGCAGGAGATCAGGGACGCCGTCAACGCTAAGCTGGATGAATGGGGTATCGAGGTCATAGCTCCGCCACAAGCCTCTGGATAGTACTTGCAACCGATGGCTGGGAATGGCCAGCCAATCCACCTTTTTCTGGACATGGAATCGCAGGGAATTCGGTGTATTTGTTTCGCAACCACCTCAGCTAGAATGTCACAGTGGTATCTTAGAGTTCCATAACTCTTCCAGGGAACATTCCAACTATCCTACTGTCGCGAAACTTTACGTCAAATCTGACACCGGTCTCCTGGTACATCCTGCCCGCAAGAAGATATGCGAGATGCTTCAACCTGTAGCCGTTCATTCTGCCCGGATCATAGATTCTGATGTCAATATCGCTGTAGGGCCGGTCCCTGAAGTTGGCAACCGAACCTACCAAGAAAATCCCGATGGGAAATTGAAGTGAAGCTCTGAGTCTATGAGCGTAGATCTGAGCGATACGCATCTTATCGGAAATGTATGCTGGTCCAGAGAAATGCGTATGATACATAGTACTCCGATACAAAGAAGAGGATATATTGGTTTGTGCCAAGCAGTTCGATTTCACTCAAGACCTTGACGGAGAGGATTTGCCATCAAGTTAGGATTCAGTTTCCTTTGTTGACTGTTGATTTTGGGCTTTGCGAACCACTCTACACATTCCTGAAGGGAATTGAAAATCTATCAAATCATAAATAAATATGCAAAGATGTCCATGTGATCGTGACCTAAATGAATGTCATTGAGGCGATAGAAACAAGAAGAGCGTATAGATCGCTTGAGGCTGTAACAATAACGGATGAATTAATAGAAGACTTAGCTGGCAGTGCGCAGTTAGCTCCTTCGTGTTTCAACTACCAGCCTTGGAAGTTTGTTTTTGTCTATGACGAAGAGATGCTGGTACAAATGCGTGAGGCATTGTCTAAAGGTAATGAATGGGTATATGCTGCATCTCTGATTATAGCCGTCTTTGGGAAAAGGGAAGATGACTGTAACACTCAAGGAAGAGAGTACTATCTCTTCGATATAGGCCAGGCTTCTGCATTCCTACAGTTGAGAGCGACAGAACTAGGTTTGGTGGCACACCCCATAGCAGGTTTTAGCGAGAGCAAAGTAAAGGAGATACTGGGGATACCAGACGAATACAAAGTCATTACGTTGATCAATGTGGGGAAAAAATCGGACAAGATCAGCCCCGCGCTATCTGAAAAACAGATCGAATGGGAAAAGAATAGACCCGAACGAAAACGGTTAGAAGAATTCGTATTCAAAAATAGGTTTTCCTTCAAAG
>Ga0315289_10005967_pt1 | contig 17928 bp, 15 predicted proteins | sample YL17G11_40_MG_FD_203452 | JGI IMG/M metagenome (GOLD analysis project Ga0315289, IMG submission 203452) | Sediment microbial communities from Yellowstone Lake, YNP, Wyoming, USA - YL17G11_40 | ecosystem: Environmental > Aquatic > Freshwater > Lake > Sediment | place: USA: Wyoming | collected... | reverse complement strand
CTCTTTGGCATTTGTTACTTAATATTATCTTTTATTATCCTAATTTGATATTTTTTCACAACCTCTGAGCGAAGTGACTGCGAAGCGTACCCGAAGGGTAATGCTCTCGGCGTAAATGGAATTCGGGCCGAGATTCTTCACCCCTATGGGATTCGGAATGACACCAAACAAGTTGTGCTTTGCTCAAGTCAGACTTATCATCCTTGGGGTTGCGTAATTACCAAGAGCAATGTGTGGGGACACCTCAAATATAACGGATAACAGGAACATATTATTAATGATATATTCTTAACAGATATGGAATCAGATTTCAGCGAGCAAAAAAACACCTCCAGCCTTTCAGACTGGACTGCCGAGCGGCAGTATTTTGGCCGCTTTTACCTTTCGCAGGGATTCACCAAAAAACGGCAGTTCACCAACGACTGCGGTCCCACCAGCCTGTCGGTGACGCTTAATATGCTGCTGTTCCAGGCAAACCCGGGTGCATCCAGGTTGGAGAAAAACGCAGTGATCCAGTCTTCAGGCTTGTTATTCTGGGACCGTCTGCCCGGCTGGGTACCCAAGGTGGGCGGGGCGACCGCGCCATGGGGTATGGCTAAAGCTTTCAATCAACTGGCTGCCAGAATGAACCTGGATTGGCGTGCGGAGCGCAAGAGCCATGCCAGGCGTGCACATATCATTGAAGTGCTGATGACCGGACGGCCGGTCAGTGCCTTGAAACTCTGGAGGGCCGGCGGGGCGCACTGGGTGACCCTGGTGAGATATTCCAGCGAAAAGGACAAACTCTATTACCTTGATCCCAACCCCTTCCTTGAATACCTGCCGGTGGATAAACGCCTGCAATCCCAAACCTGGGCGGAATTTGAAGCAGACTGGAGCCGTGAAGAATGGTGGTCCAGGCTGCTGGGAATAAAGAACGAATTAGTAATTTTTTCGAAGACCAGTTAAACGCCCTTTTCGCCGGAAGCGGGTTAAGGGTGGCTAAGCGCGGCGTAATCCCGATTGAAATATAACAGCGGATTATCATTTTCAGCGAAGGCACCATCGATCACTTCCCCGATCACCACTACCGATTTGGGTAAATCGCAGCGGTCAAAAACTTTGCAGTCCAGGTGGGCAATTGCGCCCATGATGAAGGGTGATTCGCTGGTCAGGGTGAAGGTCTCTACTTCTTCGAAGCGGTCCCGGATGCGTTTGCCAAAGCCGGCAAACAGGTTGGAGATATACCGTTGGGAATCATCCAGAACTGACAATCCAAAATAACCGCTTTCAGCGATCATGGTCTGGAGGGGATTTTCCTTCGCAATATTCACAAGCACAAGCGGGGGATCCAGGGAAAGGGACGTAAATGAACTGACTGTGGTGCCAGCCTTGGCGCCCATGCAGCTACTGGTGAGCACCGCCACACCGGATGCCCAGTTGCGCATAACATGCTTGAGTACTTCACCTTTGTTTTCGAGTGTTATTATTCCGTTCATAATTCTATTTAACTGGATTAAACCCCAACTGGCTGCGACTTTTGTCTCATAGAAATATTAATAATCCCTAATACGAGTAATGTACCGTTGGGGATAGATTGGTATAATTTTCCAATTCATTGGTAATTTGGAGAATTCATGCGTAATCCTTTAAATTTTCAATCCATCATGCTCTCATTGGAGCAGTTCTGGGCGGAAAAAGGGTGCCTGATCTGGCAGCCTTACTACTCGCAGGTTGGCGCTGGCACCATGAACCCCGCCACCTTCCTGCGCGTGTTGGGTCCAGAGCCCTGGAACGTGGCGTATGTTGAACCCTCGGTACGCCCTGATGATGGACGCTACGGCGATAACCCCTACCGCCTGCAGCAGCATTATCAGTTTCAGGTGATTCTCAAACCCGATCCGGGTAATCCCCAGGAACTTTACCTGCAATCTCTGCAGGCATTGGGTATTGACCCGCTGGAACACGACATCCGATTTGTGGAAGACAACTGGGAATCGCCAGCGCTGGGTGCCTGGGGGCTGGGATGGGAAGTATGGCTGGATGGTCAGGAAATTACACAATTCACCTATTTCCAGCAAGCCGGCGGATTTAACCTGGAACCGGTGTCGGTGGAAATCACCTACGGGCTGGAACGCATCGCCATGGCGCTGCAGGGCTGCTATGACTTCCGCAAAATCCAGTGGAGCCCGGATTACACCTATGGGGATGTGAATTATCAGGCCGAAAAGGAACACAGCCAGTATTATTTTGAAACTGCAGATATTGAACGTGTGCGCGAAATGTACCGGCTTTACGAAGAAGAAGCCAACCTGGCCCTGGAAAAAGGGCTGGTGCTGCCGGCCTATGATTACATCCTGAAATGTTCACATAATTTCAATATCCTGGATACGCGCGGAGCGGTGGGTGTGACAGAGCGTCAGGCGTTATTCGGGCGCATGCGCGACCTCTCGCGACGTACAGCCGAGGCGTATATTGCCCAACGCGAAACGCTGGGTTTCCCCTGGCTTGAAAAACTTGCAGCAAAAACCGGGCAGGCAGCCAATGAAAGCCCACAGATGAGCCTGCCGACTGCTGAGAAGTCAGAAAAACCTTCCGATTTCTTGCTGGAAATCGGTACCGAGGAACTGCCGGCGTCTGATCTGGAAAGTGCGCTTCAACAGCTTGAACAGCTTGTACCGGCCATGCTTACCGACCTGCGACTGGAACACAACGACGTGAAGGTGTTTGGAACCCCACGGCGTTTGGTGGTGTGGGTTGAATCGCTGGTAGCCCGGCAGGAAGACCTGACCCAGAAGATGAAAGGCCCTCCCGCTGACCGGGCGTTTGATAAAAATGGCGCTCCCACCCCAGCGGCGAACGGTTTCGCGCGCGGCAAGGGTGTGGATGTAAAGAACCTGAAGAAGGAAGAGATTGATGGCGGCGTTTACCTGATGGCTGAAGTGCACCTGCCAGGAAAATCCGTATATGAAACCCTGCCTGAAAAACTCACAAACCTGGTGGCAGCAATCCGCTTTGATAAATCCATGCGCTGGAACGCGAGCGGGGTGATCTTCTCACGGCCGATCCGCTGGCTGGTGTCGTTGTTCGGCAGCCAGGCAATTCCTTTTGAGTATGCAAATTTGACCGCCGGGTACGAAACGCGCGGATTGCGCTTCAGTGAAAATGAGGCATTTTCCCTAAAGGATTCCGGAGAATACTTTGAGTTTTTGAACAGTCAAAATATTTTGGCGAATTCACAGGAGCGGATGGATGAAATTGCCAGCCAGGTTGCGCATTTACAGACATCAATCAAAGCATCCCCTGAACTGGATGGTTCGTTGCTCAATGAGGTGACCAATCTGGTTGAAGCGCCAACCGCACTCCTCGGTAATTTTAACAAGAACCACCTGAAGCTTCCGCCCGAAGTTCTGGTGGGCGTAATGAAGAAACACCAGCGCTACTTCCCGGTCAGGGACGCGCAGGGCAAATTAATGGCGCATTTTATCACCGTCCGCAACGGCGGCAACCAGCATTTGGATATCGTCGCGCATGGTAATGAGGAAGTGATCGAAGCGCGGTTCGCTGACGCCGCTTTCTTTATGCGCGAAGACAGCAAACACACTATTGATGACTTCATCCAACGTCTGGATACACTGGTCTTCCACCCCAAGCTGGGCTCTATGCTGGCTAAAACCGAACGGATTGTCAAATTGACCACGATACTGGCCGAACAGCTTGCCCTTTCATCGGAAGATAAAGCGGCCGCGCTGGAAGCCGCTCATTTCTGCAAGGCTGACCTGGTGACAAAAATGGTGGTTGAAATGACCGCGCTGCAGGGCGTGATTGGGCGCTATTACGCGCTGAAGAGCGGCAAGAGCGCGCTGGCCGCGCAGGCAATTGAGGAACACTACTATCCGCGCTACGCGGGTGATGCTTCCCCGGCGTCGATACCCGGGATGGTGGTAGGCCTGGCGGACCGGTTGGATTCGCTGGCAGGTTTGTTCTCGGTAGGCATGGCGCCCAGCGGCACCAAAGACCCGTTCGGCCTGAGAAGAGCTGCCATCGGTTTGGTGCAAAACCTGATTGCCAAAGGAGTTTCTTTGGACTTGCGTGAAAGCCTGAAAGCCGCAGCAAGCCTGCTGCCCACGCAGCCGAAACCTGAGGTCCAGCAAGCGTGCATGAAGTTTATCACCAGTCGCTTTGAAAATATGCTGCTTGAGGAAGGCTACCGGCACGATGTGGTCAAGGCAGTTCTTGCAGAACAAGCTCATAACCCGGCAGCCGCGGTTGCCGCGATCAAGGAACTTACCGATTGGACAGCCAGAAAAGACTGGGGTGAGGTTTTACCCGCTTACGCGCGCTGCGTGCGCATCACCCGTGACTTAAAGGAAACGTTCACTATCAACCCCAAAGGTTTAACAGAAGTCCAGGAAAAAGACCTGAATAATGCTTTTGAAAAGGTTAAAAAGATGATCGGTTCAGATTCATCGATGAATACATTCCTGGCTGGTTTCGTCGAAATGATCCCGGCTATCAACACCTTTTTCAACACAATTCTGGTTATGGACACAAACCAAAAATTACGCGAAAACCGCCTGGCACTACTGCAGGGAATCGCCAGTCTGGCTAAGTGTAAGGCTGATTTTTCAAAACTCGAAGGTTTTTAATAAAAAGATAATGGAGGTAATAAATGGCATCTGTCCAGTTACAGAAATCATTTGAAGGTAAATCCGACAGTGAGGTATATGAGGCCGCGAAAAAAGCCATTGTTAACGCGGGATTCTCGGTGTGGAAAACGCGCGACCTGGCCCGCCTGGTATTAGGTACTGGGACATACGAAGGTAAGGAAGTGCGCATTAATGTGGTGGTGAGTATGTTTAACGGCAGCGCGACCGCATCCGCGGAAAGCGACGATCTCGACGAAAAAGCGCTGGCGCCCATCCCGGAAAAAATTCAGGGGGAACTGGCCAAACTGCTCGCGTAACCGAACGCGTTCTACTTGCGTTCAGAGGATAAATACATTAAAGTAAAACCATCAAAAAGGTGGTTTTTCTATTTAAATTCAGGTTATGAACACTGTTGACGAAATCAAGAGCCGGCTGGATATCGTGGATATCATTTCCGAAGATATCAAACTGAAAAGAAGCGGAAAAAATTACACCGGCTTCTGCCCGTTCCATGCCAATACGCGCACGCCAGCATTCGTAGTCTTTTCAGATTCGGGAACCTGGCGCTGTTTTGGCGAATGTAATGAGGGTGGCGATATCTTTAAATATGTGATGAAAAAACAGGGCTGGGACTTCAGGGAGGCGCTGAAATCGCTGGCTGAACGTGCCGGAGTGAAGCTGGAGCCATTGACGCCCGAACGTAAGGAGCAGAATGAGCGCGCTGACCAGTTGCGCAAACTGCTGGAAGATGCGGTTATTTTTTACCGCCACCAATTGACCCAGACCGAGCCTGGACTGAAAGCACTGGAATACCTGGTGGAAAAGCGCGGCATCACCCAAAAGACTGCCGAAGTCTGGGGGTTGGGTTACGCACCGGCGGGCTGGGATACAACCTTGAATTATTTCCTGAATAAGGGGTATCCACAGATTGACCTGATGGATGCCGGGCTGCTTTCAGAAAAGCAGGAAGGCGGAGTCTTCGATCGATTCCGTCATCGTCTGATCTTCCCCATCCGCGATGCAAACGGCGAGATGGCCGGATTTGGCGGGCGCGTTTTGAATCCGGATGATGTACCCAAGTTCATGAACTCACCCCAGTCGCTGCTGTTTGATAAAAGCCGGCTGCTTTACGGGCTGGATCGGGCGCGCAAGGCCATTCGCACCGCCAACCAGGCGGTCATAGTAGAAGGCTACCTGGATGTGGTGGTGGTGCAGCAGCAAGGTTTTGAAAACATCATCTCTCCCATGGGCACAGCGCTGACTGAAGCACAGATGCGCATGCTCAAGCGTTTTACCCGTCGCTTTGTGCTTGCGCTGGACCCCGACGCGGCAGGTGTAAAGGCCACACTGCGCGGGTTGGAAGTGGCACGGGAATCGCTGGACCATTCCAGTGATGTGACCTTTGACGCGCGCGGTTTGCTGCATAACGAAGCCCGGCTGCAGGCCGACCTGCGCGTCAGCACCCTGCCAGAAGGCATGGACCCGGATGAAATTGTATTACGCGATCCGGAAGAGTGGAAGCGAATCATTGAAGAATCCAAACCTATTATTTACCACGTCCTGGATACATTGGTAAAGGATCAGAATATCAACGATCCTAAAACCAAGAGTGAAATTGCCATGCGCATTTTGCCGCTGATCAATGATGTACCCAATCCGGTTGAACGGGATGCTTACCGCCAGCAGGTTGCCCGTGTTCTGCAGGTTGATGAAAGCGCTTTGTTAATGCTTGCCTCCCAAAAAACGCGTCCCCGCAGGAGACTGAACCAGGCAGAAGTTGCTCGTAGAGAGGTTGAATCACGCCAACCTGCTGAATCAAGCGCGCAGGCCAAGATCGGTTCCATGGAAAAACAGGTGCTGGCGTATCTGGTGGATAACCCGGAAAAAATTTACCGGATAAACCGCTGGTTGCAAAAAGAATCTTTGGACCGCCTTTCATTGGAGGATTTTTCATTTACCGAATACCACCAGGCAGCTGAAACTGTCTTCAAATCCATTACCCAGGATGAACTGGACCCCGCGCATTATATTCAGGAAAATATTTCTGGCGAGCTTGATTTTTTACTGGAAAAACCTGCTACTATTCAACATGGAGAGACCGAAAAAGAAAAGAAAACTGCCAGCGACCGTGAACTGGAAGAGGTTATCCGCCTGGTAATGCAGCTGCGCCAGTCCCATGTAAACGGACTGATCAACCAGCTGCGTTTTTTGCAATCAAGCCAGGAAGAACCACCAGACAAGAAAGATCAGGCAGCCCGGCAGGAAAACTTTATGAAGCTGATCAAGGCGCGCGGCTTGCTGGATAAGGCGCTGGCAAAGCCTATGATCCTTGACTGAAAACCGCTCATGTATAATAAATTCCATGAACCGAAAGAAGCCAGGTCCGGAAAAATCGCTTGATGAATCCATTCCAGAAGATCTTGTTCCGGAACTGGAGAACGTTGATATTTCTTTCATTCCTGAAGATCTGATTCCTCTGGCAAAAGAAGTGCTCAGTCAGGAAGAAGCCGTTGAAGGCGTGCTGCTGCCGGAAGAGGAAGAGCTTGAGTTACTGGAAGATGCTGAAATCCAGGATGAAGTGGGTGACCTGATTGCCAGACCTGCAATTGCGGTCAGCGAACTCTCGGAGGACCCCGTACGGCTTTATTTAAAGGAAATTGGCCAGATTGAACTGTTGACTGCCGAAAGTGAATTCCGGCTTTCAACACGCAATGAAGCCAAAAAACGCCTGGTTTGGCTACTCAACAGAGAGAATGATACGCCCAAAAAAACCGACCAGACCTTTAATGTCTTTAAGCAGATTGTGGATGATTTGCTCCAGACGTATAAAAATCTTCAGATTTTTTGTGAGAACAACCAGGCATTAGACCTGCCGGATTTCAGCCTGGTTCTGGCTGAAGCGCAGGCATTGCTTTCCAACTGGTATGGTGACACGCCTTCCTATACGCGCGAGTATCTGGATACTATCTGGAAGAAGATTGAACAGTCCAGCGACGCGATCCGCACGCAGCTGCTTTCGGGTCTGGTCCAGGAAAATTACGCTTATTATCTGGCGGGATACCTGCTGCCGGAAGAGACTGCTTTTTATCTGGTCGATTTTCTAAAAACCAGGGGAAAATTCCCGCTTGAAAAAACGTGCCTTAACCATCTTCCCGGTCATTCTGATCTTAAAAAGACTATCGAAAAGATCAACAAACTATCCGATGAAGCCACCCAGGTTCTCGTCCGCGCTAATTTACGCCTGGTGGTAAGCGTGGCCAAACGCTACCTTGGGCGGGGGATTTCATTTCTTGACCTGATCCAGGAAGGCAATATTGGCTTGTTGCGGGCTGTTTCCAAATTTGACCCGGCGCGCGGGTTCAAGTTTAGCACATATGCCACCTGGTGGATCAGGCAATCTATCAGCCGCCACATTGCGGAACAGGCGCGTACCATACGCATCCCGGTTCATCTGTTTGAGTCCATCTCCAAACTGCTGCGCATCCAACGTTCCTTGGTGCAACAACTTGGGCGTGATCCTCTGCCCGATGATATTGCGCTCGAATCCGAATTCATAAACCCCGACGAACGGATGACCATTAAGAGAATTTTAAAGGAAGGCGAAGCATTTCCTGCTGACCTAAAGAAACGCTGGGAAACAGTATCGCAAAAAGTTAAGAATATTCTCAAATCTGCTGAAGAGCCTATCTCGCTTGAAAAACCGGTGGGCGATGAAGACAGCAGCCTGCTTGGAGATTTTCTCAAAGACGAAGAAGCTGTGGAACCGATGGATGTGGCAGCGCGTGAGATGCTGCGCGAGGCGGTTCAAAAAGAGTTAGGTAATTTGAGCTTTCGTGAGCGGCAGGTGCTGGAATTGCGCTTTGGTCTGATCGATGGCAAGGACCACACTCTGGAAGAAGTCAGCAATTATTTCAACGTGACCCGCGAACGCATCCGCCAGATCGAGGCCAAAGCCCTGCGCAAACTGCGTCACCCCACCCGCAGCCGACAACTGCGTGATTATCTAACTTAAAAGAATGATTTTTACCGCCTTGCGAGTTATATTGGTGCATGTTATAATGCCGACGAATCAAGCGAGAACAATATCATTTTCTGTTACAGGCTCAATCCAGATAAACAGGAAACAAGCCCATAATTATCCCAAAAGGACTCATAGACTATCAATTTATTAAGGTGGATCGCAGACTTGGGCGGCGCACGTATCCACACCTCAACAATTAAAAAAGGTATAAAGTATGGAAATTTCAGAGCTATTAAATAAATCCATTAGTGAACTTCACAAGATTGGCGAAGAGCTGGGCATCCCAGACGCCAAACGCAAGAAAAAGGAATACCTGGCAATCACAATCGCCAGCCGCACACATGGTGAGGAAGGCGTTGAAAAAGGCGGTGGTATTTTAGAGATCATGCCGGAAGGCATCGGTTTTCTGCGAGAAGATTACCACATGGGAAAAAATGATATCTATGTTTCCCAGGCCCAACTCCGGCGATTTGACCTGCGCAATGGCGATATGATTTTTGGCGAGGTCCGCCCGCCACGCGAATCCGAGAGACATTACGGGCTGGTGAAGGTGGATTCAGTTAATGGCATGTTCGCGGAGGAATCCAGAAATCGCATTAAATTTGAAGACCTGACCCCAATTTTCCCTGACCAGCGCATTGACCTTGAATCCAAGCGCGGCGTACTTTCCAACCGGCTGATCAACATGATTGCACCTATCGGGCGCGGCCAGCGCGCAATGATTGTATCTCCGCCCAAAGCGGGCAAGACCACCATTTTGAAGGAAATTGCCAACGCGATCTCAGATAACTACCCTGAAATCAATTTATTGGTCAGCCTGATCGGCGAGCGCCCGGAAGAAGTGACCGATATGGACCGTTCGGTGGCTGGCGAAGTTGTAGCTTCTACCTTTGATGAACCAGTAACCGAGCATGTACGCACCGCCGAAATCACCCTCAACCGCGCCAAGCGCCTGGTTGAGATAGGGCATGATGTAGTCATCCTGATGGACAGCCTGACGCGCCTGGCGCGCGCGTATAACATGGTAGTCAATCCATCCGGCCGCACACTTTCGGGCGGTATGGACCCGTCAGCCCTTTACCCGCCCAAACGCTTCTACGGCGCGGCGCGAAATATTGAAAACGGCGGTTCGCTGACCATTATTGCCACCGCCCTGGTGGACACCGGCTCGCGCTTGGATGATGTTGTTTATGAAGAGTTCAAAGGTACCGGCAACATGGAACTTCATCTTTCCCGCCGACTTCAGGAAAGGCGCATTTTCCCGGCTATTGACCTTGAACGCTCCAGCACCCGCCGCGAAGAACTGCTGCTTAGCCCCGAGATCCTGCAACGCATTTGGCTGATGCGCCGGATGTATTTGCAGATGATCGGTCCGTCGCCACAGGGCGCAGGTATGGATGCCGCGGTAGCTACTGAAGCTATCTTGAACAAAATGAGTAAAACCAAAGATAACATTGGGTTCTTAGAAGCATTGACCGCGGAGGCATAATTTGCCGCTTTTTTCTCGAAAAACAAGAGAACAAGGGGAAACTTCCAGCCAACCCAAAACCTATCCGGTTTGGCTGATCGCAGCCGCCTGGGTGATCGCGTTCTTAATGATTACCCTCCTGGGTTTTTCTCTGTACCAATATTTCACCGGACATTCGTTGCTGGCTTTTATTCAGTTCCCATCGAGAACAAAAGTTGAATCCCAGGCGCCCTCCACTTTGCCGGAGTTTGCGCCGACCAAAGCCTACAACTCTGTTGCCCGCAGCACCGACCCCGATACGGTCCTGCCCACCGGTTCGCGCAAGAGTGTGGTGGAATATCAGGTAACGTCCGGGGATACCCTTTTTGGATTAGCGAAAGAATATTCGCTTGAACCCGAGAGTATTCTCTGGGCGAACTTCAATATCTTGCATGATAATCCGCACCTGATATCAGTAGGCGTCAACCTGGAAATACCACCTGTGGACGGGATTTTGTATGAATGGAAAGAAGGGGATAAACTGGACCACATTGCGGGATTATATAAAGTAAAAGTTGAGGATATTCTCCTTTACCCGGGCAACAACCTGGACATTACCAATCCGGTCATCGAGCCTGGCACATTGGTCATGATCCCGGGTGGATATCGCGACCTGGAGCAAAGCTGGATTGTTCCCATGCAGGCAGCAGATGTTTCAGGAGGGACGACAGCCAAAATCAATGGTCCCGGATCCTGTACACCGTCCGGGGTTTATTATGGAAGCGGAGCATTTGGCTGGCCGGCGCCTTACCCCGGTAAAGTATCAGGATTTGATTACTGGTCCGGTCACCCCGCCATTGACGCCCAGTGTTTTGAGGGCGATGCCATCTTCGCTTCAGATTCCGGCATGGTCATTTATGCCGGTCCCATCAGCGGTGGATACGGAAACCTGGTTGCGATTGACCACCAGGGAGGGTACGTAACTATCTATGCCCACTTAAGCAGCTGGAGCGTTCAATGCGGTCAGCCGGTCAGCAAAGGTCAGGTCATTGGTGCCTGCGGCTCCACTGGTGATTCAACCGGCGCCCACCTGCACTTTGAGATTCGCCAGAACGGCGGTTTTCTCAATCCCTGGCAGGTGCTGCAGTAGAAAATGAAACCCGGGCAACCGGGATTTATTGTTTAAAGGGTTTAACCACAAATGAACACAGATAAATACAGATTCTTCATGATGACATTATTACTTTTTAAAAAATCCTATTCATGATAAATAGGACAAACATGGGGTAAAGCCCGCTTGTGTTAAACCAAAATGTGTTGATTGCGCTTCAGCGTTACAAAACCTAAATCCAGGCATAAACGCCTGGGTTATACAGGTCAAAAGTGCTTTGACTTAAAGTGTTAAACAGAAATGGCTGACCGAGATTCCGGACAGCCATTGAAATTTAAAAGATATATTTATGCCGCGGTCGTCTGTACCTGGCGGATAACCATGATCACTTTGCCCATGATGCGCAAATGGGCGGGATTTTCCACATAGATCGGTCCCATGGTCGGGTTGGCGGGCTGCAGGCGGATGCGCTGGGGTTCCTTATAGAAATACTTCAGCGTGGTCTCGTCCTTGTCATCCAGCCATACCGCCACCATCTCGCCGTTCTGGGCTTGCTGGGCGCGCTTCATGATGACGATATCGCCGTTATGGATCATGGCGTCGATCATCGAATCACCCTGCACTTCAAGCGCGAACAGGTCGTCACCCTTTTCTTTTGGAGGCAACAGGCTGCGCGCGATCTCAATACTGCTTTCCGAGTCAAAATAGGCGCTGTCGGTGGGTGGCATGGGAATGGGTTCGCTGGCCACAATGCGCCCCATCACCGGAATGCTCAACAGTTCGTTAATGGCACTGCCGGCCTTGCGGATACCCTCCGCGACACGTTCCGTGGCAGATTTGGCAGCTTCGGTGGGCTTGATCAGGCAGATGCTGCGCGAAATATGCTGTTCGCGCGAAATATAGCCCAGATCCTCAAGCTGCTTGAGGTAATAATCTACCAGAGAGGTGGAGCGAACACTGATGCTTTCGCCGATCTCCCGGATAGACGGGGAATAGCCGTTACCTTTCTGAAACTCGGTCAGGAAACTGATGATCTTCTTGTGCCGGTTGCTCAATCCTTCGCTTCTGCGCGCCATATCTGCCTCCTTTACAGGCAATTAATCGGACATTTGTACTATACTATACCCGAACATTAGTTCTGTGTCAAGAGGCTTTCCAGGATTATTTATAAAGCAGGTTAGACCCCAAAAGGTTATAACAGGATTGAACGAATAATCAGGCTGACTTTTCCAACATATTCTAAAGTTCATCGCCGCTGTTAAACCTTTGGTGTTTTTCGAAATACTTTTTTATACAATACTGATATTTCCTGACATTATTATTCTTTACAATTTAATAAATTATATGGAGGGTTGAGCATGGCAAACGCGAAAGTCAAATGGGCTGGTGATCGAGGGTTTATTGGGGTGGATTCCACCAACCATGCGTTACTGATATCATCGCCAAGAGCGGGAATGTACCGTGCTCTTATTTTTTAATCAGATCGATGGCGTTCCAGTCTTCGATCTGCTTAATTTCCTTAAGGTTCATCCCATTTTCATTGGCAGCCTGAATGATTTCATGCGCCTGATGGGCGAGGATACCGGACAGCACCAGATGTCCGCCCGGTTCAACCAGATCGGAAAGCCCTTCCTCGATCAACACCAGAATGACCGACGCAAGGATATTAGCTACTACCAGCGGTGCTTGCATGAGGCCGAAATGCCCGCCGCGGATCAACTCAGCCGAGCCGCGCGCGATCTCAACCTTGTCCGATACATGATTAAGCTCGCAGTTTTCAGCAGTAGAGCGCACCGAGGCCGGGTCAATATCCACCGCGATGACATGCCCGGCGCCCAGAATTACCGCGCCGGCGGAAAGGATACCCGATCCGCAGCCGATGTCAAACACGGTCATTTCCGCCTCAACCAGGTCTTCCAGAAATTCAAGGCAGAGCTGTGTGGTGGGATGCGTGCCGGTGCCAAAAGCCATGCCGGGATTGATGCGGATGGGCAGCCGCCCGGGGTATTCCTTTTCCACCCAGGCTGGCAAAATGACCAGTCGTTTGCCGATGGTGACCGGCTCGTAATGCTGTTTCCAGGCTTCCATCCAATCCTGGTCGGAGATCTCACGGTACTGCGCGGGCGGTAACGGCTGGATGCAGCCCAGATACCAGAGCGCTTCTTCTACCTTTATTTTTCGATCTTCAACGGTTTCATCATTAAAGAAAAATCCGTAAACACGCACTTCTGGGATCAGAATGGTTTTTTCCTGGCATGTGTTCTGGTCCGCCAGCTGTTCAATCACCACCCCCTCGCGCGTAAAGCGCCCCAGTACTTCTGCCACCGCTTCCGCCTGCTCCGGCGTCACGGTCAATGCGACTTCCACCCAGGTAGCTTTATCCACCCAGAACGTCTTTCAGGATATCGAAAAAGCTTTTTTCCTGCGGAAGCACTTCGCTGCCCAGCGTTTCCGCCAGCCCTTCGAACAGCTTGCGCTGTTCGCTGGAAAGGCGCACCGGAACTTCGACATTGACAACCACCAGCTGGTCGCCTCTGCTGCTGGCACGCAGGTGCGGGATACCTTTGGATTTAAGCTTGAATACCTTGCCGGGCTGTGTACCGGGCGGGATGGTCAATTTGGCATCCCCTTCCAGCGTAGGTACTTTTATATCCGCACCCAGAGCTGCCTGTGCCACATTGATATTGAGGTCCAACAGCACATCATCCCCGCGCCGGCGGAAATACTTATGCGGTCTGACCTTGACCTCTATGTAAAGGTTGCCGCGTGGTCCACCGCTGGCGCCGGGCTGGCCTTCACCAGACAAACGGATCTGGGTGCCGTTGTCCATTCCGGCCGGGATGGGGATGGTTTTCTTGAGGGTTTTGCGTTCAAATCCGCGTCCGTTGCAGGTTTTACAGCGGTGGGTGATCACGCGTCCGCTGCCGCTGCACTGTGGACAGGTGGTCACCTGCACCATCGAGCCGAGAAAGGTTTGGCGCACCTGGCGAACTTCACCACGCCCCTGGCAGGTACTGCAGGTTTCCGGGCTGGTGCCCAGTTCCGAGCCATTGCCCTTGCAGCGTTCGCAGCTTTCATCGCGTGTGATCTCCAATTCGCGGTCGGCGCCGAAAGCCGCTTCATCAAATTCCATGGTTATGGAATAATAAAGGTCTTCACCGCGGCGCGGCACATTACGTGCCTGGCGTGAGCCGAACCCGCCAAAGCCGCCAAAGAACTGCTCGAAAATTTCAAACGGGTCTATAGTACTCATGTCTGGCATACCACCGGTGCTGCGCAGCCCTTCGTGGCCGTAACGATCATAGATGGAACGCTTCTGTTCATCCGAAAGCACCATGAAGGCTTCGTTGATTTCCTTAAAGCGTTCTTCAGCATTCGGCGCCTTATTGACATCCGGATGGTACTGCCGCGCCAGGCTGCGGAAAGCAGATTTGATCTCATCCTGGTTGGCGGATTTTTTAACCCCTAGTGCTTCGTAGTAATCCCTTTTTTCCATGCTTCCTTTATATTAATAAAGAGGCGTATTATTCTGAGGCACACAGCCCGAATACGCCTCTTGCTTTTTCAAGCGCTTATTATACGCAATTTAAACGCTTTTAAATTCTCCATCCACCACATCATCATCGCCGGATGAAGTGCTACCCGGCTCGTCTGTCGGACCAGTGCTCCCTGTTGGCCCAGCGCTCTGGTCGCCACCCTCAGGCTGCTGGTACAGGCTGGCGCCCACTTTCTGGATTAGTTGGCCAAGTTCCTCGGTCTGCTTGCTGATAACATCCGCGTCTTCGCCCGCCATGCTCTCACGTAGTTGGGCGACCAGATTATTAACCTGGGTTTTCATTGCATCGTCAATCTTGTCGCCATTTTCACGAAGAAGCTTTTCAGCAGTGTAGGCCGTGTTATCCGCGCTGTTGCGGGCTTCGATTACACCCTTGCGCTTTTTGTCCTCTTCTGCGTGCAGTTCAGCTTCGTGCTTCATGCGTTCCACTTCGTCTTTGTTCAGGCCGCTTGACGCTGTGATGGTGATTTTCTGGCTGCGGCCGGTGGCTTTGTCTGAGGCGGTCACATTGATGATGCCGTTGGCGTCAATATCAAACGCGACTTCAACTTGCGGCACGCCGCGTGGCGCGGGAGGGATGCCATCCAGGATGAACTTGCCGAGCGTCTTGTTATCAGCTGCCATGGGGCGTTCACCCTGCAGCACATTGATCTCCACCTGGGTCTGGTTATCGCCCGCGGTCGAAAAGATCTGGCTCTTGTGAGTGGGGATGGTGGTGTTGCGCTCAATTAGCGGAGTGGCTACTCCACCCAGCGTCTCGATAGACAGGGTCAGCGGGGTCACGTCCAGCAGCAAAATGTCTTTCACATCGCCACCCAGGACGCCGGCTTGAATCGCCGCGCCTACTGCCACAACTTCGTCGGGGTTGACCCCCTTGTGAGGTTCCTTGTTGAATTCCTTGCGTACCACATCCATTACGGCGGGCATGCGCGTCATACCGCCCACCATGACAATTTCATTAATATCCGCAGGTTTCAGCCCGGCGTCTTTAAGCGCTGATTTAACCGGCTGGATGGTTTTTTCGGTCAGGTCGTTGGTGAGCTGGTCCAGTTTGGAGCGCGAAAACTTCATCACCAGATGCTTGGGACCGCTGGCGTCTGCCGTCAGGTAGGGCAGGTTGATCTCGGTTTCCATCACGGTAGAAAGCTCAATTTTGGCTTTTTCCGCCGCCTCTTTTAGGCGCTGGAGCGCCTGCCGGTCGTTGTGCAGGTCCATGCCCTGAGTCTTCTTGAACTCTTCGATTAGGTAATCCATCACACGCTGGTCATAGTCATCACCGCCCAGGAAGGTATCGCCGCTGGTGGATTTCACCTGGAATACGCCGTCGCCGACTTCCAGGATAGAGATGTCAAAGGTGCCTCCGCCCAGGTCGTAAACCGCGATGGTCTCGTTTTTCTTCTTGTCCAGGCCGTAAGCCAGGGAAGAAGCCGTGGGTTCGTTGATGATGCGCAGCACTTCCAATCCAGCGATCTTGCCAGCATCTTTGGTGGCATTGCGCTGGGCATCGTTGAAATATGCCGGGACAGTGATGACTGCCTGGGTAATTGTCTCACCCAAATAGGTTTCAGCATCCTTCTTCAGTTTGGCCAGGATCATGGCGGAAATTTCCGGCGGTGAGTATTCCTTGCCGTCCATTACAACGCGCACGTCGCCGTTGGGTGCTTCGGTAACCTTGTAAGGCACACGACTGAGCGTGCGCTGTACTTCAGGATCCTTGTATTTACGGCCCATAAAGCGTTTGATGGAAAACACAGTATTTTCCGGGTTGACGATGGCCTGGTTGCGGGCCGCGCGGCCCACGATGCGCTCGCCGTTCTTGTTGATGGCCACAACGGACGGAAGCAGGCGTTCGCCTTCGGCTGTCGGGATGACCATCGGCTCACCGCCGGACATTACCGCGACCACAGAGTTTGTAGTACCTAAGTCAATTCCTATAATTTTTCCCATGAGTGCCTCCTATTTAGCGACTCTTACCCGCGCCGGGCGAATGACCCGGTCGCCGATAGTGTAGCCCTTCTGGACTACTTCAATAATTTTTCCGCTTTCAAAACCCTCATGCTCTTCACTTGTAATTGCCTCGTGCAGGGCCGGGTCAAAAGCACAATTTTCCGTGGGGATGGGCTGCATGCCTTCCCCGTTCAGCAGGTTGCCGAGTTTATGGTAGATGAGCTGGATGCCATTCACCCAGGCGTCAGACTTCACGTGCTCGGGCATGTTCTTGATTGCCAATTCCAGGTCGTCATGAATATCCAGATATCTTTTCAGGATCGACAGCTTGCTGTTCTGCTTTTCTGTTTCCTGGTCGCGCGTGACGCGCTTGCGGTAGTTGGCAAATTCCGCGCGTTCACGCTGCCAACCGTCGCTGAAATCGTCCACTTTCTTGCGCAAGTCATCCAGCTCTTCCAATTGGCTGGCGTAATCCTTTAATGGAAGGGTCACGCTCTCTGCTGCTTCCTGGTCAGCGACGCCTTGAGTGGCTGACTGTTCACCAGCCGCAGTTTCGCTTTGTTCAGCTGCTTTATCTTTTACCTGTTCTTCTTCTTTATGTTTCTTTTCTTTTTCCGTCATAACTTTTCTTCCTTGCTTACCACTGTTCGCTGATGAAATCACTCAGAATGCCTGACAGAAAGCGCACCATGGAAATGGATTGCCCGTAGGGCATGCGCATAGGGCCCAGAATACCCAGAGTACCGGTGGCGATGCCGGGCGACCCATATTTTGAAAGGATCACCGAACACTGCCGCAGATCATCCCAGTGGCCTTCGCCGCCAATAAGCACCTGCACACCGCCAATAGTCTCGGGCAGCACAGTGCGTGAGAGCATTTCCTGCAAGGTGGAGCGTTCATCCAGCACGCGCAGCGCCCGTCGCGCCTGCTCGGAATCCGCGAATTCCGGTTCCGAAAGCATATTGGTGATGCCGTCCATGAAAATCTCGCCGGTCGGCAGCCGGTCCGAGCGCGCCAATTCTTCTTCCATCCAGTCCTTCACGACACTCTCCAAAACATTAAGCGGTCCCTGAATGACGCTGATGGCGCTCAGGTTCTTACCTGAAAATATCTGGCTAAATTTGGTTGACAGGGTTGAAAGCTGTTCCTGGCTGGCCGGTTCTTCAAGGGTCAGAATGTTTTGGTGGATCTGTCCACCTTCCATCACCAGAATGGCCA
>Ga0315289_10005964_pt1 | contig 17930 bp, 15 predicted proteins | sample YL17G11_40_MG_FD_203452 | JGI IMG/M metagenome (GOLD analysis project Ga0315289, IMG submission 203452) | Sediment microbial communities from Yellowstone Lake, YNP, Wyoming, USA - YL17G11_40 | ecosystem: Environmental > Aquatic > Freshwater > Lake > Sediment | place: USA: Wyoming | collected... | reverse complement strand
AGCAAGAGATAGAGAGTAATAAGGTGAATTGCGGTCCAACAATCCAATTTGGAGGAAAATCATAAAGAAAAACAGCTAGAAGATTGAAAATATTAACGTGTGAATTTAAAGCTACATCAACTCCTTCTAAATCGAAGCTCTCATATATATTTCGTTTGACTTGAAAACGATAGCTTTCACCCTCCTCCCCTTTAGGGCAGAGATGACATGTTCTGCGTCTCCCCTTGTTGAAATGGAGAGCCAAGGGATCGAAATAGAAAGAGAAAAATGGCCTCGATGAATGTAAGAAAGCCCTAGGGAATCACCTTCGCGCTTACTATCTTAACCTCCTTCAGGGGCCGGTCCTGGGTTTTGGTCTTGACCTTCCCTATGCTGTCCACCACATCCATTCCCTCCACCACCTTTCCGAAGACGGGATGGGCCTTGTCCAGGTGGTTGTTGTCCATCAGGTTGATGAAGAACTGGCTTCCCCCGGTGTTGGGCCCGGCGTTGGCCATGCTTATCGCTCCCCGATCGTTTCTGTTGCTGGGGGCAAACTCATCCTTTATGGCGTAGCCCGGCCCGCCCCGGCCCGTTCCCGTGGGATCGCCCCCCTGGATCATGAAGCCGTCGATGACCCGGTGGAAAACGGTCCCGTCGTAAAATCCCTTTGTAGCCAGCTCTGCGAAGTTGCCGGCGGTTACGGGCATGTCACGGCGGAGCTGGATGGTCACATCTCCCATGCTGGTCTTGAGAAGCACCTTCTCTCCCTTTTGCGTTTCATCTGTCAAATCAGATCAGCTCCTATCCGTGAGTTCCCTTCGGTTTTTACCTATTATTTTATATATTTTAACTATATTTTAACTATATATTATTTCTTTGATTACTACTATCAATAAACCATGCTAGCAAAATCAGGGACGGCATCAGGCCTTCTCTTCCTTCTTCACGGCCCTGCTCTCGTCCACCACAATGTAATCCTTGACGGCAACCACAGAGCTGTAGGGAATGAGCACGAACTTCCCTTCCTCCCTGTACTTCTGGCGCGGCAGATTGGAGTCAGGCTTGACCACCAAATCTACGATCTGCCCGCTCGCAAGATCGAAGACCAGGTTCTCCAGGTCTCCCAGCACAGTGCCATTGATGTCCACAATCTCCTTGCCGGCGATGCTTCCCGCAAAAACCTTAGACACACTACCACCCTACCTGTAGCCGATAAGAGAGCTGGGCTCCATCTTCAACCCGCCCTTGAACCTCTCGTTTATGCGCTCGTAGTAGCTGATCATGCTCTCCTCGACGCTGGGCCGCACCTTCTTCAGGGCTTCCCGGTAATGGGCCATCTCCACTCTCTCCTCGTCGGACTTCATGGCCAGCATGGCTGCCTCCCGGCAGAGGCTTTCCAGGTCTGAGCCGACATACCCTTCGGTGACCTCCGCCAGCTCCTCTAAGTCGACATCTTTTTCGTGGGGTATCCTGGCAGTGTGAATCTTGAGTATCTCCAGGCGGCCCATCTGGTCCGGCGGCCCGACCATCAGGAGGCGGTCGAACCTTCCGGAGCGCAGCAGCGCCGGGTCCAGAATATCCGGCCTGTTGGTAGCTGCGATCACCACCACATCTTTTAGGGCTTCAAGACCGTCCATCTCCGAAAGCAGCTGGTTGACCACCCGCTCTGTGACTCTCGTGCCCTCGTCCATTCCCCTCATGGGGGCGATGGAGTCCAGCTCGTCGAAGAAGACTATGCAGGGAGATACTTGTCGGGCTTTGCGAAAGATCTCCCGGATGGCCTTCTCCGACTCGCCTACCCACTTAGAGAGCATCTGCGGCCCTCTCACAGAGATGAAGTTGGCATTGGTCTCGTTGGCTACCGCCTGGGCGATCATAGTCTTGCCCGTGCCCGGCGGGCCGTAGAGCAGTATGCCCTTGGGCGGCCTTATCCCCATCTGCCGGAACCTCTCAGGCTCCTTGAGGGGCCACTCTATGGCCTCGATCAGCTCCTGCTGGAGAGGTCCCAGGCCGCCCACGTCTTTCCAGTTGACCTTGGGCAGCTCCACCAGAACCTCCCTCAGGGCCGAAGGCTCTATCTCCTTCAATGCCTCCTCGAAGTCAAGGCTTATCACTTCCATCTTGTCGATGATCTCCTGAGGTATGTCGTCCTCTGTGGTCAGGTCGGGTAGGTACCTGCGTAGCGCCCTCATGGCCGCCTCCTTGCACAGGGCATTTATGTCTGCGCCGACGAATCCATGGGTCCTGTCCGCCAAGCCCTCCAGGTTCACGTCCTCTGCTATCGGCATGTTGCGCACGTGGATCTGCAGTATCTCCACCCGGCCGGCACGATCGGGAACTCCTATCTCTATCTCCCTGTCGAAGCGCCCCGGCCGGCGCAGCGCCGGATCGATGGCCTCGACCCGATTGGTGGCCCCGATCACCACCACTTGACCCCTCTCCTTCAGGCCGTCCATCATGGCCAGGAGCTGGGCTACCACGCGACGCTCCACCTCTCCCGTAACCTCTCCCCTCTTGGGGGCGATGGAGTCCAGCTCGTCGATGAATATAATAGAGGGAGCGGCCTTCTGGGCATCTTCGAAGATCTCCCTGAGCCGCTGCTCGCTTTCTCCATAGTACTTGGACATTATCTCCGGCCCGGCTATGGACGAGAAGTTGGCCCCGCTCTCATTGGCCACCGCCTTGGCTATCAGCGTCTTGCCCGTGCCTGGGGGTCCGTGCAGAAGGACGCCCTTGGGCGGCTCTATGCCCAGCTTCTGGAAGACCTCGGGATGCTTCATGGGGAGCTCGATCATCTCCCTCACCCTCTGCACCTCGTCCCGCAGGCCGCCCACGTTCTCATAAGTAGTGCCCGTGGCCTTTACAGAGCCTACGCCCTTGGCCGGCTGCTCTAAAAGCACAATCTCAGTGCGCTCGCAGATCACCACCACTCCAGCGGGCTCTGTTCCTGTGACGACCAATGGGACGGCCTCCATCCGGCCGACAAAAGGATGGGCCCCAGAGCTCATGATGGGCAGTATGTCGCCGCTCACTATCGGCCTTTTGATGGTCTGTCTGCGGATGAGATCAGCTGCCTCCTCACCGTATTGCATCTGGGAGCCGGAGGGGGGGGCAAGGATGATGCGCAGGGCGTCGGAATACTTGGCCTTGCGGATCTTCACCCTGTCGCCGATCCCTACGCCCGCATTTTGCCTGATGAAGCCGTCAATTCTTATGTAATCCTGAGACCAGTCCTGCCGGTCCGCCCGCCAGACCTTGGCTGCTGTTGCCCTCTTGCCCTCGATCTCGACTATGTCCCCCGGAGAGAGCCTCAGGGTGAGCAGGGCATTGGGGTCCAGGCGAGCGATGCCCCGGGCCGAGTCATTGGGGTAGGCCTTGGCCACCTTGAGCAAAATGTCCTTTACTTCCCACACACTTTGTCTGTATATTAAGCCATGCGATTTAAGTTTATCCGGCGCCAGAGGTTATTGTCGTGATGGGGGAGCCGTCGGTTTAGGAAAACTATTATGGACTAATCTCATGTGCCATCTTTTTATCACTATCGCGGTGTCCGATGCATCCGCCAGGTTAATACTACTATGTTTCTTCTGTGTCGCACCGATGCCCTTAGCTCCCGCTGCAGGCCTGTCGGGCGGTTCCCCAAAGCGTCCGCGGGGAACACTATTTGCGGAGCGCATCGAGTACGGTTGATCAATCGATTTGCCTTGCCCTCTCCCTGCTTGCGGCCAGATCAAACGCTTCTCGCCTTCACCTCACACCAGCTCCTTCTCCCCAAGCCATAGTCCCTTCTCCACAATTCTGCCTATCACCTTTGAGCCCGCGCCCATTATCCGGCAGGCCTTCTCCGCCTCTCCTTCAGCCAACACCACTGCAAAACCCATTCCCATATTGAAGGTCCTGTACATCTCCGCCTCTTCGACCTTGCCTTCTTCGGCGAGGAAGGTGAAGACCGGCTGGGGCTCCAGGGGATCGTCGATGGCGAACCCAAGGTCAGTTAGCCGGCGCAGCTTCAGCAGCCCCGAGCCGGTGATGTGGGCCAGCCCGTGCACCTGGCATAGGGAAATTAGCTCCAAGACCTCCATGTAGATCCTGGTGGGAACCAGCAGCTCTTCGCCGATGGTCGCTTTCGATCCGGGCATCTGGTCGAAGTATGTGAACCGGGACTGGGCGATGATCCTTCGTGCCAGAGTATAGCCGTTGCTGTGCAGCCCGCTGGAAGGCGCGCCCACGATGACATCCCCAACGCTAATTTTTTCTCCGGTGACCACCTTCTCCTTATCCACTACACCTATGGCCGCCCCTGCCAGGTCGAAGCCGCGAATGATCTCCGGCAGCGAAGCCGTCTCCCCTCCTACGATGGTCATGTTGGAGATCTCCGCGCCCCTCTGCAGACCGATGGCGATCTGGGCCGCTTGCTCGGGATCTATTCGCTCGACAGCCAGATAGTCCACAAAGGCTATGGGCTCCGCTCCGATGGCCAGAAGATCGTTGACGTTCATGGCAATGCAGTCTATGCCCACTGTATCCCATTTTTTAAGGATATTTGCGACCAGAACCTTGGAGCCCACTCCGTCCGTGGTCATGGCCAGAGCGAAGCCGCCCATATCTAAGAGGCCGGCATAATGCCCAATATCGGTGAGAGGCGCACCAAACCCCTTTCGCCTGCTCTTGAAGCAGGCCTTCATGGCCTCAATCGATCTGTTCTCAGCGTGAATGTCAACGCCCGATTGGGCGTAAGTCAATGCCCTCATTCCCTCTCCCCGCCCAGGCCGAACTCGCGGTGCAGCTCCTGCACCGCATGCTCGGCATCCTTTCGAGAGACCACGAAGGAGATGTTGTGCTCACTCGAGCCCTGGCTGATCATGAGCACATTGATCTTGGCCTGGCCCATGGCCTTGAAGACCCTCGCGGCTACGCCGGGCGTGCCTGCCATTCCCGCCCCCACCACTGCCAGGGCACAGACATCGCTGTTGTGAGATATCTCCTTGACGAGGTCCCGGGTGAACTCGCCGCGCAGAGAATCTTCAGCCCTTTCCAGCTGCTTCTCCTCAACTACCATGGAGATGCTGGCTTCAGAGGAGCCCTGGCTGATCATAATGATGTTGATGCCCGCCCGGGCCAGGGCGGAGAAAGCTCGAGCCGCGACGCCCGGAGTTCCTATCATCCCCGCCCCGGAGATGTTCAGAAGGGCCACGTTCTTGTTGACGATCACCGCCTTGATCACCCCCTCCGTGTGCACGTCCACGTTTACGATCTTTGTGCCTTGGCATTCAGGATCGAAGGTGCATTTCACCCTCACGGGGATGCCCTTGCGTATGGCCGGCTCGATCGCTCTCGGATGGAGGACCTTGGCCCCGAAGAAGGATAGCTCCATGGCTTCTCGGTAGGAGATGGTGGGGATGGGCCTGGCCTCGGCAACTATCTTTGGATCTGTGGTCATGATCCCCGAGGTCTCCTTCCAGAACCAAATCTCATCGGCGTCTAAGGCAGCTCCTATCAGGGATGCGGAGAGGTCCGAGCCACCTCGGCCCAGAGTTGTGATAATCCCCTTCTCATCGTTAGCGATAAAGCCCGCAATCACAGGCACTCCTTTCAGAGGAAGCAGCCGCTGAGGGATCAGGTCGTAGGTCTTGGGCAGGGGCCGGGAGTCGCCGAAGTTGCTGTCGGTGACTATTCCTGCCTCTGCCCCAGTAAACGCCCGCGACTCTATGCCCAGATCCCTCAAGACCCCTGATAAGATAGGAGCCGCCAGCTGCTCCCCATAGCTAGAGATGTAGTCCAGGGATCTGGGGGTGAGCTCTCCCAGGTAGCAGATGCCAGTATAAGCCTTTTCCAGCGCATTCAGCTTCTGTATTACAGCACTGCGAACCTCCTCGGCAATCTGGGGGCTGTGGATAGCATCAGTTATGGCCTGACTATGCCGAGAGGTAATCTTCTCCATGAAGGCCGTCACCTCGGCCACATTTCCATCCCGGGCAGCCTTCCTGGCGCACTCCAGCAGGTCGTCGGTCACTCCCTGCAGGGCAGATGTGACCAGAACTATCTCATTTTTGGGCTGCAAGCGCTGGACAAGCTCTCCAACATGCCGGATCTTTTGACCGTCAGCAACAGAAACGCCGCCAAACTTCATAACCAACCGTGCCATTGTTGAAAACCAATGCAAAGGCTACGATTTCTTCAATTTAAGCTTTGCCTAGAATTTTATAATTCTTAATCCCGCGAGGATGGCTGATTAGATATGGCGTCTGTCGCAGGAGGATAGGAGAAGGTCCTGCTTTATGGCAATGCAGCTCCTCTTTTGATTTTTAATCTTCCAGATAGAGCTGCAAAGAGGGCGCTTTTTGCATAAGCCGGCGCATGCCCCTGTATCGCAGAAAATCCCGGCAGTCGCCGAGGACGGGCAAATGTCTGCGGCGGGGTCTGAAACGGCCCAAGGCTTATATAGATTGAGCCCGAGGAATCTCGGGTCCTACTGTTGGATTATATTCATCTAACTTCGCGAGGCGTACTATGGGCAAGAGGAAGAAGATTGTTGAGCGCGTGACGACTCTGATGGACAAGCCTGAGAGCATCAGGAACATCGGAATTGTGGCGCATATCGATCACGGAAAGACCACTCTTTCTGATAACCTGCTGGCCGGAGCGGGCATGATCTCCATGGAACTGGCCGGAAAGCAGCTTTTCATGGATTTCGACCCCCTGGAGCAGGCCAGAGGCATCACCATTGATGCAGCCAATGTCTCCATGGTCCACGAGGTGGACGGCAAAGAGTTTCTCATCAACTTGATCGACACGCCTGGGCACGTGGATTTCGGAGGCGATGTCACCAGAGCCATGAGGGCAGTTGACGGCGCAGTTGTAGTTGTTGACGCCGTAGAGGGCGCCATGCCCCAGACGGAGACAGTCCTCCGACAGGCACTGCGCGAAGGCGTTCGTCCTGTTCTGTTCATCAACAAAGTAGACCGCATGATCAATGAGCTCAAAGTTGAGAAGAAGGAGATGGCGGCCCGCCTGGGCAAGGTCATAGATAACATCAACGAGCTGATCAGAGGGATGAGCGAGGAGAGGTACATGGCCGGCTGGCGCGTCGATGCCGCAAACGGAAGCGTGGCCTTCGGCTCAGCACTTTACAACTGGGCCATCAGCGTGCCCATGATGAAGAGGACGGGAATTGGCTTTGAGCAGGTCTTTGATTACTGTCAGGCAGGCAACATGAAGGAGCTGGCGGAAAAATGTCCTCTTTACGTTGCCGTAAACGATATGGTGGTTAGATTCCTGCCCAGCCCTAAGGAAGCGCAAAAGGGGCGCATCGAGGCCATCTGGCATGGAGATATGGATAGCCTTGTCGGAAAGGCCATGGTCAGCTGCGATCCTAACGGCCCCGTGGTATTCATGGTCACCAAGATCAAGATCGATCCCCATGCAGGCGAGGTGGCCACAGGCAGGCTCTTCTCGGGAACGCTCGGCCGAGGCATGGAGCTGAATATCTCCGGGATGACAGACACCAACCGCATCCAGCAGACGGGAATCGTCATGGGCGCGGAGCGGGTGGAGGTGGAGAGCGTTCCGGCAGGAAATATTGCCGCAGTGACAGGCCTGCGCGATGCCATCGTCGGCTCCACCGTCACCAACCTGGATGGCATGATCCCCTTCGAGCTCATAAAGCACGTCTCCGAACCGGTAATGACCGTGGCTGTGGAGGCCAAGAATACCCGCGATCTGCCCAAGCTGGTGGAGGTGCTGAGACAGGTGGCCAAGGAGGACCCCACCCTGCACATTGCCATCAACGAGGAGACGGGCGAGCATTTGATGGCGGGCATGGGCGAGCTGCACCTGGATGTGGTCACCACCAGAATTCAGCGCGACCGAGGTGTGGAGCTGAAGACCTCACCCCCAATAGTCGTCTATAGAGAGTCGGTTGTTGGAAAGGCCGGGCCAGTGGAGGGCAAGAGCCCCAACCACCACAACAGGTTCTACATCGAGATCGAGCCCCTGGAGCCGCTAGCAGTCACTGCTCTGAAGGAGGGCAAGATCAACATGAAGATGGACGAGCTGGAGCGCAGGAAGATTCTCCTCGATGCTGGGATGGACAAGGTGGATGCCAGGAACATCGCCGGCATCTATGAATCAAACCTGTTGCTGAATATGACCAAGGGCATCCAGTACCTTCGAGAGACTATGGAGCTCATCCTGGAGGGCTTTGAGGAGTCTTTGAAGAATGGCCCCATATCCCGTGAGCCCGCGCAGGGGGTAAAGGCCAAGCTGGTGGACGTCAAGCTGCACGAAGACGCTGTGCACAGGGGCCCGGCCCAGGTGATACCTGCAGTCAGGCAGGCCATGCAAGCAGGAATACTGATGGCCGAGCCCGTGCTGATGGAGCCCTTCCAGAATGTCTATATACAGGTGCCTCAGGATCAAATGGGAGGAGCCATGTCAGAGATCCAGGGGCGTAGGGGAGTGATATTGAGCATGGACAGCCAGGGAGATCTTATAGTTCTGAAGGCCAAGATGCCTGTGGCCCAGATGTTCGGATTCGCCGGAGCCATCAGATCTGCCACGGAAGGCAGAGCCCTGTGGTCTACGGAGTTTGCCGGCTTCGAGCCCCTGCCCGGCAGCCTGATGCTGGAGACTGTAAAGCAGATTCGGACAAGGAAAGGGCTAAAGGCAGAGATGCCAAAGCCTAGCGATTACCTGAAGGCCTGAAGGGCCTTTTTGAAAAGATTTAAACACAAAGGAAAAATACGTAGAGATCATGAAAGGTGCCAGTTGGAGGAGATGAAAAAATGGCAGCGCCAAAGCCACACCTCAATCTAGCATTCATTGGACACGTTGATCATGGAAAGTCCACGCTAGTGGGAAGACTGATGTACGATACGGGTGCGATAGACCCGCACGTCATAGACGAATATAGGAAGGAGGCTGCCGCCAAGGGCAAGGCCACCTTCGAGTATGCCTGGGTTATGGACAGCCTGAAGGAGGAGCGCGAGAGGGGCGTGACTATCGACATCGCCCACCAGCGCTTCGACACCGATAAGTACTACTTTACCGTAGTGGACTGCCCCGGCCACAGGGACTTCGTAAAGAACATGATTACAGGAGCCAGCCAGGCCGATGCCGCCGTACTGGTGGTAGCTGCCCCCGATGGCGTTATGGCCCAGACGAGAGAGCACGTATTCCTGGCCAGGACCCTGGGAGTCAACCAGCTAATTATAGCCATCAACAAGATGGATGCCACCACGCCGCCCTACTCGGAGAAGAGGTATAACGAGGTTAAAGATGAGGTGGGAAAGCTGCTGAAGATGGTCGGCTATAAGGTAGAGGAGATTCCCTTTATACCCACGTCAGCCTACAATGGCGACAATCTCGCCAAACTGAGCGAGAACACCAAGTGGTACAAGGGAGTCCACTTCCTGGAGTCTCTGGACAACCTCAAGCTGCCCCAGAAGCCCACCACTCTGCCGCTGCGAGTGCCGGTACAGGATGTCTATACCATCTCCGGCGTGGGCACAGTGCCTGTGGGAAGAGTAGAGACGGGCGTCATGAAGAAGAACGACAAGATCATCTTCGAGCCTGCCGGGGTGCTGGGAGAGGTAAAGTCCATAGAGATGCACCACGAAGAGGTTCCTGAGGCCTATCCGGGAGACAACATCGGATGGAACGTGCGCGGCGTCTCCAAGAAGGACATTCGCCGTGGCGATGTCTGCGGCCATCCCGAGAAGCCTCCAACTGTGGCCAAGGAGTTCAAGGCTCAGATCGTAGTTCTGCAGCATCCCAGCGCTATCTCCGTAGGCTATACGCCGGTCTTCCACTGCCACACCGCTCAGGTGGCCTGCACAGTGACCCAGATCCTTGCCAAGCTAGATCCCAGGACGGGCGCCGTAAAGGAGGAGAATCCGGCCTTCATCAAGGCGGGTGACGCGGCCATAGTCATGGTAACGCCCTCCAAGCCCATGGTGATAGAGAAGGTGAAGGAGATCCCGCAGCTGGGGAGGTTCGCCATCCGGGACATGGGACAGACGATCGCCGCGGGCATGTGTATGGACGTGACCCCGCGCTAAAATCATTTTTTGGTGTTAAAACATGCAAAAGGCTCGAATACGGCTTTCCGGCACTAATCCCATCATGCTGGACGATATCTGCAACCAGGTCAAAGGCATCGCCCAGAGGACGGGCGTGCACATGGCGGGGCCCATCCCCCTGCCCACCAAGAGGATGACGGTCCCCTGCCGGAAGAGCCCGGACGGCGAGGGATCGGCCACCTGGGACCACTGGGAGATGAGGGTACACAAGCGCTTGATCGATCTGGATGCCGACGAGCGCGCTCTGCGGCAGCTCATGAGGATCCAGGTTCCCAAGAATGTGAACATTGAGATCGTGCTGGAGAGCTGATCTCATAGTCTGGGGTCCCGATCGGCTCGGGGCCCGATGCTCATATATTCTTTGAGCTTCTTTCGTTTGGCTGGACTCGTAGTATAGCCAGGATAGAATAGAGGCCTCCGGAGCCTCGGGCCCGGGTTCGAATCCCGGCGGGTCCGTCTCGGTATGTGATCATATTTTTGTTTTTCATAATTATATATAATTTTGCATTTTTTAATCAGCTATTTATACCATTTCATCGGATATCCTTCTGCTGAGGCTGAGAAGGAATGGAGGCGACGAAGCTCGCTGGGCATCTTTGGCAGGGATATAGCACAGGCTTCGGGGGAGGACAGCCATGCTGAAGGCACCCCAAGGATGGCACATTACACCAAAGCCGGTGCTGGGATCATTGGCGGTTGCGATCCTTTTCTGCTTAGCTTATCTATATGCCCTCAATGCCTATCAGGTGGAGAGCCAGGACCTCGCCACCCTCTTTCAGACCGGCGACGAAAATATTTCTAGCCGGGTGGACCTGGACGCCCGCATAATATCTCTTGATCCCCTGCGCGGAGAGGCCAGGATCCTCCTCTCCCTCCTCCCCGCGGATAGCTCAGGCATAAATCTAACCTGCAACCGGAGCTTGAGGCTCCTTTTTTCTGGAGCAACCCTCAGTAGCGGCCCTGGAGAGCGCGAGTTCCCTGCCAACAGCTTTCTTAATCCAATGCTGCTATCCTACGACCTGGAGGGCCAGGCCAGCGACTATCCCTTCGATAAGCACGGCACTATCCTCCTCTTTTCCCTGGTGTTTGCCGATTCCGGCGCCCCGGTGCCCTCGGTACTAACTGTCCGTGGCCATATCCCAGGATACCACGTAGATCTGGAAGAGGTGAAGTGCATCTCCTCAGGGGTCAGGATCCTGAACATGACCGTAAGCCGCTCCTCGACTGTTGTCAAGGCAGCAGTGTCTGGTGTGGTGGTGATGTGGGCCATCGGCCTGGCGGTACTAGTCCTCATAATCCTTATGCTCAGAGGCTGGTACGACATCCACATGCCCGCCCTCTTCGCTGCCCTGCTCTTCGGGCTTTTCAGCCTGCGCAACTCCCTTCCCGGGACGCCGCCCATTGGCACTTACAGCGACTTCCTGGCGTTTCTGTGGGTGCAGGGAATAGTAGCCATAGCGCTAATTGTGGCTCTGGCGGATACAGCCAGGTACAAGAAGGATTTTAGGCTCTAGAGACCGGTTGCCATTATTTCTTTTCTATGTGTTTGGCTCTGCCAACGGCTCGGCTCTCCTCTTTAGGTCTGTTGTTCTCGGGCGCTATAAGCTTACGACTTTTCCTCCTGTGTCGCCCCAGGGCCCTTAAGCTCCCGCTCAAGGCCGCGGGCGGCCCCCCTAACCCCGCGTTCGCGGGGAACACTTTTCGCGGGAGCGGGGGTGGAACAGTTGATAGCTCGATTTGTCTTTCACCGTCGTCTGCTTAGGACTTGATGCGAAGGGAAGCGGAAATATCGATAGAGAGAGTTTTTCCGTCAAGCTAAACACATACGATTTTTGCAATACTACTGATTTAAATAAGTTTGATTAGAATCGGCAATCCGTTGCATAATCTCCTCCACATCGGAGGGTCGGGCGCCGAAGACCTCGGCCAAGATCTCCTTGGCTGTCTCCAGCGCGAGAAGCCTGGGGTTTACGACAGGCCTTTTGGTGCGCTGGGCCTCTGTCTGTGCCACCAGGGCCATCTCATGAGAAGGCCTCCCAGGTAAGACTGCCTTGCTCTCTCCTCCGAGATTCCTCTGCCTTGGCTGTAGGCCTGCCCCTGCATATCATAGAAGCAGAAGACCCATAGAAATATACTGGAAGATATACTTCCTGCAGCATACTTGCATAACCTAATAAAAATAAAGACAATATTTTTATATTTAAAATACAAATTACTAACCGATGACCGCTGGGGAAGATCGAGGTCCCGAAATCGTATCTGTTCCGCCGTCGCCTGAGCTGGAGAAGAGGCTGCTCCGCACGAAGGAGAGATTCCTGGCAGGAGAGCTCCTCCCCAAAGAGGCCACCGCGGAGCTGCTTGATCTTCAGAGCTTTGCCCTCATTTCTCACCTGCCTGAGCACACCAGGGCCCACACGCTCGCTCCCGCCCTTGTGCCCGGCCCCGTGATAGGCCCCCGCCGGGCGTTGGTCCTCCTGGTGGACTTCCAGGACAAATCCGCATCTCAGTCAGGGGATCATTACCGAGAGATGCTCTTCTCCTTTAGGTCATATCCAACGGGCACCCTGAGCGACCACTACCACGAGGTCTCCTATCAGCAGCTGAGCATTCTGGGGGAGGTGAGGGGATGGTACAGGGCCCCCCAGCCTTACAGCTACTATGCCGGCACAAAGTACGGCTTCGGAAACTATCCCCGCAACGCCTACAAGCTGGCGGAGGACGTGGTGGACCTGGCCTCCGGTGATGTAAACTTTGCCAACTATGACCTGGATGGGGACGGAGAGGTGGACGCCCTTTCCGTCGTGCACGCCGGACGGGGGGCGGAGGCCACAGGAAACATCAGTGACATATGGTCTCACATGTCGAGCATTACGCCACGGAAGAAGAACGGGGTGAAGGTGAGAAGATACTCCGTGGTGCCGGAAGACGGGAAGATCGGAGTCTTCAGTCAAACGGCGGCGGCACACCCCGCTGCAAGCAGTAGGGCATGCAAGGTACCGCCGCATAAAGATAGTACCAGGCTAACGCATTCAATCCTAAGTCGAATACGTATGCCCCTTATCCCAGCTGCAACTACTCAGATGTTGCCGTCATCCTGCTTTAGATCCTTGATTAGCGAGTCGACCTCCATCTCCATAGTCTGTCCTCGATAGATACACATTATTATTAATGGGAGGAGTAGTCTTCTGATCAGGCTGGCAGATGTCTCTTTTTGCTTCTGGATAGACTGCATCGCCTGAGACGACTCGCGATGCGTTTCATCTCCGTGTAGTATCCTATTATGTCATCTATGGACACCGTGAGCTTGTAGAGTTTCGGGGGCCTGCCTCTCTCCTCCTTCTTTTTATCGCGTTCCGCAATCCAACCCTTCTCCCGTAACGTGTTCATGGCTATGCTCACTTCTGGCTGCCTTAGCCCACTCCCCTTCTCAATGTCTCTGGATGTGGCTTCCTCCAGATCCGTGAGATAGACGATAATGGTGGCCATATTCCGTCTTACCCCTACGGCCTCCAGAGCTTCGATCAACGATCGAGCCAGATTTATCCTAGTTTTCAAGGTCATGGTGCGCAAAGCCTAGCGAGTTTCATTTACAGGCAGCAACAGCGTTTCATTGGCGGGCTGGGATGGCGTTTCATTGACTGGCTGGGACGGCATCTCATTGGTTGGAACAACCAGCGGTGGCGAGAGTATAACTGTCTTCTCATTGATGTCGCAAACCATCACGGAACCTGTGGACCAAACTGCGTATACGTCGTTATCCAGGTGCCCAAGATCCATATGTTGTACATGTACTGTCATCTTGAATTCTTTTGTCTCTCCAGGACTAATTGTCGGCAAAGGATCTGTGTAAACGGCCCTCCTATTATCAGGATCATCCGTCCAACCAGGCGATTGGCCCTCGGCAATTAATAGAAGGGCGCAGCCATCGTCTCCTTGAGTCTCCCCATGATGCATGAAGTCGTAATGGCTCCATAGGCTTGTCAATGTAATCGGCTCTTCTCCAATGTTGGTTAGACTGATATGATAAACTTTGATAATCTGGCTGGGTTCAGTCCACTCGCTTTCTATGGTTAATTGAAGATCTGTAACTCCTGCCTTGTATTTCATCTTCAACAGGTCCTCGAAGCTCATGAGGAGGTTCGCTTCCACCCTGAGCAGGTTCTCGAAGGCGGCGAGGGCATCAACTTTCTCACGATAATCGATCTCACCTATGGTCTTCATGAGCAGCTGGTAGCTATTGAACAGCTTTACCTGCTCTTTGAGCAGATCCTCGAAGCTGGCTATGAACTCCGTCTGCGCATCTTGGCTATGGCCTGGTGCCCTGTAATCGCCGAGGCACATCCAGACATCTTTCAGCTTCATCTCAAAGCTGGCGAAGAGGAACGCCTCATCCCAGAGTATTCGTTTGAAGCTCTTAAGGAAATCTACCCTCTGCTCTTCAGTAAAGTTGTTCAAATCCCAACCGCTATTGTCCTCGTTCTCCAGCAGATCTTCGAAGCTGAGGGAGAGATTGGCCTGTGCTCTCAGCAGCTGCTCGAAGCTGGCGAGGAATGTATAGTTCTCTTCAGCGTGTTGAGGGACAACGTGCAGCAAGTCCTCGAAATCGAAGAGCAATCGCGTCTGGTTGTGGAGCAGCTCCTCGAAGCTCTCCACAGCAGCAGGCTTCCCATATCCCGCCACGGGCACATAGGTGGCCAGGGTCATGGTGTTGTCATCGGGATCGGGATCGTTGGCGTACCTCAGGTTGACTATATTGTATAGAGTGGTAGGAGCCTCGCTGGGTGCAAATGCAGTGATGTTTATGTAAAATGTCTTGCCTTTGGGAATTTTCTCGAAGTTGACGTAAAGCAGATCGCCGGTCTTATGAATAGTGGCGTTCCCTAATGGTAAGCCCTTTGAATCTTGGGCCTCTGCGGAGTCGTAGACTACATCATAAGGAAGCTTATCAGTGACCACTACATCAACAGCGTGATGAGCAGGATCCGGATTTATCACGCTGATGTTATAGTAGAACTTTGACCCTGCGGGTACTTCCTGTATGCCGGAATGCGAGTCGTTCCTGGCGATTTTGGTTACGCTCATATCTATTGACGGCGGGAGATCCCCAAGGGCGATCCCAGTTAGCGCCAACAAGAGGATAAAGATCCCCACCGAAATCAGATTTAGTTTCTTGCCTGTCATTTCCATACACCTTTTAATTTATCACTAAAGTTGTCAACTTGCCCGATGCTACTATTAGCCCCCCAATGTGCATTTCATCACTCCTAAATTTAATACATTTTTAATATATATAGATGAGAGAAGTAATAATCCGAGTTACTGATAATAATCATCTATTACGAAATATCAGTAATGTTTATTCGGTAAGGATCATCCGATAGTATTAGTTAGTACGTAATATCCTTCAGTATTAATCAATATATAATTTTCTGTAGAGGCTGGTCATTGACATGATGTCGCGATCATCGATGTCTCGGCCCCGATCAGGACTCTTTCACTTGCGGCGAAAGATGAAGAAGAGGGACTAACGCTGCAGACAAGAGCATCATTGAGCCAAGCCCTGGGAATGCTCTGATTGTGCTCCCGGGAAAGGGAGGGCGTATAACTCTCAAGTCCCGTGGAATTTGAGAGGGCAAATGGCCTCGTGTAATTCCCTAATGATACAAATACAGGAAGGATCATTATTTAAAGAAATGTAGCCGGACTATCTGCTCTCTGCCCGGCAGAAGGCTTACCATGCCCAAGGGGAATCTCGGCCAGGGGAATAGGATGCGAAAATATTGAGGGTGAGGAGCTTGAATGGATTAAGGATATTCATGCTTGCAGTTGTGCTTGTGCTGTTTGTTGTGCCTGAGGTCTGTGGCAGCTCGGATGAGGTCCGCGCAGCAATGGGCGGAGGGGGAGCGTGTGCCAAGGGCGCAGGCATCTTGCTCATGCAATCGGACCATAACCGCATCACGGGAAATTCTGTGATGGGCGACCGCATAGGCATTTGCCTGCTGGATTCAAATAACAATGCAGTTGCTGAAAATAATATAAGCAATAACAGAGAATACGGTCTTTTTCTTGAAAGCTCAAGTGGCAACAGCATCCTTCACAATGGCGTCTATCACAATGCTTTTAGCGGTATATCCCTCTGGGATTCGCCACATAATGCGCTGGCTTATAATGAGGCCAGCCACAATCACGAAAATGGCATCTCCCTCTGGGGCTCAAGAGGCAATAGCCTGTCAAACAATACTGCTAGCTTTAACGGCCAGTGGGGAATTTATCTCCTCAAGTCTCGCGAAAACTATCTCTTGGCAAACAATGCATCCTATAATGGCGAGAATGGACTGATGTTTGCCGAGTCTGAGGGAAATGCCCTCGGAGGAAATGTCGCCGGGAACAATCTGGGCATCTGCGGAGACATCTGCTCCTATAATTCCTCAAGAAACTTCATATCGAGCTACAATGTCCCCCAGGGCAATATCCCTCCAGCCTGACTCTATCCTCCCAAATGAATCCTCTTCCTCTGAAGCAATAAAGAGAGGCTCAAAGAGTGAGCAACCGCCGTAAACCCGGGGGGGGGCAGACTGCCACTAAATGCGAGAAACCAACCAGAAGCGGAATGAAAAAGATCTGCAGGGCCTTAAACCGGCCCTGATCGATTTATTCAACTCTTGCTCGAAGATCGCTATTCTGTTAAAACGGATCGATTTATGTGAGAATCAAATCGTTTTAATATCGCCTCGGCGGCCTGGCAGGCCTGTGCTTCTGGTAGCACTCCTGGCAGTATACCGGCCGGGATCCATCTGGCTTGAAGGGAACCTGTGTTTGGGTTCCACACTCTGAGCAGGTTACGTCATGCATCTCTCTTGGGCCTCGGTTGAAGCCACCTCTGCTACTTCCATATCGTTCCATTTATTTCACTTTCCCGTTTATCGATTCAAAGAACCGATAGTGCTACAAAAACATCTCAACAAAACATTTGAATCGATGCCATGCAACGCCCCTACTTTGGAGCATCTGGATTATATAGCTATCGGTCCAAGGCCAAGTCTCTTCTTTGGGTTCGTCCGCAGGGATTAGGGGTGGGAAGGGGGGGAGCGATGCGATCTTCGTCTCATCCGGTTTATCGCCAGAATGTTGAGCTTCCCCAAGAAGGAAGGAGCTTCCAGGACTCCCGAACCCGAAGAGAATTTCTTTTATGGCAAAAGAGACTTGAGCGGGATCATGCCCCGACACCTGCTCTCAAAGGGGGCGAGGGGCAGTAGAGACCGTCAACCCTAAACACTTATCCTTTCAGCTATATAGCATGAAAGTCGGAATTGCCGATACCACCTTTGCTCCCTATGACATGGCGAGGGCCGCCATCCATGCTCTCAAGGCTCTAGCCTCGGCGGAGATCGTCAGGTACACCGTTCCGGGCATTAAAGATCTTCCCGTTGCTGCCAAGAAGCTTCTGGAGGAGGAAGGCTGTGATATAGTCATGGCCCTGGGGATGCCAGGTCCCGCGGAAAAGGATAAGATGTGCGCTCACGAGGCCTCCTCCGGCCTGATATTGGCCCAGCTCATGACCAACAGGCACATCATTGAGGTCTTCGTGCACGAGGACGAAGCGCCCGATGAGAAGACTTTGGCATGGCTGGCGGAGAAGAGGACTGCGGAGCATGCCCAAAACGTGACATGGCTTCTTTTCTCCCCCGAGAAGCTTACACGGCTGGCAGGCACGGGCCAGAGACAGGGCTATGAGGACGCCAGGCCCCTTGAGGGGGGCAACAGCGGCCAGGGCCATTAGCTGATCAAAATTTCAAGAGGCCAGGATGGGGAGCCAAGCCCCTTGTGTCTCTGGCCAACGCATGGCACGCCAGAAGCATCCTCTGACCC
>Ga0315289_10005963_pt1 | contig 17932 bp, 9 predicted proteins | sample YL17G11_40_MG_FD_203452 | JGI IMG/M metagenome (GOLD analysis project Ga0315289, IMG submission 203452) | Sediment microbial communities from Yellowstone Lake, YNP, Wyoming, USA - YL17G11_40 | ecosystem: Environmental > Aquatic > Freshwater > Lake > Sediment | place: USA: Wyoming | collected... | reverse complement strand
GCGAAAGATCATTTACCGCCAGGTCGGGATTCTCGCTTCGGCGGACCAGGCGGCGGCCATCAAGGCCATCACCAAGCGCTGGAACTTTGTCGACCCTGAACGGATCGGCATCTGGGGCCACAGCGGCGGCGGCGCGATGACCCTCAACATGATGTTCAGGTACCCCGACCTGTTCCGGATGGGAATGGCCTCCGCTCCGGTGGTTCACCAGCGCTACTACGATTCCATTTACCAGGAGAGGTTCATGGGACTGCCGAAGGATAACCCGGAGGGATATGAGAAGGGCTCACCTCTTAATTTTGCCGGCCAGTTGAAAGGACAACTTCTGATCGTTCACGGCACCGGGGATCACAACGTCCATTACCAGCATGCGGAAATGCTCATCAATGAGCTGGTTAAGCACAACAAGCCCTACACCCTGATGTCCTATCCCAATCGTGACCATGGCCTCAGCGAGGCTCCCAACACACCCCTCCACAGGCATGAAACCATGACCCGGTATCTCCGAGAAAATCTGCCTGCGGGCGCCAAATAATTTTTTCCGGGAGGAAAAATGAAAAAAAAAGGTTTTTTATTCGTCCTGGGGATTGGCCTGATTTTTTTCCTGTCTCTGGACTTCAGATTATTCTCTCAAGAAGAGAAAATTGACGGTTCGGATTACAAGGCGCGGAGAGATAAACTTTGTTCCCTGATTTCCGATGGAGTCGCGGTCATCGTCAGTCCTCCCTCTTCCGGGGCGGTTCCGCCAAACCCTGATTCCGATTTTTACTATTTCACCGGAGTCGGCATTCCCGAAGCGAAATTGATCCTCGTTCCTGAGAAGATCGCCAAAAAGGGCTCGAGCCCTGAATACTGGAAGACAACGCTCTACCTTCCTCCTCGAGATCCCAGAAGAGGCGTGTGGAGCGATGTTCAACTCTTTCCGGGAAAGGAGGCAGAGAACGCGACGGGGATTGAAAACACAGCCGACCTCGATACATTTTATGCCGCGGTGTCGAGGCTCTCCAATATCACCGATGTTGTTTATCTTCAAGACGGAGCGAGGGTCGCCGCAGGCCAAGAGCTGCCGCCGGAATTGCGGTTCGCGGAGACTATCAAGAAAATCCTTCCGGGGGTGAGGATTAAAAACCTGTCCCCGATACTCGGAGAAATGAGATGGGTCAAATCCCCAAAAGAAATCGCCATCATGAGACGGGCCTGCGAAATCACTGCGGATACGTTCAAGGAAGTCGTCCGGGTCACCCAGCCGGGTCTCTATGAATATGAGATCGAAGCGGCGGCGAGCTACGTCTTCAAAAAAAACGGCTGCCTGAGAACCACATTCGCCGTCATCGGCTCCGGACCCAACTCCGTCATCCTTCACCATTTCAAGAACGATCGCTTGATGAAAGACGGTGAGCTATTGCTCATCGATATCGGAACATTCTATAAAGAATGCTCGACCGATCTGTCGAGGACAATCCCCGTCTCAGGCAAGTTTGATCCTGAACAGAGGAAAATATACAACATCGTCCTCGAGGCCGAGAACAAGGCCATTTCCATGATCAGGCCTGGAGTGACGCTGTCGGAGCTTCATCAAGCAGCCCTGGAAGTGATCGAGAAAGCCGGCTATGGCCAATACGCCATTCAACCGTCCTTGTTTTTTAATCACACCTTGAACGGCGGTTCGGCCATCGAGCCCACCAGCGTCGGCTTATCCTTCCCCTACCGTTTGAACGATAAGCCTCTTGTCGCCGGAAGCATGCTCGTGGTCGAGCCCGGCATCTACATCCCCGAGAAAAATCTCGGCGTCAGAATCGAGGATGATATCCTGGTCACGAAAAACGGCCATGAAATTCTGACAAAAAATGCGCCCAGAGAAGTCGAAGACATCGAAAAACTCATGGCTGAAGAAGCCGTCCTTCTCAAATCCAAAAGGTGAAATGTCTTTTCATCGGAGGTCAAAATGAAAAAGAATCGTTTTTTGCTGGTCACAGGGCTTTGGCTGATTTCCGTGCTCCTGGGGCCTATCAAAACATACACCCAGGAAGCGAACATTGAAAAGCCGGATTACAAAGCGCGCAGGGATAAGCTCTGTTCCCTGATTCCGGACGGAGTCGCCATCATCATCAATTCTCCGACGACAGGAGTCGATTTCGGCCTGCCCCGGCCAAACGAGGATTTCTTTTACCTCACGGGCGTCGACATTCCGGATGCCAAATTGATTCTCGTCCCTGAAAAAATCGCCAAGAAATGCGCAAACCCCGAATACTGGAAGACAACACTCTATCTCCCATCCAGAGATTGGCGAAAAGGGGTATGGGATGACCCTCAGCTCTTTCCCGGGGAAGAGGCGGAAAAAGAGACGGGGATAGAGAATACCGCCGACCTCAGTACATTTTATACGGCCGTTTCGAGACTCTCCTACATCACCGATGTCGTCTATTGTCCCTTGGCAACAAGGGTCACGGCCGCGCAAAATTTGACGCCGGAAAGCCAATTCGTGCAGAGCATTGAACACCTCCTTCCCTGGGCAAGAATCAAAGACCTCTCCCTCGTCCTGGGCGATCTCAGATGGGCCAAGACTCCCAAAGAAACCGACATCATGAAAAAAGCTTGCGCCATCACTCTCCAGGCTTTCCAGGAAGCCGCGCGAATCGCTCAGCCCGGTGTTTATGAGTATGAGATCGAGGCTATGGTGAAATACATCTTCAGAAAAAATGGGTCTCAGGGCGCGGCCTTCACCATCATCGGCTCCGGACCCAATTCCTGCATCCTTCATCACAGCCTCAACGACCGCTTGATGAAAGCAGGGGAATTGGTGGTCATCGATATCGGAACGATCTATAAGGCTGTAACAACGGATTTGACGAGGACAATCCCGGTTTCCGGGTCGTATAGCCCAGAGCAGAAGAAAATATACGGTATCGTCCTCGATGCCCAGAAGAAGGCCATCTCCATGGTCAGGCCGGGAGTTACTCTTGCCGAGCTTCATCAAGCGGCCATGGATGTGATCGCCAAAGCCGGCTATGGAAAGTATTTTATTCATTTTTTAAGCCACACCTTGAATGGAGGCTCGCCGAACAAACCCGCCAGCCTCGGCTTATCGACGAAGTGGGTTGCCAATGCCACGAATCTGGTCGCAGACAAGCCGCTGTTGCCGGGAAGCATGCTGACGATTGAGCCGGGGATCTATATTCCGGAGAAAAATCTGGGAATTCGAATCGAAGACGACATCCTGGTCACTCAAAAAGGCTATGAAATCCTGACCAAAGACGCGCCCAAGGAAATCGAGGAGATCGAAAAACTCATGAAACAGAAACCTGTTCATATTAAATAAAATAACGGTCTCGACGCGAACTCTCAAAATACTTTGGATTCCTCCCTTTGGCCTAAAAACCAACCCGATAATTTACAAAATCCAACCCATTCTTGGTATTGACAATCATATCGCTAAAATTAACATTGATCTGGACAGAGAACAAAACTGCAAAAATGAAAATCAGGAGGGAAAAATGAAAGTGTCCAAGGCTCTTTTTGTGCTCATCCTTTGCTTCTCGCTGGTTTCCATCCTCAGCGCTCAGCGTGAGACAGGCTCCATAAGGGGGTTTGTAACCGAATCCGGCGGGGATCGCCTGCCCGGTGTCACTGTTACGGCAACAAGCCCTTCTCGGCAGGGAGCCTCAAGCCATGTGACTACTGCGACCGGGGAATTCAGACTCCCGGCCCTTCCTCCCGGCACCTATACGCTGACGGCTCAATTGCAGGGATTCAAGACCGTTAAGAGGGAAGGGATCATCGTCCACGTCGGCATGAATGTCGAAATCTCCATCCAAATGGAAGCTTCAGCACTTGCCGAGGAAGTCACTGTTGTGGCCTCGTCTCCGATCGTCGACGTCATCAACTCCAAGATCACCCAGATGATCACCAGGGACGTCATCCAGAATCTCCCTGTAGCCAGAAGCGTTTGGGGCTTAGCCAAACTGGCTCCCGGCGTCGTTGCTCCGGTGCTCAGCGCGAGCAGCGGCCTGATCGCCCATGGTTCCGCAAGTGACCAGAATGTGTTCAAGGTCGACGGTGTCAGCATGAATGACACATCTTACAACACCCCCGGCACCGCGGTCACCTACGACATCATGGAGGAAATCGAGATGATTACGGGGGGGCTGCCGGCCGAGGTCAGCACGACAGCCGGCGTCTTCGTCAATGTGGTCACGAAATCGGGCGGAAACAAATTTTCGGGCGGAGGCATCCTCTATTATACGAATGAGGACCTGTTAAATATCACCGTCCCACAGTCTCAACTTTCCGCCATGGGCCTTGCCAAGCCGTCGTCGCCCATCTTTGATTATGAAGCATCTGCCAATCTGGGAGGACCGATCTTCAAGGACAAACTATGGTTCTACACCAATATTGACCTGCTCAAGAGCGAGTTTCGCACCGGTTTCAGGCCGATCACCTGGAATGGGAAATTCTACGACACTTTTGATCGGCCGAACAGGCAGTGGAAGGGCTTTGTGAAATTAACCGGGCAGGTGGCCAAGCCGCTCAAAATCCAGGCCATGTTTCACTTTACGGATAACTATAGCCCTTACGGCGGAGGGGAGACGACGTATAAAGATGCCACGACAACCTCCCTCTGGAGAAACTACGTGAGCACGGTCGTTTTTCAATGGGTTTTCGGCGCCAACACCTTTCTGCATGTCCGGGGCGGAATGTACCAGAATCATTTCACCGGCAACAAGCAGCCCGGCACGGAATCTCCCGATATTTGGGCCATCTATGATGAAGATCTCGGCTACAGCTTTGGAACCGCGCAAATGGCCCAGTACGGCGACAGGGATGCCTACCGGAGTTCGGCCGATCTCTCCCACTTCGTCGATAATTTATGGGGCGGAGCCCATGAATTCAAGGCCGGGATGGAATTGGAAACCTGGAGGGAGATCTACTCCTACTGGGGCAACTCGTCATACCCTTGGCATTATTTCAACGGAAGCCCCTACTACTACCGGGCTCAAAACAATGGCCAGACCGATCCTGTTTCCGGTGACGGCTGGATCACCCTCATCCCGCAGCCCATGGAGAGGGACGGGGGCAAGACAGACGCCGTTCATGGCGGTGTCCAGGGCAATATGCTGAAATTCGGCATTTACCTCCAGGATTCCTGGACCATCAAAAACAGGCTCACCATCAACCTTGGCCTCAGGTATGATTACTTCAATTCATGGCTGCCTGCGCTGACCTTTGCCGCGAATCCGCAAGTTATCGTAGATATCGGTGAGGAAATTTTCAAAAAAGACCCCGCCGTAGCCTTCAATCCCTTTGCCGAGAAGCCATTCGCGGGGTGGGACCCCGTCGTCAGATGGAATACTTTTTCTCCGCGGCTGGGAATCACTTACGATCTCTTAGGAGATGGAAAGACGGCTATTAAGGCCAGCTATTCCAAGCTGACCCATCCTCTGGCCATGACGGATTTCTTCTCCCTCCACCCCTTCTTTGATCACTATTTTGACGTGAACTGGTGGGATCTCAACAACAACGGCAAACTGGACTCCCCCCCCATCGATAAATATGTGCCTTGGGGAGCCTCGCCGACAGAGATGCTGACCTATAAGGAACTGATGGGCGACGACGTCAAATCGCCTTACTACAATGAAATCACCGCCTCGATCAAACATGAGCTGGTGAGAGATTTTTCCGTCGGTGCGGCTTATGTCTATAAAACCGCCAAGAAACTGTTTGGTGCGGCTCTCTACGACATTCCTTCCCAGAAGTTCTGGTATTCCGGCGATCAGGCACCGCAGTGGTGGATTCCCTTCACTACCAAAGTCCCAGCCTATAAAAATTACCCCGAGCAGGAAGTGACCATGTATTTTCTGAGCAACAATGCCCCCGCTCAGACGACGAAAACGGCCAATCTCGACAAGGCCAGGCACGATTACAGCGGCGTCGAGTTCTCCTTCGACAAGCGGATGTCGAACGGCTGGCAGTTGTACGGCTCGGTGACATTGTCCAAAACGACAGGAAACACCGAGGGGTCGGCCCAGGGCCCCATTTATTCCACGGATTTTAAGAATCCCAACAATCTTGTGAATAAGGACGGAGGAAGGACGGCGAACGACAGGCCCCTTTACATCAAGCTCTATGGGACATTCAACCTTCCTCTGAAATTCCTGGCCTCCTTTTCCTACCTCTATGCATCGGGTGCACCATTTGGCAGAAACGTCAGGGTCTACCCCCCTGCCGCCTGGGCCGCAGCCAATAATGTCAACCGGACATATTCTTATACGGTGCTCACGGAAAGGCCGGGGACAAACCGATATCAAGCACAAAGTCAGATGGACTTCAGGCTCGAGAAACAGTTCGCCCTGGGCAAATACGGCAAGTTTGGCGTGTTTCTGGATGTCTTCAATCTGCTCGGAACGACCTTTGTGAACATGGTCGAGAATCCATCAGGATCATGGAGGCCCGTGGATGCCAATACCAATGTCGGGACGTATACTCCCAGCAGCTCGTATGGGAGAATCAACAGCGTAAATTGCACCAGAATCTTCAAGTTCTCTCTCCGCTTCGATTTTTAACCTCCCAGCAGAATGAGGATCAAAAGAGAGGGGGCGGCCCCTCTCTTTTTTTTGTCCTCATATTCGGCCTTCGAGTCTTTAATCCAAGCCCTGAAATTTGAATCGTCCCTTTATTGATACCGTTTATATAACGTGGAAGCGATTTCATTTCTATTCAGAGGAGGAAAAGATGAAAAAAAATGGTTATTTGATGTTCGCCGTGCTCTTGCTCGAGTTTGTGTTTCTCTGGAACATAAGCTTATTCTCCCAGGAAGCAAAAATCGAAAGTCAGGATTACAAGGCCAGGAGGGACAAGCTCTGTTCGCTGATCCCGGATGGAGTCGCCATACTCGTTAACACCTCTTCAAGAACCGGTTTCGGAAGAACCAGGCCGAACGCGGATTTTTACTACTTGACGGGAGTCGATGTTCCGGATGCCAAATTGATTCTCGTTCCCCAGAAAATCGCCAAGAAACTCCCGAAACCCGAATACTGGAATACCACTCTCTACCTTCCCCCCAAAGATCCCCGCAGGGGAGTCTGGGACGATGTCCAGCTCTTCCCCGGAGACGAGGCGGTCAAACAGACGGGGATCGAAAACACAGCCGAGCTCAGCACGTTCAATTCAGCTGTCTCCAGGCTGGCCACGATCACAGATGTCGTCTATCTCCCCATCGGGTCGGGCGCTCCATCTCCCCTGGTCCCGTCGGGAGGAATGGAGTTTGTGGAGAGCATCAAAAGAATTCTCCCAGGTGCAAGGCTCAAAAACCTCAACCCCATCCTGGGCGATCTGCGGTGGTCAAAATCCCCCCAAGAGATCGACATCATGAAAAAAGCCTGCGCGATCACGGCAGAGGCTTTCAAGGAATCCGCCCGAATCACCAAACCGGGTGTCTGGGAGTATCAGATCGATGCGCTCGTGGACTACCTGTTCAGAAGCAACGGCTCGGACGGAAATGCGTTCCTCATCATCGGCTCCGGACCCAATTCCTGCATCCTTCATCACAGCCTCAACGACCGCTTGATGAAAGAAGGGGAATTGGTGGTCATCGATATCGGAACGATCTATAAGGCTGTAACAACGGATTTGACGAGGACAATCCCGGTTTCCGGGTCGTATAGCCCAGAACAGAAGAAAATATACGGTATCGTCCTCGATGCCCAGAAGAAGGCCATCTCCATGGTCAGGCCGGGGGTTACTCTTGCCGAGCTTCATCAAGCGGCCATGGATGTGATCGCCAAAGCCGGCTATGGAAGGTATTTTATTCATGGGTTGAGCCATACCCTGAACGGTGGCGCGGCTTCCAACCCAACCAGCCTTGGCATATCCTCGAAGCCGATCTTGGATAAGCCTCTGCTGGCGGGAAGCATGTTCACCGTTGAGCCGGGCATCTATATCCCCGAGAAAAATCTCGGCGTTCGCATTGAAGACGACATCCTGGTCACCAGAAATGGCTATGAAATCCTGACCAAAGACGCGCCCAAGGAAATCGAGGACATCGAAAAACTGATGAAAGAGAAGACAGTCTATATCATCAAGTAAAATAGCCATTGGGCCCTCAGGATTATGGCCTAACTGCAGTTAGGGATCTCCAGAATATCCTGCCTTTAAAGGAACAGCTGAGCATCATGGAACGGCTTCTGGAGTGGAGGCTCGATCATCTGATTCCAGATTTGATGCGAAGAGAAAGAATCGATATGTGGCTGATCATTAGCAGCGGGGAATACCACCGGATCCCGCCGGCTCTTCGGGCGTTCTTAGTCAGTCATTGACAGCTCCGCAAGTCAGGCGATATATTGCTGGCATGGTGGGAGGAGAGATTCACCGCCCGGAGCGGAAATCCACCGAACATTTTCAGCGCCCCGAACAAAGGAAAATCCATAAATGAGAAAAACAATCCTATGCTGTCTTGGAGTTTTAACGGGGATAGCCATGATCCTGATGCGGGGAGGCACGGTGGATCCCTTGAGTTCCGATATCCCCGGCCTTTCGGAAAAGGAATTTGTCAATCCCCCGCTGGAGGCAAAGCCGGGAGCCCTTTGGCTCTGGTTGAACGGATATGTCAACAAGGACCAGATCACCAAAGAGCTGAAAAAAATGAAAGCCAAAGGCATGCGGGGCGCCATCATATGGGATATCGGGAGTCTCGTGGACCCGGAAAAAATCATTCCTGCCGGGCCGGCTTTTCTGGGAAAGAAATCTCTCGAAGCGATCCATTGGGCCATGGATGTGGCCTCCGATCTCGGGCTTGAATTGGGATTGGTTGCTTCAAGCAGTTGGAACGCGGGAGGCGCATGGGTCGGACCTGAGGATGGCAGCAAGGCTTTGGTGTGGTCTGAAACCCGTGTCGACGGCCCCCAATCCTTCAACGAAGTTTTGCCTCTTCCCAAGAACACGGGGAACCCCCATTGGGATGTCGCGGTGATGGCCGTCCCCTACGAAAAAGGGACACTAACCGCCGACGCGCCGGCCGTGATAAATCTCGGCAGGTTTCTGGATAGGACGGGCCGTTTGAAGTGGGACGTGCCCAAGGGAAGCTGGAAGATTCTGCGATTTGTCGGCCATAACACGGGACAGCGCCTGGAATGTCCAAGCCCCAATTCCAACGGGCTCGTGATCGATCACTTGAGCCGGAACGCGATCGATAACCACCTCGCCTTTATGCTGAACAAGCTGAAGGAGGGTCGAAGGGATCTGGGTTCGCTGAAATATTTCTTTTTTGACAGCTATGAAGTCTGGGAAGGAATCGATTGGACGAGAGATTGGCTCAAAAAATTTGTCGATGGGTACGGATATGATCCTCTTCCCTATTTTCCGGCGCTCGCCGGCCGGGTGATAGGAACCAAGGAAGAAACCGAAAGGTTCATGCATGATTTTTTGAAAAACGCAAGCGACCTCATCATTGAGAATCATTTCCGGAGGGCGAATGAGATTTTGAATAAAAACGGGCTAAAGTTGATCGCGGAAGCCGGCCACGGCGGTTCGGCCAGGGTGGACGTGCTGAAAGCCATGGGAGCCGTGGATATCCCCATGGGGGAATTCTGGAACCATGAGAGATTCTGGGTGACCAAGGAGGCTGCCAGCGCCGCCCATATTTATGGAAAAAAATTCGTCCCCTCCGAATCGTTGACCGGATGGCAACATTGGAAGGACGGCCCCTTGGGATACAAACGGCTGATCGATATCGCGTTCTGCGCCGGCTTGAATCAGGTGACCTTTCACACGTTTGCCCATAATCCGCCCGAAGCGGGACGGCCGGGGTTCGCGTATCATGCCGGAGAGCATTTCAACGTGAATTCCACCTGGTGGGACTTCTCCAAACCCATGCTGGATTATATTTCAAGATGCTGCTACATGCTGCAGCAGGGGCAATTTGTCGCGGATGTCTGCCTGTATTATGGAGATCAAGCCCCCAACCTGGTCCCTTCGCGGCGCATCGATCCTTCCGTCCCCCCTCGCTTCAACGCCACGCAATGCTTGCATTGCGGAAAACCCAGGCCGGTTCAGGTGGAATCGTTGGGGCTCGGATATGACTACGATTATGCCAATGAAGAGGTTCTCGTGAACCGGATGCGGGTGGACAACGGACGGATTGTTCTTCCCGACGGAATGAGCTATCGCCTCCTGGTTCTGCCCGACAAGACGGAGATATCTCCCTCTGTCCTTGGGAAGATTGAAGAACTCGTGAAGGCCGGAGCCGTCGTCGTCGGACGAAAACCTGATCGATCGAACAGCCTCAGGGATTATCCCCATTGTGATGAAGTCGTCAAAGATATCGCCGCTAAGGTGTGGGGCCCAACCGAGGGTGATAAGATCAAGGACCATGCCTATGGCAAAGGCAAAGTGACTTGGGATAGACCTTTAAGGGACGTTCTGGCGGACATGGGAGTCGGCCCGGATTTTACAGTCGAAAATATTCAAAATCAGGACCAGCATATCGATTATATCCACCGCAGAACGAAGCACGAGGACTATTACTTCATCTCCAACAGTTCTTTGCAGGGGGAGGAGGTCACCTGCAAATTCCGCGTGGAAGGGAATCGGACTCCCTTCCTCTGGGATCCGGCGGATGGTTCAATTTCCCGATGCCATGAATTTGAACCCGTGCCGGGGGGGATCAGACTTACCTTGACCATGGCGCCGGTCTCCTCCGTTTTCGTAGTGTTCAAGAAGGAAGGCAGGCAAGGGGAGCCTATTATGGTCAGGCGGGCACCCAAAAAAGACGCACAGACAAATCTCGGTTCCTTCGGCCAGAAAGATGTCGAGATCCTGTCCTGTGAAAATCAACGCGTGTCCGTAAGATTGTGGACAGCGGGAACGTATCAATTTGAAGATGCCCGGGGTTTGAAGTGCAGCGTGAAGGCGGACAGCATCCCGCCCGACATACCCATCCATCAATCTTGGAAAGTGGCGTTACCCAAAGGTTGGGGCGCTCCTGATTTCCTTCTATTGAAAGAGCTCATCAGTTGGACGGATTCGCCCGATCCCGGAGTCAAATATTTTTCGGGGACAGCTTCGTATTCGAATTCTTTCGTCATTCCCGAAGGAGATCCGCAAAAGGGGTATTCCTTCGTGCTTGACCTGGGGAAATTGAAGGAGGTTGCGGAAATTTTTGTCAACGGGAAGAGCGCGGGAATTCTCTGGAAGGAACCGTTCCGGGTGGATATCACCCGCTTCGTTAAACCGGGAGACAACGCCCTGGACATCGCCGTAACGAATCTCTGGAATAACCGCATCGTCGGGGACCTCCAGCCAGGCAACAAGACGGCGTATACCCGGACTAACATCAAAAGCAAGTTTTCCGCCAAGACTCCCTTGATTTCTTGGGGCTTGTTGGGTCCCGTGAAGATATCGTATGCCGTGAATTGTGAATCCGACTTCAAATAATTGAGGCCCATCGCCACGCTCCCCATGGCCAGGAAGAGACCTCCACGAACATACGACTGACGAAGAGCAGGTTTTGCCTGCCGGCGCTTGGCATCCCGCCCATTCCTTTTTTCATCCCCGCGGACGTAATAGAACTTTTTTCATCTGAGATCGACCTTATAGACGAAGGCGTACCGGCAGGGCTTGTCTCTCGGGACGGTTAGCGACAGCCCTTCGTCCGTCTGACGCCATTGGACCTTTTCCTTCGAGCCGAGAATGCTCACGGCCGCGATTTCCCCGCCGAGCATTCCCTTTCGGCCCAGGGCCCTCACCAGGATGTCCTTTTCGGGCCAAGCCAGGCAGATGGCGTACACTGTTTTATTTTTCGCCGTAAATCGGATATCAAGTAGGGTTCGCCCCTCACCCGCATTCAGGGTCCCTCTTGCAGCTTTCGTTCCCTTGCCTTGGGCTTTGGCCGCCTCTTTTTCAAAAAGCGGTCCTTCGCCATAGACTTTCCAAGCCGAAGTCCCATAAATGGCTTCCTGGTTCGTCTCCATCCATGTCCCGACTTCCATCAACCGATCAATGCTCGGCTGGGGGATGAGGCCTTCGGACGTGGGGCCGACATTCAGCAGATAATTGCCGCCTTTGCTGACGATATCCACGAGCCGGAAGACGATCTCCTTTGGATCTATCCAGTTGTTGTCGTTCCGGTTGTATCCGTAGCTCGTGTTCAACGTCCCCGGGTTCTCCCAATCGAATCCCGGCGCATGGTCGGCGATCTCGTTATCCCCGAGGGAGATGTAATCGCAATAGCGGAACGGATTCGGGAATGGGAACCGGCACGTCTTGATCCTGCTGTTCACGAGGCAGTCCGGCCCGAGCTTCCGGATCGTCCGGACGAGGTTTTCAAGCTGGCTGTCGCTCTTCATGCCGATACCATCAAACCAGAGGATGTCCGGGCGGTAGTTGACCAGGAGCTCCTCAACCTGGGGCTTCGCGAACTCGCGGAAATACTTATCGAAATCTTTTCTTTGGGAAGAGGGGAAATCCCAGGTGTTGGCTTGTTTGTACTCGTTGCCGGGGCCTTGGGGCCGGCGCCAATCCCGGTCCACGGAATAATAGCATCCGAATTTGAGTCCGGCCTCCCGGCAGGCCTCCGCCAGCTCCCCAGTGACATCGCGTTTGAACGGAGTGGCGTCGACGATGTCGAAGTCCGTCAAGTCGGATTTGAACATACTGAATCCGTCGTGGTGTTTGGCCGTGAGGACGATGTATTTCATGCCTGCTTTCCTGGCGATCGCGACCCAGGCTTTGGCGTCGAACTTTGCGGGGTTGAATTTCCCGGCCAACAGCGCATATTCCTTTACGGGGATCTTCTCGTCGAACATGATCCATTCGGAATATCCCTGCGGATGGACGCTGTTCTTCCAGACCCCCGCAGGGATGGCATACAGCCCCCAATGGATGAACATGCCGAACCTGGCCTCGCGCCACCATTGGATGCGTTGTTCCCGGGTCGGTTCGGGTTCCCTCCTCGCAGCGGAGGCGTGGAGCACCTGGGGAAAAAGATGCCCGCACAATCCGGTCAACAGGCAGGAAACGATGAAAAGCTTTTTTATCCGAATCTCTCCTTGCCGTCGGAACATTTCCCTCAATAATTCGAGGGGCCGTTTTTGAGAGCCTGAATAGGCCGGACCTGCAGCCGCCGCTCGATAGACCCCCTATGAGGAGCGACAAGGTGGAGCTCGGCCCGGGCCTCGTCGAGGCCTTCACCGAAAAGCACCACGTAGAACTCCACGGCTTTCCCCACCCATTCTTTTTGCCCGGGAAGCCGGAAGGTCATCCCGGCGAGTCTCTCGTTCTTGATCCAGGAGCAGTTCCACTCATAATTATGATAGGGGTAGCTCGGCACCCTGTGCCTGGGGACGACGATCCTCCCGTCGACGACGGCCACGACATAAACGCCGTCGACGGGGTCGAATTTCGCCGTCCCGGAGTGGACGGCTATGGCGAATTCCAGGCCCGGCCGATATTCCTTGAGAACCTCTTCGGATTTCAGGACGCGCCCCGGCCGGGGCGTCTCGCCGAAGAAGTTCGTCGCGTGCCACCGGCCGCGGTTCAGCCTCCGGCCTTGCCCGTCATAACCCACGATCTCCGAAACGCTGAAATTTCGGCCCCTGATACGGACGTACCGGCTCCGGTTCGGCGGCAAGGGAACCTCGATGAGGACGGGCTTGTTGTCGCCGGCCTCGATATCATAAATCCTGATCTGTTTCCCCCTCTGCCGGATCTCGGTGAAGAGCGGGATCCCCTCGGCCTTTTTGAGGGACAGACCGTCCACGCGGGCCCACGTCTTCAGATCGGGGGACACCTCGACTGCATCGAGAAATCCGTCTTCGGTCTTCCGGACGATTTGGAGCTCGAGTTTTCTCAGATCCGCAGGCCCTCCCAGATCGATCCTCCACAGCGATGTATCGCTCCTGTAGGGCGCGGGGCTGCCCGTGAAAGGGCTGCGCTTGCTGTAGCCGTCGCTCCAACGAGTGACGGGATCATCATCGAAAGCGTTGCGGGCGCTCCCCTCGGCGGTGATGACCTTTCGCCACATGTACTCCCGGCAGGCTTCGATCTCCGGCAGGAACGAGGGGGCGCGTTTCAGAGAATCCATCTCCCGGACCTCCAGCGCGTCGTCGTCCACCGTGAATTTCGCCAGCTCCGCCAGATAAGAGCCGTCGATCCGACCGGGTGGAGCATCCGTGAAATCCTTCAAGCGGGAGAACGGCTTCCCGGCGATAGGCTGTCCGGGAAAACGAACCCGCCAGGTCTTTTCTCCGGCCGCGTTCACAGCCCGGCCCTCCGACAGGACCGACCGCCCTCCGAAATTGTGGAACGAGACATCGCAGTCCCGTCCCGGGTCACCCAGGAGCCTCATATCGAAGGAGTCCGCGTCGGGTCCGGGGACGACTTCATAGGGAACGCCCCCGAGATAAGGTTCATCCGGAAGCCCGGTGTCGACCTGGATCATCTGGACATCGAAGGGCTCCAGTTCGATCCGGAGGGATTCCCCGGCCTTGATCCCCTGTTTCGAAATGAGGAATTCGCGCGGGTGGCGCTGCCGCACGGTAAGCGGCGTCCCCGGGACCGCGGCCAGACCGATGGTCCCGTCCAAGGGGACGGACTTGGTCCGGTACGCCCACGTCGGATTGCGCAGGACAATCATCGACGACCGGCCGTCGCCGTGGGCGATGTCGCCTTCGCTCAGCGGGAAGGCCTTTTTCAGCAGAGACTCGGACCGCTTGTGGAGCTGGATGAGCCGGGCCAGCCTCGGATAATCCTCGTCGCGCAGGAAGAAGAAGGTCCCGTACAGCTCGGGAGAGAGGACGGAAGCCCTTCCGAAAGCCTGGGCGACCAGGTCGTCCTCCCATTTCTCGACGCAGCTGTTGAAGCAGATCCCGTGGTCCTCGAACTGCCGGAACGGCGTATTATAGAACTCCGAGGTCAGCTCACGACCGATGGAGCTGGCCCTGTTGTGAAGAGCGGCCGTCCTGTTGGTTATATGGACGTCGATATAGGTCTCTTCCCCCTTCCAGAGGAGACAGTCCGTGATGGTCAGCATATAGGGCGAGTTGTTGATGCGGTGGTTGATCGCGACGAACGACGGATCGATCCGGCGGGCCTCGGCCAGGGCGTCGGCCAGGCTCTGGTATTTCTTCTCGAGAATGTATTTATTCTTGTGCGCGAGGGACGAGACCACCGTGTCCATTTTGAACAGGCCGACGTTGAAATCCCTGACCCAGGAGAGGAGCTGGTTCCGGCGTGCCGCCATCTCCGCCGGCATCTCGCCGAAGCCGTCCGGCCCGATCCAAAGCCCCAGCTTCATCCCGAGGCGGGCCGAGGCGTCGGCGATAGGCCGCAGACCATTCGGGAACCTTTTTTCAAAGGTGGTCTTGAACTGCGGAAAATACGTCCCCTGGGATTCGACCAGTCCGGCGTCGGAGTTGTAGATGTCGATCTGCAGGCCATACATCTCCCGAAGCTTCTTGAGGGCCGCGAAGTTTGCCAGGATCTCGGACTCCAGCGGCCCGGAATTGTCGTGGCAGAGCCAGTCGAAATAGAAGGTCGCGAAATCGACGCGGTTGGCCCTGATGACTTGGATATAGCGGCCGAAGGCTTCCTCGATCCGGCCGGACTCCGACACTCCGAAGCCCGTGGTCTTGCTCGTCCAAGATCCGCCGGGGGGGAGAGAAGCGGCCGGAAAATGAGTCAGGCGGAAGCGGCCGTCGCGGAGATCCGTCTCGGCGATCGGCCACTCCATCCCCCAGAAGAGCTGGCCGTCCAAAAAGATGGGATTTTCGGCCTTGGCGGGGAACGGGCTCTCCTTGAGTCGGACGTCGTCGACGGTGGCGTCGTGGATGACGACGACCTCTCCCAGGCCGTTGAGGACAGTCAGACGCTTGCGCACATACCAGGCTTTTTCCCCCAGCTCGTAGTCGACCTGGACCGCGAGCGCTTTCCGGCCCTCTGCCCCGCCATAGTGGAGCCGGAGCGAAGCCGGAGAGGGATTCTCGGTTTTGATCAGGAGAAAATCCCCAGCGGTCGCCCGAAACCGGCTCCCGCCGATCTCGAACAGGAGAGCGAAAGGCTCGGCGCTCAGCGTATACGATCTCCCGGTCAGCTTGTTTGTCAGGATAGACAATCCGGGCTCCGAGAAGCGAAGGGACAGCGTCCCGTTCTCGAGCCCGCCCGTCGGCGTCGGCGGCCCGGCGTTTCGGGAGCCGAAAAGGGACGGAACGGAGAAGGACGACAGGGACAGGGATAAGACCAAAATCCGAATCGTTGTTCTGTGTTTCATGTTGATCCTGACCATAGAAATTTCCTTTTTTTGCGGCGCGCCGGATAGCCTATTCCCCTTGGCGGCTCACCCAAACGATGGCCTGTTTGACAAGCTTTCGATAAGCAGGATTTTCATAGGCCCAATGGTCATGCCCAAGCTGGATAAACACGATCCGCGATTTCCCGTAGGGGTGCCACCAGGCAATGGTTTTCGAGCTTAGGGGATGGCTGGTTCGAAGAAGCGGATGCATGTCCGGAAGCACCTCATATTTTCCATAGACTTCGTCGTGCAAAATAAAATCCGAAACGCCCCTCGTGACCGGGTGGTTCGGATCCACGACATGGACGGGAACCTCGACATCGTGCTGGTAGGTCGAAGCCTCGTGGGATTTCCCGTCTTTTGTTCCTGCCGCGAGATAATATCTGCCGCCGAGGATTTTTTCATATTCATCCCAATTTTGATACGAAGCTAAGGAATGGTGCAGGAATAAAATCCCGACTCCCTGCTTCAGCAGGTTGACGAAGGCGGCCTTCTGCTCCTCCGAGATGGTCTCTACCATGTCGTAAAACACGATGGCATCGAACCTTTTTTTTAGTTCGGGCCCGAACAGACTGAGGGCTCCGGGTTGGACAGCTTCCCGGTAGTCGATGTCCCCCAAATCGGTCCACATTTTAAAAAATGGAGCCCGCTCAAAATCGTGACCTCCGGTTACGATCAGAACCCTGATCGTTGAGCTCTTTGGACCTTGAGATTTCGTTTCCGAGCGTGCTGCGCCCGGCCAAAGCAACGTGATGGCCATCACAATAAGCCAGGGCTGTCTGAGCAATTCCATTAGTTTCATCCGACACCTCTTATTCCCTGATGACACGAGGCACTTCTCGCCGATGTCCATATTGTAATAGATCCTCCGCCGGATATTCAACATACGGAAATGCCCACGCGAATCATACGGGTATTGATGATTGGAAGTCTGACATCAGAGATGATAAAATAACATGGCGAATATCGACGGATTCCCTTCCTGCCGGGGTGGCGGAATTGGTCGACGCAAGGGACTTAAAATCCGAAATGGAGGGTTTAGCTATTTTCTTTAAAATCAGCAAATTCTCTTATTTATCAATTATTTATGGCCTTGTTTCGGTTCCTATAAGTTCCTATAAGTTCCCTAGAGTTCCTCATGTATGTTCACAAATTATTCACGCCGGAGAAATCCAGAAAAAGCTAAAGTTTTCAGATAAGGAGTTGAATTTGACAAAGGAGGAGGTTAATCGGCGCCGAGATATTGAACTGGACCTGTCCTTGAGATATAATCCACTAAGGCCTTCGTTATAATAACGAAAAACTAAAGATATAGAGTCGATTTCGTTACAATAACGAAATCGCAGAGAGCAAAGACATGGGAGAGTTCAAGAAGCATCTCGGGATAGCCAGAGAAAAACTGTCCGCGCTCAAGGACGCTTTTGATAGGAAAAAGTTCACCGTCGTAGGAGACCTTGCGACCAAAGTCTGTGAACAGCTTGTCGAGGCCGATGCTGCCAGAGAGGGGAAACATTTCGGAAGCCACTTAGCCTGAATTATTCATAAAAAAAGCTGTTTCCCTTCGTAACGTATTGATTTACAATACGTTTTGGACATGCGAAGGAGGAAACAGCTTTGAACGAAGTTCATCATACCACCGAACGGTTTCTTTTT
>Ga0315289_10005962_pt1 | contig 17932 bp, 15 predicted proteins | sample YL17G11_40_MG_FD_203452 | JGI IMG/M metagenome (GOLD analysis project Ga0315289, IMG submission 203452) | Sediment microbial communities from Yellowstone Lake, YNP, Wyoming, USA - YL17G11_40 | ecosystem: Environmental > Aquatic > Freshwater > Lake > Sediment | place: USA: Wyoming | collected... | reverse complement strand
CCCTCCTCCTCCCAGCCGGAGACGAGGGCCCAGCTGCCCCTGGCGAAAGCGTCGGCGTCGTCGCCGCGCTCGCCATCGCGGAAGGAGCGACCCCACGCGACTCGCGAGTTTGGTGATGACGGAGCGTGCGGCGACCCGCGAGAGGGCCCCGATCCTGCGCCGCAGCGCGAAAAGGTGCCCCCGAAAGAAGAAGAGGAAGATTTTTTGTCGGAATCGGGGAGCGCCACCGTCGCCTCGAGCGGCGCCCTCCAGGCCTCCCCCGTCGTCAGCGGCACGAACGCCTCGCCCCCCGCTGCGGAGAGCAGCGCGGCTCCTCCCGCCAGGTGCAGTGGGACGTGGTCGAGCGGGGCCTGCAGCGTGGAGGTGCGCGTGAGGACCTCCCCTCCTCCCTCCCCCTCGTCGCCGCCGAGGCGGTCGTCGAGGACCGACGGGGCAGGCGAGGACGGTCCGCTCCCTCCTCCCCCGCTCCCGCCTCCCCCGCTCCCGCCTCCCCCGCTCCCGCCTCCCCCGCTCCCGCCTCCCCCGTTCCCTCCTCCCCCTCGCGCCCTCCTCGACCCGCCCTCGTGGTACTCCGCCACCCTGGCCCCCGTCCAGAGGTCGAACCAGCCCCCCGGGGGGAAGTAGGCCTCGACCTCCGAGACGTTGGGCCGCAGCGCGGGCGAGACCAGCAGCGCGTCGCCGACCAGCCACTGCTCCCCCGAGGCCACCGAGCCGACGGCGGCGCGCTCCGAGGGCCAGCCGAACCACAGCGGCCTCGCCAGCGGGCACCCCCGCCTCGCCGCGGCCGCCGACCCGGTGTACAGGTAGGGGAGCAGGCGGTACCTCGCGCCGAGGGCCCGCCGCGCGGCGCGCGCGGTCTGCGGCCAGCGGTAGAGCTCTTGGCCGGCCGCCATCAGGTCCGAGTGGTCGCGCACGAACGGGTGGAAGCTCCCCGCCGCGATCCACCGGGCGCAGAGCTCGGGCGTCGTGTCGAAGAGGAACCCGCACACGTCGGCGCCGGGCAGCGGGTTGCCGTAGAGCCCCGCCTCGAGCACGCCCGTGACCGACCAGCGCAGGTCCTCCCAGGTCGCGGCGTTGTCGCCGAGCCAGTGGGCGGAGTGGGCCCCGGCGCCGAGGAAGGAGGAGCGGGTGAGGACAAAGGGCCTGCGGGAGTAGGAGGGAGAGGCGGAGGAGGAGGAGGAGGCGGAGGAGGAGGAGGAGGGAGAGGGTGGAGAAGAGGGGGGGGCAGAGGAGGAGCGGGAAGAAGAGAAGAGGGAAGAGAACAAAGAGGGTTTCTTCTTCCGCCGCTCCTCTGCCGCCGCCGCCGTCGCCGCCGGGGCACCTCTTCCGCTCTCCTCCTCCGTCGTCCCTCCTTTCGCCGCCTTCGCGGCGAAGACCCTCCTCAGCGCCCTCGCCGTCACCGCCGCCTGTGACAGCCCGTACAAGTTATGCGCGTCGTACTGCAGCGTGCCGTCAAAGTGCCTCGCCGTGGTCGGCAGCGTCCTGAACGACAGGGGAAGCCGCACGTTGTTGTTGGCAATCGCGTACGGCGGCGCGTCGGCCTTCATCAGCCTGCTCCACTCGGCGCGGGACATTCCCGTTTCCTGCCAGGCCCGGGACGCGAGCTGGATGGCACCCCCCCGGCCGGCCACGACGTGCTTGACGAGGACTCCCAGGGCGCCGCCGACGCCGTTGGTGGTAGGGGACGAGGAGGAGGAGGAGTCGGAAGAGGCCGCTGAAGAGGTCGCCGGCGGCGGCGTTTTTTCTTCGCCACCGTCGTCGCCCCTCGCCGCAGCGGCACCAGCAGCGCCCGCGGCCGCCTTTCGCGAGTCCCCTCCACCGACGGAAGGCGGCAACACGGAAGCGTCGCCGTCTGCAGCACCGGCAGCACCGCCGCCGCTGCTCCCCTGCAGCTGCTCCTGCAGCAGCCACTGCTTCAGAAACGGCTCCAGCGACCAGCACTGCAGCGCGCAGCGCGGCGGCTCGAGGCCGAACTCGAAGTAGGGCTTGGCGCCGGCTCCGGGGCTGAGGTAGTCGAGGTTGATCCCTTCGGGGGGCACCTCGCAGACGTGGCCGGTGCAGAAGTTGGAGGCCTGAAAAGGAGGGGGGAGAGAGAGAGAAAGAAAAAGAAGAAAAAGAGAGAAGAAGGAAGAAAGGAAAAGATGAGTTTTTTATTTTCGTTCGGGGCAAAGAAGAAGAAAAAACTCGAAGAAAGAAAAAACTCCCTCTCTCCTCTCTTCTCACCTCGTTCATGTCGATCCACAGCCCGTCAAACGGCACCTTGTCGTAAAACTCCCCGATGTGCTTGGCCCACCAATCGACAGAGGCGGGGTTGAGGAAATCGGGGAAGTGGCACGCCCCCGGCCAGACCTCTCCGATGTAAAAGTCACCTGTGACGTCCTTCAGGAAAAGGCCTTGCGCGACGGCGTCGTCGTAGGGAGCGTATCCGGGTTCCAGCTTGATGCCTGGGTCGAGGATCGGGACGAAGCGCCGCCCTTCGCTGTGAAGAGAGTCGACAAAGGCCCGGACGGCCCTTTCGGGGTAGTTGACCGGGTCGAAGGTGAAGTCCTTCCACCTTTTGGATTTTTTGATGGATTTTTTTTTTTTAGAGGGATGGAGAAAAAAAAGTGAGAGAGAGAGAGAAGCCTCCCGACTCGAACGAAGAAGAAGAAAAATAAAAATAATAAAACGTTTCCCTCCTATCTCTCTCTCGCTCTTTCACTCACCTGTCCATGTAGTCGATGTCGCCCCAGACTGGTGTTTGAGAGAGAGTTTGGGGGAAGGAAAGAATGGAGGGGAAATGAGAAAGAGAAAGAGTTAAGTTTTTTTGTTTCTTTTTTTTGAGTTTTTCCTTCCCCGTCGACCTCAAAAAAAGGAGGGAAAAATCAAAAAAAACTCTACTCACCGGCATCGAGCGGGATCTTCGCCCTCGTGTACTCTTCACTCACGCTTCGCAGCTCCCCGACGTCCTTATATCCGTACTTGGACTGGTGGAACCCCAGCGCCCACAGCGGCGGCATCGCGGGCCTCCCCACCAGCCGCGTCAGCTGCTCGACGACCTGCGCCGGCGAGGGGCCGGCCAGCACGTAGAGGTCGAGCACGCCGCCGGTGGTCCTGAACGACAGCCTCGAGTCGGTCGTCAGCACCGCGTCCATCGCGTTCGAGTTCCACAGCAGCAGCCCGTGGGCCGTCCCGTCCCGGCGCAGCTCGAGCACGAAGGGGAAGGACCCGTAGAGGTTGAGGTCGGGGTAGTCGGTGCAGTCGCGGTTCCACAGCGCGAGCGGCCGCCCCGACCGGCGCAGCGCCAGCCCCGTCGACGAGATGCGCTCGCCGAGGCCGAAGAGCGCCGCCTCGGGGTGGACGCTGGTGGAGACCTCGAGGTACTGGTCCTTCAGAACCAGGCGCAGGCCTGAGGTGTCGAAGAGAGGAAAGGAAGAGGAGGAGGAGGAGGAGGAGGAGGAGGAGGAGGAGGAAGAAGAATTGGAAGAAGAAGAGGTTCGGGTGACCCTGATGTTGAGGTTTCGGTCGACCGACGCTCGGAGCAGTGGCGGAGAAGACGAGGGAAAAGCTTTCCCGTCGCCGTCGTCGTCGTCGTCGTCTTCGCCCCCGTCGCTGTCTCCGCCTCCTCCAGCGCTCTCGTCCAACAGGCTCGGAGGGACCTCCCACCTCCCCGGCTCGTCGGCATCAGCCAGCTTGACCCTCAGGATCCCCGGGAGGCCGTCGTCGACGCTCACGCTCACGCGGGCAAAGTCGGGCCCGAGCTCGGGCTGGACCCCTTTCAGGAGCTTGGCCACGCCGCGGAGCGTCGTCGAGGGGTTGAGGGGCCCACCGGCGCGGCCCAGAAAGGCAGCAGCGGAGGAGGAGGAGGAGGAGGAGGAAGCCTTCTGGTCGTCCCCCTCGCTGCTCGCCTCCGTTTGCAGAAGCTCCCCCAGCTCGAACGACGGCAGCGCGGCGTTGGCATGGAAGCAGGCGGGGAGGGACAGAGCGGGGCCCGCGTGCGTGTCTGCGTCGATGGGAGGCACGGACTCGTCAAAGTGCTCCCGGAGAGGCGACCAGCAGCAGCGCTTGCGCTCGCAGGCCTTGCGGTCGATGCCGGCGTAGCCTGTGTTTGGTTTGGGGGGAGGGGGGGTGAGAGAGCAAGTTCGAGATAAAAAAACCCGACAGAGAGGAAGAATCGATTTCGATGCTTCGTCGACGGCCTCGCTTTTCGTCGCTTTCCCGTGCTTTGTCAGTCACCCTGCCCCGTTCGATCGAGAGCGCACGGTATCTGTGTCGCGTCGCGGAAGATAGAATGCAGAACGAAGGAGCGAAAGAGAGAGCGAGAGAGCGGGAAATCGTTGACGAAGCGATGGACGCTGCCGGAAGCGCGAGCGGCGGCGATCATATCAAGCCATCGAAATGAAAAGTTGCTCGCCGAAAAACACAAAGTCAGAGGAACCAAAACAGACACAAACTCACCGCAGTCCTTGCGCGGCCCCTGCGAGTCGCACACGGGGGGCGAGGAAGAGGGCTTGGCCGCCACCGCAAAGGAGAGAGCCGCCGCGAAGAAGAAGAAGAAGAAGAGGGCAGTCACGAGCAAGCGAGCGGCCATCGTCGCCGTCGTCGTCGTCGCCGTCTTCTTCATCTCTGCTCTCGGAGGGGGGGAGCGACTAGGAGAATGTAGGGGGCTGATTGGCCCCGCGTGAGGTTTCTCTCAAGTTACGGAACAGGCTGGGAGGGGTGAACGCGACCAAAAGAGGCGCGCACCGACGGGAAAAAGGGTCGGTCGAGGTTTGGGGAGGGGAGTTGAAGAGAAGGGAAGAGTCTCTTAAGGAAGAGAAGAAAGAAAAAATGCTTCTCGATCGAAGGCTTCACTAAGCCCAAGTTTCAATTGCGTCTCTCCCTCTTTCCTCTCGCCCCCCCCCCCCGCTCGAGGCTTCCTTTTCTCTTTCCCCGATCCCCCTCTCCGCCTCCATGATGCAGATCCGCGCGATGGCCATGCGCCCCGCGGCGTCGTCGGCCAAAGCGTCCTCAACCAAGCCTTCCACGAGGGACATCACGTCCTCGGCGGCGGCTACCGAACAAGCCCCGGCGGCGCCGCCGAGGCATTCGGTCAAGCCCGGGTGCCCCCCCGGACTGAACAAGTACTCGTCGAAGATCACGCAGCCCAAGTCCCAGGGCGCGAGCCAGGCGATGCTCTACGCGACGGGCCTGAGCGAGGAGGACATGAACAAGCCACAGGTATGGGAATTGGAAGATCATTTCTTTTCTTTCTTTCTCTCTCTCCAAACTCTCTCGACCCCGACTCATCCTCGTCGCCTCCCGCTTCTTCTTTCTTGTCTCTCTTCGCCTTCTTCCTCTTCTTCTTCTCTCTCAACCCCGCGAACAACAACAGGTCGGCATCTCCTCGGTCTGGTACGAGGGCAACCCCTGCAACATGCACCTCATGGACCTCGCCGCAGAGGTCAAGGCCGGGGTCGAGGACGCCGGGATGGTCGGCTACCGCTTCAACACGATCGGCGTCTCGGACGGCATCTCGATGGGCACCGACGGGATGAGCTTCAGCCTGCAGTCGCGGGACCTGATCGCGGACTCGATCGAGACGGTGATGGGGGCGCAGTGGTGAGTAGGGAGGGAGAGAGAGAAAATGAGAAAACGAGAGAAAGAAGCGGAAGGAGAAGAAGAAGAAGAGGGGTGGAAAAACCCGAGAGAGGTCGAGTGAGGAGGTCGAGGTTTTTTTTTCCTTCCTCATCACCATCATCGTCAAAATATTTTTCCAAAAAAAACTCGAAACAAAAACACAGGTATGACGCCAACATCTCCCTTCCAGGCTGCGACAAGAACATGCCGGGCACCATCATCGCCGCCTCGAGGCTCGACCGGCCGTCCCTGATGATTTACGGCGGGACCATCAAGCCGGGGCTGTCGAAGCAGGGCGAGCCGCTCGACATCGTCTCGGCATTCCAGAGTTACGGTAAGCGAGAATTTCTTGTCTCCTTTCTTCTACTTCTTTTGCTTCCCTCCTCTTTCTCCTCTTTTTCTCTCGCTCTTCGTCAGCGACGGCGCCTAGTTTAGTCAAGCAGTCGGCGTTGCCGGTTTTTCTGCTTTTCCCATCCTTCTTCTGGGGGACGGGAAAAGTGGAGCGAGAGGGTCGACCTTTTTTCTGTCGCGGGAGGAGCACGCTTCTCCCGCGACGGAAGAGGGGGGGTCCTCATTTCGCTCTCTCTCTTACGGTCGCGGGCTGCCGCATGGCGCCAATACTAAACTCACACCACGACGGGCGAAGATGGGGGCTTGCGGAGGGGCTTTTAAAGCACAACTCCGCGTCCTCATAAATGCTCGACGACATCAAAATTCATCGGCCTCGAGATTGAAGCAGAAAAGCTCAGCTCGAAAAAACTCGAAAAACTCGAAACCCTGAAAAAAAACTTCAGGCGCCTTCGCCGCCGGCCTCATCGACGAGGCCGCCCGCTTCGACGTCGTCCGCAACGCCTGCCCCGGTGCGGGAGCCTGCGGAGGGATGTACACCGCCAACACCATGGCGTGCGCGATCGAGGCCCTCGGGATGACCCTCCCGTACTCCTCCTCGGTGCCGGCCGAGGACCCGATGAAGCTCGTCGAGTGCCGCCGCGCCGGGGAGGCCATGCTCAGGATGCTCAAAGAGGACATCAAGCCCAGCGACGTCCTGACGAGGGCGTCGTTCGACAACTCGATCGTGCTGACGCTGGCCCTGGGGGGGTCCACGAACGCCGTCCTGCACCTGATCGCGATGGCGCGGGCCGCGGGCGTCGCGCTGACGATCGACGACTTCCAGTCGCTCTCCAACCGGATCCCCTTCATCGGCGACCTGAAGCCCTCCGGGAAGTACGTCATGGAGGACCTGCACAACGTGGGGGGCACGCCCGCGGTCCTCAAGTACCTGCTGGAGCACAAGCTGATCGACGGCTCGGCCAGGACGGTGACCGGCGCGACGCTCGCCGAGAACCTCGCGCCGCTGCCCGGGCTCAAGCGGGGGCAGGACGTCGTCCTGCCGCTGTCGGAGCCCATCAAGGCCACGGGCCACCTGCAGATCCTCTACGGCAACCTCGCGCCCGAGGGCTGCGTGGGAAAGATCACGGGCAAGGAGGGCCTCGTCTTCGAGGGCCCCGCGCGCGTGTTCGACTCGGAGGAGGCCATGCTCTCCGCGCTCTCGGCGGACCCGGCGGCGCTCAAGGGGGCCGTCATCGTGATCCGGTTCGAGGGCCCCAAGGGCGGGCCCGGCATGCCCGAGATGCTCACGCCGACGAGCGCGATCGTGGGCGCGGGACTGGGCAAGGACTGCGCGCTGATCACGGACGGCAGGTTCAGCGGCGGCTCGCACGGGTTCTGCATCGGCCACGTGGCCCCCGAGGCGCAGGAGGGGGGGCCGATCGGCCTCGTGAGGGACGGCGACGTGATCCGGATCGACGCCGAGAGGAGGGTCATGGACGTGCTGGGCGTCGCCGACGCGGACTGGGACGCGCGGAGGGCGGCGTTCGTGGCGCCGCCGCTCAAGGCGACCAAGGGGACGCTCTACAAGTACATCAAGAACGTGAGCTCTGCGAGCTTGGGGTGCGTGACCGATCTCTGAGCGAATGGAAAGCGGGAGGAAGGGGGAGAGGGAGAGAATGGGGGGGGGGGGAGAATGGGGGGGAGAGAGAGAGCGCGGGGGGGGTGGGGGGGGGCGGGGGGAGAGGGAGGAGAGAGACGGAGGAGGTCTCTGTAAGTGAACAAGAAAAAAAATAAAATTGAAAAAAACTGGGTCGAGGTGGAAAAACACAAGTCGTTTCTCATCGTCGCCTGCCCCGCCGTCTCTACTCTCTCTCTCCTTTCTCTCCCTTCGCCAAAAAAAAACACAAGGTACGTCTCTCCCCCCGTTCTCTCCCCAGACACGAGGCTACGACCGTGAGTGTCGCCGGCGCGCCAACGACAGAGATAAAAAGAGAGAGAGGCGCTGGCGGCGCGAGAAAAAGTTTTGAAATTCTTTTGCTCTGCCGCCAGCACAGCACTTTTTGAACGACGTGCTTAACGAAGAATGAAAAAAAAACTCAACCAGCCAGCAGCAACGATGTCCGACAAGCCCCAGATCGAGAAGCTCTCCCAGCCCGAGAAGCCCCCAACCGGCGCCGAAGCCCTCTCTCTCGCCGCCCCTCGCGCGAGCGGAGAAGGAGAGGCCGCTGTCGCCGGGAAGGTCGCAGGCGAGGCGGCTGGAGGAAGCATCGCAGTGACCGCCGCCGGAGGAGAGGGAGAGAAGAAGGGGGAGGAGGAAGAGAAGAAGGGAGAGGAAGAGGAGGCCGCTGCCGCCGCTTCTGGCGGCCCTTCCGTCTCCGAGGCAATCAAGGAGGCCAAGGAGAAGGAGGAGGCCGAGCTCAAGGCCGGAACGCAGCCCGAGAAGGCCCCAACGGCGACCGAGGCCGCCGCGGCGTCCCCCGCAGGGGAGGCGGCGGCGACGACGGCGGCGGCAGAGGTCCCGGGCTCGGGCGAGAAAGAGGCCCAGGAGAAGCGGGAGGAACCCGCCGCGTCCCCTGCCGGCATCAGCGGCGCGGGGGAGGCTGTCGCTCCTCCCCCGGCGGCGGCGGCGGCGGCGGCGGCGGGGCAGGCCGAGGAGGCGAAGGGGGAGGAGGTCGAGGAGGCGGCGCCCGGGTCGGCCGGGAAAAAGTAGGGAGCGGAAAGGAAGGGCGAGGCTCCCGTTCGTCTTTCGCTCGCGCTCCCGCTCGTTTACCTTTGCTTGCTCGCCTTGATTTGATCTTTTGCCTTGCCTTGCTTTGAGCGCACGAAGAGGAGCGGGGAACAACGGAGAGAGAGAGAGAGAGAAAGAGAGGAGGAAGAAAGCGACAGGAGGAAGAAGGCTCGGAGGAAGAGCGGACGAGCGAGGGAAAACGAGGCGATGGCGTTGAGGGCCGATGTTCTTCTTCTCCCTCTCTTTTTCCACTCCTCCCATTCCTCTCGGGCGTTTTTTTTGCTCTTCGCCCCGCAAAGCCCGCACTTGAATGAACAAATCTGGTTCCTGTTTTCGCAAGACGCAGGGAACATCCTCTGTGAAATCAAACAAAGAGCCAGCGTGTGGTGGCTTCTGCCGCTCCTCCTCCGTCACTTCCTTTTCCAGCTGTTTTACTAGACTCTCGATGATGCGGACGACGACGGCCAAGGCGACGACGACGGCGACGGCGATGAACGCCAGGCGCTCGCCCGGTCGAGCAGCGATTCCGTTGTCGTCGCGCTCTCTTTTGAAAACACGAGTGGCTCTGAGCGTAGAGAAGATTGCCTTGCGTCTGCCCGTGGTGCTCCGAGCGACAGCAGTGCAGCCATCGGACCCCGCGGCAGAGCTCTTTGCGACGCTCTCATCGGTTGCAGTCGACGGCGAAAACGACGTCCGACCCGCCGTCGCCTTTACCTCTTCTTCCTCGTCGTCTTCGCCTTCCACCTCGGGCCGCGGACTCGTCGCCACGCGCCCCCTCGCTAGGGGAGAAGTCGCCCTGCGCGTCCCCGGATCAATCTGCCTCGTCGTCGATTACTCCCCGCGAGGAAGCGGCCTCTCTTTGCCGCAGAGCGAGAGAGGAGGGAAGCAGCAGCGCAGCTCTTCTCCCTCGCCTTCGTCTGCTCCTCCTTCGTCCTCTCCTTCTTGGCCCCGGACTTCGGCCGCCGTCGCCAGGGACCCCAGCACGCCCTGGGATTTCCTGTTTGCGCTCGCCCTGCTCGACGCGGTCTCGGGCGACGGCGGAGGGGAGTGGTGGGAGAGCTTCGCCGAGGGGGTGCTCCCGCAGCCGAGCATCGGCGAAGAGGAGGAGGAGGAGGAGGAGGAGGAGGAGGAAGAAGGCGAAGAGGAAGACGCGGACAGCCCCCTCGGTGCGCCTTCCCTCCTGACGCTCCCCCTGTGCCTGCCGCAGAGCCTGCTGGCTCTCGCGGGCCACAAGGACCTCGAGAGGGCCGCGCTGGAGCAGCAGCGCAGACTCCAAGAAACGTACCCGGCCCTGGCGGTCCCGGCCTCGGCCTCCTCGGAGTTCCCGACGATGATGCAGTGGGCGCTGGCCTGCGTGCGCTCCAGGGCGTTTTCGCTGTCCGAGAGCAGCGGAGGAAGAAGCAGAGCGCCCGGAGGCGCTCCCGGGAAGGCGGGCGGAAAGAGCAAGACAACCGAAGCCGAAACGAACGACGGCGGAGGAGAAGAAATCGCGTTTGCGTTCGTCCCCCTGCTCGACTGCGCCAACCACTCCCAGGAGCCCGCCGCGGCCTACAGGCCCGTCTGGAGGGAGCAGTCAAACGATGGAAAGCGGAAGCTCGAAGCCGTCGAGCTCGTGACGCTCCGCGCCGTCCCGCGGGGAGGGGAGGTGACGATTTCGTACTTTGCGGGAGCGGCCGGCGCGACCAACAGGAGGCTCTTCTCGCTTTACGGGTTCGTTCCCGCGGGGGGAAACCCGGGGGACCGCGTCGAAGGGCTCGAGGATGTCGTCGTGGAAGGAGCGGCAAGGTGCGTTTGTTGATTCCTCTGGATTTTTTGTGGGACACAAACGAGAGTCTGATTTTTTAGATTACGAGTTGCTACAAGGTTACATTGGCGCAAACCTTCTTTGTTGCGAGCAATAAAAACAACAAACCCTAACAAACGAAAAAAACCTAATTCCTCTCTTTTCCTCTTTGCCCCCCCTCCCTCCCCCTCCAGCTCTCCGTCTTCCTCGGCTCTCGACCTCGACCTCTTCATGGACCTGCTGGGCCCCCAGGTCTCCCGCGACATCATGCAGGGGAAGAACCCCTACCTCTTCGCCGCGATCAAGTCGCTGCCGCTGCTGCAGAGGAGGAGTCCCTCCTCGGACGGGGGCGGCAGCGGCGGCGGCGGCGAAGGAGGGGGCTCGACCTCTCCCGCTCCCTCTCCGACTTTGACGAGCGGGGAGGGCCAGCAGCAGCTCGCTCGCGCCCTTCTGGAAAAGGTCGAGTCCCAGCTCCTCGAGGTGGAGCGGGCCGCCGCTCTGCAGGGGAGGGAGGCAGCGGACGACGCCGCGGTCGCGCGTGAGGCCGAGGCCGCCGCGAGGGGGGCGGGGGGCCGCGGGGCCGCGCGCGCCGCCGTGCTGCGGTACCGAGCAGAGAGGGGTGCTCTGCTGCGCGCGGCGCGGGCGGCGCTGAGGCTGTACTGTGCTGCTGCCTCGGAGGAATGAGATGTTTTGGAGTTTCGTTTTTCTGGTGTTACAAAAGAAAGAAAGAAAGGAAAAAGTGAAATTTTCATCCGAGCCGAGGCCGCTCCGTTGCCAAAGTGCCACCACCTCCTCCTCCTCCTCCTCCTCCTCCCCCCGAGAGTTGCCTCTTCTCGCCGACTGCTCCCGCTCCATCTCCGACTCCGAAATCAGCTCCACACGTCGAGCACGTCGCCTTGGTCTCGCAGAAGATAGACAGACAGACAGAACAGACGAAGCCGACGTCAATGGGGCGCTGTATTTTTTTGTTTGGGGGGAGTTTTTCCTTTGAGTAAGCCGAGGCGAAGAGGAAGAAGAAACAAAAAAACAAAAACGAGGTCTCTCTCGCGCTTCCCCCCCCCTCTCTCTCTCTTTCTCCCTCTCTCACCTTGTGACAGAAGCACGATGCGCGCATGTCGACCGTGCCCGTCTGAGGCAGAGAGAGCCACCTCCTGACCCGACCGCTGGGGGCAAAGACCGCCATCAGGGTCTGCAAGAGACACGCGGCGGGGTTCGAGGGGGCAGCAGCAGAGGAATCCGAGGGGCCCGAGAGCGCAAAGGGGGAGACGACGACGCCCCCCGTGAGGTGCGCCGCCTGCGACAGGAGCGTGCTCGTCGCGGCGGCGGGCTGCTGCTTCCCGGGAATTGCCCCCTCCTCTTCGGCGGCGGCGTTCGCCCAGCCTCCCGCTGCTCCGCCAGCCGTCGCCGCCGCCGCCCCCGCCCCCGCCCCCGCGCCGCTGGTCTTGCTCTTCCCCGGTGCCCCCCTCTGCGCCGCCCCCCCCGCGGCCCCCTCCACGAGCTCGCAGACGTCCACCGTGACCGCCAGCCTCTGCGCAGCGAACACGCAGTTCATCAGCGGGATGTAGGCCGCGCCCGAGGCCGGGGTCGCCGCGAGGACGAGCACCCTCGGCCGAGGCCGCTCGCGCCGCCCGGCGCCCGCGCCCTCGGCGGCCGCCGCGGCGGCGCCCGCCTTCGAGGAGCTCGAAGGGACCGCGCTCTCGAGCTCCGCTCCCTCGGAGGGCTCGGCGGACAGGATCTCGGCCTCCCCGGCGGTGGGCCCGTCCGAGGCCGCGGCGACGCAGATCGCGCGGGCAAGCGCCGCGGAGAGGGCGGGCCGCGGGGGAGGTGGACGTTTCCCCTCGCTCTTGCTCCTCTTCCCTGCTTCTTCGGCCTCGGCCTCGACGAGCGCCGCCACCGCGGACGCGAGTTTTTCCGCGATGGGCTTTGTTGCGGCCGTCGCTCCTTCTCCTTCTTCTTCTCGCAGCCACGGGGAGCGGTAGAGTACGGGGCTGTTGGTTGTTGGTTGGGGAGTTGAGGTCGAGAGGTCGAGACAAGTTTAGGACGGCAATCAATCGAGCAGCAGTCGAGTCCTCCCTTGTTTTCCCTCTCCTCCCACCGCCCTCTGGGCAGCGGTGGAGATGTAAAAAAAAACACTGCGAACGCCAACTCACCACTTCCCCACGTGCACCCCCAAAACCACGACGCCGTTGCCCTCGGCCTCGAGCTCGTACGCGCCCACAAAGGCGGCGACGGCGGCGATTAGCGCCGGCGGGGAGATGTCGCTTCGCGGTTGTTGCGGCGTGCTGGCGTCTTTTTCGCAGCTGCCAGAGCTCTTTGTCAGCGCTCGCCACGCCTCAAGGTGTGTCTCGAGGAGCACGACGAGTAAGGAGCCGTTCGCTGTCGCTGGTGGTGTATGGAGAGAAGGTTGAGGCGTGAGAGAGAAGAGGGAGCATTGGGTTTCCCTCGATCTGTTTGTTTTCTCTTTCTCCTCTCCTCACCTTCGTCGTCTTCGACGACCATCTTAGGACTAGCGTGGCGCTGCTGCTAACGACACAGAGAGAAGAATGCACTCTCACAGCAGCAGCAGCAGCATTCGAAATCGGGCAAAGAGAGAGAGAAGAGAGAGAGAAGAGAAACAAAGTGAAAGAAACAGTTTTTTTTCGTTCTGCAAAATCCAAATAAAAAATAATCATCGTTCATTTGAAAACGTCCAGCAGCTCGTCCCTCGGCGTCGGGTTGGCAGCGGCGTGCTTCCTCTTGGCCTGCTGCGCCTTGACGCGCGCGCCGTACTTGCCGGCCTTCTGGCGCTTGAGGGCGGAGCGAACCTGTTTTGAGAGTTTTTTGGTGAAGTTTGAAGGTCGAGAGTGGTGAGAAAGTCTGTCGTCACGGGGTCCTTGCCCCCCTCTTCTTCTCCCGCTCCCGCTCCCTCTCCCCCTCTCCCCCTCTCCCTCTCTCCGTCTCCCCTCCTATTCTCTCACCGTGTTCGGTGACACGTATTCCGCGTTGTCGTACAGCACCCTACCGCCAAAACTCCCGGCGAAGATTTTGATCGGCTCCAGGCAGGCCCGGGGGCCGACCTCGACCAGCGACATCCCGGACACGGCAGCGCGCACCCTCCCCGCCTGCGTCGCCGCCGCCTGCGCCGCCGTCGCCTGCGCTGCCGCCTCGACGCCGTCGGCCGCCCCCTTGCCGCTGCCGCCCCCGCCGAGGACCCCCTTCCTGTCCGCCCCGGGGACCACCTGGTAGTTCCGGATCCAGATCTTGCCGTCCGCCAGCGCGAACGAGATCACGTGGTCGAAGAACGGCTTCGACTTCGGGTGCCTCCTCGGCGTCGCGAACGCGCGGAGGAGCATCGCCTTGAGCAGCGCCCAATGCGGCCTGGCCTCGTCGTCGAACGCGCCGTGGAAGCTCAGGCAGGGCCTCGAGCCGCGCATGTGGTTCCCGGCCAGCTTCAGCTCGGCCATGGTGTGCACGTTGCGCACCAGGAACTTGGCCGAGGGACCCTCGGGCGGCCGCGACAGCCAGAGGTAGAGGTCCGCCTTGCGGCGCGCCTCGAAGAAGACCGCCGTCGAGCAGCCCGCGGCGTCCGCGACGTCGTTGATGACCGAGCGATCCTTCTTCGTGTCGAGCTTGGCGTCCTTCTTGGCGTGCGGGAGGAGCTGGAAGAGGTCGAGCATGAGGTGGCGGAAGCTGTTTCGTTTTTTTTTGAGGGGGTGGGGGACGTGGGTGAGCGAAAAAAGGAAGCAAGCGGACGAAACGAAGAAAAGAAAAGAAAAAAAAGGGCCTCGCTTCTCTCTTTCTCTCTCCCTCCTCCTCTTTCTCCTCTCCTCCCAGCACGCACCGGTGCGTGATCCCCCTGCTGGACAGGATCAAAACCTTCTCCTTGTTGCGGAACTCGGGAAGGCCGTCTGCCCAGACGGGCACCGGGATGGCCTCCTCGGGGCAGTCTCCGTCGACAAAGGTGGTCGCTGGGGCCTTGGTTTTCGACGAGGCCTTGCTGCTCTTTGGCGGCCGAGCAGGAGCGTCGTCGGCGTTGTTTTTAGCCGCCGTCGCCGCCGCCGCCGCCGCCGAGGAAGAAGAAGCGGCATGCTTCTTCTTCCCCTTGGCAGCGGCCTCAATCGAGGCTTCCTCTTGCTTGCGCTTGGTCATTTTGAGAGTGTTCTTGAGCTCTCTGGCTTGAAGGAACGAGGATCAGGGCTGCGAGAGGGGAAGGGCACGAGGAGGAATGCGTTGACGGAAAAACGAATGGGGGGAAGCTTGAGAGGAGAGCGCGGCCCAAGCAGATGCGGGAGGAGTAGTCCTGTACTGATAGCGGCGCTTTCTGTGGGAGCTGCTCTTTAGACAAGGCGCTCACTCTCTCAAGAGAGCGAGACGCACGTGCGTTGAGGAGAAGGCGCAAGAGAGTCCCTTGCGCGAAAGAGCGAGAGAGAGAAAACGAAAAGTGAAAAAAAAGGTGAGCACTGAGTTGCGTTTGCAGACTTGTTTTGCTCTCAGTCTCTCACGACCGACCTTTTTCGCCTTGCTCTCGTCGTCGTGAGAGGCTTGTCCTTTTCCTCTCCCCACCCAAACGGCAACGAATCCACTGGCCATAACCGCACCAGGCCTGCCCCGCAATTCTTTTTATCCTCTAGAAATCGAAATCAGGATGGCAGCAGCCGCAGCAGCGTCGATGCGGCCGCTCGCTGCTGCGATGGCTCGGCAGACGACGCCTTCATCAACATCTCGTCTCTCTCCTCTCCTCTCTTCTGCTCCGCGCCGAAGGAATCACAATCGCCGCTCCAGCGTAGCGGCATCAGCAGCAGTTGCTTCTGCCGCGAAAAAGAGCGCGGGGGACGTCAGCCAGGTGCGAGAATCCGAAAGACATTTCGAGAATTCGCGAACTCGTCGTCGTCGTCATCGTCGTTCGTCTCACCCTCTTTTTCCTCTTCTTCGACCCTCTTCCCCTCCCTCCAAAACGCCAGATCCTCGAGATCCTCCTCGAGCGGAAAGACCTCTCCGAGTCCCAGAGCGCATCCACGATGGCAGCGTTGTTAGAAGGGGCCCATCCGGCGCAGATCGCCGCGTTCCTGGTCCTCCTCCGGGCCAAGGGGGAGACGGGAGAGGAGGTCGCCGGGCTCGCGCGGGCGATGCTCGAGTCTGGCGTCGAGGTCGCGCTCGGCGCCGAGGACCTCCGGGGCCGCCCCCTCCTCGACATCGTCGGCACGGGGGGGGACGGCATTGGCTCGGTCAACATCTCGACGGGCGCCACCGTCATCGCCGCGGCCGCGGACGGCGCCGTCGCCGTCGCCAAGCACGGCAACAGGTCCGTCTCGTCGCTGTGCGGCTCGGCCGACGTCGTCGAGGCGCTCGGGGTGGCCCTCGAGCTGCACCCCGAGGGGATCCGCGCGTGCGTGCGCGAGGCTGGGATCGCGTTCATGTACGCGCCCGCGTTCCACCCCGCGATGGCCGCCGTGGGGCCGGTCCGCAGGGCGCTCAGGGTCCGCACGGCGTTCAACCTGCTCGGGCCGCTGCTCAACCCCGCGAGGGCGTCGAGGGCGCTCGTCGGGGTCTACTCTCCCTCCGTCGCGCCGCTGATGGCGGCGGCGCTGGGCAGGCTGGGCGTGGAGAGGGCGCTGGTGGTGCATTCTGCTGGCATGGACGAGCTGACGCCGCTGGCCCCGGCCATCGTGATCGAGGCCTCGGGAGGGAAGGCCGGGAAGCCGTACGAGTGAGCTTTGAGTTTTGAGTTTTGAGTTTTTTTGTGTTCGTTTTGAGCTCTTTTTTCCCCCCCTCTTTTTCTCACTCTCGCTCTCTCTTCTCACTCGAGAAAAAAACCACGCCCTCTGCATCACAGGCTCGACCCCCGCAAGCTCGGCATCCCCCCCTGTACGATCGAGGACCTCAAGGGCGGCGACGCCGCTCTCAACGCCGCCATCCTCAAGGACGTCTTCGGCGGCGCCCGGGGCGCCGTGGCCGACGCCCTGAATCTGAACGCCGGCGTCGCCCTGGCCGCGGCCGGGGCGGCCGACGGGACGCCGGAGGGGGGCGTGGCCCTGGCGCAGGAGATCCAGAGGTCAGGAAAGGCCGGAGAGGTGCTCAAGAAGTGGATCGCGGCGTCGCAGGCGGCGAAGGCGAGGGAGTGAGAGAAGAGACGAGGAGGAGGAGGTTGAGTTAGTAAAAAAAAAGAAAGGAAAAGGAAGTTTCTTTTCATTTCACCCCGCCAAGGTTTCTGAAACCCCAAAAAGTCATTTTCATTTTCTCTCTCTTCGTTCCTTCCCGGACGAAAACTTTCGCCCCTTAACAGCTTTGCCGCGAGAATCTCTCCCTTTCGCTCCCTATGCCCTGGTTCGGTCGGCGGAGGAAAGAGGTCGGAGAGGGCGGCGGCGGCGATGAAGCGGCGACTAGGAGCGCATCGAACGCCGATCAATCGGCTGACGCAGGTGTTGCTGCTTCGGCCACGGAATCGCCCACTGTATCCTCTGCCGACGAGCAATTGGATGCCTCGGTTCGGGTCATCGATACAAACCCCGCGCACACAAATCGTGAGCAAGCGAGAAGAAGAACCAAGAGAGAGAGAATTTCTGACAACTTGTTTCCAACCTAAATTCTCAATTTCGACCTCGACCCTCCCTCGACCCTCCCTCGACCCTCTCTCGAAACCTCGAAAACGGGGGGGGGGGAACACAACAACCGACAACGGCAGTGCGCTATGCTATTCTCGATAACCCCTCGCTCCTCTTCTCGACGCTGCTCGGCCTGCAGCAGGTTCTTACGATGCTCGGAGCGACGGTCAGCATCATTTATATCTCGTGTAAGAGAGTTTTGAGCCTTTTTTCCTTTTTTCTTTTCTTTTTTTTGGAAAAGAGAGCAAGATGAACAAGGCAAACTCACCTTTTGTTCTCTTCGTCCCCTCTCTTCCTCTTGATCGAAACTCTGAACAAACCGCAGCCCCGGCCATGGGCGCGACCAAGCAGGACACGGCCAGGCTCGTCAGCACCATCTTTTTCGCCAGCGGCCTCATCACGCTGCTGCAGACTTTTTTTGGCGACAGGCTGCCCATCATCCAGGGGGGCTCTTTCGCGTACATTGCGCCCGTGCTGGCGATAGCGAGGGACGTGCAGAACAGGCCCGGGACCTCCTGGAAGGCGACGCCCTTCGAGGGCGAGACCACGATTGACCACGCCCGGTTCCTGGCGACGATACGGGAAGTGAGCGGCGCCGTCATCGCGTCGTCCCTCTTAATTTTCCTGATAGCCTTCACGGGCGTGCTGGGCTTCATCTTGCCGCTCATCTCTCCGATCACGGTCGCGGCAAACATTGCGGTCGTGGGCCTGGCGCTTTACTCGTCGGGAATCCCGGCCGCCTCGGCGTGCTGGTCTCTGTGAGTTTGATTTTTTATTTCATCTTCGAGCCCCCCCCCCCTCTTCTTTCTCTCACCCCCTCTCTTCCTCTCTCTCTCCCCCCCCCCTCTCTCTCCCCCTCTCTTCCTCTCTCTCTCCCCCCCCCCCCCCTCTCTCTCTCTCCTCTCTCTCTCT
>Ga0315289_10005961_pt1 | contig 17936 bp, 14 predicted proteins | sample YL17G11_40_MG_FD_203452 | JGI IMG/M metagenome (GOLD analysis project Ga0315289, IMG submission 203452) | Sediment microbial communities from Yellowstone Lake, YNP, Wyoming, USA - YL17G11_40 | ecosystem: Environmental > Aquatic > Freshwater > Lake > Sediment | place: USA: Wyoming | collected... | reverse complement strand
AAGGATCGCCGGAAGGAAAGATGCGCCGGGAAGGCCCATATTATACGGAACGACGCGCCTGTTCCTGGAACATTTCGGTTTAAATACACTGAAGGATCTGCCTTTATTGAATGAATTTAATGAAAATGATTTAAATGAGGCCGAAAAAGCAAGTATAGATGACGGCACCAAAAACCTCGGCAGTTGAACCGAAGGCGTAAAGAATACACCAAAACAGAAGAGAGGGCCAGACACTGGCCGCTGTAGTTAACATAACGAGGGTCTGACCCTAAGGGGTGACCGCTAAATTTTGATATTATACCGGGAGAATTACTATGAGCCTTTCAAGACTTCGTAAAAAAGTAGACAAGTTAGATGTCCATATTCTGGAATTGCTTAACGAGAGGGCAAAATTGAGCTTAGCCATAGGGAAGGCCAAATCTAAGACAAGAGCGAGCGTATATTCGCCGGATAGGGAGAAAGAGATATACCATAGGCTTACGTCGGATAACAAAGGGCCTTTGTCAAATACCTCTTTAAAGGCCATTTACAGGGAAATAATGTCCGGCTCATTAAATCTTGAGAAGCCGCTAAAGATAACTTATCTCGGGCCGCCATTCACTTTTACGCATAGGGCGGCGCTTAAGAAGTTTGGTTCAAGCGTCGAATATGTAGCGTGTAACAGCATAACCGATATTTTTGTTGAGGTAGAGCGAAACAGGGCCGATTACGGAGTTGTTCCTATAGAAAACTCCATAGAAGGGGCCGTCAATCACACCCTTGATATGTTGGTGGATTCGCCCTTAAAAGTATGTTCGGAAATATACCTGGAAGTATCCCATAACCTTCTTAGTAGGGAGACGGATTTAAAGAAGATAAAGCGTATATATTCGATTCCGCAGGTTTTTGGACAGTGCAGGTTGTGGCTTGAAAGTAATATGCCGGGCGTCGAGCTCTTGGAAGTGTCAAGTACGGCAAGAGGGGCGGAAATAGCTTCTAAGGAAAAGAGGGCCGCCGCTATAGGGAGCATCATGGCAGCAAGAAGATACGGCCTGAAAGTGCTCGCAAAGTCTATAGAGGATGTCGCGCATAACACCACTAGATTTTTAGTATTAGGCAAAAAAACGATGGCAAAAGCCACTAAAGGGGACAAGACGTCACTGATGATCTCTGTTAAAGATAAAGTCGGCGCTCTTCATGACATGCTAACCCCTTTCAAGAAAAACAGGATTAACCTCACCAAAATTGAATCGAGGCCTTCCAAGAAAAGGCCGTGGGAATACTATTTCTTCGTAGATTTGGAAGGCCATTACGAGGATAAGAAAGTGAAACGCGCGCTTTCAGCGCTTAGAAATGAGTGTTCATATTTGAAGATACTCGGCTCGTATCCAAAAGCAAGTTAAAATGTTTTCGGGACGAAAGGTTATGATGTTCAAAGATCTGGTTAAAAAAAGTATTTTAGATATACATTCGTACGAACCGGGCAGGCCCATAGACGAAGTCAGGCGCGAGTTGAGAAAAAAATACGGGTTTTTACGACTTATTCCCCTGATGAACATAGTAAAGCTCGTGTCTAACGAAAATCCGCTGGGCCCGTCAAAAAAGGCGATAAGAGCAATGAAAAAAGCCGCGGCTACGGCCAACAGATATCCGGATCCCTTTTGCCGCGATATAACAAAGGCTTTGAGCGAAGAGCTTAATGTGCTGCCTAAGAATATTATTTTAGGTAACGGGTCGGATGAGATCATAGAATTTATTTTACTCGCGTTCCTTAATCCCGGCGACGAAGTAGTAATGAATCACCCCGCTTTTATGCTTTACGAAATTGCGACAAAGGTAATGGGCGGTGAGCCCGTTATCGTACCATTAAAGGAGTTTAAGCCCGATTTAGACGCTATGGCGGCCGCGATTACGCCGAAGACCAAACTCGTCTTTATAGATAATCCAAATAATCCTACGGGCAGATCCGTCGGAGAAATGGAAGTGGAGGCATTTTTAGAGAGGTTACCGGATAGCGTTATCGCGGTATTCGACGAAGCATATTATGATTTTGTAGAGAGAGAGGATTTTCCCGACACTATAAGGTATATAGGAAGGAAGAACGTCATCGTGCTAAGGACATTCTCGAAGGCTCACGGTTTAGCCGGGTTAAGAATCGGCTACGGCATAGCAGGGGATGAGCTGATAAAATACATGAAGCGCACGCAGATGCCGTTTAACGTGAACTGTATAGCGCAGGCCGCGGCGATAGCAGCGCTTAAAGACAAAGGGCACATAGAAATGAGCAGGCTTGTCATAGGCGAAGGCAAGCAGTATCTTTACAAAGAATTGGGAGCCATGGGGCTTAAATACGTAAAGAGCGATACCAATTTCATCCTTGTAGATCTGGGAAGGAGCGGCAAGGATATGTTCAGGAAGTTGATAGGCCATGGGGTTATTATACGCGATATGGATTATTATAAGCTGTATAATTTTATACGCGTTACCGTAGGCACTATGCCGGAAAATAAAAAGTTCATAAAGGAACTAAAGAAGATATTGAACGGAAAATGGTCCGGCATAGAAGCGGACCTATTCTGATTTTAGCATCAGAAGCCATTGCAGTGGAACCAAAAGACTATTGAATACAAAAAAGACGATTGGGGGTCAGACCCTTGACAGTGAATTTGCAAAACTAGGGTCTGACCCCAAAAGGAGCTTAACATGATTATCGTACTAAGACCTGATGCGACCGAAAAACAGATAGAACATATCATAGAAAGGGTAAAGAAGCTCGGCCTTAAGCCTATGGTTTCAAAAGGCGTCGAGCGCACGATAATAGGCGTAATCGGCGAAGAGGATATTATCCGCATACAACCTTTGGAAGTATACCCCGGCGTCGAAAAGGTCATGCCCATATTAAAGCCCTATAAACTCGTCTCGAGGGATTTTAAACAGGAAGATACTATAGTCGATGTGGGCGGAGGCGTAAAGATCGGCGGCAAGAAAATAGTGGTTATGGCCGGGCCATGTTCCGTCGAAAATGAAACACTTCTTGTAAAGATAGCGAAGACCGTAAAGGAATCCGGCGCTGTCGTGTTGCGCGGCGGAGCTTTTAAGCCCAGGACATCTCCGTATGCTTTTCAGGGCCTCGGTGAAGAAGGCTTGAAATTCTTAAAGGAGGCTAAAAAGATCACGGGGCTCCCTATCGTAACCGAGATCATGGATGTCAGGGACATGTCTTTGATCGAAAAATATGCCGATATCATTCAAATAGGCGCGCGAAATATGCAGAATTTTAATTTATTAAAAGAAGCAGGCCAGTCAAAAAAACCGGTTCTTTTAAAAAGGGGCATGTCGGCGACTATTAAAGAACTGCTCATGTCCGCCGAATATATATTATCCGAAGGCAACTTCAACGTTATTTTATGCGAGCGCGGAATAAGGACATTTGAGGAACACACGCGCTTTACGTTGGATATAAGCGCGATACCGGTCATAAAACAACTCAGCCATTTGCCGGTTGTCGTGGACCCGAGTCATGCTACCGGAAAATGGGGGCTCGTAGCGCCCTGCTCAAAAGCGGCGATCGCGGCCGGAGCGGACGGCCTCATTATAGAAGTGCATCCGAATCCGGAAGAGGCGTTATCGGACGGCGCGCAGTCTCTATTACCGGAGAAATTCGCGGAACTGATGAAGGAAATCAGCAAGGTAGCAAAAGCAGTCGGGAGAGAACTTTAACATATTTGGGGTCAGACCCTCGTTATGTTAACTACGAGCACAGGTAACAAATTGGCGTAGTTAACATAACGAGGGTCTGACCCCGAGGCTGGTTATGAAATTCAAGCAAATTACAATTATAGGCGTCGGACTAATCGGCGGCTCGATAGGCTTAGCAGCCAAGAAGCATAAACTGGCAGCGCGGATTGTGGGCGTGACGGCGCACAAAGGGACTCTTAAAAAAGCGCTGAAGCGCCAAGCGATAGATTTTGGGACGCTCGATCTAAAAAGAGCGGTCTTAAATTCCGACATGATAATACTTGCCACGCCGGTGGATAAAGTAATCAGCACACTTAGGGCGGTATCCCCCAATTTGAAAAAAGGTTGCATTGTGATGGATGTAGCAAGCGTCAAAGAAAGTATAGTAGGATTTGCTGAGAAAGTCATCGGCCGAAAAGGAAGTTTTATAGGAGCGCATCCGATGGCCGGTTCCGAACAGCGCGGGGCCGAAAAAGCGAACGGTAATTTATTTAAGAACGCGCCGTGCATATTGACTAAGACTATACATACTGACGCCAAAGCGCTTAAAGCCGTACATGATTTCTGGAAAACGCTTGGTTCAAAAATCTACATACTTTCGGCAAAAGAGCACGACAAAAAAATAAGCAACATAAGCCATCTGCCGCACATAGCGGCGTCATGCCTTTCTTTGGTAGCGGCGCCGTCTTCACTGAAATTTGCGGCAACGGGTTTCAGGGATGTTACGCGCATCGCGTCCAGCGATCCGGATCTTTGGACGTCAATTTTAATGTCAAATAGAAGTAATGTATCCAATGACATAAAAAATTACATAAGGCAATTAGAACAAATGAGGCGCCTGATCGTAGGCGGAAAAGAAGGCGCGCTCCGCCGGCATCTCATCGGCGCCAAGAAAAAACGCGATAAACTTTTAATCAAGGGAAGATAGCTTGATCGTAGCCATCGACGGCCCCGCCGGAAGCGGCAAAAGCACGGTAGCAAAAGAAGTCGCAAAAAAGTTAGGGCTCATCTATGTCGACACGGGCGCTATGTATCGGGCTCTCACTCTTAAAGCTATTAGGAATAATATAGACCTTACTGACAGTAATGCTTTAATGGGCCTGGCGAAGAATACGGAAATTTGCCTTGAGACGGATAAGAATTTTAAGTTATCCGTAAAACTCGACGGGGAAGACGTATCGGAAGAGATACGCACGGTTTTTATCACTAACAACGTCAAGCATGTCGCCTGTATCAGCGGCGTACGGCGGGAGATGGTCAATCTTCAACGAAAGGCCGCTTCGGGAAAAGGCGCTGTTTTGGAAGGGCGCGACATCGGCACGGTAGTATTCCCGGATGCGGATATAAAGATATATTTGGACGCGACCATCGACGAAAGGGTCAGGCGAAGATATAAAGAACTTGCGGGGAAAACCCCCGATATAACGCTTGAAGAAGTGAAAAAAGACGTAAGGGCGCGCGATAAATCGGACGAGAATCGCTCGGCAGGGCCCCTAAAGAAAGCGAATGACGCTATTTTGATAGACACTACGAGATTGACTATACCCCAAGTAGTGGACAGGATATTAGAGCGAGTCAAGGCGCTTAAATCCCTTTCGGGGAGAGAGCGGCGAAGCACTTAGAGGGGCTCCACAAATGATTTACTGGATAACATGTTTCATTCTAAGGATACTTTGCAGAATACTCTTTGATCATAAATCATACGGCATGGAGAATCTGCCCAAAAAGGGATCATATATAGTAGCGGCTAACCACGTAAGCCATCTTGACCCTTGCGTCTCAGGGGCGTTTATCAAGGGGAAGATGAATTATATAGGTAAGAAGGAATTGTTTAAGGCGAGATGGTGGGGCTGGTATCTACGTAAGGTAAGGGTCATCGAACTCGATCAAGCCGCTCCAGCTAAGGGCACGCGCGCGGTAATAACTTTTATAAAAAAAGGATATCCTATATTTATCTTCCCCGAAGGCACGCGGAGCGACGGCGTATCTTTTTTAGAGCCGGAACCGGGCGTGGCATATCTTGCCATCAAACATAATTTGCCGGTCGTTCCCGTTTATATAAGCGGAACGAATATAGCGATGCCGAAGGGAGTCTGGCGCATAACGCGCCATCCCGTCAGGGTTTATTACGGCAAGCCGAAGGTATACCATCTGCCGGAAGGTGTCAGTAAGGATGAGGGTTATAAGAAAGTAAGCCATGAGATAATGGACGAGATAAAGGCGCTTAAAGAAAAATACAATAATAGCGCTTGCGATGAACCAAAAGACTAAAGAAGTCGGTAGAGACGGGAGGGGGACACCCTCCCGTCTTATAATACAAGTACCTTTTAAGGAGAGTGTCCCCGACCAGTGATTAAAATGCAAATCAATGTTTCTGATTTTTCAGATTTTTGTTTCGGCGTGAAAAGGGCTATAGGAATAGCCGAGGATACTTTAAAAAGAGGGAAAAGGCCCGTCTACTCGTTAGGCGCGATAATACATAATAAAGAGGTGGTGAAGCGCCTTGAGAAAAAAGGCCTTAAGGTACTGACATGCGGCCTTAAGAATATCAAAAGCGGCACCGTAGTAATATGCTCCCATGGCGTTCATCCGGAAAAACTCCGAGGAGCAAAGGGCCGCATAACGATAGCAGACGCTACATGTCCTTTTGTAAAGAAAGCGCAGAAGATCGCAAAAAGGATGTCTCTTCAGGGTTACAAAGTGGTCATAATAGGCGATAAGGGTCATCCCGAAGTCAGCTCTTTAAAAAGATTCGCCGGCAAGAGGGCCGTCGTTATCAGTAATATAAAGGAAGCGGCGAATTTTAAGACAAAAGCCGATAAGGTAGGGATTATAGCGCAAACAACGCAGTCAAGCAGGGATTTCGGTCTGATTGTAGTTCTATTGAGAAAAAAGCTTAAAGGAGCAAGAGTCTTCAGCACGATCTGCCATGATGCCGATATGCGCCAGAAGTCCACAGAGCGAATGGCGAGGCATAATGAGCTTATGATTGTGATCGGCGGCAAGGATAGCGCAAATACCCGAAGGCTGTATGATATCTGTAAATATGCCGGCGCCCGCGCGTATCATATAGAAACTGCGGAAGGAGTAAAGAAAGAATGGCTGAAAAGCAAAAAATCCGTCGGAATAGTCAGCGGCGCATCAACTCCGCGATGGATCGTAGATGAAGTTATTGAAAAACTAAACGGAAAGGATGGTTGCAAAAAACAATATGTTCTGGAAGAAAAAAGAAGATCAGTCTGAGATTACTGTAGGAAAGGAGGAGACTGCGAAGAATCTTTCCGGCGAAAAAGCGAAAGCCGAAAAATCCGCGAAGGATGACGCCGCTGCAAGCTCTTCAAAAACCGATGAAATGGCCTTGCTATACGCGGCTACTATAAAGGACATAAAAGAAGGGCAAATAATAAAGGGTAGGATCATAGAAATAAGGCATAAGGATGTAGTGGTGGATATAGGCTACAAATCCGAAGGCATAATATCTATCTCGGAATTTTCCGATCGCTCAAAACTTAAGATCGGAGACGAGATAGAGGTATATTTAGATTCAAAAGAAGATGAGCACGGTTGCGTAGTCATCTCTAAACAGAAAGCGGATAAGCTGCAGGGGTGGGAAAGGATAATCTCCACCTCCAGGGAAGGGGACGTAATAACGGGAAGGCCCACGCGCAAGGTAAAAGGCGGAATGATGGTCGATATAGGAATGGAAGCATTTCTGCCGGCGTCTTTGGCAAGCCTGAAGAACTACTCAAACCTTGACGAATTAGTTGGGCAGGAATTGGAATTCAAGATAGTCAAGATAAATAGGCCTAGAAAGAATATCGTTCTTTCCAGAAAAGACGTTTTACAGCAGAGAGCGGAAGAATCGAAGCAGAAATTACTGTCGATGCTCGAAAAGGGCCATGTCGTAAGCGGCGTGGTTAAGAACATAACGGATTTCGGGGCTTTTATAGACTTGGGCGGACTCGACGGATTGCTGCACATAACTGATATGAGCTGGGGAAGGATTTCGCATCCGAGCGAAATGCTCGCGATCGGCGACAAGATAGAAGTAGTAGTCCTCGATTTCAATAAGGAAACAAACCGGGTGTCGCTGGGGCTTAAGCAAAAATCGGCGAATCCATGGAAAGAGGTTGATACTAAATATCCCGTAGGCTCAAAAATCAAAGGCAAAGTAGTTAACATCATGCCGTACGGCGCTTTTATTGAGATTGAAAAAGGCATAGAAGGTTTAGTCCACATATCGGAACTCTCGTGGACCAAAAAATACAGCCACCCCAACGAATTGCTTGCGATCGGAGATGTGATCGAAACGGTCGTTTTGGACATAGACAAAGATAACCAGAAGATATCGCTGGGCATAAAGCAGCTTGAGGCGGACCCGTGGCTGGAGGTCGAAGAAAAGTTTCCCATCGGGGTAAAAATCAAGGGCAAGGTAAGAAATCTTACTGATTACGGCGCTTTCGTAGAGCTTGAAGAAGGCGTAGACGGTCTTATCCATGTATCGGAAATGTCATGGACGAAGAAGATAAGCCACCCCAAAGAGATCTTGAAAAAGGGGCAAAAGATAGAGGCCGTTGTCTTGGCGGTAGACGCTAAAGTGAGAAAAATGTCTTTGGGCATGAAACAACTTATGCCCGATCCGTGGGAAAAGATAGCCAGGATTTATAAAGAAGGATATGTTACTTCGGGTAAAATCGCAAAGGTCACTAACTTCGGGATATTTGTAGAGCTCGAAACGGACTTGGAAGGGCTTATCCATGTGAGTGAACTGGAAGAAAAGACGCAAGGAGAGATGGAAGAGAAATATAAGATCGGCGATAAGATAGGTGTAAAGGTGCTTAAGCTGGATGACGCCCAGCGCAAGATAGCATTGGCGTTGGATAAGAAGTAAAAATAGGGACAGATACTATTTTCCGTCAAGTACAATACTGGAAAATAGTATCTGTCCCTATTTATTAATAATTCCACCGGGTGGTGCTTGCGGTACCGCTCCACGGTATCACAGAAACAGGACACCAGCCTACGTGGCCGTCAACGAAAAGAATATTTGTACCCTTAGAGTGCCTTGCTGCCGGAAGGCCAAGCTTATAAATATAGCAGTAGCTAAAGGTTCCAAAGGAAGAGTAACCTTCTGCCGCCATTATGCATTGCGCAGAATTTTGTACGGTATTTATGTTTTTGCCTTGCCAGACCGCCGCGCTGGTATTTAAACCCTGATAGTTAAAGCCGTAGGAAAAATGCGTATAATCGGCGTAATCGTGATATCGATAATCTGGGCATTTCCAGACATTGAGGTCGTCAATATATGGTTCCAGGAAGTTGTACCACCATTTCCAGGGAGAGGGGGAATAGTCTCCGACTGGCGTAAATTTGAAATTGTGTTCCTCTAGATACATTGACATAGCCATACCAATCTGCCGCAGGTTATTTGCGCACTGTGAGCGCCGTGCGCCCTCCCGCGCCTTACCGACAGCCGGCATAAGTAACATTGCTATGCCGCCAATAATCGCAATAACTACCAATAACTCTACCAGGGGAAATCCTTTTTTTCGCATTTGTTGTAATATACCATATAATTATAAAATTGACAAGGGTATACTAATCTGTTAAAATGATTACAAATTTTAATAGGAGAAATAGTGAATAGCTTAAACGGGCAGTTATTTCTTATTGAGAGGGGTGCCGTAGAGATAATTAACGAGAAAGAACTTCGGGCTAAACTGGAGAAGTCCGTAAAGGCGAATAAGCCGCTTATAATAAAAGCGGGCTTTGATCCGACGGCTCCGGATATTCATTTAGGGCATACTGTACTTCTACGCAAGATGAGGCATTTTCAGGAATTAGGGCATGAGGTGGTTTTTTTAATAGGCGACTATACCGCCATGATAGGCGATCCCAGCGGAGAATCAAAGACAAGGCCCCGGCTCACAAAAGAAGAAGTGGTCAAAAATGCCGAGACCTACGCAAAGCAAATATCAAAAATATTAGATATTAAAAAACTGAAAGTGCGTTTTAACAGCGAATGGCTCGGCAAGATGACCGCGGCAGATGTCGCAGTACTTATGTCAAATTATTCCGTGCAGCGCACGCTGGAAAGGGATGATTTTGCTAACAGGTACAAACAGCAGAAAACTATCACAATGCTTGAATTTTTATATCCGCTCTTGCAGGGATATGATTCCGTCGCCCTTAAAGCTGATGTAGAGCTCGGCGGCACTGATCAGAAGTTCAATCTTCTAGTGGGAAGAGATATTCAACAGGCATATGGCCAGGAGCCGCAGGTCGTTATTACCATGCCGCTCTTAGAGGGGCTCGACGGCGTTCAGAAGATGTCTAAGTCGCTGGGAAATTATATCGGCATAAACGAACCGGCTAAAGAGATGTTCGGCAAGATTATGTCGATATCGGATGAGATTATGTATAAATACTACGAGCTTCTGACGGACGAAGACGTCGATAAAATTAAGAATGACATAAAAGGCGGCAAGCTTCACCCGAAAGACGCGAAAGTTAACTTGGCAAAAATTATAGTTACTCAATACCACTCAAAATCCGAAGCCGACAGACAGGCCGAAGAATTCGACCGGGCTTTCAAAGACAAGGGTTTTCCGCGAGATGTAAAACTTGCCGAAATTAAAATCGATTCCGATTCTGCTGCGCTCATATCAATTCTATCCGACTATACCAAACTTCTCGCGAGCAGGGGAGAGGCAAAACGCAAGATCCGGGAGGGCGCAGTCGAAGTTGACGGCTCTAAAGTGAGAGACATAAACCTGCAACTTGCGGCAGGCAAAAAATACCGGATCCACGTCGGTAAAAGATTCGCGAGAGTTTTCATTAAAAAGTAAAAATATTATTGTCCATCGTTTGCCAATATCAAAATTATGGTGAGACCTTCTACGGCCACTACGGCCATGCGAATGTCAAGCATGGCTTCCAGAAAATTTTTTCTTCGAAATTCTTGTTTATTCCGTAATTACAGGGTATAATTGTTATCATGAGAAAACGGAGAGTTATCCCAAAAATAGACTCAGAGTTCGTAGATGAAGATAGGGAATGGCTAAGTATTACTCCGGCCCAGCGTATTTTGGAAACGACCAAGCTATGGCAGCTCTATCTGGCATTAGGAGGAAGCCTTGACCCCGAACCCGATCCTCAAAGTCCTTTCTACTTTCAAAAAGTATAGAGTTAAGGCTCTATTGATAGGCGGACAGGCCTGCATTATTTATGGCGCGGCTGAATTTAGCCGCGATTCTGATTTTATCGTACTTTGCGACAACGATAATCTCGGACGTTTAAAAGAGGCGTTAAATGCGTTGAAGGCCGAGCTTATTTACGTTCCTCCGCCGGGGGCGGATTATCTGGAGCGGGGTCACGCCTGTCACTTTAGATGCAGGGCGAAAGATGTGCGAAACTTACGCGTAGATGTGATTTCCAAACTGCGGGGATGCGAGTCGTTCGACAAATTATGGGAACGCAGAAAGACAGTCTTGTTAAAAGGCGGCAGCGCCATAGATGTTATAGGGCTTTACGACCTTGTTCAAAGTAAAAAGACTCAGCGTGATAAAGATTGGTTAATGCTCAAACGTTTGGTGGAAAACGATATTATTTTGAATAAAGGTAATCCCTCAGGCGCGCGGGTGAAATGGTGGTTTCTTGAGAGCAGAAACCCCGATTCTCTCATAAGGTTAGCTAGGGAACATCCTGAAATTGTAAAAAAGTGCGCAGACCGTAGATCGCTTTTATTGTCGGCTGTTAATACGGATACGCAAAAACTTGGCCTTCAGCTTAGTGAAGAGGAATCGACAGAGCGGCAGAAGGATATCGAATATTGGGCGCCTTTAAAAAAAGAATTGGAAACGCTGCGGCATAATATAAAAAAATATGAATAAGTCATCATACATACTCGCTATAGCCATTATATCTTGCGGGCTGCGCGGTTTGTTCTGATAACAACGCGCAAGGCATCGCCACTACCGCCGGCGATGGAACAGGTATCGTAACTTTTGACGGCACGAGCACGGTTTTTGGCTTGGTCGGCTCTGATAGCGCCTGCCTTACACTATAAGCATTACCGCAACCGGCAAGACCGTTACATTTAATAAATCCGTCTACGCATATATGATCGCTCTTGGCGGGGATAATATCGGCATTACGGTGGTAGAAGGGGCGGGCCACTCAGATGGCTGGCTTAGGCGGTGGAGGGAACTCCTTGCTGAGCCGTTATAAAAAAGTGAAAATTTTCGTATAATTCGCTTGACAATAGTGTCACTTTGCGTATAATAGACCCTACCTAAATTTTTAAAGGCAAACGCCCTTCTTGATTTTCACGCGTTTTTATGGTATACTTGTATTCTAAGGAAGGACGTGATTCCCTTGAAAAAAGAGGTCCGTTTGACTAAAGGTATTGACAAATTCGGATAAAATTTTATTTTATAGCGTGAGGATGTAGCGGCTTAAAAGCATCGTCACACGATGCTTTTTTTATGTCTAGATATTATATATTGGAAGTACATCGCTCTTTGAAAATGATTAGATAACCAAGGTCGAACCCGAGTCAGACTAACGGTGTTTTTTATTGGAGAGTTTGATTCTGGCTCAGAACGAACGCTGGCGGCGTGGATTAGGCATGCAAGTCGAACGATCCGCCCGAAAGGGCGAGATAGTGGCAAAAGGGCGAGTAACGCGTGGGTAACCTACCTTCAAAACCGGGATAACTTTGCGAAAGCGAGGCTAATACCGGATAAGACCACGGTCCATAAGGACTGTGGTAAAAGGAAGCCTCTATTTATAAGCTACCATTTGGAGAGGGGCCTGCGTCCTATCAGCTAGTTGGTGAGGTAACGGCCCACCAAGGCTATTGACGGGTAGCTGGTCTAAGAGGATGGTCAGCCGCACTGGGACTGAGACACTGCCCAGACTCCTACGGGAGGCTGCAGTCGAGAATCTTTAGCAATGCCCGAAAGGGTGACTATGCGACGCCGCGTGAGCGATGAAGGTCTTCGGATTGTAAAGCTCTGTCGAGTGGGATGAATACCACATCCATAACATGGGTGTGGAATGACAGTACCACTAAAGGAAGCCACGGCTAACTCCGTGCCAGCAGCCGCGGTAATACGGAGGTGGCAAGCGTTGTTCGGATTTATTGGGTGTAAAGGGCAGGTAGGTGTCCTAGTAAGTTCTGGTTGAAATCCTTCAGCTCAACTGGAGAACTGGTCAGAAAACTGCTAGGATTGAGTGCGGAAGAGGAGAACGGAATTCCCGGTGTAAGGGTGAAATCTGTAGATATCGGGAAGAACACCAGTGGCGAAGGCGGTTCTCTGGTACGCTACTGACACTGAACTGCGAAAGCTAGGGGAGCAAACAGGATTAGATACCCTGGTAGTCCTAGCCGTAAACGATGAGCACTAGGTGCGGGCTCGCAAGGGTCCGTGCCGCAGTTAACACATTAAGTGCTCCACCTGGGGACTACGGCCGCAAGGTTGAAACTCAAAGAAATTGACGGGGACCCGCACAAGCGGTGGAGCATGTGGTTTAATACGACGCTACGCGTGGAACCTTACCAGGATTTGACATGCACTTGAAATCCCGATGAAAGTCGGGACCTCCTTTAAAGACAGGTGCACAGGTGTTGCATGGCTGTCGTCAGCTCGTGTCGTGAGATGTTGGGTTAAGTCCCGCAACGAGCGCAACCATTGTCTTTAGTTGCTAACCAGTAATGGAGCACTCTAGAGAGACTGCCGGTGTTTTAACCGGAGGAAGGTGGAGATGACGTCAAGTCAGTACGGCCCTTATATCCTGGGCTACACACGTGCTACAATGGTCGGTACAAAGGGCGGCAAATCCGCGAGGAGGAGCAAATCCCAAAAAGCCGACCTCAGTTCGGATTGAAGGCTGCAATTCGCCTTCATGAAGTCGGAATCGCTAGTAACCGCGCATCAGCTACGGCGCAGTGAATACGTTCCCGGGTCTTGTACACACCGCCCGTCAAGCCACCTGAGTCGAGTGCACCCGAAGCCACCATACCAACCCGCAAGGGGGGAAGGTGTCTAAGGTGTGTTCGGTAAGGAGGGCTAAGTCGTAACAGTAGTTGCGACCTCTGTCAGAGATGACAGAAGCGAAACTCGGCTATATGCTGGAAAATCCGGGAATCCTTTGTTACCATAAGATGGTGATAATACAAAGGTGCGGACAATCAGCAGGCAACCCCCGACGTTAAGTTGGGGAGAGTCCTCAGAGACTATACGCCGAGCTTCTACTTGAGAGGAAATCTTGCACAAAGCAATAAGAGCTTATCTTCAAGGCGCTTTAGGCGATGCAACTTTCAATCGATTGCACAAAACCCATCGTTTTTCTCAAAAAGATCGAGAGTGGCTATTGCTCCTAAAGGACTTATTTGCGAAGTTAGGATACAAAGCTTGGATTTACAAAGAGGGCAAAGCACGACACCTATATGTGCTTGAAACAACAGCCAAATTTTTAAATCTAAGGTTTGACCCTTCGCAGCTCAGAAGCGAAGAAGCTGTTGCGTATGTGCGAGGTTATTTCGATGCCGAAGGTGGAATTCCGCAGAGTTTGAATTCTAGGTTTTATGTGCAGTTTTGCCAAAAGAATGAATTTAGTTTACAGAGAGTAAAATTTATTCTAGAAGAATTAAAAATTGAATGCGGCAAAATTCACAATCCTAGCAAAAGAATCGACTCTCATTATTGGCGATTTTTTGTAAAAGCAAATTCATACGGGAATTTCATCAAAAAGATTAACTCATGGCATCCTAGAAAGAAAAATTTACTTCTCCAGAGAATGAAGATATAGTCCACGCCTTATGGCGACATAGGGATAAACGTGAACAAGGTAGCCGTACCGGAAGGTGCGGCTGGATCACCTCCTTTCTAAGGAGTATAGATTTCCTCTGCACGACAGAGGACATTTAAATGTATTAAATAGTTTTACTTGGCATTAGGCTTTGGTTATCTAATCATTTTTTTCAATGAAGACACAACTTACGGAACAAAGTGAACGTAAGGTGTTGTCTGAATTGAATCCTTGACATTTTAAGTTGCCCTTGACATTTTACAGATAAGCAACCAAGTTAAAATGTCAAGGGCCAAATTCGCACAATGACTTATGTCGCTCCTACGATAATAGAGCTCCATAAGCCATGTGCTCATTTGGGGCAGGGGCAAAACCCAGCGATATCCAAATTTGAGCCTCTAAATTTCGCTACATCTTGATGTATCTAGCGAAATTTATCCCGAGCGAAAGCGAGGGAGCAGGCCCCTTGTCCCTATGTCTCGGGACTCGGGATGAATTTTTCTTCGAAAAATTCAGGGCCCGTAGCTCAGTTGGTTAGAGCGCCGTGCTGATAACGCGGAGGTCAGTGGTTCGATCCTACTCGGGCCCACCACTAAACGATTTGGTCTTCGGTGCCAAAAAGTGAGGTTTACTCTTTTTGCACCTTCGACTCGCAAGATAGCACGTAAAGGCGGGGCTTGCGCCCAAATCGTTTTAAAGGGAAACGTAGTTTCCCTTTAAGGTATCCCTTCCTTTTATGAAGAGGATGCATCTTAATATTCCTCTTTCAAAAAAGGAATAGAGGGGCCTGTAGCTCAGCTGGGAGAGCGCGTGCTTTGCAAGCATGAGGCCAGCGGTTCGACCCCGCTCAGGTCCACCATTAAAACGTTCGGGCTTCGGGGCTAAAAAGTAAGGTATACTCTTTTTACCCCTCCGCCCTGCGGTAAAGTAAAAGCAGGCAGGACTTGCGTCCGAACGTTTTTAAGGAGACACCTTTTAGAAAAAGTTTTCTCCTTAATGTTCCTCTTCCAAAAGGATGCGGGAAACATAGTTTCCCTTTAATGTATCCCTTCCTTAAGGGATGGGGATTACCAGAATAATTTTTATAGCGGTACCGCCACGCCGCAGGCGTTTCGCCTGCGGCAGGACGACAAGCTGCGATAAGATCTTTGACAATATATATTGAAGTATAGTCGAGCATAACAAAAAGCATAAATAGGGTAACAAATAAAAGGTGACTACAAATTTTGTGGTCAAGCTACAAAGAGCTTTTGGTGGATGACTTGGCTCAAGAAGGCGATGAAGGACGTAGTAAGCTGCGATAAGCCTCGGTGAGTCGCAAACAGACTTTGACCCGAGGATTTCCGAATGGGGCAACCCCCTGCGAGTAATATCGCAGGATCCTGTACCGTAATGATACAGGAGGCGATACCAGGAGAACTGAACCATCTTAGTAACCTGGGGAAAAGAAAAAGACATTTATTCCCTCAGTAGCGGCGAGCGAACGGGGAGAAGCCCAAACCTTATCTGCGTGATAGCCTGTATGCGTTGCAGGTAGGGTGTTGCGGGGTCTGGCTGGTCCGATATACAGATCGGACGACTTGTCAAAAAATCATTTTATAACCGAATAACCTGGAAAGGTTAGCCATAGCAGGTGATAGCCCTTTAGGTGAAATAGAATGATCAGGTTGGGCCGGATTTCCAAGTAATGCGGGACACGTGAAACCCCGTATGAATCTGGGATGACCATGTCCTAAGGCTAAATACTAACTTGAGACCGATAGTGCACAAGTAATGTGAATGAAAGTTGAAAAGAACGCCTGTAAGGCGAGTGAAATAGTACCTGAAACCATCAGCTTACACGCGGTCGAAGGCCTATGCCCTTGACACTTGTGTCAAGGGAATGGCTGACGGCGTGCCTTTTGCATAATGAACCGGCGAGTTACTCTACGCAGCAAGGTTAATCCCTTATGGGGAGAAGCCGTAGCGAAAGCGAGTCCGAATGGGGCGACGCTTTGCGCCGTAAGGCGCAAAGCAGAGTTGCGTTGAGTAGACCCGAATGCCATGTGATCTACTTATGGTCAGGGTGAAACTCGTGTAAAAACGAGTGGAGGCCCGAACCCGTTAACGTTGAAAAGTTATGGGATGAACTGTGAGTAGGAGTGAAAGGCTAATCAAACTTGGCGATAGCTGGTTCTCCCCGAAATAGCTTTAGGGCTAGCCTCGAATAATATAGATAATAGTGGTAGAGCACTAAATGGGCTAAGGAGCTTACCAGCTTTCTGAACCCAATTAAACTCCGAATGCTATTATCCTTAACTCGGGAGTCAGACAGTGGGGGATAAGCTTCATTGTCGAGAGGGAAACAGCCCAGACCGCCAGCTAAGGTCCCAAAATATAAGCTAAGTGGCAAAGGATGTGAGACTGCATAGACAACCAGGATGTTGGCTCAGAGGCAGCCATCATTTAAAGAGTGCGTAACAGCTCACTGGTCGATTGTGGTTTTGCGCCGATAATGAGCGGGGCTCAAGCTTATTACCGAAGCTGCGGATTTGATCCCGCCTACGGGCGGGGTTAAGTGGTAGGGGAGCGTTCTATGTTAGGTCGAAGGGGTACCGAGAGGAGCCCTGGACGAAATAGAAGTGATTATGCCGGTATGAGTAGCGAAAATCCCGATGAGAAAACGGGACGCCGAAAATCTAAGGTTTCCTGGGGAAGGTTAATCCGCCCAGGGTTAGTCGATCCTAAGCCGAGGCCGAAAGGCGTAGGCGATGGACAATCCGTTAATATTCGGATACCACCTGTTTGGTGTTTGAGTTTTGGAGTGACGCAGAAGGTTAGACCATCGCGCTGTAAGGATGTGCGCGTCCAAGCCTGTAGTCCTTGACATCTCTGATGTCAAGGATGAGGGGTGTTAGGGAGCCCAATCTACGGAGAGGGTAAACTGGTTGATACCACGCTGCCTAGAAAAACCTCTAAAATGAATCAAACGGGTGATCGTACCGTAAACCGACACAGGTAGATGGGGAAAATATCCTAAGGCGCTCGATATAACCCTTGTTAAGGAACTAGGCAAAATAGCCCCGTAACTTCGGAAGAAGGGGTGCCCCGAATGGTAAACGTCCTGCGACGCGAGCCGTTCGGAGTTTCAATAAAGTGGCTCTTGTGACTGTTTAGCAAAAACACATGTCTCTGCTAACTCGCTGAGAGGAAGTATAGGGACTGACACCTGCCCGGTGCTGGAAGGTTAAGGGGAATTGTTATCCCCGTAAGGGGAGAAGCTCTGAACCGAAGCCCCAGTAAACGGCGGCCGTAACTATAACGGTCCTAAGGTAAATTCGTTGCCTTAGTAAAATCTAGCCATATGCTGGAAAACCTGAGTATACATTCCTACCGCTCTATGAGAAAATATTATTATTTTTAAA
>Ga0315289_10005960_pt1 | contig 17936 bp, 17 predicted proteins | sample YL17G11_40_MG_FD_203452 | JGI IMG/M metagenome (GOLD analysis project Ga0315289, IMG submission 203452) | Sediment microbial communities from Yellowstone Lake, YNP, Wyoming, USA - YL17G11_40 | ecosystem: Environmental > Aquatic > Freshwater > Lake > Sediment | place: USA: Wyoming | collected... | reverse complement strand
GCGGGATCTCAGATCCCGCCCGAACACGGCGAAGTGCCCGAACAGGCGGAAGGAAACCGCTCGGGACTCACAGCGCGGTGATTGTCTTCGCGTAGCTGATTCCGACCCACCAGTGCTTGCCGAACGTCCCGCCCTTCAGCGTCACGCCTTTATCTCCGGGCGTGAAGGTGAGGCCGGTAATGAGGTCCTGGCCGTCGTGGAGCACTATCGCGCCAATCTCTGGTGTGAGGAGCGCCTGGACGCCGCCGAAGAGGCCGCTGTGCCTGCTCTCTCCAAGCAGGGTCCAATCCTTCGTGCCCAGACTCACGTGGAGCCGGACAAGTGGCAGCTTCGGACCGCCTGGAAGCATGGGGGTCACGTTCTTCGCCGCCGAAATGAACCAGGACTTTTTCTTCGAGTCAACCGTCGGGTTGTTCGTCGTCTTCTCCCCACCGAGGTTGCGCCCGCCGATGACAACGGCCGGGTTCAGCGCCGTTTCGGGAAGCAGGAGCACACTGGCATTCACGATGGTGGAGGTCTTGTCCAGGTTCTTCTGTGGGTCGTAGCGGTGGACGTCCAGCTCGACGCGGTCCGTGAGCCCGATATACAGCGTTTGGGCCTGCAAGCTCTGCGGGGCGCCCGCAGGCAAGTCCAGACCCAGATAGTAGTAGGCCACATCGATCTGGCCGGCCTTGAGCTGATTTGCGGTCGGCACAGTCACGATATCGGCGCAGTAGGCCGCGGATACCGCGACCAGCGTAAGAACCAAGATTGCGATTACTCTCATTCTTCTTTCTTTCGTCCTCCTTCTTGCTTGTTGTTTAGCTCGATGCGGACTGCCGGATCGAGCGGCCCGCCACAGGCGGGCCCAAGGTTCAACTTGCCATCACCTCCCCAGAAGAACACCGCCACCGCGCGGTAACTCACCTTCAAGGCATTATGGGCTTGTTAGACACTGCCGGGCCGGTTTCCTCCACGTCTTGAGCGAACCTGCGAAGCGCTTGCCAGGCGCTCCCGGCCGATACATGCAGGCGATGAGACCCGTGACTGATCTCACAAGCTGGCGGCGCGGGCGGTCACTCTCGCAGAGGACGACCAGGCAATTCAGCACGAGAGAGTTGATCCCCAGGATCCGCGCAGCGCAGCGGCGCTTCGAGAGGCCAGCCGCAAACGACACAATCTGCGCCGTGAAGGGCACCATCGGCTTCCCGATAGTGTAATTTAAGCCAAACTTAGGAATTCCATAACGTGCGCTTAAGGGCGTGCGGTTATTATAGAAGTGGTGTACGCTTTGTGCATAAGGGCGCAAGCTCGCCCGCACCGGGATGAGGCTTGCGGACTCAGCATAGGCCGGGCAACCGCTCGTCCGCGCGCTCGCGTTGTGGAATAATCAGGGTGGGGAATCCTCCACGGTGAGGGTGGATTGGTGCCTGACGTCGTGAAAAATGGCGCAAAGATGCAAGAGATCGCGACTAGCTGCACGTACTGCGGCTGCGGCTGCGGTCTATTGGTGCAAGTCGGCGGGGGGCAGGTCATCGGAACGGCGCCACGCCGCAACCATCCCGTCTCCCGCGGCAAGTTGTGCCTGCGAGGCTGGAACGCGCACGAGATCGTAATCTCGCCGCAGCGCATTCGGAGCCCGCTCATTCGCCGCGGGGACGCGCTGGCGCTTTCTGGTTGGGACGAGGCGATCGGTGAGGCCGGGCGGCGGCTGATGCAGATCCGGGACAAGTCGGGCGGCGGCGCGTTGGCGGTTGTGGGATCCGCACGATTCACGAACGAGGAGGATTACCTCCTCATGAAACTCGCCCGCGCCGGCCTGGGGACGAACAACGTTGATCACGGCGCCCACTTCAGCAATAGCGCGTCTCTGACTGCTCTGGCCAAGTCGCTGGGCTACGGGGCGATGACGAACTCGCTCTGTGAGATTGACGAGGCCGAAGTCATCCTGGTCACAGGCTCCGACACGGCCGAGCAGCACCCGAACGCTGCGGGGCGGATCATGGCCGCTGCCCGCAGGGGCGCAACTCTGATTGTCGCCGACCCCCGCCGTCACCAGCTAGCGAAGTCCGCCCAGGTCTTCCTTCAACCCATACCAGGCACGGATCTCGCCTGGATCATGGGGCTTGCAAACGTCATCCTCGAAGAAGGCCTCCTGGACCGTGAGTTCATCGAAGCAAACTGCGAGAATTTCGACGCCTTCGCTGCGAAAGTTCGTGAATTCCCTCCCGAGCGGGTGAAGGAAATCACCGGCCTACCTGAAGACGATCTGCGCACCGCCGCCCGAGCTTATGCCCAGGCGCGGAAGGCCATGATCTTCTATTCCACCGGGTTGACTCAGCATGCCACGGCGACCAGCAACGTTCTCGCGCTCGCCAACCTTGCGCTGATCACCGGCCACATCGGCCGCGAAGGCTGTGGGATCAACCCGCTTGCGGAGCACAACAATTCCCAAGGCGCCTGCGACATGGGGCTGATCCCGGGCGCGCTCCCCGGCTATCAGCCTGTCGCCGATAGAGCCGTTCGGGGCAAGTTTGAGCAGGTCTGGGGAGCGAAGCTTCCCGATGCGGACGGCCTCGGCCTCTTTGATATCATGTCCGCCGTCAGCGCCGGCAGGATCAAGGGAATGCTCGTCGTGGGCAATCCGTTCCTGTCAAATCCCGACGCACACCACCTTAAGGAAGCTCTGAAGCAGCTTGAGGCACTCGTGGTGCTCGACGTGTTCGAAAGCGACGCCACGGTCGAGGCGGATGTTGTGCTGCCAGGCATGCCGTTTGCGATGAAGGATGGCACGTTCACGAGCACGGAAAGGCGCGTGCAGCGGGTCAGGAAGTGCATCGAGCCGGGGCCAGACGAGCGGCCCGGCTGGCTGACCCTGTGCGACCTGCTTCGAGCCACCGGAGTCGCCGCGGACTACCGTTCACCAGCCGACGTTATGGCAGAGATCGCGTCCCTCACGCCCATCTATGGCGGGATAACGTACGCGCGGCTTGAGTGCGATGAGGGGCTGCAGTGGCCCTGTCCGGATCCCTCCCACCCAGGCACCCAGTTCCTTTACGCGGGCGGCTTCGGTGACCGCAAGGCCCACCTGTCCGCGGTTGACTATGTCGTATCCGACGAGACCCCCGACGCCGACTTCCCGTTCCTGATGTGCATCGGTCGGTCTTACTTCTACTGGAACACCAGCCCAATGACCATGTGCGCTTCCACGCTGAAGCGGGAGTACTCTGCGATCTTCCTGGACTACCCCAAGGGCTTTGTGCAGATAAACCAGGAGGATGCGAAGTCGCTGGGGGTGCGGGACATGAGCGTAGTCAAGTTGGTTTCTCGGCGCGGCGAGCTGGAGGTGAACGCAATGGTCTCCGCCGACATGAGGCGCGGGACGCTCTTCATCCCATTCTTCCTCCGCGAGCAGGCAGCGTTCCTTACCGCGCCGAGCTTCGATCCAGAGGCCAAGATGCCGGCGTTCAGGCTTTGCGCCGTGCGGGTTGAGAAGGGTTAGGGCAGCGAACAGTGGCAGAGAGAGCCAGAACCATACCAAAGGGACGTATCGGCGAGTTCATCAAGCTACTTGCTCGTGAGGGAACTCTGATCGCGCCGGTGGCGCGCAGCGGAGAGACCGTGTTTTCGACGGTGAACGGGCCGGAGGAGATATCGTTCGACTACCTGAACTCACTCCTCCCGCCGAAGCGCTTCCTGCTCCCACAGACCGAGCCGATGCTCACCTACGACGCGAACGGCAGATGCGAGATGACACCGGTTTACGACGAAGAGAAACGCGTGATCTTCGGGCTGAGATCGTGCGACGTAGGCGCCATCGCCTTCCTGGACCACTTCTTCCTGGGGGACATCCCCGATATTTACTACGCCAAGCGGCGCGAGAACACGACGATTATCTCAATTACCTGCCAGGAGCCTGGAGAGAACTGTTTTTGCATTTGCGCGGACTGCGGACCGTTCATCGAGACCGGGTTCGATATACAGCTCACGGACATCGGCGAGACGTACCTGGCCGAGATCGGGACTGAGCGGGGCGCGGAGCTGGTAGGGAAGGCCGGCGACCTCTTTGCTGAAGCATCGGACGGGGAGATCGAGCGGCGAAACGAGCTGGCGGCGGCGGCCGAAAAACGCTTCAAATCCACCACTACCTATTTCTCTGCGGCGATCAGGCGCATCTCGACGGAGATTGTGCCGGAAGAGCTGTGGCAGGAGCTTGGCGACCGCTGCCTGGCGTGTGGGGGATGCTCCTACGTCTGCCCCACCTGCTCGTGCTTCAACGTCGCCGACCTCGGCTCCGGCGGCACTGGCGTGAGAATGCGCTGTTGGGACTCGTGCGCCCTGGGCGGGTTCACTCGCATGGCCGGCGGCCATAACCCGAGAAAGGAGAAGCAGGACCGCAGAAACCGCCGCTTCTATCATAAGCTCAGCTACTACTACATCCAGAGGCAGGATAAGCACGGCTGCGTCGGCTGCGGCAGGTGCATTACCGTGTGTCCGGGCGAAATAGATATGCCCGCCGTGGTCAAGATGATCGTGAAGGGAGAGAACGCAAAGGTCAAAGCGTGAAGTGCAATCTCAGGCGGATCGGTATCTCGTCAGAGATTGCTGCGACAGCGGTACAGGCCGCTTTCTGCTTTGCCCTGTGTAGGGCGCGATGGATAACGCATATCTTCCGAAAATCGCGAAGATAGTGGACGTTCAGCAGGAACTGACCGATGTTCGAACGTTCAGCCTCAGGTTCGCCTCGGACCAGGACCAGGACGACTTCCACTACAAGCCGGGCCAGTTCATTGAGCTTTCCATGTTGGGATTGGGCGAAGCGCCGATCTCGATATCGTCGAGCCCGTCGAGGAAGTCGTCGTTCGACATTACGGTCAAGGCTATCGGCTCGGTCACACAGGCGCTTCACGCGCAGAAGCCCGGCAGCCTGGTCGGCGTTCGCGGACCTTATGGCAACGGTTTCCCGGTGGACGAGGTTGCGGGAATGGACATTCTCTTCGTCGGCGGCGGGATCGGCCTCGCGCCGCTGCGTTCGCTGTTGGTCAACTTGCTCGACAACCGGTCGAGCTATGGCAGGATCACGCTTCTTTACGGAGCACGCACTCCTTCGGAGCTTTTGTTCAAGCAGGACCTCGCGGCGTGGGCGATGACGGAGGGCATGGAGGTGCACACTACCGTTGACGTTGCAGACGAATCCTGGACCGGGAACGTTGGCGTCGTCACAACTCTCTTTGCCAAGATCAGCCCGGACCCGAAGCAGACTATAGCGTTCGTCTGCGGGCCTCCGGTTATGTTCAGGTTCGTGATCGCGGAGCTTCTCAAGCTTGGGTTCTCCGACGATAGGATAATCTCGACGCTCGAGCGCTATATGAAGTGCGGCATAGGCAAGTGCGGCCACTGCTGCATCGGCCACAAGTACGTCTGTGTGGACGGGCCGGTGTTCAATTACCGAGAGATCAAGACGCTCCAAGAAGAGATATAGGGATTTCAGATTTCAGATTTCAGATTTCAGATTGAAGATTGAAGACTTCAGATTCTAGATGCAGAGAGTGCTTGTGGTTGGGATTGGCAACGAGATGCGCGGAGATGACGGGGCGGGCGTGATGCTGGCTCGGAAGCTTGACTCGACGCCCGATCTCGAGACTTTGGACGTCGGGACGGTGCCCGAGTCGTTCACGGGCAAGATGAGGGAGGTCGGGGCGGACTTGATTTTGCTCGTGGATGCAGTGGATTTCGGAGGGGAGCCGGGGTCGGTCGGCGTTTTTGATGCGGAGCAGATCCCTGCGAGGTGGTGCACGACACACCATGCTCCCTTGAGCATCCTGATGGACTTCCTGAAGCAGGAGACTGGATCAGAGGTCCTGCTTCTTGGAATACAGCCGAAAGAGATTCGGCAGAACGCGCCGCCGAGCCAGGAGGTCGAGGCTTCGGTTGCCGCGCTCGCGGAGCTTATGAACAAGCAGGTGTTCTCCGCCATCGAGACACTGCGGGCAAGGAGGTGATGGGAGCATGCTCGTACTCTTGGTACTCGTAGTCGCATTGCCTATACTCGGCGCGGCGGTGGCGCTGATGCTTAGAGACCGCATGACCCATTACCTGGCCGCGGGCGTCTCGCTCCTCACAGCCGCCGCCGCTGGGTGGGCCATTCTGCGCGTCTTTCCCGGATCGAGCCATTACCTCTTCGGCGGCATGCCCTGGATATGGGGCAGCGAGAGGCAGCAGAACCTTTTCGGGGTCTTCATTGACCCGCTCTCCTCTCTCATGCTCATCGTCATCACGAGCATCGGGGTTCTCGTCACCATCTATTCGAGCGAGTACCTCAGCCCGCGCAATCGAGAGCATCCGTCCACCGAAGGCTACCAGCGCTACTACTTCTGGCTGCTCTTGTTCATCGGCGCTATGGCTGGCATAGCCATCTCCCCGAACCTGCTTCAACTCTTCATCTTCTGGGAGCTGACCACGCTCTGCTCGTGGGCGCTGATCTCTCACTACCAGGAGGGCCCGGCGCTCAGGGCAGGGTTCAAGGCACTCATCATGACCCACGTAGGCGGCATATTCTACCTCGTGGGCCTTTTCATACTCTTCATTTTCACCAAGTCCTTCGACTTCGCCGCGCTTGGCAGCCCGGCGCTCTCGACGGCGATGCGGTCATTTGTGTTCTTCCTTTTCCTAGTGGCGGCGTGGGCGAAGGCGGCACAAATACCGTTCCACACCTGGCTGCCTGACGCGATGGAGGCGCCCACCCCCATCTCCGCCTACCTTCACGCAGCGGCGATGGTCAAAGCCGGAGTCTATCTCATCGCCCGCATAGCCATGGCGAGCTGGGCCGTATCGGAGACGATGGGACTCCTGGTCGCAGGAATGGCGCTGTTGACGATGTTCATGGCGCTGATGTTCTACTTCCTGCAAGACGACTTGAAGAAACTGCTTGCGTACTCGACCATTGCGCACCTGGCTTATGTTCTGCTCGGGGTGTCTCTCGGAATCCTCGGCTCGCGCGTGGGGTTCCAGGGCGGCATCCTCCATATCATCACGCACGGCTTCGGGAAGAGCACGCTCTTCTTGACCGCCGGAGCAATCGCTTATGCCACCGGAACCAGAAAGATATCCGGGCTCGGCGGCATTGCGCGGGCGCTGCCGATCGAGACTGCGGCGTTCTTCATCGGGGCGTTCACGGTTACGGGGGTGCCGCCATTCGGCTGCTTCTGGAGCAAGTTTATGATATTCACCGGCGCGATGGGCGTTCCGGGACCGGTGGGGCCGATCATCCTGGTGCTCGCGCTGTCCGAGAGCGTTATCAGCTTTGCGTGGTTTCTGCGGATTGGGCAGAAGGTGTTCTTCGGCCCACCCAGCAAATTGGTGGGCAAGGATTTGACGGACGGGGATTTCAAATCCCCGTCCATCACAATCGGGAACGACGAGAAGCCTGGGGAGGCACTACCCACGGGCGCGGGGGTGAAGGACCCGCCGCCCGCGATAGACTGGGTGCTGATCGTGCTGATGATCTGCTGCCTGGCTGCGCCGCTTATCGGCATACCGATCGTGAACGCGCTGGCGTTGCCGTAGGTGTAGTGGCGAGGGGGGTCAACGTTTATGAGTGGTATTGAGCTGCTTCTGTTGGCGTTTGTGCTGCTCCTGGTTGGGGCAGTGGCAACGGGCGCGAGAGCGCTGGACTGGAAGCGCGCGGGCTACGTGGCTGTGATCTTCGTTGCCGGGGCGACGGCGCTGGTCTGGGCGCTTGCCGCTCGCGTGTTCCTGCAGGGCGAGATTGGGGCGCCGGCCCCTCTCATTGCCATCCAAAGCCTGGGAGCAGCCCTCAACTTCCGCATTGACGCTCTCTCCGCGCTATTTCTCGTCGTTGTTCCGCTGGTCGGGCTGTGCGCCACGTTGTATTCGATCGACTACATGCGCATCCACTCACGGGAGAACCCGGGCCGCTATTACCCGCTCCTCCTGCTCCTGCTGGCCTCGATCATCGGAGTCGTCTCGACTTCCGATATGCTCTTTTTCTTCGTCTTCTGGGAAATGATGACGCTTGCGTCGTATCTGCTCGTCGTGTTCGACCGCGAATCCCAGGAGAGCCTGCGGGCGGGGATCAGGTATTTCGTCTGGACGCATATCACCACGGCGTGCATGTTCATCGGGGCGATTGTGCTCTACCGCCAGACCGGAGGTTTCGGCTTCGCAGACATGAAAGAGGGACTTGCCACGCTGCTCGCGACGCGCCCGTGGCTCGGCCATACTGTGATCGCGTTGTTCTTGATCGGGTTCGCGACAAAGGCGGGTGCGTTCCCGCTTGGAGGCTGGCTGCCGGACGCCTATCCCGCAGCCCCCAGCCCCGCCAGCGCTGCCTTCGCCGGAAGCATGACCAAGCTCGGCATCTACGGCATAGTCCGCGTCTTCTATGGCTTCCTGCCCGCCGGCGATGCAACGACCGCATGGGGGGCGATAGTGGCGACGCTTGGCGCTCTATCCATATTCGTCGGCACGGTAACGGCGCTCCGCCAGGACGACTGTAAGAGGCTGCTCTCGTTCCACATCATAGGACAGATTGGCTATATGCTGCTCGCACTCGGTATCGGCGTGGCATTTCTGGCGACCAACCCAGTGCTTGCAGCAATCGCGCTGATCGCGGGCCTATACCACCTCGTCAACAACGCGACTTACAAATCGCTGCTTTTCCTGAACGTTGGAGCGGCCGAATATGCCACCGGCACGCGCGACCTCAACAAGATGGGCGGCCTAGCTGCGTACATGCCGCTGACGGCGGGCGCCGCGCTCGTCGCCTCAATGTCCATCGCCGGCATCCCGCCGTTCTCCGGCTTCGTCAGCAAGTGGATGATCTATCACGTGTCGTTCCGAGCTGGGATGTCCGGACCGGCGGGCGGTGGCTGGATGGCCCTGTTTCTGGCTCTTGGCCTTGTGGCGATGTTCATCTCACTCGTGACGCTGGCGTCCTTCCTGAAGGTCCTTGGAGGCATGTTTTTTGGCGCGGTAGAGACGAACGGGCGGGAAGTCAGAGGCGAAGTGCCGGCGCTCATGCGGCTGCCGCAGGTGGTGCTGGCCGCTGTCTGCGTGCTCTTTGGAGTCGCGCCGGTGGTGCCACTTGCGCTGTTGCATCCAGCGGCAGCGGCTGCGGTGGCTCCGGGCAGCATACCGGGGACGGCGGAGCTATTCGGTGGGTTGCCGGGGAGGCTGGCGCTCAATTTCGGCTCTGGCCAGACCGTGGGACTGTGGTACCCCACGCTTGCCATAGTTGCCCTCGCAATCGCCTGCGCAATCGCGTATTTCACCTTCCGTCTCGGTCTCGCGCCGTCGCGCAAGGTCGAGGGATGGTATTGCGGCGAGCAGTACGAGTCGGATCTCGTCAGGTTCCGGATGCACGGCTTCGTCGCACCGTTCAAGCAGGCATTTGCCAAGGCCTACCCAACCATACCGGTGCCGCGGGTCGGGGTGCCTCGGTTCCTGCAGAAGACTTTCGACCTGGATGCCTGGTTATACAACCCGCTCATCCGGGCTGGCGGCAGGCTGACCGAGAGGTTTTCACATACGCACGTCGGGATCCCGCAGATGTACATGCTCTGGCAGGTCGTCGGCGTCATGGTAGTTGTTGCGATTCTGTTCCTTATCATTAGATAGGCGGTTGAAATGACGGGTCAGGAACTCATAGACCGGTTACGCTCCAGGTTCAAGCAAGCTGTCGGGGAAGTTCGAGAGCCGGTGGCAGGCAAGTTCTACGTCGCGGCATCGCGCGGCTCGCTCGATCGCATATCCGACTTCCTTGTAAATACGCTCGGAGCCCGGTACGTGGTCAGCGCCGGCTCGGACCTCAGGCCAAGGAAGGGCTACTTTGAGGTCGCGCATTTCTTCTCCTTTGACACGGACCACCTGTACGTTACCCTGCAGACGTCGGTCACGAACCCGAAGGTGCCGTCAATCACCCCGACCGTCCCTGCAGCTAACTGGGCTGAGCGGGAATTCAGGGACGTAGTCGGGGTGGTGCCGACTGGTCACCCCGACCCGAGGCGACTCGTTCTGGCCGACGACTGGCCGGCGGACGTTCACCCGCTGCGCAAGGACTTTCCTTATGACTACAAGCCTCCGTCAGATGGTTCGGCAGCGCCCGAGTTCAAAGCGCCGCCGGAGGGCACGACGGTCATTCCTGTCGGCCCGTTCTATCCCGTGCTCGAAGAGCCCTGCCATATACGCCTCTTTGTTGACGGAGAGGCAATCGTTGATTGCGATTACCGCGGGTTCTACAACCACCGGGGAATCGAGAAACTGGGCGACAGCGTGCTCACCTACAACCAGATTCCCTTTATTGCGGAGAGGATTTGCGGGATTTGCGGATTCGTCCACTCCTGCTGCTACTGCCAGGCAGTGGAGGAGGCTGCAGGAATCGAGGTGCCAATTCGGGCCAAGTACATCCGCTCGATCATGCTCGAACTGGAGCGGGTGCACTCCCATCTCCTCTGGCTCGGAATCGCCGGCCACATCATCGGCTTCGATACCGTGCTGATGCAGTCGTGGCGGATCCGCGAGCCAGTCATGTGGCTCTCTGAGAAGATCACGGGCAACCGGAAGAATTACGGCATGAACCTGATCGGCGGGGTGCGGCGAGACATCCCCAAAGAGGTCCACCAGGAGATCCTCGATGTCCTCGGCAAGATCGAGTCCGAATCGAAGGCGCTAGTGGCCGCGATCCCGGGCGATACGACGCTAACCATGCGGCTGAAAGGCATTGGCGTGCTGACTGAGGAAGACGCTCGAAAGTTCGCGGTCGTCGGGCCGACGGCCAGGGGGTCGAACGTGCCGATTGACAGCCGCAAGGATCACCCGTACGCCGCCTACGACCTGCTCGACTTCAAAGTCGCCGTGTACGACGGCTGCGACATCCTGGCCCGCACGCTCGTCCGAATGGACGAGCTGTTTGAATCAATCAAGATTATCCGTCTGGCGCTCGCTGAGATGCCGGACGGGCCGATAATGGCGCAGGTTGACGAAGAGATACCTGCCGGTCTCGAGGGATTGTGCTCGGTCGAAGCGCCCAGGGGCGAGGCGTTCCATTACGTGATGACGGGCGAGGACAATAAGCCCGAGCGCTGGCGCGTACGCGCGCCAACTTACGCGAACCTGCAGGCCCTGCCTACCATAATCCAAGACGAGACGATAGCAGACGTTCCGATCTCGCTCGGCAGCATGGACCCGTGCTTCTCCTGCACGGAAAGGGTCGAGGTCGCGGACGTGCGGACGGGCCAGGTCAAGATATTCAGCCAAGATGACCTCCTCGCGCTCTCAAGAGGGAGTCAAGGGAGATAGGCAATGCCCAGTCTCGATAGGCATTACTCATTGCTCATTGCTCATTGCTTCTCGGGAGGTAGCCTGTGTCAGCGGTAGCCGTCGGCGTTCTGAATCTGGCGCTGGTGATCGTGCTTGCACCACTCTTCGAGGGGTTCATGCGCAAGCTCAAAGCCGTGATCCACTCGAGGAAAGGGCCGCCGATCATTCAGCCCTATCTGGACATTCTTAAGCTCCTGGGCAAGGAGGACTTGAGGCCGACGTCGAGCCTGGTGTTCGCCGTCGCGCCGATTATCGCGCTCGCCGCCGTGCTAGCGGTTGCGGCGATGACTCCTATGGGGGCCGGCGCTGGCCTGCCGATGGGCGACATGATTGTATGGATCTATCTACTGACGCTCTCAGCGGTCGCGATAGTGCTTGGCGCGTTCGCCTCTAAGAATCCGTATGCCTACGTCGGATCGAGCCGGGAGATGATGATGCTTCTGACGGCGGAGCCTGTAGTTGTGATTGCGCTTTTGGCGGCGGCGGTGAAATCGAAGTCTCTGATGATGAGCGACATGATCAACTTCCAGCTCGCGAACGGGCCGAGCATCTCCCTCATCTTCGCGGGATTCGCCTTCTTCCTTGCGCTGCAGGCGCAACTGGCCAAGCTGCCGTTCGACATCGCCGAAGCCGAGACGGAGATCATGGAGGGACCGTTCATCGAGCAGAGCGGGCCGCGGCTGGCGCTATTCAAGCTGGCGCACTATGGGAAGCAGCTCGTCTTCGCATCGGTGCTCGTCTCGGTGTTCATCCCGTGGCCGCGAGTGCCGGTCTTCCCGGCCGATCTGTTTCTGGCTTTGGCCAAGGTATTCGTTCTGCTGCTGGTGGTCGGCGTGATAGACGCGGTGAACCCGCGGCTCCGGATAGACCAGTCCATGACTTATTTCTCACGCGTAGCGCTGCTCGCGCTCGTCGCGCTGGCCTTTGCGGTTGTTGGAGTATGACTTGGCACAAGGCGGCGGCGCGCCGCCGCACTCCAAGGTGGTGGAGCTTGACGCATGTTCATAAGTAAACTGAGAGAGGCGATAATCTGCTTCAAAGCTGGGCGCGTGACCCTTCCCTACCCGTTCGCGCCGCACGACCCGGACGACGGCTTCCGGGGAAAGGTCGTCATTGATGTCGAGCGGTGCATCGGATGCGCCGGCTGCGCAAACGCCTGCCCGGCGCGCGCGATCGTGGTCACCGACCCATGCACCGAGCGCCGCATCATGGAGTATTACACCGACCGGTGCACCTACTGCGCGAGGTGCGAGGAGGTCTGTCCTCAAGAGGCTATCAAGATGTCCAAGGCGTTCGAGACAGCGACGAATCAGATCGAGGACCTTCGAACGAGGAACGAGATCTTCATGGGCACCTGCCAGCGCTGCGGCCGATGCTACGAACCAGCCAGCGCGCTGGACAAGATGATGGTCACCGGCATGAGAGGGCCGAAAACGGAGGTGGCTGAGGGTGGGGTATAACACAGACCTGATCTCGACTCTGACCTTGCTCATGATCTTTACCTCTGTGCTTGCGGTGGAGCTCAAGAGCCTGAGGACCGCCGTCTGGGCCTATCTCGTCCAGGCGCTGATGATCGTGGGGCTCCTGCTCGCCTACTCCGTCCTGAACCCGGCGCTCATACTGTGGGCGGTCACGGCGCTCATCACAAAGGCGATCATCACCCCGCTGATGCTGTGGCACGCGATCAAGCGCACGAAGAATGAGGAGACGCCGGCAGTCGTTGGATTTGGGCCGTCGGTCGTGATCGCGACGATCATCATGATCGTGTTCTACAAGCTGACGCACCAGCACGCGACGTTCCTTGCGCCGACGCAGGCCGCGCAGGAACCGGCCATCCGAACGAACCTGGCCGTCGCGCTGACCGTGTTCGTCCTCGGACTTTACGCCATACTTACCAGGCGCGACGCCATCAAGACAGTCATCGGGCTGTGCCTGCTCGAAAACGGCGTGCACCTGAGCCTGGTGAGCCTTGCGCCGAGGATGCGCGAGACGGCGCTGGCCGGGATCGCAACCGAGGTTGTGATCACCGTAGCGCTGCTGCTGTATATTGTGACAGGAATCCAGGAGAAATTCGGCTCGACGGATACTTTCCAGCTTTCCGAACTGCACTGGTAGAACCGCAGGTTACGCAGATGATGCAGATTGCGCAGATGATAGGGAGGGTGAGGCTCCTGCCGAACCTGTCTCTGGCTCAGCGGGAGCTTCGCCCTCCCACGCGCCAGTTCATCGCATTCCACCATCTGCGGAATCCTATCAATCTGGGGAATCTGCGGTTCGGTCGGGGCGAGCAGATTGCGCAGATGATAGGGAGGGTGAGGCTCCTGCCGAACCTATCTCTGGCTCAGCGGGAGCTTCGCCCTCCCGCGCGCCAGCTCATCACATTGCACCTTCCGCGGAATCCTATCAATCTGGGGAATCTGCGGTTCGGTTGGGGCGACCAGATTTCGCAGATCATGGGGAGGGTGAGGCTCCTGCCGAACCAGTCTCTGGCTCAGCGGGAGCTTCGCCCTCCCGCGCGCCAGCTCATCACATTGCACCTTCCGCGGAATCCTATCGATCTGGGGAATCTGCGGTTCGGTTGGGGGAGTGAATGAACGAACTTAACTCGCAGCTACCGTGGGTGGTTTTTGCAGCGCCTGCTGGGGCAGGAGTGCTGATCTACCTGTTCGGTAGGAGGAGCAGCATCCTGCGAGGCACACTCGCGATGATCGGCGCCATCGTGTCTTTGGCCATCGGCATCCTGATGAGCCTGCAGACGTATCGGGGCGCTGTTCTCACCACCTGGGGAAACGAGCTTCGGGTTGACGCGCTGTCGGCCTTCATGACGGTGGTGATCGCGGGGATCGGGCTTGTAGCGACGGGTTACAGCCTGAAATACATGAAGCTGCAAGCGCTGTTGGAGCGCGTCGGCATGGAGGCGACCGAACGGCGGCTGGGCTGGTTCTATGCGCTTTTCATGATCTTCATCGGCACGATGCTGTGGGGCGTCGTGACGAACAACATCATCATGCTTTACGTGTCCGTTGAGGCGACGACCATAGCTTCCGGCCTTCTTGTGGCGTTCTACTGGGACAAGAGAGGGCTGGAGGCGAGCTACAAGTATCTGATGCTCCTGACGGTAGGCATTACCTTCGCCCTGTTCGGCTGCGTGCTCCTTTACTCGGCGTCGAGCGTGCATCTGGTGGGCGTGAACGCGCTTCTGATCTCGAACATCAAGGGCGTTGCCGGGCTTTTCCCAAGGAGCATCGCGATAATGGCGATGGCTTTCCTGATAGTGGGTTTTGGCACCAAGGCCGGGATAGCTCCCTTCCATCCGTGGCTGCCGGACGCGCACGCCGAAGCCCCTACCCCGGTTAGCGCGCTCCTGTCGGGCGTCATGCTCAAGATGGCCGCCTATGCCCTTGCCCGCACGGTGACCATGTTCTATCCCAGCTTTTCTCCCGTCACTGTCTTCCTGGTCGCGCTCGGGGCTTTCACGATGCTCCTCGGAATCGCCATGGCGCTCGTGCAGGACGACCTGAAGCGCCTGTTGGCCTATTCGTCGGTCAGCCAGATGGGCTACGTGATAATGGGCATCGGGTTTGGCACGTATCTCGGCTTATACGGCGCGCTCTTCCACATCATAAACCACGCGATCTGCAAGGCACTCCTCTTTATGTGCGTTGGAGCGGTGATCTACGCGAGCGGGTCAAGGCAGATCAGCCAGCTTGGCGGACTGTCGAGGAGAATGCCGATCACCTCCGCGTGCTTCTTCATTGGCGTGCTCGGCATCTCCGGTATGCCGCCGATGAACGGGTTTATGAGCAAGATAACGATATTCATCGCGGGCGCGCAGGCGGGCTACTGGTGGGCGACTATCATTGCGATGTTCACCGGCATACTGACCCTCGTCGCCCTCTCCCACGCAGCCTGGGCTGTCTTCTGGGGACATCCGACGAGCAACCATAAGACGGATGACGCAAAAGAGGTCCCGGTCGCGATCTGGGCGGGGATGGTCGTGCTGGCCGCGTTGACGATATTGCTGGGGATTTACCCACAGTCCATATATCCGCTGCTGAATGCTGCGACAAACGCACTTGGGCCGCTGACACACTAGTACCGGCGGGCCACCACAGGAATCAGGAGGAAGTAATGAGGCCGCTCTGCAAGAAGTGTTTTCCGAAGTCGCTCTGGGTCTATCACACCAATACGGGCGCGTGCAACGGCTGCGATATCGAGGTCATCAACGTGCTGACACCGTACTACGATGCAGAGCGGTTCGGGATCAAGCTGGTCGGCTCGCCGCGGCACGCGGATGTGCTTCTCGTTTCCGGCCCGGTAACCAGGCAGGCGGCGCCTGCGCTCCGACGGCTTTATGAGGCGACTCCCGCGCCCAAGCTGGTATTTGCGATTGGCTCATGCGCGGTCGGCGGCGGAATCTGGTACGACACTTATAACGTGCTGGGCGGCGCGGCCAACGTCATACCGGTGGACTACTATGTTCCGGGCTGTCCGCCGAGGCCGGAAGCTATCCTCTACGGTGTGGCCGTAGCGTTGGGGCTTGCGCCGAAGAAGGTAGCGCCGATCGAAGAATCGCAGAAGTTCCCGTGGGAGCTGCCTGAACACGGTCAGGTGGTTCCGCCGGGGAAGTAGCGGCAGGAGCCGTTCTCCAGACGAAGGGAGGGCGGGCACGATGGAAGTCAGTTCTCTATGCAATATCTTCGACTGCGCGAAGTGCGACTTTGGGCGTGCGGAGCGCTGTCTCGGGTGCATTCTCGGCAACGAGCAACTCGCGGCCCTCGGAGAAGATACCTGCGGCATTTACCGCTGCGTGAGGGAGCACGGCGCAAGCTCCTGCGGTGGTTGCAGGCGACCTGCGTGCCCGCTCGAGCACCGGGTTGACACCATATTTCCGCTCAGATCGAGATTCGAGAGCAAGCGCTGGTGGGCAGGCAAGATTGCGAAGAGCCTGTGTGACCGGGTCCGGCAGTTGCGCGAACTGCAGCCGTCTCGGCGGATATCCGACCGGACCGTCGCGCGGCTCCGTTGGTACCTCCTCGCGCTCGAAGACCTGGCGGCGAAGGGGTCAGCCGTCGTGTCGTCAAGGGAGATCGCCGACCGCGTTGGCGTGAGCGCGGCCCTCGTCAGAAAGGACCTCTCCTATTTCGGGGAGTTCGGCACGCCCAGCTTCGGCTACGGCCTGCGCTACCTGCAGAGCAAGATTGCAGAGATACTCCACCTGAACGAGCAGAGGAACGTTATATGGATAGGAGCCAAGCGGCTCACGGCCAATGCGTCTCTTTTCGATGAGCTTCGGCGGCACAACTGCCAGATCGTTGCCGTGCTCGATCCCGACGAAAGCCTTGTCGGCACGCGGATCGGTGACTTGCAGGTCTTCCACTTGAGCTCGCTCAAGAAGGTGGTCGAGAACCTGGACGCCGACGCAGCCGTTGTGGCAGTGCCGCCGGGCGAGGCGCAGCACGTGGCCGATGCGCTCGTGTCCGCGGGCGTCAAGGCGATGCTTAACCTCACCTCTGTTCTCCTGCAAGTGCCTGGCGACATCAATGTGCGCAGCGTGGACGTAGCTGCCGAGCTGATGGCGCTGTCATTCTACACTGGCGAGAGCGGCCGCACGCCGCGCGCCGGATAGGGCACAGAAATAGCTTGTGAAATATGGCACAAATCATTGACCAGCAGGCTGTGCAAGCGGTATGATAGTAATGGAATACTCAGGGACGCCGCCGCTGGGCGGCTATTCGATTGTCTAAGGGGCCGGCCAACGCGAGACGCAAGCATGAGCAGATTGCCGACAGAAAGCCTAGAAACCGAGCGGGGTGATGTCTTCATTTACGGTGCCCAGATCGCCCCTGCGTTCAGCGCCGAGGTCCGGGGAATCAGCGGGCAGAATGCGATGGAGTGCTACCAGTGCGGGGAGTGCACCGCGGGCTGCCCGGCTGCTTTCGCCATGGAGGTTTCGCCGAACCGGATAATGCGGATGGTTCAGCTCGGTTTGGAGCGGCCAGTGCTGGAGAGCTCCACAATTTGGCTCTGCGCTGGCTGTGAGACCTGTGCTACACGCTGCCCGCGCGGGCTTTCTCTTGCCAAGGTGATGGATGCCTGCCGCGAGATAGCTGCGAAGAAAGGCGTGAGGAGCGCCGAGCCAAGCGTCGCTATTTTCCACGAGCAGTTTCTGGCCGATGTTCGGCGCAACGGTCGAGTGCATGAGGTCGGTCTGATCGCGCTCTACAAGATGAAATCCAGGGACCTCTTCAGCGATATCCCTCTGGGGATAAAGATGTTCCTCAAGGGAAAGCTCGCGCTTCTCCCGACGAAGATCAGAGGGGTCCGAGAGGTCCGAAAGCTGTTCAAGAAGTAGTATGGACGAGCAATCAGCAATCAGCAATCAGCAATCAGGAGATTTCGTATGCTTCGGCTCGTTCTGTTGAGCCGAAGCATACCTGTTCACGCGACGTGGACCTTCGGCTCCAAAGATCGAGCCGAAGGATAGAAGAAGTAACATGAGCGAGCAATCAGCAACCAGCAATCAGCAATCAGCAATCAGGAGATTTCGTATGCTTCGGCTCGTTCTGTTGAGCCGAAGCCAACCTGTTCACGCGACGCGGACCTTCGGCTCCAAA
>Ga0315289_10005959_pt1 | contig 17941 bp, 20 predicted proteins | sample YL17G11_40_MG_FD_203452 | JGI IMG/M metagenome (GOLD analysis project Ga0315289, IMG submission 203452) | Sediment microbial communities from Yellowstone Lake, YNP, Wyoming, USA - YL17G11_40 | ecosystem: Environmental > Aquatic > Freshwater > Lake > Sediment | place: USA: Wyoming | collected... | reverse complement strand
AGTGCCGTCTCCATCTCTTCTCTGCTGACCGCAAAGCTGCTCTTTCCTGCATTCACACTGAGTGAATCCCCGCCAACCTCACCGATGACCGTGTAGTCCAGCCCTTTGAGCGCCGACTCGTTTTCAAACGCAGCGAGGAACCGCCCGTAGGTCTCCGAGAACAGCTGCACGTACGGGTCGCCGCTGATGCGGACTGCTGCCTGCGGGGCAATCACCGAGAGGGCGGAAAGAAGCCCCCCCTGCGAAAGGTCAGTCACCGCGACAAATGCACCCTGATCTACTTTTGTGCGGATTGTGTCCACGATGGCAGGATCTGCCTGATCCGGTGCAGCGCCGCCGCAGCCGGTCACCGCATCGAGCACCGAGCCGCCGAAATGGGCGCCTGCGGTCCCGATCAGCGCGAGTCCGCACCCGTCCGCCGGCTTCTGCCATGCCCTGACCTGCCCTTTGCCTACCATGCCGATCGTCGGGGTCGGCTTGATCTTTGAGTTGAACTCGTCGCTTTCGTTGTAGAGCGAGACATTGCCCCCGACGACAGGGATGCCCATCCTGCGTGCCATGTCGCCCATGCCCAGAATGCTCTGCTCCAGCTGCCAGTAGATCTCGGGGTGGACCGGGCTTGCGAAGTTCAGGCAGTCGAGGATGCAGAGGGGCGCTGCCCCCATACAGGCGAGGTTTGCCGCGTTCTCGTAGACGGCGTTTGCCGTTCCCGCGTACGGTTTGAGGTAGATCTGGCGCGGGTTGCAGCCGCAGGAGAGGACGAGCGCCGCGTCCCCGAGCCGGAGCACCGCGGCATCGTGCGCAAGGGAGACCGTCCGCGTCTGCACGTCGTGGTCGTACTGCTCGATCACCCAGTCTTTTAAGGCGACCTCCGGGTGCGAGAGCACCTGCAGTGCGAGCGCTTTTAACCCTTTCCTTGGTTTTCTGAACGGGATCTGTGCGTCGTAGGCCTTCTTCTCCCACGTGCAGGACGGGGTGTCGCCCGAGAGGAGCCGGATGGGCAGGTCGCAGACGACGTTACCGTGGAATTTCACGATATATTTTGGATCGGAAATCACCTCGCCGATATCGCTCCACATCAGGTCATATTTCTCTGCGATCTTCCCCATCAGAGGGACGTCGGCGGGGTCGACCTCAATGAGCATCCGCTCCTGCGACTCGGCGACCATGATCTCCACCGGTCTCATGCCGGTCTCCCGCTGGTGCACCCGGTCGGCATGGATCAGGCCGCCGAACGTGCTGCACATCTCGCTCGATGCGCCGGCAAGCCCTGCGGCGCCGAGGTCCCGGCAGGCGGCAACCTTTCCGGTCGCAGCCATCTCGAGGATCGCCTCGATCACCAGCTTCTCGGTGAACGGGTCGCCGATCTGCACGCTGGGGCGGTCGTCGGCCTCTGCCCCTTCCGAGAGGTCCCGGGAGGCAAACGATGCGCCGCCCAGCCCGTCCCTCCCCGTTGACGCACCGACCAGCACGAGGCGGTTGCCGGGTTTTTTGACACGGGCGGTGATGAACCTGCCCGGCTCCACGATCCCGACGCAGACCACGTTGACGAGCGGGTTTCCTGAAAAGTCAGGGTCAAAACAGAGGTCGCCCCGCACGACGGGGACACCGATGCAGTTGCCGTACCCGCCGATCCCGGCGACCACGTGCTCGAGCAGGTGCCGGTTTTTCTCCGACTCCAGCGTACCAAAGAAGAGCGGGTCCATCAGGGCAATCGGGCGCGAACCCATGGAGAGGACGTCGCGTACAATCCCCCCGACGCCGGTTGCCGCCCCGTCATGGGGGTCGACGTAACTCGGGTGGTTGTGGCTCTCCATGGAGATCGCAAGGGCGCAGGTATCGGAGAATCGCACGATCGCAGAGTCATCCCCCGGGCCAAGGAGCACATTTGTGCCGGTCACGGGAAGGGTGTGGAGCAGGGCCTTTGTGGACCGGTAGCTGCAGTGTTCGCTCCAGAGGTTCTCAAAACAGGCGGCCTCGACATCGGTCGGTTCGCGCCCGAGTTCCCGGCGGATGATGGCAACATCCTCTGCAGACAACATGTGAGAAAACTTCTTTTTGTCAACCTTATTATACCATATCCCATCGGGTCATGCGGGGTACGCCCGCTGCAGTCTGCCATCGTGCAGCCGCCATATGCTCGAAAGCCTTTTGCTTGCCCCGCCCCTCTTTATATACGATGACTGATCCCTATGAAAACCTGTTAAAGAAGGCCTATTCCAATATATCCGAAGTCAGTACGTCGTCCGAGCGGTTTGTTGTCCCGGAAGCCAAGGCGTACATCGAGGGCAAGACGACCGTGCTGGAAAATTTCGTCGAGATCGCTGACAAGGTGCGGCGCGACCATGACCACCTAATGAAGTTTTTATTAGGAGAGCTCGGGACATCAGGCAAGATTGACGGGAACCGCGCCATCTTCAACGGGAAGTTCGAGATCTCCCTGATCCGGGCAATTGTAAAAAATTACGTTGACGATTACGTCATCTGCTCCGAGTGCGGCAGGCCGGACACCCGGCTTGTCAAGGACGACCGGGTCCTCCTCCTGCGCTGCGATGCGTGCGGCGGCCACCGCCCTGTCCGGAAGCGCAAGGCGCGGACAGAACCGGTCGAAAAGAACCTGGAGGAGGGGGCGATCCTCGACCTTGAGATCCAGTCGCTCTCCCGGCGCGGTGACGGGGTCGTGAAGATGGGGCGGTACATCATCTACGTGGCGAATGCAAAACCGGGCCAGCAGGTAAAAGTTAAGATCACCCGTGTTTCGGGTTCGATTGTCTTTACTGAACGTGCCACATAACCGGATTCAACGGTTCGCTCTTTTTTTTATAAATTCCAAAAAAAAATGTTTTAAGAGATCGGGCTCTTTCATACCATCCGGAAATCCAGCGGATCTCATGCAGTAAAATGCTCAGAATAGAGGGAAAAATAGGGATAAAAGAAAAAAAATTCAAAAATATTTTACAGGAACCGCTGGACCGGTTATTTTCCCAGCCCTTTGATCAACTTGTCGCAGTTTTTGGAGAGCCGGCGGCAGGCATCGCGGATGACGATGAGGGGGTCTTTCCTGCCTTTGGTGGTGACGAGGAGTTCGGGGTCCGAGAACTGGAATTCGATCGTATACGTGGCAACATCTACCGAGGGGTCGCGGAGGATCTCATCGGTGAGGGCGTTCATGAAGGTGTGCCCTTCCCCCGGCAGGACAAGATGCGCCTTGTTGCTCTCCAGCTCGAGTACTTTTATGATCATGCACCAATGTGTGGGGAGCTGAAAATGATTAATGTATGGGTGGGACCGTCCCTCTTTGTTCCCGTTCTGTTATTTTACCAGAGCACTTTTTTCAGAATGAAAACGTCTCGCCGTCCCGGCCGATATGGGGGAGGTCCCAGGGGATCAGGTGGCTTGTATGCACGCAGCGGAAGTTCGCTGGCTTTAAGGCCTGTGCAAGGGTGCAGGCGTCCAGGTAGTTCATGTGCTTGTGGACCCTGATGCCTGACGGGACCAGTGCATCGACAAGCAAAAGGTCGAGGCCGCAAAGCAGGTCGAGGCTCCTTTTGGGGATATCCGCGTTCGAATCGGAGGTGAACCCGATCCTCGCGCCGTTGCACTCGACCAGCATCCCGCAGGTGTACGCAGGCGGGTGCCTGACCATGAAAAGGGTGACGGAACACCCGAAGAGATCGAAGGGCTCGTAAGGCTGTACCGCGTGCTGTTCAAACGAGAGGAACCGGAAGATCTCCGCACAGTACGAGAGCACCGGTGGCGGGGCGTAGACCGGCGGCACGTCCTGTACCCGGTAAAATTCCCCAAACCCGATGAAGTGATCGTAGTGCCCGTGGGTCCAGACCACGGCATCGATCGTTGGTGAACCATTCAGGAGGAGCTGCTGGCGGAGGTCGGGGGTTGAATCGATCAGGATATGCTTTCCGTCATGCTCGAGAAGGAGGGACGTCCGGAGGCGCATCGACCCGGTCGCCCAGGCGTGTGTGCACTGGGGGCAGGAACACCCGACCTCGGGGGTGCCGATCGCATCACCGGTGCCCAGCAGGGTGAGTTTCATGCTACAACCAGTTCATGCGCCGGATCGCATCCCGGTTCCTCACCATCATGATGCCCTTCTCGATATCACTGCGTCCGATCCCATCGCGCTGGTCCATCAGGGCAGAGAGCAGCGCCTCCTTGATAATCAGCCGGAGGTCAGCGCCCGAGAACCCATCGGTCTCCTGCGCAAGTTCACGGTAATCGCAGGTGCAGTCGATGGATGATGTGACTTTTTTTAGGATCTCTTCCCGCATCTTCTCGTCCGGCAGGGAGAATTCCAGCACCTCGTCAAACCGACGCCATGCCGCCTCGTCGAGCAGCTGCGGGTGGTTGGTAGCGCCGATCAGGAGCACCCCGTTTTTGACGAGGCTGATCCGGTCGATGTTTTTTAAAAGCGAGTTCACGGCGCGTTTCATGGCACCGTGGTCATCGGTGACACGGCTCTTTGCCACATAGTCGAACTCGTCGATAAAGAGGATGGACGGCGAGATCTTCTTTGCAAACTCGAAAATACGGTCGATATTCTTGGAGGTCTCCCCGAGGTACTGTGAGGTGGTCATGGAGAGCCGGACCTCAAGCACGGGCATGTGGAGCGTGCGGGACATCGCGAGCGCAAGCGAGGTCTTGCCGGTCCCGGGCGGGCCGACGAAGAGGAGTTTGCCGACTTCATAGATGCGGTGCCGGTGCAGGAAGGCCTGGTTGCTGATCGCGTGCCGGATCTTTTCGATGATGCGTTTCTGGTCCGGCGAGCAGACCAGGTCGTCCATGCGCTGCTCCACCTCGTCGGGGGCGCTGATGATCACAAGGTCGAGCGCGTTCCTGAGCTTCTCGTCATCCGCGATCAGTTTTGAGATCTTGGTATCGAGGTATGCCTTGGTGTCCTCGAACGGCGGGTTTGCCTCCTTCACCGCTTTATACGGGATCCCGACCGAGTCGATTTTTTCGAAATAAAATGCAAGCGCGGGGTTCTTTTCGACGATAGGTCTGCCCCCCTGCTTCAGGAACCAGGCGGCTGCCGGTTCCAGGGTCGTGAGTTTGAGCCGCTGCCCGAACTCGTCGTAGGAGACAAAGGGGTTGCTGCCCAGTTTCCCGCGGGCGTCGGAAATGCCCAGCGAGCGCCGGATCGCCCCCTCGCTGACAGAGACCGGGCGCTTGATGCCCGGCGTGCTGGCCGAGGCAAAGATCTCCCGGCACGCGGGTGTTAAGTCATTGATGTCGAGCTCCGGGTGCCGGTTGAAGATCTCGGCGGTCAGGATGATCTCCATCACGCTCAGGGTGTCAGGATCGCCGGACATGGTTGTAACTATAATTATAGTCCCGGAAACGGCATAAGGTTATCTCACCGTGTGGTGACAATACACCCGTCAGCGGTCACAATCAGCGTGTGCTCGTGCTGGGAGACAAGCGACCCGGCAACATCCGCGAGCACCGGATAGACGTGGAGGTGGTTTGTCCGAACAAGGTTTGAGAGGGCAATGTCAGCTTTTTTATCCGGCAGCCAGCGGCGGGCAAACGGGAGGCCGCGCCGGTCCCTGATGCGCTCCATCACCGCCCGGGCTGACGGGACGCGGGCCGGTCTGGTGGAGATCTGCTGGTAGATCTCCTTTCGTGCCTTCTCCCCCACGCGGCCGCTGCCGGTGCTGGCGAACGGCTCGATCGCAAACACCATCCCCTCCTCAAGGACAACGCCCCCGGTCGTTCCGACATTCGGGATGGTGGGCGGGCAGTGGATGACGAACCGGTCGAGCCCGTGGCCGGTCAGGTTTGAGACCGGGCGGTACCCCCGGCTCTCGATCTCGAACTGGATCGCAGCGCCAATTTCCCCGGCGGATACGCCGGGACGGACCGCTGCGACCGCGTGTTCGAGCGCCTGGTACGACGCCTCGACAAGGAGCGGACTGGTGCCGAGGTCGACCGTGGTCGCGGTATCGGCAATACAGCCGTCGACATGGACGCCGAGGTCAAGTTTTGCCACGTCGCCTTTTACAAACAGGCGGTCGTCAGCGGCCGAAGCGGTGTCATGGGCGGCATCCTCGTTGAGCGAGAGGTTGAGCGGGAATGCCAGCCCGGCACCCTCCTCAATCACCCGCGCTTCGACTGATTCAACCACGTCAAGGTATGACGCACCGACCCGGATCCCCTGTGCGCCTTCCTTCAGGATCGCGGCCGCAATCCTTCCTGCATGCCGGTAGTTCTCCAGGATGGAATCTTCCATTACAGCACCAGCTCCCTAGGATACCGGGTGAACCGGGAGAACCCCCTCTTTGTGACCGCACCGATGTCCTCGAGACGGACCCCGCCGGTGCCCGGGCAGTACAGGCCGGGTTCGATGGTGACGACGTTGCCGCTTGCAAGCTCTGTTCCGGAAGGCCCGAGCGAGGGCAGTTCGTGGACGGCAAGACCGATCCCGTGCCCCAGGTTATGCACAAACCCCGAATTCGTGCTGCCGTACCCCCTTTCCTTGAAAAGGTCGACAACCATCTGGTGAATGCCGGCGCCCGATGCCCCGGCGCGGACGTGTCGTTCTGCCAGCACCTGTGCGTCGCACACCGCATCATACATGTCCAGGACGGCCGGATCAGGTTTTCCTTTCGAGACCGTGCGTGTCATATCGGAAAAATACCCTGACCGTTCGTTCTGGGGAAACAGGTCCAGAACGATAGGCTGGTGCGCTTTCAGCGCCCCGCTTCCCAGCGAGTGGGGGATTGCCGTATCCTCCCCGCAGGACACGATGGTGTCTTTTGCGATGCAGCCGTTATTTGCAAGGTGGTTGTGCATCGCAGCCCGTACCCTCTCGGACGTGAGGGGTTTTCCACCCGAAAAGAGGGTGCCTTTTTTTCCCGTCGATCTCCTGATGAGCGATATCCCGACATCGATGGCAGATTCGGTCGCTTTCTGGACGCTTCGGATCTCTGCCATCTGCGCACGGGTCTTTTTTGCCCGCATCGATTCAAGGCAGTCAGGGTCGACAACGACATCCACGGAATCCTGCAGTGCACGGGCGAGCGCAAGGGGAAACCGGGGCGGGACGAGGATTGTACCCTGCACCTGGCCGGCGATCATCTTTGCCGTTGCTCTCCACGCATCCTTTTCCTGCTTCAGGATCTCAACAAGCCCTGCCTGTGCCCGTGTCATCACTGCTGCCGGAGATTCACGGACAGCACGCGTATGCTCCATCTGGGAAACAATGATCACGCCGCGACGGCGGGGTCTTTTCAGATAGATGAACGGGTCGCTTGTCTTGAACCCGGAAAGGTACCGCATGTCGGCGTCCTCTGACGACGCATACACGACGTAGGCATCAGCACCGCTTCTCGCGATCGCATGGTCCAGCGCATCCATTGTACCTGATCTGAGCCCTGAAACGTCAAGTACTTTTATCATGGAGGTGACGTATGAGTAATGGACGCGGAGACAAAGGACCTGTTACGACTGAAATTCTATAAACTGGTGATCCAGCTCAATGCCGTCATCCTGTTCGCTGCGCTGGCCGTGATGGCGTTGTTCATTGCCCCCGAACCGTACCGTCTCCCGGTCGTGCTGGCGATGATCCTGCTGGTGGCATACCTTGCGATCACGTTTACCAGAAAGTACCATGAGACCAGGGCATGGCTGTATGAACACGCGGACACGGAAAAAAGTGACGAAAAACCGCCGTAAACAGGGGGCCTTTCACCGGCATGCTGAAAAAAATGAAGGATGAGATCGAGCTCCTGAGCCGGCATATCGAGGTGGCACGCGCCGTTGTCGACCACCAGCCGATCGGGATCATGAAGCTCTCCGAGCTGCTTGCCCTCCCCTCCCACCGCATCCGGTATTCACTGCACGTGCTGGAGCAGATGGGGTACATCCGCGCCTCACCCGACGGTGCCGTGGCGACGCCGCAAGCGTCTACGCTGTTTGCTGACCTCGATAATGACCTCGACGATCTCATCCGCCTTTTGCATGAGATGAAAAAGCCCGGTCCAGTACCATAAAAAAACCGGCAACCGCAACAGGGGATTTTGCATCCCTGTCAGCCCGTCAGCTACCTTTAAAAAGCCCCAAAAAGAATCCTATAAGGCACATCAAGACTGCCGCCATAACTCAGTTGGTAGAGTGGCTGGCTGTTAACCAGCATGTCACAGGTTCGAGTCCTGTTGGCGGCGTTTATGGGCCCGTAGCTCAGTCCGGTCAGAGCGCCCGGCTCATAACCGGGCGGTCATGCGTTCGAATCGCATCGGGCCCATTTTTGCTTTTGGCAGTTTTGGGTTCTATAAAAAAAATTCATCATCATAACGTTCTCGGGGGAGTTTACCGTTCCCGAAGGGAAGGGTAAACTGGAGAAGATTTGAAAATCTTCGACCTTGTTCCGTTCCCGAAGGGAAGGGTAAACTGGAGAAGATATCCATCGGGATATTTTCGAACTGAAATTCCCCCCCACTGTGGCAAAGTAAAAAATTGTCTTTTGACAATTTTCTCCAGTCATCCCCAACCGGCGGTTATGGGTGACACCCCCTTTGCGATATCCGGGGAAAACCAGTTTAGGACTGTCTTATCTATTATCATATGTGTGATCAGGGATTCCTCAAGAGTACAGTTTTTAATTGCATTTCGTAACATTTTCAATGGCAAAAGACAAAAGCCAAGACTATGAAGTGCCCCGTCTGCGAGATGGACTGTGTCAGGTCGGCAAAGGATATCCTTGCCACGCTACCGACGATTTTTCTTCCCTGTGCCGATTGCAGCGCCCGATTCCTTGACAAACGGGCGCCCCTTCCTGACCTCACCTACGAACTCCCCTGCTCCTGCGGCAAGCGGTTCATTGACGAGGTCTTTGCCCAGATGTATGTCATCATGACAGAACAGGGCGACCTTGCAAGGACTGACCCGCTGGTTGCCGTGGGATCGCCCCTTGTCCACCCGGGGTTTGCGATGGACCGCCCCCCGTTCCTTCCGGAGAAATCCCTTGTCCTGCTCTCCCCCCGGGTCACAAAAAAGAGCGCGGAGATCCTGGTGCGGGAGGTGCCCGAACTTCGGGGAGTGGTGAGATCCGGTAATTTTACGCCGGGCATACCGGATCCCGGTCTCAATTCGGTCCCCAAAGTCTACGATCTGCTTGCGGGCTGTGATGTCAGGGCGGATGTGTTTCCCCTCCGGACCGGTCCTCTGGTGATGTACAAGCAGCAGTCCCTGATCCATATCGAATTCCCCCGGGGGGGCTACCCGAAGCTCCAGGCGGTCGAGAAGCACGTGGGCAATCCCCCGGTGCCATACTTCGTGGATGCGTGTTCCGGCGTGGGCACGCTCGGTCTTGCTGCCGCGTGCATGGGGGTCCCCCGTGTCGTCATGAACGACGCATGGTACGCTTCCGCGTTCTGGTCGGCATTCAATCTCGAGATAAACCGCGGGTACTTACATCTCAATAAAATCCGGATCTTCGAGCAGTATGACGACATGCAGAAGCACCCGGTTGCAAAGGACCCCCTCAAGATCGCAGAGACCGAAAATGATCAGGTGATCGAGGTCTACCAGGGGGACTTCCGGTTGCTGCACCGCGTACTCCCTCCCGGTTCCCCGGTCACCGCGCTGGACGTTTTTGACAAGCAGGACAAACAGGCACTGGACCTGATCCGCAAGGAGTGGCAAAAAAAGGTCGGGGGGGACGTGTTCGTCCCCTGAACCGGGTCCGGTTCACGACTGACAACCGTTCTTTTTTATAAGGTTCCCGGCAGGTGGCGTAATTTTCCCGGTACAAAGCCTTTATTCCCGTACTTGTGCAAAGATATATGGGGACTAGCCCGGGTGGTTCGGCGTCACCTGTCACCTGAAACCGTCGGTACGCGGGGGGCGAAGTTTGAAGAAGGCTGCAACGGCCTGCCGGAACCGGTGCGTTCTGACTGTGAAACCTCGTCCCGTGAGGTCGATGGACAGGGATCAAAATTCCGGAGGGAATGGCGACCTGTTGCTGCGGGGACCGGTTCAGGCCCGGAAGGGAGCAGACTTACCGCAGACATCCGGCGCCCATGGGGTAACGGGGCGGAGGATGGATGTACTGGTGAAAGCAGTAACGTACAGTCGACCGAGAACGTGTCCCCATCGCGATTACCATGTCCAAAGTGACCATCATCGGGGCGACCGGCAATGTCGGCGGTTATGCGGCGCATGCGATATCAGTCAACCCGCATATCCATGAAATCCTGCTCTACGGTCGGGAAGGGCGTGACACCCTGCTCAAGGGTATTACCCAGGATTTAATCGACTCTTTTGCGGCACGGGGCACCGACATCACGCTCAACTGGACGACGAACTTAAAGGATGCCGCCGGTTCAGATATTGTGGTGATCACCGCCGGCGCTCCACGCACGCCCGGGCAGGACCGGCTCGATCTTGCGATGGTGAATGCACGCATCATGACGCCGCTCGCGCAGACCCTCGGGGTTGTCGCCCCGGAAGCAAAGGTCCTTGTCGTAACCAACCCGGTCGATGTGATGACCTGCGTCGCGCTCAAATACTCCGGCATGAAGCCCAACCAGGTGTTCGGGCTGGGCACGCACCTGGATTCCATGCGGCTGAAATCACTCATTGCGTCGTATTTCAAGGTGCATGTGAGTGAGGTGCATACCCGTATCATCGGTGAGCATGGTGACAGCCTGGTGCCGCTCTGGTCTGCAACAACAATCGGGGGGATCAGGATTTCCAATCTTCCGGCGTTCTCGCACCTCCCGGTACAGGAGTTCATCGACTCGGTCAGGTTCAGCGGCGAGGCGATCATCAGGAACAAGGGATCGACCGTCTACGGGCCCGGCGAGGCGATTGCGTCGCTGGTCAAGACCGTCCTTGGCGACGAAAACCGCATTCTCACGGTCTCGGCATATATCAAAAGCGAGGTTCACGACATCGGGGATATCTGCATCGGAGTCCCTGCACGGATCAACCGCAGCGGCGTATTTCCGGTCACGATCAGGATCGATGAATCCGAGGTCATCGCGTTCCGTGAATCGGTTGAAAAGATCCGGGCGATCACCCGGCAGGTCCTTTCCAACCTTGAACAATAGTCCGTTTTTACAAAAGAGAGGGCTGTGTTGATCAGGAACCCTATATCAGGGTAACTTCAACGATCTCTGCCCGCTCGACACCGGCGACTTCTGCAAGCGCCCGCTCGATCGCGTCCGTCTCGCCACCGGCATCGTTGACAACCGCTGCGAGCTTTAATGCCTTAAGGCCAAACCCGATCGGTTCTTCCCTGATGTCCTGGATGCCGGGCAGTTTCTTCCTGAGCTCGGTTTTCAGGCGTTCTAGGTCCACATCCGGTGATTCCGGCATCACCCGGGCGATCACTGCAACGCTGCCCATATCCTTACGGTCCTGCAAACCCGCATTTCGGGCAGATGTAGGGGATGCTCTGCTCCCTGCAGCGGTAGCAACGCCTGATCTCAAAAGCGCACGCCGGGCACCTGAATTCGGTTGCGCCCTCTTCTGCAAGCGGAGCATTGCAGGATGTACATTTTTTATTTTCCATGAATCGTCTCCAGACTTGGGTTCCTATATTATCTCACTCATGACCATTAAAATATTGCATCTGTTCTCCCTCCCTTTGCCGCCCCGGTCCGCGACAGATACCGCCAGATTATAAAACCGGGACTGATAAACGGAGTCATCATGCGCTGGATCGCCATGGCATTTTTGATTCTCTGGTGTATTGTGCCGTGCAGTGCGTTCCAGATTATCGAGTTCTGTCCCGACCCGTACCTCCACGATGATCCAGACGAGTACCTGGTCATTTCCGGCAGCGGGAGCCTCGACGGGATCACGGTCTCTGACGGCAGCGGGGGGTTCCGGTTTCCTCCCGGGACGGTGATCGACGGCCAGATCACCGTTGCACGGGATGCTGTGGCGTTTGAAACAACACACGGGCGGCTGCCCGATTTCGAATGGCACGGGAATTCACCGCTGGTCCCTGATGTCATCTCCGGCGATACACTCAGGATGGCAAACACCCGCGACCGGCTGCTGCTCTATGAGAACGGCGCACTGATCCAGGCGGTATCATGGCCGGAGAATGTAAAACCGCGGGAGGGGCAGGTCCATTACCTTGATGCCGGGGTGTGGGACCGGCGCCCGCTCTTCATCGGGCAGTCGAGGTTTACCCCGCACACGTTTGAGAATGTAACGGTCACCGCCTTTGTCTCGCCGGACTGTTCGTACGAGGTCTTTCTCCAGGCAGTCGCCACGGCGAACCGGACCATCCGTCTCAATGTCTATGAGTTCACAAGCCCGGCCCTGTCCGGACCGCTCATCGATGCACACCGGCGGGGTGTGGACGTCCTGGTACTCCTCGAAGGGGGCCCGGTGGGGGGTATCAGCGAAGAAGAGAAGGACCTGATCTGGAGGGTGAACCAGAGCGGGATTCCCGTCTATCAGATGGCAACGACGGCGAACCGGAAAGCACCCTACCGGTTCGACCATGCAAAATACCTGGTGACGGACGGACGGGCAGTGCTGGTCACGAGTGAAAATTTCGGGTCCGGCGGGTTTCCGGCAAGTGGAACGAGAGGGAACCGCGGCTGGGGGGTCTCTATCGAGGATCGCGATCTCGCCGCATATTTTGAGGGTGTTTTTCTGTCAGATATCCGCGGTATCAACGCTGTTCCAATCGGGGGAAATCCGGCAACCCCCGAGACCCCGTCCCCCGCTCCCTACACGGCAGAATTCTTTCCGCAGCAGTTCTCCGGCGCAAGGGTCACTCCCGTGATCGCCCCTGATACCAGTTACCTGATCCTGGACCTGCTGGATGCTGCGCAGGAAACGGTCGATATCGAGCAGGCGTACATCACGAATGAATCAGCCACAATCCTCAACCCGTACCTTGGCGCCGCCATCAACGCATCCCGCCGCGGGGTGCACGTGAGAGTCCTGCTCGACTCCTACTGGTACAATGTTGAGGATGCCGCGGATAACGACGAAATGGCAGCACTGATCAACCGGGTCGGAGCCGCCGAGGGGCTCCCGCTGGAAGGGCGGATTGCCGATATCGGGTCAAACAACGTAGAAAAGATCCACAATAAGGGGGTTATCGTGGATGACCGCTTTGTGCTGGTCAGCAGCATCAACTGGAATGCCAATTCACCGAATTTCAACCGTGAGGCAGGCGTGATCATTGAACATCCGGCCGCCGCCCGGTATTTCAGGGATGTGTTCGAGGATGACTGGCAGCCGGTCGGGCCCACCCCCTCACAAAAAACCGATTATCTCAAGATCGCTACCTTGGTCACCATCATCCTCTGCCTCGTTCTCATCTACCTGTGGAGGCGGAAAAGACAGTGAGGTTCTAACAAAGGATGAATCCGGCGTTCGTGCGGATACACCATCAAAAGAGCATTACAACTGGTCAAGCTTCTTCTTTGCGCATTTACAGACGTCGCAGAGCGTGATGTCGCTTACCCCGGTGTCAACCGCAAACGCCCAGCGGTCGATGATGGCGCTGACCTCGGAAGAAAAACGGACTTCGCTGTTCCCCCGTCTCCTGCTGACATACTGTGAGACTGCTGCGCGTGTGACGCCCAGCCGCCGTGCCGCCTCGCTCTGGGAAAGACCCCGCTCGCTTACCAGACGGGATACCATCTCAGCACGCATGCTCGGGAGCATCTTTCGTACCAGCTCATCGCAATGGATCAGCAGGCAGGGTTCCTGATTCATGCGAATGCTTTCTGGTTCTCGTTTGCCTGCTGGGGTCTGTTCTGGTAGATGATCTGCCGTGCATCACGGAAGTTGAATTTCTCGATGATCATCTGCCGTTCCTTTAACTTTTTCAGGGCATATCGCACTGTACGGGGAGCAAGTTTGCTCTTTTGTACTAGGTCCTTGTGTGTCATGGCACCGCCACTGTCCAGGATCTGGAGCACCACCTTTGAGGATGGTGGCAGGGTTGTCGTATACATGATCGTGATGTTAACAGTGTTAACATATCAATCTATCGCTGATTTATACTCCGCCATCCATTGCTGATCATGTTCGGGCGTCAGGAGCGGCTGGCTTTCCTCCTCCTGATCAGCGTGGCAATCGTTGTGGTCGCTGCGCACCTGGTCCTCGATACCCTTGGAAAGCGGCCGTTTGCTGTTCCGTTCACCGATGCGTCCGGAGACGGTGAACTGGTATACCTGACCGGCATGATCGATCATCTCGTGATGACAAAAAGCGGGGGCCACCTTCTCATGCAGGTAAACAATACCTCAGTATTTGTCCCAAACCCGGTCGCGCAAACCCTGGCACTGCGCAACGGGGAAAATATTTCGGTGACCGGCATTGTCCAGACATATCTGGGAAAAAAAGAGGTGATGGTGCAGGCTGCATCCGATATCTCACCGCTTCCCTGACAAAAACTGACAGTCTCCTTTGCGCATTCAACATATGCCCCGCTGGAGGCTGCTTTCCCGGTCAAGCGAAAATCTTTTTACCCTGTTCCTGAAAGATCAAGCCTATGAAAAAAACGGTCTTGTTTGTACTTTTCATCGTCATCCTCGTTGTTGTGTGGTCGTGCGGATGTACCGGCACCGCCCCACAGAACCCGGGAACCACCGGTAGCCAGGGGTCCCAGCAGGCGGCCACGGCTGCAGCAACAGCAGCGGCCGGTAGCAGTGCAGGAACCACATCACCCGGACGGGTCATTATTGATGAGAAGATGATCTACCTGCAGTCAGGCTACCAGACAACATATCTGAAGTATGCATTTGAGGATTATGGCTACCAGTACCTCTACCCGAACGATGCGTTCAGCATATCGGTCAATTCAGATAAACCGGTGAACGTGCTGGTCATCGACAAGGCAGACGAAATTAAATTCCCGTCCGTCGAGCCCGAATGGAACACCATCCTGAAAAAAGACCAGTGGGACTACAGCCCTGTCGTGCCGGTTTTTTCCCAGAGCAATGTGTTAAGAAAAGACATGACCTTCAAAATCGAGGACAAGAGCAGTTATTTCATCATCATCGATCCGCGCTTTGCCAGTGACCAGGCCGGCTGGAGAAGTTCACGACACGACGAAGTCAATGTTGATGTAAAAGTGACAAAACTCTAATTTTTGGTATCGAAACGATCGGATACAGGCAAAAGACCGGCCATTCGCTGATTGTTGTACCCTTACTGGGCCGGTACGGGTTTTTTCTTCTGCAGGGTATCGAGCGCCGTCTTCACTGCATCCCTGACGTCATCATCCGGATCCTGAGCAACGGCATTGAGCGGTGCCATGGCACGCTCGTCACCAAGCCTTCCGAGCGCCCATGCAGCGTCTTTCCTGACCGCCGCTTTTGGGTCTTTTAAGGTTTCGATCAGCGGCTCGACCGCACGCAGGTCACCAAGTTTTCCGAGCGCCCATGCAGCGCTCATCCTTACCCACTTGCTTGGATTTTTTAATAACAGGATCAAAGGGTCGACCGCCCGCTTGTCACCGATTTTCCCGAGTGACTTTGCAGCGAGCCACTGGACGTCAACAAAGGGGTCGTTCAGGGCGGCAATGAGTGGTTCGACTGCCGATTCATCCCCATGATCTGCGAGGGCTTCGGCCGCTTTCCAGCGTGAATCAAGATGTTCACTCTGTAATAACTGGATATATCCGCTCACCAGCCGTCTCCTGCGCTCCCTTTCCTGCTCCGTGTCAGTTGGGCGCCCTGCTTCCGGTTCCCCCATCCGGCATCTCCGATAGCCCTCAATTTGAGATGGGCTGTTATTAATCTTTCTTCCTGCACTTCGCAATCATAAAAAAACCTCCGGAAAATCGGGGGAACTGATAATATTACATTGTTATAGGCAGGATTTCAAGGTGCACGGGGATATTTTTCACGGAATGGGTCAATGCCCCGATGCTGATCACGTCAACCCCAAGAGCCGCATATGCACCAACGTTGTCCGCGTCAATACCCCCGGATATCTCGATGGTGACCCGGTCCCGCAGCCCGTGCCGTTCCAGCGATTCAAGGGACTCCTGCACCTGATCCGGGTTCATGTTGTCAAACATGATGGTGTCGGATCCCTTCTCTGCGGCACGCACCGCATCATCGGCCGTCTCCACTTCCACCTCAATGGTGCGGTACAGGGAACGGGATCGTGCCTTTGTGATTGATTCTTCAAGGCTGACGAGTGCGAGGTGGTTGTCTTTTATTAAAATACTGTCACTGAGGGTCATACGGTGAGGGTGCCCCCCGCCCAGCACGACGGCTTTTTTGTCAAGTTCACGCAGCCCCGGGCAGGTCTTCCGGGTGGCTACCACCCTGCATGCCGGGTTCACACCCTGCACCAACCTGACAAACTGACTGGTTGCCGTCGCAATCCCGCTCATGCGCCCGATAATGTTGAGTGCCGTTCGTTCCACCAGCAGGATCTTTTTTGCATCTCCCCGCAGGGAAAGGATCACGTCCCCGCGGTGAACCGGCGAACCATCAAGGGTCGCCAGTTCCACCGCCACATCAAAATACCGGAAAAGTGCTGATGCCTCTTGCAGCCCGGCGACGACAGCCGTCTGCTCGATGGTGATGGTGGCCCTGCAGTCGATGTCCGGAATAATACTCTCCGAGGTCACATCCCCGAACGGGGCGTCTTCCCGGATAAAATTCAGCAGGTATTCAACAGTGGCCATGGGAATTATCCTGATGACGGTGATGTATACCCGTTCTGCCGTGTCGTGGCTGTCATGTACCGACAATGATCGGGTCTTCGAGATGCTGCAGCAGGGACAGGACGGATAGGGCCGCGAGATAGCTTGTTGCAGGGTTGTCAGGACTCGGCACATTGGTCACGCGGATCATGGTCTCTCCAAAGTCCCCCTCCGCGACCAGCTCATGGACGTTCCGATCGACAGCAGGATCGACCCAGAGTTCGACGTCCACCTCCCTCCCCGCGGCAAGGCTCATGGCAACGGAGACATTGACGTTCTTGGGGAAGGCCTTGATGCATTCGTTTGCTTTCCCGGAGAAGATGAGACGTCGCTCCTTTGCATCAATCCCCAGCGATGCCGGGCTCTTTACCGTCCGCAGGAGGAGTCTTGTGATGGGTGATATACGCCCCACCTTGAGATTGTCAAGACCAAAGATCGCACCACTTGGAATATAGATCCGTTTTCCGTTCCGGCGTGCAGACGCCCGCAGATCGTCCCTGAAGCCGGTATCTGCAAGGGCCCCTACGCTCATGATGACAAGGTCCTTTTTTGATGCAAGGACATCCAGTGCATAGTCCTGTACCGCATTCACGGATGCCGCTTCAACGACGATATCAAAATCCTGACTGATAAAGGACTCAAAATCTTCATGTGCCCGGGCGCCGGTGATCGCTGCCAGTTCCTTTGCACGGTCAAAAAATGTATCGAAAAGGGCAACAATCCTGATCCCGTCGGCATGTCCTGCAATGATATGGCCGATATTGCCGCACCCGATCAGGCCAACCTTGATCATTGATAAAAGATAGTGGGTATCATCGGTTAAGCATTTTGCTGATTGTCATGACTCCCCCGGGGCTGTGATCCCTGCATGGTTTTTTGGGTATCGGGGTTCATGAATGAAAGAGGGAACAAATTAAAAAAAATGCACGCAGAAACAAAAAACGTGATCATACGTGATCCTCACAAACGTCCATGACACCAACAGGTTTTGAGAACCTTTCCCATAAACGAGTATATATCGAGACCTACGGGTGCCGGTACAATTTCGGGGATTCGGCAAAATTACAGGAAATCCTCAAACACCAGGGATGCACCCTGGTCCAGTCGGAAGAAGATGCCGATGCAGTGGTCATCAATACGTGCACGGTCGTGGCGGCCACCGAACGGCGGATGCTCAGACGGCTCTTTTTGTTTCATGACAGGGATCTCTATGTGACTGGCTGTATGCCCATGGTACAGAGAGACGCGATCATGGCAGTCTGTACACCCGTCATTATC
>Ga0315289_10005958_pt1 | contig 17941 bp, 24 predicted proteins | sample YL17G11_40_MG_FD_203452 | JGI IMG/M metagenome (GOLD analysis project Ga0315289, IMG submission 203452) | Sediment microbial communities from Yellowstone Lake, YNP, Wyoming, USA - YL17G11_40 | ecosystem: Environmental > Aquatic > Freshwater > Lake > Sediment | place: USA: Wyoming | collected... | reverse complement strand
TTACGCCTAATTGGCCAGCTTCAACTCGTTTAAAACTTAAACAACGGGCCATGGAAAATTATCAGTGATTAAAATTGAATAATACCCTTAGGGCTTGCAGGAATTTTTCCTGGACTTAGTACAGGATCACTTTCAGCTTGAGTTTTAGAAATAATAGACGAAATTAAATTAGTTAAAAATTGATCTTGATCGTTATTTTGTAAATAATTTCCTAGTCCTTGACCGGCCATGATGGGAATAGGAGCTTCGCCGCGAATACCGCGAATAAGATTTCCTACACCACCCATAAGGCCGCCAAGAGCATCTCCGGCACCCTTCCAATCAAAGGGTTTTGGAGCTGTAGGTGCGCCATACGAAACCCCAAGGTCAACAGGTTTTGTATAAGCCGACGAATAATCAGTACCGGTGCTCTTAAACGCCGAAGAATAATCAGTCCCAGCCATGATTAATACTCACCTGTGGTTATTGTAGGAGGTTTTAGCGGTAATTGAATGCTCGGTTGTTAGCTTCTGGAGTTGAATAGTGATTAATAAGTTCAAGTAACTGAGGTGTGAGGGCATCACGCATATCAGCAGCACCTTGAGTGGGGTTATAAGCTGATTGACCTGCGCTTTCAGCACTGCCAATAGCGTTATTCTGATTGTTACTACCCAAGGAAGTGCCAATTACAGCCTGTGTATTTTGAACAGTCTGTTGATTAGGCAACTTACGATTGCCTAACTGTTTCTCCAGTAATTCATACGCAAGAGCAGGATTAGATTCGGCCCAACGCATCAGATCATTATTGTTAATGGCTCCCACACCAATAAGTTGATCAATAATTTGAGTTTTATTAGCGTTACCATAAGCCTCACGTTCCGCAAAATAACGCTGCATGGGACTTGCTGCTGTTTTCGAACCAGAAGCGTACTGTTGCTTCATGGAACGTAACTCTTCGTTATCTCCTCGTGTAACCGTGGGAGTTTGACGGCCATCAACACCGCGATATTCGGGAGCAGCAATGTTAACTCCGCTACCCGCTTGCATAGAGGCGGCTGCAGCAGCTGCAGCTTGTTGTGCTGCAACTTGTTGTTGTTGTTGACTCTGAACTCCAGGATCAGTAGGCGTACCTCTTTCAGGAGTTGCAGTAACATCACCCATGGGAGTGGTTACGGGTTGCTCTTGATTGCCGCCAGGCAGCATACTGGCAGCAAGTAAACCGCCGCCAACACCAACACCAAGACCGGCCAAAACAGTAGGTCCATACTTTTTAACAAAACTTAGATCTACTTGCCTTAAACCGCCTGCTGCATCACGCGGATTAAAATTTTGTCCTGCGGTTCCTAGATCGCGAACATCGACAGGGAGCATAGATTCCCGGCCTAAAGAACCGCCGGGGGAGGGCACTAAATCACCGCCTCTAACATAAAGATCGCCCCGACCGTATCCAGGTGGGACAGGAGGCTGATCAGGGACCCCACCAGCAAAACGCTGAGGCTTTGCTCCGAAAGCAATTCCGCGCTCACCCGTAAAAGGATCAGATTCAGTAAATAATGAACGTTGTGCAGGGTTTGGACCAGGAGTTGAAGGAGTTTCTAAAATATTACGTGCCGAAGGGCCAGGTAGTGCACCCTCAATAACTCGACCTGTATACGAGGTACCGGTCCCACGAGTGGGTTGAGGTGCTTGACCAGGACCCCAAAAACGACCTTTATCGTTGCGCAACTCTAACCTTTGTTGAAATGCGGCAGGTTGCTGTGCTCGCTGAGGTAATCCTGCATACTCACCGGTCTGAGGCCGAGGAGCAGTAGCACCGCGCAGCATAGGAACTTCACTTTCTGCAGCTCGCATAAGAGCACCGGGTTGAGCCCGTCGAGCAAGGGCGCCACCAGCGTCAAGTCCTTCGCGGGCCATCCCTTGTGCGGGCTTTAAAATCCCACTCTTATACAACCCTGTACCAAAAACTTTAAGTAGTTGTAGTAACAGGGGTTCCACGAAACTAATGCTCAGTCCTTATATAACTATAGCTTTTATCGCCAGTTTGCGTAGAAATACAATCTATCTGCACGCGAAACATCGGGAGGTCCAGGAATAGCTTGAATAAATTCACCTCCGCTCCGTTCAAACCGATACCGGGCTGCCACGGGGTCCCTGTAGTTAGGAATATAAAGCATATGTGCCATACGATCGCATTCGTAAAGATAATTTTCCCGCCAAATTCGAGCGGTTTCTCTTTTATCTTGAATGTTGATTGAACGACTAACGTCACCCAAGATTGTCTCCTGACGACTTGTAGCTCGTCCAGTTGCAAGTTCAGTTAAACGTTCAGCTTCTTCGCAACGTTCAATTTGTTGAACAATTTTGTCGTAATAAAATTCGCTCGGGATAGCGTTACTAGCCTCCATCAAACGGGCATAGTCTCCTGCTGGAACGGTGGCGATATTGTACCCAAGATGATATGCAACACGACTAAAGTTAAAGTCATCTAAACGGTATCCAAAAACCTGAGCGGGATTACGTGTTAGTTGATTAACTGTGGCATAAATTATTTCTCTCTTGGTAGCGTCTGTAACATCAGGATTAAATACAACACCCTGCCCAGCTAAATAAGACTGGATTTGCTCCAGTTCTTGAGTCGTTAATTGGGCCATAATTTAGGTCCGCCTATGGTATAGTCTAACTTGTTTTAAACGAGAAATGACTCAAAAACGTTTATGGGCAGATCACCCACTACAGAACACTTACAGATCTATGATTAATAGATGTTACTGCACAGTAAATACACATTTTTATAATTACGGAGGAAGAGGAATAAAAGTATGTGATCAGTGGCGATTAAACAGAAGAAACGGAGGTAAAACTTCTGAAGGTTTTCAGAATTTTATTCGCGATATGGGACCAAGACCATCAGAAAATTATACATTAGAGAGAATCAATACTAACGGAAATTATGAACCTAAAAATTGTAAATGGGCGACTAAAAAAGAACAAGCTTTAAATAGAAGAAAATATCAAATTATTAAATTAAGAGGAGAAAATCATCACCAGAATAAATTAACAGAAAAAGAAGTATTAGAAATAAAACAAGAGTTAAAAAATCCAAGAAGAGGTCTAATAACTTTTTTAGCTAAAAAATATAAAGTAGACCGTAAAAACATATATTCAATTAAAAAAAATGAGTCGTGGGCTTGGTTAAACGATCACTCAACATAAACATGATCACCTTCTAGAACAGAATCCCAATCAACACGGGTAATAGATTTAAGCTGCTCTAGTTTTGTAAACCGCTCGCCAGGCATAGACTGCTGCAATTCTTTAATTTCAGTAGCCGTTTTCAGACCAACTCCTTTAAGAACTTGCGTCAACAACTGAGGAGTGGCGCTATTGATGTTAGTCCGATTAAAAGCTTGAATTTCGGGCTTAACAATCTGCCTGCCACGGCGTTGTTTAACGTCTTTTGCCTCAAGCTCGGCTTCTTTAACAATCTCGTCAATTTGATTGCGATGCGCAAAGAAGACTTTTCCCGTAGTCAGGGATTTCACCATCTTATACTCGCCTTCGTCGTGTTCACTCAACACTTCGACTTTTACACCGTTAGGGGTGTAAGTAAACTCTTTAACGGTAACAGCAGTCATCATGTAGACAGTGCTCTGAGCTTATTTATAGCACAGATCAAAAGAAAAAACCCCCTCCGGAGAGGGGGCTTGAACTTTTCACCTGAAGTTTATCAGGAAGGAACAGTCGAGGTGTAAGCGTTGGACTCAATAAGTCCACCAGGCTGCAGAGCCAGGTCATCACGCAGAGGTGCTTGGTCAGGAAGCAACCAGCAGACTTCGGCAATACCGAGAGCCTTGTTACGACCGGCGAGCTTGTTAGCACCAGCGCGGGGGTCATAGACACCCGAACCAAGGCCAATACCGGAACCGGGAACGGTAGCGGTGCTGTAGAGACGATACTTAGTATCGGCTTTAACAGCTTGCATGTTGGCGGTGTTCCAGGCATCGCTGGAATTCCAGGATCCGTTCTCGATGCGGCTGCTAGCGCCCACGAGGTTGGCAAAGAAACCGCTGGGGCTGGGAGCCGTGGTCAGACCTGAAGACAGGGCAGGACCCACGCCGAGAGCAGGAGCAGCTTGAGCACCAGCGATACCACTGGAGATCACGTCGCCGCCGTCGAGGCGAACGCTCACACGGTACACATAGGCACCAGAGGGAACGACGATACCGTCGGTGATGTCAGGGCGAACATCCTTATAAGCGTCAGGAGACGGAATAATGATGTCGGCAGCCCGGAACGGTTGGTTAGTGGAGTTCTGACCTGAACCGTAAGGTTGAGTGTAGTACTCCAGCTGGTTTGTGCTAGAGCTGGCCTGATAAGACAGGTCAACGTAGCCTACGGCTTGCTGGGCGACCCAGCCGGGACGGTAAACAACGCCAACGGGACCGCCAACAGGCTGATTGCTGTAGGTTTCGTTGGTGCCGTTCTCGTTCTGAAACGAGAAGCTGCTTTCGCTGTGCCAGTAGCGAAGAACATTGACATAGTTACCAGGATAAATCTTGGCAACTGCGATTTGCTGAGGGTTAGTAGCCATCGTTAGTTATCTCCTTATTAAACGTTAAAGGAGTAAGCGATGGTGGCGAAGTCAGCGTTCAGAAGTTCGAAACCTGCGTACAGGCTCCAAATCATCATGATGAAACGGCTGAAGTCGTCGTTATTGTTCAACAGAACTTGAGCATTGTTACCGCCGATACCGACGCCAACAGCTTGAGGACCGAAGAACATACCAATGGCAGTGTCATAAGTGCCAGAGGAACCACCAATCGTTGCGGAAGCGGTTTGAGTAGGCATGTTAGTGGATTCGAAGAATCGCACACCTTCAAACACGAAACCAGTGGGCATAATCGGTTCGCCAGCCACAAAGGTGGCTTGACCGAAGCCCTGACCCATGTACAGCGCAGCGTTGGGCTGCATTGCGGACATGAGGGGGTTGATTTGACCGTTGCCGGGGTAACGAGCAACTTCGCGGAAGTCGCTGTTCTGGCGCAGGTGCATCAGGAAGGTGGGATCCACCACGGCGCGGTAGAAACCGTCCTGATAAGTAGGAGTGTTGCGCTTGCGCAGGCTCTTCACCACGCGCAGCAAGTCATCCTTAACGTCGAACTTAGCCTGTTCGGCGTTGGTGTAGGTAAGACCACCAACGGCAAGGTTGCCGGGGTAGTAGTAGCCACCTTGGGAATCAGAAGACTGACCTTTCGAAACAGCTTTCAGGAGTTCATTAATGAACACCCGATCGCGCCAACGACGATAGTCGTCGAGCAGCGTCAGGGAGCCGATCGATTGGTGGAAAGCAGTCAGGTTGCCTGTATCCAGCAGGAGACGCTGCGCGGTGATCAGAGTCTCGCGAGCAATCTTAAATGTGCTGGGTTGGGTCGGATCACTGGGATCTGCAGGGCCGGTGTACTCACGAAGAGTCACCAGCACCTTGTCCTTGACAATGTTCCGACTGTTGGCAGTACCAATGGTCTGCTCAGCAGTACGTTCACGTGATTCTTTACTTCCCGGATTGCCCCAGAACCTGTAGCGGTCTAACTGCACAGTCTGGCCTGGCTGCTTACTGAAGTCGTGAACGACCACAGGTTCCGCTGCCATTTCTACAATGTACGCAGGATGCGGACGGTAGAGTTCGGCGCCGAGAAGTTTCGGAAAGTCATTATCGACAAACACTGTCGATATCTCCAGAAACTACAAAAGTAGTTTAAAAGGAAAATGAACATAAAGATAGTCTTATTGTCGCATTTATAGCGGTATACTAAAACCTTAAAAAATTTTTTAAAAAAATGGCAAAAAGCTCTACTCCTGAATACAGAGTCTGGATTGATATGAAGACTAGATGCTGCAATCAAAATGCACACAATTATAAATATTATGGAGCCAAAGGTGTAACTATATGCGATAGATGGTTTTATTCATTTGACAATTTTTTAGAAGATATGGGTAAAAAACCAAAAGGATACACACTAAGTAGAAAAAATGATATTGGTAATTACGAACCAAATAATTGCAAATGGGAATCTAAAAGCGAACAATCAAGCCAAGTTTTTAGAGGAGAAAAAAATAAACACAGTAAGTTAACAACTGAACAAATTGCGTGTCTCCGTTCACTGTGGCAATTTAAAACAACTAAGTCAAAAATAACCGCAGAAAATATTTCTAAAGATTTAAATGTAACAAGACAAACTATAAATAATATAGTTAACTATAGAACTTGGATACACAATTAAATAGATTTTTGATTACTGCTGTTAACACTGGAACTGAACGGACGTACAAGATTACGGACAGATTCAGACCCTTGTAAATACGCAGAACCGTAGTTATATGCGTAGCGCGAAGACTTCCCTCGATAAACAAACCGGAGAGCCGTAGACATTAAACCAGGAGCTTGAGAACGAACTGTCTCAGTAAAAGTTTGACAGTATACGGGTGCGTTATAAACCCACTCAGCACGATTTTGAGTTCCCTGAGATCCCAATATATTTGTTAAAAGACCTCCTTCATAATTACGGTGTGTGACACCGCCTCCGGTTGTTCCCTCAGCAGCTGTATTACCATCTGGCGTATTATATGGACTGTAAGCTTGGTTATCGGGAGCTTTACCGTTGTAATACGTATATTTTCCTGTATCTCTTAGTCCGTAATTAGCTCCTTCACTAGTTACAACCTTTGCACCAGCAATCGTGGTAGTAAATAAACCCCTATACCCTGTGTAGGAACTTAAAGATTGAGTAGGAAGATAATCAGTATTTTCATAGTCCGTCCAATAACCAGATACAGCTTGAGGAACAGTTCTGTAAGCAGTGCTTTTATACCACTGAGTGCTGTTTACTGTCGCAACTACGGCAGAGCTGCCCATGTTCGAGTGAACAGAGCAGTAGTAATAAAGGCTATTAGGAGCAGAATTGTCCACAACAATCTGCACATAACTATTTGGCGTTCCTGGCGTACCACTAGTGGTTACACCGACGGTGTACGCAACACCGCCACTGTGGGTGCCGTTACTGGTCGTCGATAACCTAAACGGATGACCTGAATTAGATGGATCGGACTGATCAAAGATAAAAGTTTGACCTCGGCGTAGCTCAATAACAGCTTGAGGTTGACTGTTTATATAGAAAACGTTGCCTGTACCTGGGTTAGCAACTTTGATATTTAAAACAGTAATTATCTGCGCGTTATAAATATCTGCGTAACTGCGATCTGGAGGACCAGCAACGATGATACCAAGATCAGCTCCGGTATCTTGAATACCAGAACTTGAAACGATATAACCCTCGTGGTTAGGTCCACTTTGAATGCGGTGAGGACCACTATCGTACTTGTAGTTACTTAATGGGGTATAAACCACGATTGTGCCGCAGGCTTATACCCAGTATAAGTTTTTAACTAAGACTCAATTGGTTTAAGCTCATCAATTTTTTGACTAAGTTCATTCATATCCGCTCCGATATTATTCATATCCTGAGCATAATTTTGTTTAAGGAGCGCAAGCTCAGCTTCTAGTTGTTGAATTTTTTCAGCATCAACAGTGGCGGAAGTTGCATTGTTGCGACGGCGGCGACCCAAAGAATTAGACATTTTCAGGAACCTTTCTTTTTCTCAGTGTACTTGCGGGCTTTATCCCGCGCTTGAATACGCGCAGGAATATCCCCTTTAGTTTCTTTTTCGTACTCAGCTACTTTTTCTTTTGAAATTTCACCGCGCTCTGCCATCGCATAAAATTTGCGACGTTGAGCTTCGCTCGCAAAAGGCATTACTCAATAAAAAGACCTTTTTCTATATTAACTAAACCTGTTCCTGAAAAATGCCCGAAAGAACTGATGTCTAATTTTGGTGATTTTATAGATCGCCACAAATGAACCATATTCTCGAATCTAATGTCATCAATTAAAAGCCAACGAGGACGGTTAAAAGGCTTTAATCGGCAACAAAGATGTAAAAAAATTCGCTCAAATTCATCATCTTTAGGTCCGTCAAGCATGATGAAATCTGCAGACTCAAGTAAATCTCTGTGTTTCTCAAACTCAGAAACATTTTTAAGATCTGAGAGATGTTGCGTAAGTCGCCCACGGGAGAAATCTTGCTCTGTTAAAACCGTCCAATCAAAACTTTGATAATCATATAAATCAAAAGTACTTACAGCAGCTTCAGGCTCACTGTAGTCAAGCATTACCCTAGAAGAACAACCTCTATAGGTACCAATATCAATCAACGTAGTGGGCTTTAAAACTTTTATAAGACCGGCAAGAATGCGGTAGTGCTCACCCGGAAAAATATTTGCGTATTCAAAATCAGGGGAAATAGGATTTAAAGCAGCAAATTTAATAGCTTCTGCAATTAATTCATAGTCTTTAAATTGTTGAGTAGATAGATCATCATCTAGTGAACAAAAAATAGACGGAATAACGTGACGCACAAGTCCAAATAAAAAACCCCGTTCAATTATGAACGAGGTCTTGTGGTTTTAGGTACTAGTTACGAAACGTAATCAGCTGGCATCCATGAACAAGAGCTTGCTGCGGAACGCATCAGGACTCATTTGAGACAGAACGCGCCAAGCTTGCTCGGGGTTACGGTTCATGGTATCCGTGAAACCGTTCCACTGAGTCTCGCTGTTTGCAGCAGGAGCGCCAGCCATAGCCGAAGCGGGAACAGCGGGAAGCTGATCGTAACGGGGCTGGTAAGACTGCTGTTCGCTGACATCAGCATCAACAGGATACACTTCGGTAAAGAACCGATTGGTGTAATCAGCAAGTTGATCAGGGTTTGTCAGGATCTGCTCCATGGCAGCGCCACGAGAAACGGCTGCGTCGAGCACTTCATGCTGAGCAATCAGTGCATCTTCGAGAACAACGGAATACTGGTTAAGGATTCCAGGAGCGTCAATACCGAAGTGATTAACTACGGCGACGGTTTCTGGACTTAACTGGGCCTTTGACTGCTGCTCCGTAGAAGTCGGATAAGAAGTCTGGGTTGTAGACTCGTTGTTGTACGAGGTCGGCTGAGCCGTAGGAGCCTGGTACAGATAAGGCTGGGCCTGTAAACTCTGACTGTAAAGTTGAGTATCCTGCGGTGCCGTTTGATACTGCGGATACTGTGCTGCCTGGCTGGGGGACGGGGAGATCCGTGAAACCACCCGTTCCAGACTGCCCATCGCCGCTTCCCATGGGTTGGACGGGAAGGACGTTGACGGATACTGGTTGGACTGGTTGTTGGTAGAAGGGACCGTAACCTGTGTTGCCGGCGACGGCGCTTGCAGCATAGTTGCCGAAGGTGCCACCTGGGTATTGGCTACCCACTGGGGGTAGGCTGTTGAGCCCTGGTCTGCCGAAGGCGCCGCCGAAGGGGCCGCTACCGCCGGGGATGCCGGGCTCGGGATCGAAGCTGGGATCTGCTGGCTCATAGCTGCCCGAGTAAGTCAGTTCTTGCGCAAGGTGGTCAAACGTCCTATAAAGCAAGGGCGTTATGTTTAGCCGAGGGTCAGCCGCAAGCGGTTGATTCGGCGAAAGTGGATGTGGCGCTTGCAACATCTGATTTAATAATAATAGAAATTGTTGCATTGCGCCCTGTGTTTGCTGAATCATTCTGAAAGGAAATCCTTTCAGCATCTCAGCACGCTCTGTATCCGTTTTATCGGGGAACAGATATTTAAGAGCTTCGATGCTATCCACACCAAGTTCTTGGAGGTTTCGAACGACAATAGATTTTTGGTTAATGTCGTACGCCGTGTCCTCATAAACATCCCCTTGGAACCGGTAGGAAACCTCGCGATCTCCATCAGAAGGTAAGCCAAAAACCCCGTGTGGGACTTTGTTTTGCTGCAGCGCGGATATCATTGCCGCGTCAATCTCGGCTTCGTACTTGCTTAGTTTTTTCTGATACTTTTCCTGCGCTTCTGGGGTATTTTCCTTAGGTGGTTTGGGAGCTTCGAACCCCATTACCTGGATAAAACTTTCGCGGAAAATTTGTTCCTGATGAAAAATAATCATCTCCAACAAGCGACAAAAACCATACGAAAGAAAACTTTTATTTTTACGAAGGGCCGTAGCTTGAGCCCGACCCATTAGACCTTTAATCTCAGTTGCAGTTGCACCTGCTGAAATTGAGATCTCATCTACACCACCTAACGCGGTACGGATTTCTTCTCTTAGTAAGAGCGAATAACGGTTCATATCCCCGTTAACCGGGTCGGGCGTCATATAGCCCACGCGGTCTGAAGGCTCAACGTTGGCAATAACGCGAGGCACACGTAGCCCGCCCATTAATGAGCTTGAACCAAAAGGTTCAGAAACACGGGTAGACGGAGTATCTCGTCCGCTAAACCCGCTCTGACTACTAATTGTCGGACGGAAAGTCCGGTCAGAATCCGAAGCTTCGACAAGATCGCTGCGTGGGCGCGAACTGATCAGAGTAGGATTGCCAAAAAATTCAATATTCTTAGCAATATTCTGCATCATGCTGTCATGCAGCACGATTTGTTCCATAAAGGGTTCAAATTCCCCTTCTCCTTCAGTCCCACTGCTATTTGGTTTATTTAAAACTTCAACAGCGGGAATAAAACCAAGCTCATTTTTACGGCTGTTCTTTGGGGTTAAAACAGTGCCTGGTTCTAACTCAAAACTAAGTTCACTATTAGATTCAAACTCACTAATTTGATTTACAGTTATTGAAATACGAACGTAGCGTTTATTTTGCCCATAAGTATCTGCAGGCAAACCTAAAGTAGAGTTTCTGACTTTATAGCTGTAAATAATTACAACTTCTTCAATTTCACCGTTTACATCGTGGTAAACACGGTACTGATGTTTTGAAAAAAAGTAAATCTGATACTTTAACTTGGGATCAGGACGAAAATAAAATAAACCGCACCCGTCTATTAAAAAATTCCGAATGATACTCGGGAAACGAATATCAATCTTGTTTAAAGACATCAAAGAGTCAATAAACTTATTCCTAGCTTTATAAGTATCCTGTTCGCAGTAAAAAAGAACACCTTTTTTGATCATAAGCAGCGTCATCTGCTGCAAATGACTCAAAACCACCAAGGTGGCAGATTGCTTGCTTCGATCTTGCGTGCGAGAAGCTTCAAGAATGTCGCTATAACGACTGCGAATGCTTAAGTTGTCTGCCATGACCTATTATCCGAGTTTTTCAGGCAGAGATTACTTGCCCGAGTTTTCTTTATCAGCGCTACGTTTTACTTTAGCTTTCTTAGCCTTACGAAGAGCTTCGATCCGAGCCATTTTTTTGTTTTTTTCATCAGTTTCGCTATTTTCACCGGCTTCTCCCTTTTTTTTAAAACGTTCCAGTAATTCTTTAGGCATTTGGTTAGTCATTTGGCAGTAAATAGTTCTTTACTCGCTCTAGTTTAAACAGTTCTGGCGGTAAAAGCTCATGTGGGTACGGCTCCAGAATGTGATCTGCACGACCTAGAGGATCTGTACCGCCTGCTGTTGCTTTATAAGCTTCTAAGTGAGTTAACATTTCGTCGCTGTAAGCCGGAGCAACTGCATTCGGGATGTCGTCGAAGCAGTGAGAGAACGAGGTTACCTTACGTTTCATTCGCTCAGCATCGCCCATCCACGAAAAATGCCACCCGGCATCGCAGTCACCTAGAACAATGTCATTCGGATTCATGCGAATCTGAGAAGGAGTTTTTTCTAGGTGTTCCGCTAGGACAACAGTCCCGCAGGTCCAATTATCCGGGGCTTTTGTTCCATCTCCTTTCGGATCACGCACACGCAAATCAGCTCGACCATAAAACATAGGCATAGACAGTCGCACACAGCGATCACGATGCGCTTGAGCTAAATCAACAGCTTCTAAAAGACGATCCGGCTTAGGGATTTCATCCACGTCGCTGAAGAAAAATACTGAATCGGGTGGGCACATCCTCATCCCGACACCTAGAGCATCCCGTTGTGCGTGTTCTCTTGACCAAGGAATGGAGCATTCCTCCATCGTGGGAAGCTCAACATGGAGAACTTGAATTTTTTCCTCAGGAAGCCCTAGCTCTCTGATTGTCTCTAAACACGTAAAAGGTTTAGGGTCGCCACGGAACGTGCGGTTCCCGTCTGTGATGATAAAAGCATCAACTATATCCTTAAGAATATTTATCCGCAGCTCTAGTAGCTCTTTTTCGTCAAAATATAAAAAACAGTCAAACAGCACGGAACAGTATTTCGACTGGCAGTATATTAGCTCATTATGGCGGGGTTAGAACCGCCGCCTGCGCGAATATTTATGTGCCCATTAGAAGGTCGATTTTGCTGCCGGTTTTTTGCAGACTCAATTAATTGACGTTTAACAGATTCCAGATTGTATGTATTTGATTCTGTCGCAGGAGTTGTGCCCGTCTGAGGAGGAACAGCTCCACTCATATAAGAGGTGTCGTCTTGCGAATCGGATTGATCCTCTTCCATAAAAGGACCGCCATAACGAATTTGGTTATTCGTAGCAGAAGTCATGTCGCCGTAAGCTTTGCCAAAAAATTGACCAGCTTGGTTATAAGCAGATGAGAGGCCCATAAATTTCTTTCTGTATTTACTAATAATAAACTTTAAAACAATATTATTTCATAATTCCACGAGCTAGAAGAGCTTTGCTAATAAGTTCATCTTTTGTTTGATCAATTAATTGCGCCATAAGTGAATTTTGACCGGGAGAAGAATCGGTTGCGAGCATCTGAGCAAAATCTGAAGACTCAGGTAATGTTCTTGAACGCCAAGAAGAACGAGCTGATTTACCACCCAGCGATGTCAGTAAGGTAGTTAAGTCCATAAAAAAACAGATCTATAACTAGTCTACATTTATTTTTTTAAGTTTTGTTTGATGTACTTAGAAGCTTTCCTGCGAGCTTCTTGAGCTTTTTTTGTATTTTCAACCCGAGTTCCCACGGGTTTTGAACCAGATGTAGCCTCTTTCTTAATTTCGTCGGTTGCACGACGTTCCTCAGGCGTTAACGCAGCCCAAGCAGCACGAGGTAAATAACGTTCGGTTCGACCTTTTTCGCGAGCTAAGTCAGTCATATGGTTATTTTATTTGTCTTTTTCATGTTCTTCCCTTGTTTGCCAATCTTCTTTTGTCCACTGGCTAAGGCGGTTAGAAGAAGATTTTTTACCGGAATAACCGCCTCCCATATCTTTATAGTATTTAGTCGCTAACTGCATAGCTCGCGCACTATGTCCCCCTAATTTTGCTCGTGCTTTAGCTTTAGCACGCGACCATTTTTCGGGATCTTTTTTCTTAGCAATATCGTCAGCCATGATTAATACAGCACAGTGCAATGATCTACCGTGGAGGTGCCGCTGATCGACACTACGGAAATAGGGATTAACTGACTAGTTCTAATATGATGAAAAGTAATAGGTGTTTTTGTATCAGCTAAAGTTACTGTAAGTGTTTTATCCTGGTTTACAGTATTTGTTTCTACGTATATTGCTCTAGAAGCTGCAAACGTTAAATTTAGACCTGAAGCACTAACTGAAAATCCACTTGCGTAGGGAAGTGAAGCTGTCTGACCGTAAACAGACCCGAAAGCACGAACGTCCATTTTATTCGAGTGTTTCTAATAGTGTAGTCAAATATTCTACGGCTTTCTGAAGATCTTCCTTTCCGTTTTTATTTTCCCATCGCCATAAATATTTTTGCGCACATCCTTCAAGGTAACCTTGATATTTAATGAGTCCCATAGAAGCTCTTTGCACTTCATAACACTCAATGCCGTTACGAACGTAATAATCCGGACGAACAGGATCTTTAACTTGATCAACCATAAAAGTTCAAAAAACCAACATTTCCTCAACGGATAATAAGTCGCCATGTTGTTCTTTCAAGCGGGCAGAGTACTTATTGTCATCGTGCTGAATCAAACCGCAATCTAAAATTTTATAAGTTCCATTATCCCCAACAACAGGAACGCATCTTCGATGTTCGTGGTTAGATGGAGGATTTTCAAAAGCAAGTCCCATAGAACTTCGATCAGCAATAGGCCAATTTCTAATTCCTGTTTTTATGTAACTTTTTTCAGGGTCGTAACTATCTGACCGAATATAAGTTTCCCCGTCACGTTGATCCAAAATCATTCCGCAATAGTAAGGGCTACCTAACTGCACAAAAAAATCAATTTCAAAATCAACAACTAATAATTTGGGCACTGTAAAACCAATGTCGTGCCAAACATTCGGTGTTTCTTTTGTCAAATACCATTTTTCATAATTGCCAATTGGAACACGTTTATTGTCAAAATTTTCAAATAACGCAAAACCCGGTTCTAAGTTGTAACGACTTAAAACAGGTTTCCACTTCATAAAGTAGTCAAAGTTATCGCGACGAATCAAAACGTCGTTTTCTTGATAAATATAAAAATCTGCCTGCCTATTAAGGATGGCATGAGCAAGGTCAGTCTTATGTGCCCAAGTCAAATACCAATTTTGGTATTCAAGTGACGCTACTTTAACGTTAATTTTTAAGTTATTGAACTGCTCAAGCACCGACTCCAGTGTCGGTACGTCTTCTTGAGCTTCATAATTAACGTAAATATTAACACAGATTTCGTGCTGAAATTTCTGATACTCGCTTAAAACATTGATTAAAGGATTTAATCGTTGCAAGGGATTATGGGCAGTAATTGCAACCCAAATTTTCTTAGACATATCGCGAGGCTCGGCAGTGCCGAGAGACTGTTCGGACTTTAGTTGTTCCACGAAGAAAAAATCAATACTCCACTGAGAACTGCCCTCTTCGTTGCAGGTACTGAATCAGCCAGGTATAAGCGTCCAGAAGGTCATCGTGCGACGTAGCCCCGACGTTGATCAGTTGATCAAACAAAGCGTCAAATTTTCGGTATTTATTGAACGTGATTTTCTTGTTTTCTAGCAAACCTAAAGTCCCTCGGAAACGGGCAATTTTGTCGCCCCTGAAACCTTTAACTTCATGAATATGCAAATTACCGAGTTCACGATCGTTTATCAAAACCCGTCTTAAGTCAGCCGCCAATGAAGCTTGGTAAGCAACCGATTCAACAACCAAGGTAATAGTTGAATATGTCGGCAAAAATGTACCCTCATGATTTGTTAAAATTCCCCACTCCAACAACATATCGCACAGCAAATCAATTTTTTCTAAGTTTCCAATCGAACGGCACTGGTGCGCGTCAATGATGTAGTACTTGTCTTTTAAGCGTCCGCCTAAAACAAACGCGGTGTAGTCACTCGTTTCGTTTTTACTTGCCGAGAGGTCAATGCCCACGGCTAAACTGTCGAATTCAGTTACTACTTCGCCTTTAATTAGCAGATCTGGCGACACAACCAGATCCGAAGTCATAACAGGTTGCTGCTGATATTGGAACGCGAACGCAACAGGATCAAGTTCTTTCTGACCTAGTAGATACTCGACCGACCACTGAGCAGGCCAATAGCTGACAGGCTCGCCCTTGTTGTCGTAGGTGATGGCTTCTTGGGTAACTTGTTTCCACCCCTTCTCAGGCACGAACATCGTCTTATGAATATCCAGCGGATGGAATCGAGTACCCAGACAAATCGAACGTCCGCCTTCAAAAATAATCGGCGCGATAACGGATGACCAGTTGTTGTTCATCTCCTCCCGAATGGTCGGGTTTTTAATGTCCGCGCTGGATTTAATAGGGTCATCCACGATGACCAAGTGGGCGCGTTTAGAGGTAATAGAGCCCCGAAGGCCCGCAGCCCTGAGCGTAAATTCTTCGTCACCCACCCGTGGGATGCCCGCGTAATCAAAGTCAATCGACCAACCAATATCCGACTGCATACCCGATTTCAGCTTGACCTTGGGGAAGATCTTGCGGTACTCAGGGGAGTCAATGATCTGTCTAATAATGCGGCTTTTCGGAATAGCCGTAGCGATGTTGTACGAAACATAAATAATCTGCAGTGGCATTTTAGCCGTCGTGTGCCGCCCAATTATCCATGCAGTAAACAGGTTTAGTACGGTAGATTTTGCTGAATTACTACTAACTACATAGTCATTAATTAAAAATCTTTCTTGCTTATTATCAACTTTTAAACACATGATTTTACTTTTACCACACGGTATAATATTTTTAATACTTCTAACGATTCCACGGTTGCTCTTGGGTGCAGCTGGACCTAAATAAATGGATGATTTTCTAGTGCAATAGAAAGGTTTAACATCTTCGGGTAAATGCACAGCTACTCTGTATGCTAGATTTTTACTAATAATTTTTTGCTTATTACGATAATAGTGAGGATAATATGGTTTAAAATACGATACAACTCCTCCTAATGACCTGACAAGTTCAGAAAAATTGTCAATTAGATTTTTACTAGATGAGCCAAAAACAAGTCCTCCTTTTACTTTTAATTTCCCTTTTGTTCCATCAGAATCCATAAGACCTCGTAAAAGCCATTCGCGCTGCTCTTTTGAACCTTGTAAGTAAATCGAGGGAATACTTTTATCTAAAGAATTTTTACCGCGTAATCCCAACAGCTCTAAAGATTCAGAGATTTTTTTCTTAAATCCACCGCGTCTACCATCAATAACCGGAGCTTTTGAACCAGAATTTTTAAGTTGAATTTGATAAGAATATTTTCGTGACGCATAAGAAGTATCTACAATTTTATGATCTTCGGGTAAAACTGTACTTATAAAATCAATAATATCCCTATCTTTTGTTGTGATATTTATCGAAGATAAATCAGTTAAACCCCCGTCGCCGAGTAAAACACCTAGCAAATAAGGATGAATCGGGAGTTCTTTTTCCGGATATTCGACCGCTTGAGTAACAGGAACTTGATAGCGTGCGTAACCTCGCGTATCCAACCAAGGGGTCTCACCTGACTCAGCTACTCGTACTGTCCGTTTGACTCCAGTACGCCAATTACCGGACATACCAGTAGTTACAAAAGTACGAATTTCTTGTAAAGTAAGTTTTTTATATTCTCCTTTTTTATCTGTTCCCATGCGTCGAACATCGATTCGGTGAGAATCGTCACAAATCATGTATGTGTCGTCCGAAAAAATAACTTTAAACGTATCTACTACGTCATAATTTATAACATCTAAGACTTTAGTTAGCTTGCCGTCATCTCCATACACATAATCTCCGATACATATTTTGTCTAAAGTTTGCCAACCACAAGGGGTTGCAACTTTGGTTGAGGGATGCAGGGGCCCACGGGGGGCAAGAATATCTAGGTTGGGTCCAGCTATATCGATTAGATATTTATTTGACTCACCTGTTATCAAGTGGCTGTACCACTCCAGCATATGTTTCTGAGGAGCTTTATCTAACAGCGTACAGAACGTATGAAAATCACTGGTAGCTTTAGAGTATATAGTATCTACTACAGTGGAAGTATCATCCATAGCCCGCACTGCTCGTAGTTGTGCACCACGGCGATATGCAAAAGTTTCTTTGCTGGGCATATCACTAAGTTGACAGTATCGCTATATTAGTCGTATCTGAACGATACTTCAGGAATGGCTAAAATTCTCTGGTACGGCGACGCATGTTGTAATACAGGTTTTGCTCGTGTGACGCATAGTGTCCTAGAGCATCTAGCGAAAGAACACGAAGTACACGTACTGGCAATTAACTACAGCGGCGATCCACACGATTATCCGTTTAAAGCGTACCCGGCAGCAAACGTACACTGCGGCGATCGTTTTGGTATCCCTCGCTTACCGGAACTTTTAAACAAAATTAAACCAGATGTCTTTATATGTCTGCAAGACATTTGGGTCTGTAATCAGGTGTGGGAACGATGCCAGTTCCTGAAGGACGAACTGAAATTTAAATTCATCTGCTATTTCCCGATCGATAGCGAGATGTACTACAGCGATATGCTGCGCAACATCCCCGAATGGGATATGGCGATCACCTTCACCATCAATTCCGCTCACAGGA
>Ga0315289_10005957_pt1 | contig 17942 bp, 9 predicted proteins | sample YL17G11_40_MG_FD_203452 | JGI IMG/M metagenome (GOLD analysis project Ga0315289, IMG submission 203452) | Sediment microbial communities from Yellowstone Lake, YNP, Wyoming, USA - YL17G11_40 | ecosystem: Environmental > Aquatic > Freshwater > Lake > Sediment | place: USA: Wyoming | collected... | reverse complement strand
TAAGCAGGCGTTCGTCCTTTCCCACGGCCGGAACATGGTGATCTTCAAGATCGTGGGCTATGCCGAGCAGATCGTCCGGTACTACGGACTCGAAGACTTTCGCGCCCACGTTTGGGTCGCCCACCAGCGCTATCCGACCAAGGGGCGCGTCTGGCATCCCGGCGGCGCACACCCGTTCTGCGGAATGAACGAGGCGCTCGTCCACAACGGCGACTTCGCGAATTACTACTCCGTCTGCGAGTACCTGCTTCAGAGGAACATCAGGCCGCTGTTTCTCACAGACACCGAGGTCTCGGTTCTCGTCTTCGACCTTTGGAACCGCGTCTATAAGTATCCGCTGGAGTACATAATCGAGGCGCTGGCGCCCACTACCGAGCGGGACTTCGACCTTCTGCCTGCCCCGAAACAGGAAATCTACCGCCGAATCCTGTCCGCGCACATTCACGGCTCGCCCGACGGCCCGTGGTTCTTCATCATCGCTCGGAGCAACCCTGAGACCGGAGAGTATCAGCTTCTCGGGATCACTGATACGGCGATGCTCCGTCCGCAGGTCTTCGCTCTTCAGGACGGGGAGGTCAAGATCGGCCTTGTCTGTTCGGAGAGGCAGGCTATTGATGCAACGCTCGCAAGCCTGGCCTCGGACGACCCGCGCTTCTGCCGCACAGCCGACGCATATTGGAACGCGCGCGGGGGCAGCTACACCGACGGCGGCGCATTCGTATTCACCGTCAAGGGCAATGGCAGGAAGGACCTGGTCTGCACCGACAAGTTCGGACGCGAGGTCACGGTACCACCCGGCCAGCGGCACGCCGACCTGCGTCTTTCGGTTGCCAAGCCGCAAGACAGTCCGGCCCGGCTGGAGGAGCTGCTGCCCTCGCACGACGGCCCGGCAATCTTCGGCTGGATCGAGTCCTCGCTGGCCGGCTGGGATTGGAACGAGTTCCGGTGGGTCTGCGGCGAGCTCGCCTCCAGCGCATCGGAATCCGACGCCGACCGGGCCGCCGCAATAGAAGCGCTGACCCTCCTCCACGACCGACGCTACTCGACCGGGTCTAAGAAGCGCGCCTCGGTCCTGGACACAGTCGAACGAAGCCTGGACGAGATCCTCAGGGCCGTTCCTGCCATTAACGGGCCTGCTCGTGCGGTTTCGCGTTACGCCCGAATCGAGTGGGCCTGCAGGGGCGCGCTGCGTGCGCCGGACGGGGCCGAGGAGGTTCTGGTCGTTGACGCACGCGGCTTTCCTGCGGAGGGAGACGACTGCGACGCGCGGCTGGTCGTCGAGGCATACCATCTCGGCTGGAGAAGGCTCATCTGCCATGGCTGCGCCGGCCAGCGGTTCCTCGGCTGCGGCCTGGGACCGGCCACCGACGGCATCCGGATTGACGCCTACGGCAGCACCGGCGACTACCTCGCCTCCGGCATGGACGGCCTCGAAATCTACGTCCACGGCAGCGGCCAGGACCAGCTCGGCCAGATCGCGAAGTCCGGCAAGCTCGTCGTCTATGGCGACGTCGGCCAGACATTCATGTACGGCGCGAAAGGCGGGGAAGTTTACGTGCTCGGAAACGCAGCCGGCCGGCCCCTCATCAACGCCGTCGGGCGACCGAGGGTCGTCATCAACGGCACCTGCCTCGATTTCCTGGCTGAATCGTTCATGGCTGGCGATCCGCTGGACGGCGGCGGCTTCGTCGTGCTGAATGGCATCGCCTTTGACCACGAAGGCAATGTCGTGGAGCTCGATTCGCCATATCCCGGAAGCAACCTCTTCTCACTCGCTTCGGGCGGCGCAATCTACGTGCGCGACCCTCATCGGCTGCTATCCCCCGACCAGTTGAACGGCGGAGAGCTCCGGGAGATGAGCGAGGCCGACTGGAGGCTGATACTGCCGTTCCTGGAAGAGAACGCGCGGCTGTTCGGCATCCCGGTGGAGCGGCTCCTCACCGTGAACGGTGAGCGCCGCGACCCTCACCAGGTCTATCGAAAGGTGGCAGCCGTCAGGCTGTCCGTCCTGTCATATGACGATGCCGGGGAGGAGTACCGTGGTTGAGCTTATTGGATCAGCGTTAGTACGTGAGATAGACCCAACCGGCCGGCTGCGAGTTTCGGCGTGCTATCAGTGCGGCAAGTGCTCGTCCGGCTGCCCGATGCACTTCGAGACGGATTTGCTGCCTCACCAGATGCTGCGGCTGATCCAGCTCGGGGCGCGGGAGGAAGTGATCGACAGCCTGGCCATCTGGACCTGCGCTTCGTGCGAGACGTGTGTCTCACGGTGTCCGATGGGCGTGCGGACTCCCGAGGTGATTGATGCGCTGCGGGCCATCGCGGTCCGTGAGCGCAGGGCAGCCGCCAACCGACCGACCATTTTCAACAACGCTTTCCTCGCGTCCGTCCGCCGGTACGGACGGGTCTTCGAGCCGGGAATGCTGGCTGCCTATAAGCTCAGGACAGGCGACCTCCTGGGAGACGCCCGGAAGCTGCCTGCGGCAGTGGCAAAGGGCAAGCTCAGGCTCCTGCCGCCGCGCGGAGCCAACCGGGCCTCCATCCGCCGGATTTTCCGCCAGGTGAGGGAGAACAAGAAGTGAACTACACCTTCTTCCCGGGCTGCTCGCTCGAATCAACGGCTCGCGACTTCTATGAGTCCACGATTGCCGTGGCCGAGGCGCTCGGCATCAGGCTGGAGGAGCTGCCTGGCTGGACGTGCTGCGGCTCGACTCCGGCGCACTCTGTAGGTGCTGTGCTCTCGGTTGCCCTTCCCGCCCGAAACCTCGCCGCAGCGGCAGAGCTGGGACGGGACATGGTCGTTGCCTGCGCCGCCTGCTACAACAGGCTGCAATCCGCGAACCTGGCCATGCGCGAGGCCGGCGAGCTGCGCGAGCGCGTCGAAGAGGCGATCTGGACTCGCTATCGGGGCGAAGTCCGTGTTCGCCATCTCCTCGAAGTGCTGGTGACAGATGTCGGCATTGCTGAGATCAAGAGCCAGGCTGCCCGCAACCTCGATGGGCTTAGAGTTGCCTGCTACTACGGCTGCCTGCTCTCCAGACCCAGCGAACTAAGCATCTTCCCTGACCCCGAAGCCCCACGGCTGATGGAGGACCTCTTGATTGCTCTCGGCGCAGAGCCGGTGGAGTGGCCGCACGCGCTCGAGTGCTGCGGCGGAAGCTTCGGAATCACCAACCGACCGGCGGCCGAGCGCCTGTGCCGCGACATTCTCCAGATGGCGAAGATGGCTGGCGCGGACTGCCTCGCAGCCGCCTGCCCGCTCTGCCAGTCGAACCTCGATATGCGGCAGAAAGACATTGAAGCGCGCTACCGAACTGACCTTGGCCTGCCGGTCCTCTACTTCACCCAGCTTCTTGGACTGGCGCTCGGGCTGCCCGAACGGTCGCTCGGCCTTTCGCGCCTGTTCGTCGGTCTACCGTCATGTCTAAGGGTGTAGACATTGAGAATTGAAAAGTGAAAATTGAAAATTGAAAATTGAAAATTGGCAATAGTCAGATTGAGGGGCGGGCCGAGAACAGGAAGCCTCCCTCGGCGCGGGGCGTTCTTCAGCGTTCAATCTGCAATTTACAATTTTCAATTTTCAATTCCCACGCGGATCTTTATGGAGAACAGAACTGCACAACCGAATAGCGTCCCGACCGGCGCGGTGATGGTCTGCGGCGGCGGGATCGGCGGCATTCAGGCCGCGCTCGATCTTGCCAACTCCGGCTTCAAGGTCTATCTGGTCGAGCCGTCCCCATCAATCGGCGGGCGGATGTCGGGTCTCGACAAGACATTTCCGACCGGCGACTGCGCGACGTGCATAGTCTCGCCTAAGCTTGTGGAGTGCGCGCGGAATACGAACATCGAGATTCTGACGCTCTCGGAGGTCGAAGAGGTCACGGGCGACGCCGGGAACTTCGCCGTCACCATCCGCAAGAAGGCGCGGCTCGTGGATGAGAAGAAGTGCAACGCATGCGGCGACTGCGAGCGCGCATGCCCGGTCAGGGTCCCGAACGAGTTCAATCGCGGACTGGATGAGCGCCCGGCGATCGGTCGTCCCTACCTCCAGGCCGTCCCAAACATCTTTACGATCATGCGCCGGGAGCAGTCGCCGTGTGCGTCGGCCTGCCCCCTTGGACAGAAGGCCCAGGCCTACATTTCCCTGATCGCGCGAGGCAAGTTTGACGAGGCGGCGGCGATCATCCGGGAGACGAACCCGCTGCCCTCGATCTGCGGCTACGTTTGCCATCGGCCCTGCGAGGCCGAATGTCAGCGCGGACGCTACGATGAGCCTGTCTCGATCCGAGCGCTGAAGAGGTTCGTCATCCAGCAAGCGTCCGACGGGGCATCGCCCTCCACCGAGCGACGCGCGGAGAAGGTCGCCGTCATCGGCTCCGGCCCAGCCGGACTCGGAGCGGCGGATTGGCTGGCACAAAGAGGCTATGGAGTCACCATTTTCGAAGCGCTTCCGGTTGTTGGTGGCATGATGAGGATGGGCATCCCTGAGTTCAGACTGCCGCGAGAGGTGATTGATCGCGACATTGCGGCAATCGAGGCGCTGGGCGTCCAGATACGCACGAACTGCGCGGTCGGCGGTGAGACGAGCATCCAAGGCCTCTTGTCCGACGGCTACAGCGCGGTGTTCGTGGCCGCCGGGGCGCAGGCGAGCTCGAGCCTTGGCATCGAGGGAGAGGATCTGCCTGGCGTGCACGCTGGCCTGGCTTTCATCAAGAAGGCGAACCTGGGAGAGCCGGCCAGGTTGGGGCGCAAGGCCGTCGTGATCGGCGGCGGCAATGCGGCGATGGATGCTGCGCGCACGGCCCGCCGGCTCGGGTCCGACGTAACCGTCCTTTACCGCCGCACGCGGCGCGAGATGCCGGCAGACCCAGCCGAGGTCCAGGAGGCAATCGTCGAGGGCGTCAGGTTCGCATTCCTCGTAAATCCGAAGTGGTTCATCGGGCGAGACGGCCGCCTTGCCGGGGTCGAGTGCATCAGAATGGCCCTCTCGGAGGAGAAAGATTCGAGCGGCAGGCGCAGGCCGGAGCCTGTGCCCGGCTCAGAGCACATTATCGAGGCCGACGATGCCATCGTAGCTATCGGCCAGCAGGTCCAGCCGGATTTCAGCCGCGATGTAGATCTCACGCTCAACCGGCGTGGGCTGCTCGACGTTGACCCGGTGACGCTGGCGACGAATGTGCCGGGGGTCTTTGCGGGAGGCGACGTCGTTGCTGGCGCGGGGACGCTCTCCGAGGCCGTCGCGGCCGGACGGCGCGCGGCGGAATCAATCGAGAGCTTCATCCGGGGCGAAGATATGGCCGCGGGCCGGGCGGCCGATCCTCGACTCTGGGACGAAGAGAGGCACGAACGACTTGAGCAGGCGCAAAGGCGATTCCCGATCGAGCGCGAGCGGCGCCTCTCCCTACCCCAGGAGGGCTACACGGAGGAGATGGCCATCCAGGAGGCGTCGCGCTGCCTTGCGTGCGGCGTCTGCTGTGAGTGCATGGAATGCGTCAAGGTCTGCCAGCCGAAGGCGATTGACCACGGCCAGCGCGACGAGCTCGTGAGGCTCGATGTCGGAGCGATACTGGCTGCGCCGGGCGCGAGTGAGTTCGAAGCGAGGCTGCGCGGAGAATTCGGCTTCGGGCGCTATCCTAACGTCGTGACGAATGTCCAGTTCGAGAGGATGCTGTCGGCGAGCGGGCCATTCGCAGGCCAGATTCAGCGACCGTCGGACAGCGAGGCGCCGAAGAGAATCGCTTTCATCCAGTGCGTCGGCTCACGCGACCATGCAACCGGCAGGAGTTACTGCTCCGCGTTCTGCTGCATGGCAGCGATCAAGGAAGCGGTCACAGCAAAGGAGCACGATCCGGGACTGGAGATAGCAATCTTCTACATGGACATCCGGGCATTCGGGAAGGACTTCGACCGGTATTTCGAGCGAGCGAAAGATGAGTATGGGATCGAGTTCATCCGCGCGATCCCGTCCCGCCTGATTGACATGCCCGGCAGCCGGAACCTGCGCCTTGCCTACGTCACGAGCGAGACAGGGCGACAGGAACGAGAGTTCGACCTCGTCGTTCTATCAGTCGGCCTCGCGCCGACCGATGAGACGCGGCGGCTGGCGGAAAAGCTCGGGATCGAACTCGACCCCTGCGGGTTCAGCCAGACCCGAAGTCTCGAGCCGGTCGCGGCAAGCAGGCCGGGAATCTTCGTGGCGGGCGTCTTCCAGGGGCCGAAGGACATCCCAGAGACCGTAGCTCAGGCCAGCGCGGCGGCTGCGCGGGCGATGGAGCTCCTTGCCCCGGCGCGCGGAAGCCTTGTCCGCGAGAAGAGCTATCCGCCGGAGCGCGACCTCACCGATGCGCCGCCTCGCGTCGGACTTTTCGTCTGCCACTGCGGGGTCAACATTGCATCCGTGGTTGACGTGGAGGCCGTCGTGGAGGCCGCAAAGAGAATTCCGGGCGTCGCCTACGCTGAAACCTCCATTTATGCATGCGCAGACAACAGCCAGGAGCGGATCAAGAGCCTGATCAATGAGCACGACCTGAACCGGCTGGTGGTGGCCTCGTGCACGCCGCGGACCCACGAGGCGATCTTCCGCGATACGGCGCGGGAGTCCGGTCTGAACCCGTATCTTGTCGAGATGGCAAACATTCGGGACCAATGTTCCTGGGTGCACGCTTCGGACCACGAGGCAGCGACGGCGAAAGCGCTCGATCTGGTCCGTATGGCCGTGGGCCGAGCCTGCCGGCTCCTGCCGCTCACGACGGAGATGCTGCCGGTCGTTCAGGAGGCGCTGGTCATTGGCGGCGGGGCCGCGGGACTCACGGCAGCGCTCTCGCTGGCGCTCCAGGGCTTCAAGGCGCACGTTGTAGAGAAAGAAAACCGGCTCGGAGGCCGCCTGCACCACATCTACCGGACCCTGGCCGGCGAGGACGTGCAATCCTTCAAAGACCGGCTCATCTCCGAGGTCGAGGCGCACCCGAACATTTCGGTGTACCCAGGCGCGGAGGTCGTGAAGCTGGACGGCCACATCGGCAGTTTCACGAGCGAACTGTCCGACGGGCGCGTGATCAGGCACGGGGTGACGATTGTGGCCACCGGCGGCGCCCCGCATCGTCCAGACGAATACCTGCTCGGCCGCGACGAGCGCGTCACCACAGCGTATGACCTCGAAGAGCGGCTCGAGGGTGGAGAGATAGGCATTCCGGACGGCGGGACCGTTCTGATGATCCAGTGCGTTGGCTCGAGAAACGAGGAAAGGCCGTATTGCAGCCGGGTGTGCTGCTCGGCGGCGGTGAAAAACGCTCTTAGGCTCAAGGAACGAAGACCCGATCTGAACGTGATCGTTCTATACCGGGAAATGCGGACGTATGGCCGGCGCGAGCAGGCCTACCAGCGGGCACGGGAGGCTGGCGTGCTCTTCATCCGCTACGATGACGAGGGCCCGCCAGCGGTTTCGGCGGACGGCCGTCTGACAATCTCGTTCGTCGAGCCAAGCACCGGCCGGCAGATCGAGCTGCCCGTTGACCTGCTGGCGCTCTCGACCCCCGTAGCGCCGGCCCCCGACAACGAGCGCATCTCCGAACTTGCACGAGTGCCGCTGGGCGCCGACGGATTCTTCCTGGAAGCGCATGTGAAGCTGCGCCCAGTGGATTTCGCATCGGAGGGAATCTTCCTGTGCGGCGCGGCGCACTCGCCGAAGCCGCTTGAGGAGAACATCTCTCAGGCGCTGGCGGCTGCGGGCCGGGCGGCGACGATACTGTCCCGCAAGAGCCTGCCGGTCGGCGGCCAGGTGAGCGTGGTGGACGTCCGAAAGTGCGCATCGTGCCTGACGTGCGTCAAGGTCTGTCCCTACGGAGCGCCGGTCCTGGTTGGCAGGAACGGCAAGACGCGGGTCGAGATAGAGGCGGCGAAGTGCATGGGCTGCGGGAGCTGTGCGGCCCAGTGCCCGGCAAAGGCGATCCAGCTCCAGCACTTCCTGGACGGACAAATAGCCGCCGCAATTGACGCGATGGCAGAGGAGCCTGCACTGCTGTGACCGAGTTCGAACCGAGGATACTTGCGCTCTGCTGCCACTACTGCGCGTACGGGGCGGCGGACCTGGCGGGCTCGATGAGGACCCAGTACCCGCCGAACGTCCGCATCCTGCGCCTGCCGTGCACTGGTAAGGTGGATATTGCCCACATCATGCGCGCTTTTGAGCAGGGAGCGGACGGCGTGATCGTCGCTGGCTGTCTGGAAGGCGGCTGCCATTTTCAGGAGGGAAACCTGCGGGCGAAGCGGCGGGTCGGGTTGGCGAAGCGGATTCTGGAGGAATCCGGACTCGAACGGGAACGGCTGGAGATGTTCAACCTCTCTTCGGCTATGGGCCAGACCTTCGCTGAGATCGCCCGCGACGTGACCGAGCGAATTCGCGCCCTCGGCCCAAGCCCGGTGCGAGTTGCGGGTTGCGAGTTGCGAGTTGTGAGTTGGGAAGCCTCTGACGACTCCAGTGAGACGAAGGGCGGAGAAACAGAAAGATGATAGTCGCGTCCAGAAAGAGTGTAGCAGATCTCAGGGAACAGCTTGCGCCCTACGGCAGAATACTGATCGTCGGGTGTGGCACCTGCGTGACGGTGTGCCAGGTAGGCGGAGAAAAGGAGGTCGAGGTGCTCGGCTCGGCGCTCCGGATGGCCTTCCGCATCCACGGAACGCCCAAAGAGGTCCTCGAAGCGACGATAGAGCGCCAGTGCGAGAACGAGTTTATCCGGGAGATAGCAGGCACGGTCGCTGAGGCCGATGCGATACTCTCGCTCGCCTGCGGCGCCGGGGTTCAGGCGCTTGCGGAGCGATTTCCGGGCAAGGCGGTCTTCCCCGGCGTTGACACTCAGTTCATCGGAATACTGGAGCAGCAGGGAATCTGGGCCGAGAAGTGCATCGGCTGCGGGAACTGCCGGATCGGAGACTTCGGCGGCATCTGTCCCCTAACCCGCTGCTCGAAGAAGCTGCTGAATGCTCCCTGCGGCGGAGCGCGCGGCGGCAAGTGCGAGGTTGACCCAAACCTTGACTGCGGCTGGCAGCTCATCTACGAGAGGCTGAAGTCCATAGGTGAATTGGATCGGCTGTCTGCGATCCAGGAGATGACCGACTGGTCGAAGAGCCACGAAGGCGGTTGCCGCGTTATAGTCCGCGAGGACCAGCGGATCTCGTGAAGAAGAGCGAGTTGCGAGTCAGGGACTTGGGGCAACTAGCATCTCCCAACCCGCAACCCGCAACTCACAGATATCAGTCCGAAACTACTACCGCAATCGCCTGAGCGCAGGTCGAGGCGCGCGCTGCGTCGCGGGCTGCTGAGTGCCGGCCACAAGAAGATCAATCCAAAGAGCATCCATCGTGTTCTGGCCGGTAATGTGCCCGCCGATGTTAGCTGCGGTGTTCGGCTTGACGTCGGCAAGCGTGCCCTTCCGGTTCGGCGCGGTCCTCGGCCTGACCCACACGACCGTTGCGTCGCTCGCCGTCACCTTCACTATGCGCTGCTTGATCGTCTTGAACGTAATCTCGTAGCCATTGACCGATTGCACGACCCCCTTGATTACCGTCGGTCTGAAGCGGACGACCTTCGCCTGAACGGTGTCGCCCTGGGCGTCGCCCCCGACGACCGCCCAATAACCGACGCGCAGATCCGCAGGCGTGCCCACGTAGCCTTGGGAGATGATCTTGGTCTCAGAGGTGATCGTGACGTTCCAGGTGTGCTCTCTGCCGGTGAGCGTAAAGCCATTGCCCGAGATGGCGGTGATCTTCCCGGCAAACTGCGGCTTCGGCACGCGAACCACGAGCGCGGTCCGCGAGCCGTCTGCAGCAACAGCGAACCTGACGGCGGCCAGGTCGCCCTCGTTCACGTCGGTGATCTTCGCCGGCTTCCCTTGCACCATGACCTTCGTCTTGTCCGTCACTGCGAACGTGGCTGGACCCTGCTTGGTGCCAAGCGTGATGCTCTGTGCGTCAACCTGGGTCACTGTGCCCGTTGCGACGTTTCCTGGCCGTGCGCCCGGACCCTCGCCGGGCCACCACTGGCGGTTGGGGTCGCCCTTGCCCGCACGCTGCGCTGCCCATGCGACTCCCGCCGCGAGCAGGATCACCATGCTGATTGCCATTACTCGCTTGCTCATCTTGACTGTGCCTCCCTATTATCGTTTCCGTTTTCTGGACGTACTGACGGGTAGCAGGCAGGCGCGGTTACAGGCTGGAGGTGGGAGGTGAGAAGTGAGATATGGGAAAGATTCGCGAACGAGCCGGAATGTTGTATACTGATCCAAGCGAGGAGCGAAGGAAAGTGGCCATGGCCAAGTCCGTAATGGTGCGAGCGCCGGCGCGGGAGGAACTCGAGCGCGCAGCTCTGATCGGGCAGACAGCGTTCGAAAGCCCGGAGCCGGGGCCATGGGCTAGGTCCTACAACTGGATTGCCGATAACTGGGGGCTCGATCACCTGATCGTGGTCGAAGTGGATGGGCAGCTCGTTGCCTCGCTCCTGTGCACGCCTGGCATGGCCCATTTCTCGAACGACATCGTGCCCCTCTCAGCCGTGGGCGGCGTTTCGACGCTGCCGGAACACCGCAGGTGCGGCTACGGGGGCATGATGATGGCACACGCCGTCAGGGTCCTGTACGATCACGGCTATCACACCTCGGCGCTCTGGCCGTTCTCATACAATTACTACCGGAAATTTGGCTGGGAAGTAGCATCCGAACACCGAAGTTACACCATCCCGTCGGAACTGGCCTCCAAACTCGCGCCGCCAGATGGGACACGCCCAGCCCGCAAAGACGAGCTTCCCACCATCAGCCGCCTCGTCGCTCGGTTCGCCCGCCGGTACAACTGCGTAACGGTGCGTGACGACCTTTGGTGGAGCTGCATCGGGGCGATATCGGGGTTCGAATTCGATGGAAGCGACGATCCGCGCACAAGCCGCTGCCCTTGGGTGCACGAAAGGGACGGGGAGATAGACGGCTGTGCGGTCTTCAACGTCTCAGGTGAGGGCGAGCAGACGAAGGTCGAGATAAAGGAGCTTGTGGCCGGCGTTCCAGAGGCCCGGCGGGCAATCCTGAGCCGGCTCGCGGCGCTTGGCGCGCCAGACATCAGCTTCTATGGGCCGATTGACGACGGCTTCCTGCAGGAGCTTCCGGATCCGGGCCTCGTCAAGGTTGAGCTTCACTCGGGCTTTCAATTTCGAGTGACTAATCCGCCCGCTGCGCTGGAGCTTCGAAGCGCCGATCCAGGGCTTTCCGGCCGAATCGGGTTCCTGGTCACCGATCCGGTTCTTGGCTCGGTCGAGTTCGACGTGGAGGTCACCGCGGGCAAGATTTCGAGGGCAAAGGCAAGAGCTGGAGAACGTCTATCAATGGATGTACAAACCTTTTCTCAGTTGTACAGCGGCTACGAGAGCCCGGTCAGAGCGGCCGAGTTGGGGCGCGTTCAAGCAACATCCAGGAGCGTGCTGGAGTTCGCCAACCGGCTGTTTGGGAACGCCCTCCCATTTCGGTCGCTCGTGGAAATCGGCTGATCGTGCCCCAAAAGGAGGTAACTTAGACTTGAGGTCCGCTCACGCGTTGATGCTTGTCATTGCTTTGGCCCTCATAACACCCGCCTGGGCTCAGGAGACCACGCCGACCGCGCCGGAGGCGCCACAAACGCCCGTGGAGCCTGCCGCGCCAGCAGTAGTTCAGCCTGCGGAGCCGCCAGCCCCGCTCCCTACGATTTCCCCAGAGACGGCAATACTCAAGAGGACTCCCGCCGTTAACGGACAGGTCGAGCCTGGGGAGTGGGACACGTATTTCAGCTTCGACTACGGCGACGTCCACGCCTGGACATACGTCAACTGGGACGACAACAACCTCTATGTGGCCTCGAAGTCCACTAAGCCGACGGACCTGCTGGTCATCCTCGACGCGAACTGCGACGGCTGGTTCCACGGGCCGGACAACTACGAGTTCACCATCAGGCGCGGCCAAGGGGAAGAAGCGCCGACGCTCTCGGTGAGCCGCTACGAATCGCAGGGGCCGCCGGGGACCGCTGGCGCGCCGCTCGCCGCAACCGAGACGACGGCATTCGTGATGAAGGCTGGCTCTGCGCCGGACTCCTACGTCTATGAACTCGCTATCCCGAAATCGTCGGTCGCCGGCCTCGACCTGCGCTCGGCAAGGAAGATCGGCCTGAAGGTTGCCGTCGGCGTTGGCGGGCCGGATGTGCAGTGGATCCCGCCGGCTCCGCTGGGAGAGGTGCAGACTCCGGAACTGGTGGCTGCCAAGTCGGCTGCTTCCGCCCCGCTCAAGGTGGACGTGGAGTTGAGAGACCGCCGGCTCACACCGGGAGAAGAGCTGGTGGCTAAGATCAACATCCGGAACAGCGGCGATGTTGCCTCAGTAGCGGATGCGGTCGTTATCGGCGGCGAAGGGAAGACGGCGAAGCTTCTGGGCAGCCAGCTCATCAGACTGGACGGCATCGCGCCGGGCAAGGGCTTCACTTGCACGTTCCGCACGCCCGTGTCTCGCTCGGCCGCCCCGGGCAGCGGGGCTCTCGGCGTGGAGGTCAGGTCGGGCGAGGAACGCATCGCCACGTCCCTCGTCTCCTTCGATATTGTGCCTGCGTACGAGGTGAAGCTGGACCTCGGAATCCAGCCGGTGAAGCGGGGAAACTATCACCGACTTGCCGTCATAGTCAGGAACAACACCCGGAGAGAGGCCTATGGAAAGGTCAAGCTCACCATGCCCGAGGGCTGGGTCTTCTGGCGGTCGCGCGGGGTGAAGGAATTCTCTATCCAGAATGAGGACAGCGAACAGGCTGTGGTATTCCGGGTCAAGCCGCCGAGCGACGGGCCGAGTCCGGCCCCAGTCGTTGCCGAGATGCAGGTCGGAAAGGAACTGCTCTCCGCGTCGGGCACCCTCGAGGTCAAATAGGAACGGTCACTCTTCTGTGTCGCGGCGGACGACCATGAGCGCAACGTCATCCTGAAGGGCACCTCGGGCGTGCGTCTTGGCGCGCTCGTACAGGCGCTCCGCAAGATCTTCCGGAGAGCACTCGCGGAAGCTCCGGACAACATCAAGTAGGCCTTCATAGCCAAACAGGCGGCCGTCGGCCCGCGCCTCAGTGATCCCGTCAGTGTAGAGCACCAGCAAGTCTCCGGGCCGAAGCGTGGTCTCGGACTGCTCGATCGGTGCGCCGCTACCAAGACCCAGAATCGGGCCGGTCGAATCGAGCGCAACGGCCTCTCCCGCCGCAGACACCTTGACGGGCGGCTCATGGCCGGCGTTGGAGTAGACCAGTCGGCCCGTCTCCAGGTCCAGGACGGCGCAGAACAGGCTGACGAATATGCTGGTGGGCGCCTCACTTCGCAGCGTATGCTCTTCCAAAGCCTGGCTGAGCCGGAGAAGCGCCTCGGGAAGCGCCAGACCCTGACGGACATAGGCCTGGTAGGAGTATTTGACGACAGCGGTGTGGACCGCGGCGTGCAGACCCTTGCCTGAGACATCGCCGATGGCTATGCCGAGCCTGCCGTCGCCGAGGTCGAAGTAGTCGTAAAAGTCGCCGCCGACGCGTGCCTCGTCCCAGGCCGGCTCGTACTTGCCAGCGATGTCGAACTCCCCGAACCGGGACCTGGGAGGTGGGAAGATGACCTGCTGCAGGGATTCCGCGATGTGGTGCTCCCTCTCGTAGTACTCGGCGTTGGCCAGGGCTACGGCGGCCTGGCGGGCAAAGGCGGTCAAGACCTCAGCATCCTCCGGCGTAAATCTAGCCACTTCGAACGAACCCACATATAGGGCACCAGCCGGACGGCCATCCGTCACGATCGCCGCCGCCATCAATGACCGCACCCCAAGTTTGATCCACTCCGGACGAACCTTCGGGTGAAGGCGCACGTCCTCCACCAGGAGCGGGCGGCCAGTGAGAAATGTCTCACCCGCGATGGCGTTGCGCACGGGAACCCTGATAACTCCCGGATCAGCCCCGTCGTAGGTGGCGACTTCGATCACGCCACCTTCCTTGACCTCGCCAATGGCTGCGAATTCCGCGTCGAACATCTGGCGAGCAAGCGAGGCAATCAGCTTCAAGGTAGGGTTTTTGTGAAGGCCGGAGGCCAGGGCTTCGCCAATGCGGGTGAGCGACTTCTGGAGCTGCTGCTTAGCCTGGGAGAGTTCGCGGTAGGGTCGGCTGAGCGAGGAGACGAAGAGCGCCTGCAGGACCAGATAGTAGGCGCCGACCTTGTAGATGTGGCCCAGGAGGTTGTAGGCATCGTAGGCGGTTCGGTAGAGGGTAAAGCAGATTTCGCTTGCGACGCCGAAGATGAGCGCCGCCTGCAGGAGCCGGACGGAATCCTTCTGCCAACCGCGCGCTCGACCAAACGCCCAGAAAGCGGCGACGTAGAGCACGATCACGAACCACTCAAGGTCAATCTTGAGCGGCGTCAGGCCGGTGCCGGGCCTGTACATGAGTTCAGACGCTGCCTTCCCGTAAATGCTGACCAGTGAGACGAGGCTGAGGCAGATTGCTGCAGCGGCCGGGACGAGGATGCCAGGCCTGATCCACCTGCTGCGCGAAACCGGCGTGACAAAGGCAGCGCCCAGAAGCAGCACCGCGTCCACCAACCTCGCCGACAGCCAGTACGCCGCTGCCTTCCCAACGCTGTTCGCACCCAGGAAATCAGGCATGCCCGTGTACGACAGCGTGTGAACAAAGTCAATCGCACCTACGGCCATGTAGCCGACGGCGATGAACAGGTCGCGGCGGTTCGTGGTCTGCCGGTAGCCGTACCAGCCGATAGCGAATACGGCGAAGCTGACGACGATGCTGGTGAACTCGAGCACGTTGTGGATTGGGATGTAGACACGGGTCGGAATCCCGTGGACGGCGCATGGCTCGATCGCGCGCGCAATGGCGAGACCCAGCACGCAGATGCCAGCAGCCAGGAGATACCCCAGCGCCGCCGGACGCCCGGCGCCCAATCTAACTGCCTGAAGTCGCATATCCTTTTCCACGGGGCGAGCACGACAGACATGTCCGCCACGCCCCTGGTCTATACCGCAATTGCTCAGGCAGGCGTTCCGGGTTCAAAACCGATGTTCGGGATGGATTTGAAATCCATCCCGAACACTGACACCCGCTCAAAACCGGTATTCTGACGAGCAGACGGCGGCGGCGAGCCATGCTAGACTGCAGGTGTAGGCAAAACGAACTCAGGAGCGGCGGCACCGTGTTTGACTCTCTTTTCGCAGCGACAAAGTACCTCTTTCTGCTGGCTATGTCGGCGGTTGTGGTCCTCCTCGTCATATTCGCCGCAGAGTGGCGCTGAGGTCTCAGCGACCGCGCGCCGTCCGTAAGGAGGGAACCACGGTGTCAAGGATCGAACTGGCCTCGTCCAAAGTAGCCCCGCGCGCACTAATGGAGACGAGCTCGTCCCCGTGCTTCAGATAAAGCGTTACATTGGGCACGCCGACGCTGCCATTTTCCACAAGGAGCGCGTCCGACAAACCGAGCTTGACCCAAGCCTGTGATATTTGAGGCTCAGGGGCACGCCCGGTGGATTTCGTGCTCGCCAGCGCTCGCGCCTTGTTCGCCTCGAACTCTCTGGCGACGGACGCTGCGTCGCCTCCGATCGCCGCTACCCCGTCCTCAAGGCTTCTTCCACCACAGTCGTAAACTCGAACCTCGACCGAGTCCGCCCCGGGCGGGCCGATTACCGTTGACCGGATGGGAACCCAATCTACAGGGTCGCCTTTCTCCTGAAGCATCTTTCGAGTTGGCGAAAGACCGGCATATCTTGGCGACCAGGTGGTGGGGTAACTGAGAGCGACTCCGGACGCGGCGTCTGAGAAGGTCGTCCATTCATCGGTGGATGCGAGCACGGGAAGCACGACGGCGCCAGCACCGTTATCGTCGGAGGCCGCACTCGCCAGGTCAATGGGCTGCGGACCCGACAGGATCTGCACGTCACGCCCCTCACGCACACGCAGGACCAGCTCTGCCGGGCCGCCTGGCTCCTGCTCGATGCCGAGAATCCCCGTCAGCACGACGTAGTTGCTCTGTGTGATCGGCGCATAGGTAAGTGCCTTAACAGGACGATTCGACCCATCGTCCACGGTCCTGAAGTCGCTGCCGACCTCCGTGACCCTGCCCCAAATTCGGGCCAAGAGACCTACGTTCACCAGCCCGGTTCCTCCGGCGGTGGAACTGCCCCCGGCGGCCCGATTCGAGCATCCAACGGGACCCGGTACCGCGGCGGTCCCCGAGAGACTCACACTGGAAGCCACGATCTCGCGCTCGCCCCGGCTCGTGGCGATTCGCCCGCTGACCGTCACGAGCCTCCCACACGCTACCGGCACCCAGCTCGAAACCCGGATGCCCGAGCTCCTGTCTGCTTCCTCCATGTAGAAGAATCCGGGGAAGATGGCTGTGACGACCTTGGGCTGGCTGAAGATCAGACCGGTCCCGTCCTCCGGGTACGCCTTCGCGGCGGCTATGGTGGCCACGAGCGGCGCAGGCGTCGGGTCGCACGCGTCACCTATCCCATCGTTGTCGAGATCGGACTGATCCGGGTTGTAGGCGTCCGGGCAATTGTCGCAGGCATCGCCTACACCATCGCCGACGTCCGTGTTGGTGACGATCACATCGTCGAAGTCAGCCGAGGTCGAATACGTCCTGAGAGCGGTCCGGCCACTGGTGAATGACGAGTCGAGAGTGCTCACCTTGAGGGCGTCGTTGACATAGAACTTTATGCTCGGTCCATCGGCGACGATCTTAAGCTGATAGGCGACGTTTGTACCCACGGTCATGGCTGTGCCGACCAGCTCGGTCCAGCCGTTGTCCATTCTGCCGATCACGACACGGTCCCCATCCGGATCAATGGCGCAGTAATAGCCTTTGAGCTGGTTCAGTCCGGATCCGAAGGCGCTGCCTCGGACGATGAGGCCAGCGTCCCCGGAGTTGTTTCTCACGGTGACGGTTGCCCTGAGAACGAGGTCGGAGAGCACAGGCCCGGCGGCTGTCCTGGAACCCAGGCCGCTCGTCGTGCTCGACTGTCGGTATTTCGCCGACACCACACTCCACGACCCGCTGTAGGCGGTCCAGCCGTCCGCATTGCCGTCGTCAAAGTTGTCCGAAAACAGCGTCTGGCTGCCTTCCGAGTCGGCCTGGCTTGGGTTGTAGGTGTAGGGACAGTTGTCAAGAATGTCGGGAATGCCGTCGCCGTCCGAGTCGGCCCGGATCAGAGGCAGGTTGTCGCCTCCCTGCACAATGCCCCCGCCGCTGTTGTGAGGGAGCAGGGTGTTGCCCAGCCCGTCGCCGTCCGTATCCTGGCCGGTGTAACCCGACCAGTAGTTGCCGCCCTTGTAGGGCCCGCCAGCGATGTTGGTTCCGGCAGTCTTCGCGATGTTCCAGGTGTTCGGCTTTGTCGGATCGTTGTTCTGATCGTAGGCGTTTGCCGTATTAGAGAAGTAGTTATTGTAGATCAGACAGCCAGTAGTCGGGCCCCCGTCGGAATTCGGCATATAGATGCCCCGGGAGGTGCTTCCGGTGATGAGGTTATCGAGTATCGTATGGTCTCGAGAGTAGATCGCGTCCGGCGGAAGCTGGAGGCCGGGAACGCTGGCGCTCGTCCAGAGCTGGATGCCATATGGGTTGTCGGTAATTCTGTTGGCCTGAATCACATCCCGCCGGCCGTGCTCGATTGCTATCCCCTGGTCGTTCGCCGAGATCTGATTGCGGCGAACAGTGCTATCGTAAAGGTAGCCGAGCCAGAAGCCGTAGTTCGAGTCGTTGGCGAGGTTATCCTCAAAAGTGTTGTCGTGGCAGAAGGTGTATTCGAAGGCGTTGTGCGGGCTGTGGGAGCCGTCGTTGTGGGTGAGGTAGTTGTAGTTGGACATTTCGCTCGCGGAGCCGATGCCAGAGAAGGAGCCGTCGCCTCCCCAGCGCATGTCATTGTTGGTGAA
>Ga0315289_10005955_pt1 | contig 17942 bp, 19 predicted proteins | sample YL17G11_40_MG_FD_203452 | JGI IMG/M metagenome (GOLD analysis project Ga0315289, IMG submission 203452) | Sediment microbial communities from Yellowstone Lake, YNP, Wyoming, USA - YL17G11_40 | ecosystem: Environmental > Aquatic > Freshwater > Lake > Sediment | place: USA: Wyoming | collected... | reverse complement strand
AGTGACTCTCAAAGGGACCAAGGCTGGCTATCTTCTATCCCTCCGACAACTACAGACAATCGCGAGGGTTATACTGTTTGACAAGACTCAAACAAGCGTGTTATTAGTAATCACCGGCCCACTATGAGGCATGGAGGGTATATCATGAACGTCCGTAACCGCCTTATTGTCGTTTTCCTGGCCCTCGCCCTGTCGGTGCTCGGCTGTGTGGCCCAAGCTCCGACGCCTACAGCGGTACGGCCCACGGCGACACACTTGCCAACGCCGACTTCTGTACCTCAGCCTACCGTGATACCAACCTCTACGGTGACCTTGCCGCCTACCAATACCCCTACCACGGTCCTGACGGCCACAGCACGCTCCACCGACACTCCCATGCCTCGACCCACGGCCACGGCAAGCCAGGCGCTGCAAGTCCACTTCATCGCCGTAGGGCAGGGTGACTCGATTCTTATTCTTACCGCTGACGGCAACGCAGTACTGATTGACGGGGGCGAAGCTGACTCCGGGGCGCTGCAGTACCTCCAAAGCAAGGGCATCAAGCGCCTTGACTTGGTGATCGCCACACATCCACACAGCGACCACATTGGCGGCCTGGTGCAGATGCTGAGAACCATCCCCGTGACTGAGGTAGCCACCAACGGGCAGATGCACACGACCAGCACTTATGAGCAGTTCCTGGACGCTATCGCCGCTGCCAAAGCCAAGTACACCGAGGTCAAACGGGGTGGTAGTCTCTCCGTTGGAGGACTCACTTTTGCAGTGCTCAGCCCAACGAGCACAAATGGCGACATGAACCATAACTCGCTGGTTTTGCGTCTGGTCTATGGTAAGACAGTCTTCCTCCTCATGGGCGATGCCGATAAAGACGCTGAGGCCAGCATTCTGTCTGCCGGCCTACCTGTGCATGCCAACGTTCTGAAGGTTGGTCACCACGGCAGCCGCTCTGCATCGAGCCCAGCCTTCCTTGCTCAGGTGAAGCCGCAAGTTGCCGTCTACTGCGCAGGTAGTGGCAATGATTATGGCCATCCGCATGCTCAGACCCTGGCTGCGCTGGCTGCGGTCGGCGCTCAAGTCTACGGTACTGATGCTAATGGCACAGTGGTTGTCACCTCAGACGGTAACACCTACAAGGTCGAGGTTGCCAAACAAGGCCAGCCGAGGGCGCCACCCACTGCACAGCCCACGATGCCCGCTACTGCTACTACTGCCCCCTTACCGACCCCAAAGCCAACTGCCGCGCCTACTGCTCAGCCAACCGCTACCACGGCAGCGGTGGCACTGACACTGGACATCGTGTCAGTGAGTAGTCCCATTGCACCTGGGGCAAATGCTACCTTGGTGGCCAAGACGGCACCAGGGGCGAACTGCACCATCACGGTCTATTATAAGTCGGGGCCAAGCAAGGCCCAGGGGCTCACCCCCAAAGATGCCGACGCCAACGGTAGCGTTTCGTGGACCTGGAAGGTTGGGACAAATACCACGCCGGGCACTTGGCGTATCGTAGTCACTGCCAGCAAAAATGGACAACGGGTGACCAAGGAAACAAGTTTTGTGGTGGCCAAATGAGCGAGAAAGCTGTAATCGACCGCTTTGAGGGCGAGCACGCGGTTCTTTTCCTCGGTGAGGCCGAAAAACAACTGATCGTCCCGCGGAAATCTCTGCCTCGCGGGGCTAGGGAAGGACACTGGCTTCAAGTAGAGGTTGAGGGGGATGCCCTGCTAAGCGCGGTCATTGATAAAGAGGAGACGAAGAAGGCACGGCAGAGGATCGGTGAGAAGTTGGCCCGCCTCCGGCGAGGCCAGCACTTATAGGCGTGCATTGGGAGAGGCGTTTGCCACACGCGAGCGATTGACCAACAGTCCTTCACATCCGCCGTCGCGCAAATGCCGGTTGCACAGGGGAATCTACCTGTGATGATGAAAAGTGCTTTCCAGGGGCCTTAGAACGGAGCACGGACGTGTTTTTAAGGTCGTTCGGTCCAAGCAATCAGTCGTCCAAACGTCTGCCGCAATCCCCGCAGTACTCGTCCCCTTGGATGTCTCCCACGAACAGTGGACGAATTGGGTTACCTTCTCCATCTTTGGCTACTTCCTCCGACGTGAGCAACTCCTTAAAGCGATCGTAAGCACAGGCGTTACAGTGCAATCCCGCCTCATACGCCCAGCCTACGATCTCATAGGTTTTGTGGAAGGGGATACGTTCAGGTGTCATACGCGATATCTTATACGATTCACAGAACTCTCTAACTGCCTTATCCAAAAGCACCGTCATCGGCAAGCCTGTCTTCCCACTCAGGGCGTGCAGCTCCCGGATCCAGCGACTATGAATTCTCGGTTGATAAAGATTCTCATCGTCGTGACGGTCTATGCGTTCTACCATGCTGGCACAAATCCGCTGTCAGAGCGGCAAGTCGCATCCGCTCTGGTCCTCATCTACCTTACTGGACATCTCTCTAACGTCGTAGATGACCCTGCTCTTCGACTCTGGCTGATGCAACGCTGTTGTCGCGCTGCCGCCAGCGTTTGGACGTTCTGCCGCCCCGTCGGCCCTAACGAATATGTTACCGCACTTTAAACAGCAGGCGAAGAACTCTTTCGTCCCCACCCTCACGTTCTGACAGCCACACGACCACTTACTCAATGTGCTTCGACCCTCGCGCTCTTTGCCTGGGCTTACCCACCAGTCCCGCTTCTCATGCTTGGGCACGATCAGTGAGAACTCAAGATCGGGACGGGCGATCCCGGACTGTTTCATCAACTGGGCGAACGCACCGTCTGCGGGCTTCCAATGGACTCCATCGCCGGTCCTGGGGTGCACCCCCAACTGCTCGCATTTGGCAACGAACTCCTTGTTGTGGTAATTCCGATCTACAGGGTTTTTGCCCTGGCGCTGCTGCCAGAGGTGGACTTGCTCGTGGAGAACTGTTTCTAAAACCGACCAGAGGAAGGGGTGATCTAAGTGAGCCTCGTTGAGGATAATCTCATCGTCTAAACCAAAGGCGTTCTTACCGAGACGGTAATAAGCGAGGATGCGATAGTCGAAGGAGTCGAACCCCAACACTGGGCCCGGAAGTTTGCCCTCCCTGCCGGGGATGGCCACGGGGTCCAAGAACCGATCTCGAAAGATATCTGTCCAGCCATACAGCTTTTTGGCGATCTCGTGGTGTTTCCAAGTGACATCCTGTTCGGCGTTATGACGGATGCCAGTCTTGGCTTTCTCGCTCGCCGACAGATCGACTCCGCTAGTGGGATCAACTCCTCCTAACCTCTCTACCATATAAACAAGTTTCAACCTGCAAGCTTAGTATAGCATGACTTGCGTACCCTTTGTTTTGGTGATTTCGGTAAAACCTTTAGAAAGAGGCGCCGTGAGGTACAACGGATGTTGTCATACAAGCCCCCACCCGCCGCAAGAGAAGAAAAACATTATATCGTGCAAACGATACGACCAAACACGAAGATTCGCGAGATGATCAAGGAAGTGTTCTTCCAGGAATGGAGCCAGCATGAAGACCTCACCGGCGTTATACGTCTCGGCGGTAAGCGTTTGGTGCTGGCGGGAGTGCGGTTCGTGGATGGTCATATGGCGAACGAGTTAGCAGCATAGCGAAGACGGCTGAGGTCAGCATCTCCTGGCTTTTTCCACAGGTTTTGGCAATATGTCTGCAAAAAAGCTCTTGTCGCTTCACCAGAGGCTCTAGAACGGCGCAATCTGCTCAAGCGGGCTTCCGTATATATCCTCCCAGCAAAGTGTTCAAAGTCGGATACGCATCTTGCGGCACCCTTATGGTTCATAACAGATCACGACTTGGCCGCCCTGCCTGACAAAACAGTCGGCGATCTGGCGCACACAGCACTGAACTCTGGGGTTGCCGCGAGGTAGCAACAAGACCAGACTTCCGAGAGGTAGATCATCGGCTAGGTGTTTCCTCTCGCACCCGTGCGCCAGGAGCGACGCGGTGGTGAGTTCTAGGTAGGACTTAGGGGAACGCTCCTGTTTCATATTCTGCTAGTAGGCTAGGGCTGGGTATAGCTGCTGTGCTCGCACCTTCCTGCCCTCAAGCGGCTCGTAGTAACCCAGTTCTTCCATTTTCTCTGGCGCCCCTCGTTGCGAGATAGCCTCTCCCATCGCCTTCCACGGCTTGCCCGACTGCCTGGCCAGGTCTCTCTTCAACCCCTCTAACTCCTGTGCAGAGACCCCAGGGGCGGGGACCGTGGCTGTGCGCAGCCCGCGTAGCCCCTCGCGCTCTGGTAACTGAACCAGAATTTGGCGGCGCGCCAACCCCTGCGCCCGCTGGGCGAAGCGCTCCCACTGCTCGGCCAAAGAAAAGAAAGTGGGGTGGGTCCTCTCTCGCTGGGCCTCGTCTTGGACCTCGTGCTTGACCTCGTCCAGGTCGGCGACGAAGAGTTCCTCTACCAGGGCACGCGCCGTTTGTCGGCCCGCACCGAAGATCACCTTGATCTGCGCATTCTCCAGTGCCCCCTGCAGCCGACTGCCCCCCAGTTGGCTCAGGGTTTGGTGGGCCAGCCCGAGGTGCAACCCGAATTTGCGACACTCCGAGAGGATCCGCGCCAGGGTCTGCGCCGAGCCCTCGTTGGCGCAATAGTCCTGGAACTCGTCGATGAGGAAGAAGAAAGGCTGACGCTGGCCCTGGGGCACGCCCTTCCGCGAAAACGCCGCCTGCTCCAGGCCGGTGACGATCAGGTTCCCCAGCAGGCGCCGGGTCTCTCCATCCACCCGCCCCAGGTCGCAGATCAACACCTTGCGCCCATCCATGATCTCCCGAAAGGGCAGGCCGTTCTCTCGCTGTCCCAGGATGAGCCTCAACCTGGGGTTGATGACGAAGGCCCCCACCTTGTTCAGCACCGACTCGACCATCAGGGCCTGCTCTCGGCCCCAGCGATCGTAGCGCTCTTTAAAGAAGCGCACCACCTCAGGATTGGAGACGCCGTCCAACAGCCCATCGCGATACGCCTTCTCCGTGAGCAGCCGAGGCATCTCCACCAGGGTCAGCCGCTTCTCGATGAGCACGAGGAGGGCCGCTAAAACGATGTTGGCAAAGCGCGGCGCTTCTTTCAAGCTCTCCGGCCAGGTGCGCTGCAAGGCCTCCAGGATGTTCTGGGCCGTGGTATAGGGCTCATACGGGGTGTCCAGCACATTGAAAGGGACCAGGTAGTCCTCCCGCCCCGGCTCGAAGTAGATCACGCGCTGACGGATGGCCTCGTCCCCCAGATAAGGGGCCAGATAAGCCAGAAGGTCGTCGGCCAGGTCAGCATGGGGGTCTAGCAGCCCGCAACCCTGCCCCATCGTGATCAGCTGAAAGGCGATGTGTTCCAGAAACTTGCTCTTGCCCTTCTTGGTCTTGCCCACGACATACATATGCGTATCAAAGTCCTCTAGAGGTAAACAGCATTTAAAAAGTCCTCCGGGCCCATAGTAGCCGAGGACCAGTTTGCACCTTCGAGGATCGTTCATCGCCTCACGCATGGGCGCTATCCCCCTCGGCTTTCAGGCTGAGATGTTCAGGAGCGCTCCCTTCATCACCCTGATGCACCTCGCGAGAGGCTGCTTTAAAGGGCGATTCCACCTTCACAAACACGTGCCCACAGCGGGTGCAGCAGGCGTAGAATTCCTTGGTGCCCACCCGCACGTTCTGGCAGCCGCAGGACCACTTCGTCAGGGTCGATCTCCCCTTGTGCTCCCGATCATCGGGATCGAACCACCAATCCAGGGGTTTCCCCTTGTCATCCAGGATGACCTCGTCCATCACAGACGGTTCCTCCACCCCGTAAGCCTTCAAGAACTCGGCAAACACGCCACTGGCGGGCTTGGTGTGTACGCCCGATCCGATCGCGACGTGCAACCCCAGCGCCTCACAGCGCGCCACGAACTCCTGGTTATGGTAGTTGCGCTCCACGGGGTGTTCCCCCATGTTCTGCTGCCACAGATGCACGTATTCGTGCATCAGCGTCTCCAGCGTCTCCCACAAAGGACGGTCGAGGTGACAGGTATTAAAACTGATCTCGTAAAGCAATCCCTGCGGATTGCGTTTGAGCGTATAGGCCGCCAGAATGCGCACGTCCATGCGCTCAAAGCCCAACACCGTGTCTGGCATTTGGCGCTCAAAGAAACGGTCGCTGAAGCGATCCGTCCATTGGTAAAGCGCCGTCGCGATCGGGCGCCACTCCCAGTCTTGGGCCGTCTCCACGTGGCGACGGATCGCCTCGTGAGGGCTAGAAGCAAGATAGCGTTCTCTCATGTGTGCCTTTTAAAAACTAATCCCCCCTTGGCCGATCTCGCCCAGGCCTTCGCGCCTGCCAGTCCGCCAAGCAAGGTCATGATAACCTAATCAAACATCAGTGCAGGCAGGAGAGGAATACCCCAAAGGGCATCGGCTCTCCCACCTGCACCGGGGGCAAACTAGACCGCGTTCGCCGCAATCTCGTATTGCCCAGGCCAGACAGCCCATCCACAGTTCGCCTTGTCTTTACAAGCGAAATCCGGCCTCTTGTTCTTGGTCGGATCCCCCTTTTTCTGTTGGCGATTGTCCCAGACTGCGCCGTTGCACTGCGGACAGTGCAGGCCATCGAAGCTCACCTTCTCTTTCGCCTTCGGCTTCGTCCCTCGCGCTTTCGCCAGGGTGAACCCGTTGTCGAGTAACCATTGCTTGGAAGCCTCGTAGGAGGCCACTAACTCTTTCGCATCTTTGTCCGTCGTCTCGAACTGGACCAGATAGCCCTCCCGATCCTCGCACTCAAAAACTAAACGCGCCATGCGGCACCTCCTGATACAGATAGTCCTTATACCGCGAGTAGGTCACACGCCAGTTGTCCTTGCCATCCACCTTGAGCGGCTCCAAGGGCGGACGCTGTTCGCTCAGGTAGTAACGGCTCATCGTCTCCACGTCTTGCAGCCACGCTTGCTCCAATTCCTCCGTCGGCCGGATGACGACCTCTTCGATCCAACCGGTATCGCGCGCCACATAGACCAGATGCCCCTCCGCCAGCTCCAGGCTGCGCATATACGTGTACAGTTGCAGCCGATGGTGCGGATAGGCATTGCTCAACCCATCTTGGCCGCGGTGGTACTTGAAGGCGGCCGAGTTGATGCTCTTGACCTCGAACACCGTGGGCAGTAATCCCTCGGGACACCTTTTCTGCCACAGCGCCAGTAGCCCTCTCAGCGCCTGCCGCTGCGGGTCGGGATGTCCGGTGACTGGCTCGCTGAGGTGTTCGTCCACCGCCGCGATCACCTCCTTCCAGTTCGCCACCTCGACCACCAGATCCGGCCTTCCTACCACGGGCAAACAATCCTTCGCTTCGAGCATCAGCCGCTCCTGGTTTCTAAAAGCGATCCCACAGCGGGTCAGCATTTGCTCAATCCCCAGCTCGATCTGCTTGCCCAGGAAAAAAGTCACCAGCTCCTTGCCCGTCGGCGGGTTGCTGTAGGGCACCCCCCTCATCTGCAGCCAGCGGTCGACATAGGGTTTCCCCAGGTCGCTGGCCCAGATCTCCGCACGCGGCTCCGGCTTGACCTCGGCCGTCGCCCCCATCAGGTCGCCTAACAAGTCCTTGATGTTCCAATTTCTGCCCTGGCCCGTCTCCACGGTAACCTCCCTCCTTCTGTCTAACGTCGCTTACGGATTCAACTCCCATACCCGATGGAACTTCCTGCTTCTCTTCCAAGTCGTTTCAAGGTGCGTAGAATATCTTAAAACACAGAAATTTAAATATCAATAGCCAAATATAACAAGGAAAATATCTATAAAAGGGAAGAACCAACTGGCTTCGCTCCCCCTGGACATGCGCCAGGGTAGGGGGTACTCAACCATCGAACGCCCGCGCTTCAGCCTTGATCAGGCACAAAAAAGGAGCCTTTCGGCTCCTGAGTGTTATCCAAGTGTTCAACAGTTGAACGCTTGAGCGTCAAGCGGGTTGTATTCATTCGAGAGGGTAGGGGATTGTAATGAACAGTATTTTACATAATTATCAATCCTCTTGAATGCTAAATCCGCGGCTTTCTACCGCTTCTACAGCTTCGTAACCCCCGGTGCACTGTTCAACTGTTGAACACCTAACCGCTTTTTTTCAACCCCAACACATCCTCTAGGACGGCGAAGAAGTAGGCCATCTTCTTCTTACGATCGTGGATCGCGCTTCGTCCGATACGTTGTTTGGTAGTCTCGCGCGCCTCTTGGGTTTTAACAAGCATCTCGGATTCACTCAGCTTCGTGTGTGCCCACAAATTGAAGGTGCGTGTGAGGTTGCTTTCCAGGTGAGCGAAATCGTCGAACTCTCGCGAGCAAGTTTCGATAAGAAGCTCTAGCTGTGGGGAGGTTAATACTTCAGCGATATCTTCCTCTGAAGAGGGGGTCGAAATCGAGGATGGTTCGAGGGGAGCGATTTTCGAATTCGAAATTTCCCTATTCGTTTCTTTATTCGATTCTATATTATTAGTAGACATATTCGTCCGGTCTGGATAGCCGTTTGTGTCTACTCTGGCTGGACATTTTTGTCCAGTCTGACCGGATGTCTCCTCTGAATAGACATTTTTGTCCAGTCTGGTCTGAAGTCTATCCAGAAAGAAATACTCATAATAGACGCCTTCGTCGTTATCAGTACCCCACTTACCAAGAATGAAGATGTTACCCCGCCCCGTGTTTACCGATTTGATGATGTTGCGACTGACCAGTGCGTTGATGTCTCTCGTGATCTGCCGAGCTGAGATATTGCCCAGCGACTTGGCCAGTTTCTCCCGGCTGATAGCGCAGGCTAGAAGCCCCTGGGCGTAGTAGCTGTGGAGGCCAAGGGAGTGAGGCTTATCAGAACGCCAGATGTAGCGGCGCAACAGTAGGTAAGTCGAGAATTCGGGGGAACGGACAAACTCCATGAACTCCGGGTTACCCAGGTCCTCAAAGTCCAGCAAGATGAACTGTCGGTTAAATCGCTCTGTGGCCACAATGCCCCCTTTTTGCGGTTCTTGACTGGGCCACGAGCTTGTGCTATCCTCTTAAACAAGAGGGCATGTTAGCTAACAGCCCAAGAGGGCATTAGCGATAGCGGCCCAAGTAGGTGAGGAAGAGCCACAGGGTTTGGGAAGGCCGGTGGCTCTTCGCCTTTTTTGTGTCCTGCTCGTGTTACGAATTGGTCAGAGTGTTCAACTGTTGAACACCTTGTGGCGTGCGAGTACGCTTGCCGGACGTTACTCCATCAGCGCCAGTGCCTGTTCAATGGTTTGTTCCATCTCCTCCAAGAGCTGCCGTGTTTGGCTCTGCTGTTCGGCGGCGAGGTTCTTGGTGTCCAGAGCCTCAAGCTCTCGACGCAGCCTTTGCCAGTGTCGCGAAAATGCCTCCACATTGAATAAGGTGAGCTGTTGAGCTTTCCCCTTTCTTTTCTGAACAATTTCCTTGAGTCCCTCGCGGTCCAGTTCACCGCTGACCACGCGCTGGGTCAGATCCTGTCTCTCCTCTTCACGCTCGACCTTGGCCAGTTCCCTGGCCTCGAAAACCCCTACCTTCCCCTCGCGCACGCTTTGGGCAAGATCAGGGTATTTTAAGAGTTCCAAGCGTCCGTGCAGGTACCCAACGCTTTTGTGTACCCGGGCGGCCATGTCGCGGATAGAGTACTGGCGTTCTTCCATTAACAGGCGGTAACACAAAGCTTCCTCAATGGGATTGATGTCCTCACGTTGGATGTTCTCAACGAGTGATTGTTCCAGAAGCTCATCATCTTGAGCCTCCCGCACAATGCAAGGGATCTGTTTCAGGCCGATCAACTTGCAAGCCTCATACCTCCGGTGGCCAGCGACGATGAGGAAATCATCTCCTTCGGGGCGGACCACGATCGGTTGGAGCAGCCCAAAAGCGCGAATGCTCTCGGCGAGCTCGCGCAAAGCTTCGGAATCGGACGACTTGCGTGGCTGGTTGGGGTTAGAGCGAATGTGTTCGATAGCGATTACCTTGGCCTGTTTCAGGCTCTGGACGCCCGTTTCCTCGGTGACTGCCCCCAGTTCCTTCCAGACCTCCAACCCTCCGACGAGTGATTTCTTAGGCACTGTTTAGTAACTCCCTCGCAAGATTGCGATAGTCTTCAGCCGCTTCAGAGTGACCGGCATAAACGGTGATGGGGCTGCCAGTGGCCGGGGCCTCAGCAATCTTAGTGCGACGCCGAATGACTGTCTCGAAAACCTTATAGCCAAAGGTCTGCCGGACGTTTTGGGCCACGTCCTCACTCAGGCGTGTACGCGCGTCGTACATAGTGAGCAAGTAGCCCTCAATGGTCAAATCATCGTTGATTTCCTCTCTGACCAGGTTGATGGTGTCCAACAGGTGCTTGAGGCCGTACAAAGAGAGAAATTCGCACTGGATAGGAATGATCACCGAATCAGCGGCTGCCAGAGCATTGATAGTTAAGAGACCCAAGGTTGGACCGCAGTCGATCAAGATCCAGTCATACTGCTGCTTGAGTGGATCGAGCTTCTTTTTGAGCATGCGCTCGCGGCCTACACGCCCACCAAACTGCAAATCAGCCACTGCCAAGTTGATATTGCTGGGCACGATGGAAAGTCCGGTGATTTTGCTTTGGATGACGATCTCTGCCAAGCGCAGATCGGCGCTGGCCAAAACATCGTAGATCGACTTTGGCAACTCGGCTGGGTTGACGCCAAAGCTTTGCGTCAGCGCTGCCTGGGGGTCCATGTCTACCAACAAGACATGTTTGCCCATCTCCGCCAAGCTGGCGCCCAGGTTCACGCACGTTGAGCTTTTTCCGACGCCCCCCTTATGCTGGACCAAGGCGGTGGTTTTACCCACGGTACACCTCGGCCTTCTCAGTTGATCGGGTACTCTTGGAGGCAATGAAGGCATCCAGTTCGCCTTTGTGCACTCGCCAGTATTTCCCGATTTTGACCGCGGGGAGCGTTCCTTGGCGACACCAGCGCCATACTGTCTCGACTGGTACCTTCAGATACTCGGCGGCCTCGTTAGGGGTCAGCAGCTCGTCGTGTGCCATGAATTCGGCTCCTGAGGTTATGCGAGACTTGCTTCTACTGGTCGATAGTATATCGTAGTTGCTGAAAGTTGGCAAGTGAGATCCTGGATGATCTAAGACTGGCTGACAGTGAAGAGGACTGACGGATAATCGCTATTTGGAGTGCGCTGTGGCCGGAGATGCCCAGTGCATCGTCAGTGGCGATGGCCACCTTTGAAAGAGTACCGGGGAATACAAGTCCTTGCGCCAACAGAGTTCTTGATACTTCTAGAACTGGAGGGTGAACAGATCTATCCAGTACTAATTGCCAGTGCCAGGAATTCCGGTCCTGGCGCTTTCGTTTAAGCCCGATAGAAGCCGGGTTTTCTAAAAGTTACCCCTCGCGTTCGAGGATCTCCAAGAATTGTGCAGGCGTTACGATCTGAATACCTTCGTAAGTTCCCAACCTGAGCAAATGCCGATCGCCTGAGACAATGTAGTCAGCTTCCCCTTCAACGGCGCAGGCAAGATACATGTTATCATCGGGGTCATCAGTAATCGCTTTAACCTCTAGCTCGCCTGGGGTGATGGTCGCCAACTCTCCCAAACCAGCAAGAAAGCAGTCGATCTCCTCCTTGGTCCACTGATGCCGCTTCCGAATGTGGGGGCGGCATAGGACCTCCCTAATCTCTTCAATAATGTCCTCTCTGATCACAAGGTTAAAGCGGTTGGCTCGCCAGGCGTCCAGAACCTGGGCGGGTTTTCCCTGGGACGCGATAGTAGCGCTGACAAAGAGGTTGGCGTCAAGGACGACTTTCATAGTAGTCTTTTTCAGTGCGTGGCTTCCCGCTTCTCTTTCCTCACCGCTTGGACAGCTTCCTCTACTTCGGCTTCAAGCACCTCTGAGGGGGTGTCTTTGTTTTTCTCTCTGACCTCGTCAATCAGGGCAAAGAACCGCTCTCTTTTCTCTTTCCATTGCCTGTATTGACTGATGGGAACTACCACAGCCATCGGTTTACCGGCTCTCTCCACAATGAATTGATTGCCCTGGTAAAAGACTTCCTCAAGAAGTTGCCCCAGCTTCCTTCGAGCGTCCAGAGCGCTGATCGTCTTCTCCATCAACATAGTCCTCCTTAAGAGCTTAATTCAATTATATCAATTATGCTAATTGTATTATGACCTTGCGGACTTGTCAAGAGGGAGAAAAATAAGACACGAGACAGCACCCAGTCTACAGTAGGGGAGATAAACACCCTGGCGTGGAGGAGATTCAACGGCTTTTACGACTGTTCAGGTCGCAAGCGACGACAGTCATCACTGGCTTTAAAACAAGGGGAAGGTAGGCGGTGGAAGCGACAACGGGTACCACTAACAAAACAAGAGCAAGGTGTAGAGAAGACGTTTACCCATAGCAAGATCCTCCATCGGCCTGTAGCGGACCCTCGCGCGGTAGAATGGAGGATAACCTCACCACTATACAGATTGCAAACGATTTGTTGTAGTATAGAAATATAAGGAGGGCCAGGATCACGAGGATAAGCAGCTGTTACAGACCTCGTTGCTCCATGGCGAAGTTATCAAGGAAAGATTACGGGGGATTCGTGCCGCCCGGAGCTACGAGCATAACCGCACTCTCCAGTCAAAAGTAGAGGCACGTTTGGAGAAGGCGCGCAGCACGCTCGAGAGCTACCTATCGCTTAGTGAGGTCACTTCGATGCGGTTGGGCAACTATCAGGTGGAGCTGCGGGAGGGAAAGCTCGTGGTTACCAGGCTTCCCCCCGATGGTTGGGAACAACTAGAGCTGCAGGAGTTGGAACGATTGTCCGAAGATTGGCGATAAACGTATAAGCTCGATAATTCTTTCGCATAGGCGTTGCGTTCTCCTTCAGTAGGGGAACATGCTTGCTAATAGGAACTGTTCTATGCGAATTTTGTATACCAAACGAAGAAGAGCAAGGGTTTATGAGTTCCTTGGGTATAAGGTGGACCGTCCTGCATCGCTCCGCGCCAGGGGTGTTGACGCACAAGCGTTGCCATCGATTGAGGCTGTATGGACATTCTCGGCGCACTGAGACAGGTGTCTCGAAGGCTACGTTCTCGTCGTACCAGGACTTGCGTCCATTTCGCTTGAAAGTTGTGGCAAGCTGACAGCTCGTGGATCCTTGCGCCTTACTCGATTCGTCTCAAGACTCGCACAGGGGGAACTAGGAGCCATTCCCAGCGAGCGCTTCCGAGTTCTGCAGGTCCGGCAGCTCCTTCCCAGTACTGATGTGCCAAGAACGACTGAACCAAGACCGTCTTCTGTTTGGCGGTGATCAGGTTCATATTTGCCCTGAAGCACCGATCAGTCTTGAGCTCCCAGATGGGGTCATCTGGGCGGCCGTACTCTGACCGAAATGCTTTGGCTTCTGCGAGCTCAGTGTAAGCGAATACTGATTGGAAGCGAGAGGGACAGCTTGCATAGAGGGCTCGTCGGACGTATTCGTACAGAATCTCTAGCTCCGAACTCGCCACGTCCGGCACGGTTCGCTCGTTGCGAAGCAGGTAGGCTTCACCATGGGAAGTAACGCCTTCTGGAAATAGGTCATTGACATGAACCTGGAGCCCAGGTGGCCTCACGTTATCCCATCGCTGGTATACTATAGTTGCGCCTTCAGCTAACAGACGAGCGCGGTCTACGTGGAAGAAAGCTGGCACGGTTCCTCCTTGGTAATGCTCGGTAAGTAATGCTCATATATCCGCCTGTGGTCAGTCCTGCCCTCGGTCCATTTCTCGTGTTGTCCGCAAGGTCGACGCTTCTAAGACGCCTCTACGATGGCGATCTCCTCCTCCGTCAGGCCGTAGAGTTCGTAAACCAACCGGTCGATCTGCTGGTCGGTGGCGGCGATCTGCCGCTCGATCATCGTCTTGGCCGAGGGCGTCTTGGCCGCGGCCAGCTCCTGGTGCAAGGCCAACATGCGCTCCACCAGCGCCACCATCTCGTCGTGCTGCGCGGCGTCGGCGGGGTCGCTGAAGTCGATGGGGCGGATGGGGAGCTGCTCGATGTATTGCCGGTTATAGGCATAGTAGCCGCCGCTAAATGGGCTGCTGGATGATTTGAGAAATGTGTCAAGCAACTTTGAGTTCAGCAAGCCCAGGATGTACTCGTAAGTCATCCTTTCGTCATGCCTAAGTGTAATCCCGTAACCTCCTCCCCCACCCCCTCCACTGCCGACGAAGTAGTAGAAGTCGTCAGTGTCCAGTGTGAACGATGAGCATCTGGCTATACTGGGAGTCAGTATCTTGGTCTGCTCCATCTCACTCAGATTCTGCGATCGTCCGAAGGCATACCAACGACTGTGTCTCCATTTGCCACGCTCTCTTGACTCAAGCAGGTCTCGAGTTGCCCTGAGGTATGCCCAAGCGAGTGGATAGTCTTCAGCTAGCTCTGTTGTGGAAAGGAGATCGGCTTTCCCATCAACTAGCTTGTAGGGAAAGAGAATCGACTTGCTCAACTCCGTGATATGATACCGTTTGAGGTTGACTGATCCTTTACATAGTGGGTGCATTAGTTGTGTCTCAATACTATGTTCTTGCTGTGTTGCTTCTGAGAAATAGAGTCCTTTCTTTCTATTCTCAAGGATGAGTACGGGATCGGCCCCAGTTACCAAGCCCTGGAATATCCTCTCCGCCACATCCCCCAGCTTCACCGGCATCTCGCTCAGGCGGCGGAAGAGGTCAGTCCCCGCGCCAACGACCAGGTTCCACTCGCCCGCCGTGATGTGCTCGGCCAGTACACGGCCTGTGGTGGCCTCACCGGTGGTGCGCCAGACAGCCAGGTCGGAGACCCTTTCGATCCGTGCCTCGTTGTTCCCGGCCTTGTCCAGGAACATAAGGCAGGTGTAGGTCGTAGCGTTTTCAAACACCTGTTGGTCGCCGAAATGCACCACCTCAGCCAAGTGCTTGCCCGCAGCGATCAAGCGACGCAGTGACTCGCCATACTGGGCATTAAAGAACTTGTGCGGCAGAATGAAACCCAACCGCCCGCGCGCGTTGAGCAGGCTCAACCCCTTTTCCACGAAAACCACATAGATGTCATAGTTACCCTTGCTGGCGGCCACATAGCGCTGCTTGTAGAACTCGACCTCCTTCGGCGCCCACTCCTTCATTGTCTGGATACGGATATACGGCGGGTTGCCGATGACTACGTCAAAGCCGCCCTGCGCGAACACCTGGGGGAAAGCCCTCTCCCAGTTGAATGGGTTAACGCGGTACTGCTCGTCCTCGGTCAACAGGAGCGCCGGGTAATCCGGTCCAATCAGACTGTTGCCCCACTTGATATTAGAGGCCAGATCGGGCAGGGCACGTTCGCGGAACATGCGCAGTTGGGTGGCCAGGGTATCGCGGTTCTCCCCCTCTAACACCTTAAGCAGCAGCGAGAGCTTGGTCACCTCCACCGCCTGGGAGTCAATATCCACGCCGTAGAGGTTGTTCAGCAGGATGCGCTTCTTCTCATCAGTGGTCAGGAACCACTCGCCGCCGCGGCCTTGGTAGACCTCGCGGCGGGCCTGCTTGGTGGGGTGCTCCACATACCAGTTGAGGTGATAGTCTAGCAGGTATTGATACGCCCCCAGTAGGAACGACCCTGAGCCGCAAGCGGCGTCCAGGATGCGCAGCCTGGCGATCTCGCCGGGGGTCTTGCCCTCGATGAGCTGGCCCACCGTGTGCTGGACGATGTAATCCACGATGTACTTGGGGGTGTAGTAGACGCCACCGGCCTTGCGCACCTCGGGTTTTTGCTCCACCACGGCGCGGTGCGCGAGTGTGAGGCGGATGACGCTGCCCAAGAAGCGCTCGTAGACGCTCCCCAGCACATCCACGCCCAGCACGCGGAAAGCGTAAGGGCTGTGGGGGTAGTAGAGTTTCCCAATGATCTCGCGCAGCACCTTGTCGTCGAGGCGCAAGGTTGGAGTGAGAGTATCAGGCGTCTCGGCGCGGCCCCTTTCCTCGCGAAAGTGGAAGAGGCCCGAATTGTAGCGCTCGTCGGCGCGGCGAAACTGATCCAGCAAACGGCCATAGACGCCATCGCCAGGGAGGATGTTCCTGAGCTGCTCGTAAGACTCGACGTCGCGATCCTCGCAGATGCGTAGAAAGATGATCCGGTCGAGGATTGCTTGCACGGCATAGTTCAGGTCGCGCGTAGTTAGCTCGGGATTGCGCAGGGCGATGTTGCTGGCCAGGAGAGCGCGCCAGTCCTCCATCTCCTGCAGAAAGACAGCATCCACCTCCTGGGTGCCGCGCTTATCGCGCGTGCTCTCGGCGAAACGATCATAGTCGCCGCGCAGAACGGCCTCGCGAGAGAAGATGGTAGCGACCTCTTCCCAGCGTTCAGTGTACTCCTGGTAGTTAAGATAGAGGATGCGCGCGGTGGCGGCCTTGTCACTGGGCTTGGGCGGGATGCGACAATCGTAGACCGAGAATTCCTCAAAGTCGGTGAGAATGGAGAGGGGCAGCTTGGCCGTCCAGGCATAGCGGCGCAGTTGGTAGGCGGGATGAACGTCATAATAGACGTCCACCACGGGCTTCTTGGCCTCGACATAGAACCTGGTCTCCGACCCCACACGGAAGCCGTAGTCTGGGGCGCGTACCGAGTCTTTCTCGCGCAACGAGACCTCGTGGATTACCTCCTGATAGCGGGGCGACACGCCCTGGCGGTTGTCGACATCCCAACCCAACGCCGTAAAGAGAGGATCGATGAACTCGCGGCGCACCTGGGTCTCGTTGTAATCGGGGCGGTGATAGGCGTCGAGGTTGTGGGCAAAGCGCTCGACGAGGTCTAGAACCACTTGGGGAGCTGAGGACATAGGCAAAAGCTCCTATTTATATCACAGTCCAGAGTAATTGCATCATGCTGGGGGCCATACCTCAGAATGTAGTTCTTTCTCGATCACATTTTGCCCATTCTCGATTCATTGCGGATCCCTACACCCAGAGATAATCGCGATCAGGTTTACCACCGCGGTGGTAGCCTCCGCGCAGAGAGCCGCCTCGCGGAAATTCGCAGTCCTTTTGTGCTGGAGCTCATTTGCGAGGTCAAGAGCTGCTTTCGCATGGCGGCGAGCCACTTCGTTCGTGCCACCGGCGAGCTCTTTTGCCAAGTATGCTTCGAGTAGCCGCTTTGCATCTGTCTCGCTAGGTGAGACACCATCTGGTGTGGAGTGCCACTTTGGATCGTAGGCGACTTGTGCCAAAGAGATGAGCGTTTCTCGGCACAATAGACCAATGGTTTGAAACTGCTCTGTGGTCGATGCTTTTTCAAGCTGCTTTCTGATCTCACCAATACCACGGTCGACTTTTGCCCATCCGGTCGGCTCTACAAACACATCTGCGCCACGAGAAGGAGGCCCCTTTCTAAGGCGTTCGAGGAGGGGTCTGTAAAGTTCAGAGATATATTGCCTGCGAGATTGCCAAGTAGGAAGATCACCACTACTCCACTTTCCGTACCACTCCCAAAGATCAAGATAGGGATTCGGATCTTGCAGACCACGCTCCTCAAGAGCCGCCCCAATCACTTCATGTCGGTGGACGTAATCGTGATTCACGTCATCTATAAGGGGCCCACCAGTGGCAACTGCTATCATGAGCCCCCGTTGTTTTTCAATCTCCATAATGAGTTCTTGAGTGTTCGTCTCCATAGCTCCTTCGTAAGGCCACTGGACAGGAGTGCTTGGTAGAATTCTACGAGCCTTGTTGACCTCCTCAAACTGTAGGGTAGCTAGCTTTGAATTTCAAAATAACGCTGGAACGCTGTATTCACCCTAAAACGTTGCCTCCCTGTTTTCTCAGCTGTCATTCGTGCCTGGGCGGCACGAACTGGCTTTTCGCTTTCATCGTAAAGGAAAGAGAACTCTCCCGGATTGATCTCCAATCCAAGGAAGGTCGAATCACATAGAAGACCGATTGCATCTTCACTCTGATCCTCAGCAATACCTG
>Ga0315289_10005954_pt1 | contig 17944 bp, 30 predicted proteins | sample YL17G11_40_MG_FD_203452 | JGI IMG/M metagenome (GOLD analysis project Ga0315289, IMG submission 203452) | Sediment microbial communities from Yellowstone Lake, YNP, Wyoming, USA - YL17G11_40 | ecosystem: Environmental > Aquatic > Freshwater > Lake > Sediment | place: USA: Wyoming | collected... | reverse complement strand
GGTGATACCGTGGGCGCGGGACCGCAACGCACGGCAACGTGGGGTCGACTGGCAATTCCGGACGAAAGACGCCCGCATCAAACTCAAACGCCTCTACCCCGAGGTTCAATTGTCATGAAGCACTAGGGGCCTTGAGCGACAAGCTCGGGCTTCCATCCCTGACTGTACAAAGAGTGATCGAGCCCTACCTGATTCGGGAAGATCTCATCACCAAAGGCAAATCGTCGGTGCGAATCATCACGGACAAGGGCCGAAGACACATTGAAACCACTCTATGTTCTCTCATGTGACGGAGGATACAGCATGGATACGTCGGCAGATCGTGACCTTGGAGCCATATGCTCGGTGACGGAGATGGCAGCGAAGCTCCGCCTGTCCCGAGCCAGATTTTACCAACTCGTGGAGATGGCCGTGTTCCCGCCGCCCGTCCGGTTGGGAACCCGGCGGCCTTTCTATCCTGCGGATCTCCAGGAGAAATGCCTCGAGATTCGCAAAACCGGAGTCGCGTTCAATGGTCTGCCAGTGCTGTTCAACCGTCGCCGCAAGAAAAGCAGACGTCGAAGCATGCACGGAGCTCAATACGACGGCCTCGTAACGGCTCTGAAGAACATGGGATTGGAGGTGAGCGGCAGGACCGTCAAGCACGCCGTTCACGTGTTGTATCCGGCGGGGCTGGCGGAAAACCAGAATGAGCTCCTGCGGGACTTGTTCCGATACTTCACCAAGGACCGTCAAAAAAGTGTCCAATTCCTGTAAACATCTTGTCTCATTACGGACGAATGCCCGGCCGCCCAGGCTGGCGGAGGATGCCCGGTTCACCGGACGCCGCGACGGACAGATTCGCTATTCAGCAGACAGCTTTCTGGTCGCGGTACGTGCCCGACCCGGTCTCCACAGTATGGCAGGCGGTCCGCAAGCACTCCGACGTTTCGAAGCTCCGATTTCTGCTGTACCCCTTGGGGCTGTTGCCAGAGGACAAGGCAAGGATCGAACAAGATGACGCGGGAGTGGTTTGGCTTGGGTGAGTGATGCCAGGACTGCAACCCCTTATTAAGGATGGCATTCGTGTCTGACGCATCCGTGCAAGACAGGCAGAGCATCGACGACTGCCAGAGGCTGACTGTCAGCCTCAAGACCCTGGCGCAAATGTTGGATGCGCACCGATCCTCTGTTCGCCGCTGGCTCCAAGAGGCCGGCATCCGGCCTGTGGTCCTGGGAAAGGGCCGCCACGGTGCGATCCGCTACAGGTGGCGCGATGTTCAGGACTGGATTGCATCGCGACAGTACAGCGACTAGGCTGATTCATTAACCCGTACGAGTTTCAGCTTGGGCGGCCGTTTCACGGCGTGCTTGTTGCCTTTTAGCTCAGCGAGAATTTCCTGCAGCATCTTCTTCGTATCGTCATCATCCGACGTACATTTCTCTTTGACGGCGAATTCCACAACATCCTGCATTTCCTCCGGTATGAGCGCCGCGTAGTGCCGGCGGCAGATCTCCGGAGAATTGCCCATGAGCGTGGCGATCTTATACAGCGAGACCCCCTTCTGGGCCAGGTGACTCCCGAAGGTATGCCGAAAATCCAGACAGGACCAGTCCAGGCCTGCCGTCTCATTCATCGCCCTCAGGTCCTGGGAGAAGTTGTCCGGATCCCATCTCTTGCCGGTGGGGGAAGGGAAGAACCACTGGCTGTCACCAAGCGGTGCATATTCCGACAGTATCCCATAGAGGGCATCGCTGATTGGGACAACACGATTCCGCTTGGTCTTGGGCTGCCATGTCTGTTCACCAAGGGTCTTGGCCCGCACGCGGATCAGCCGCTTGGGCAGGTCGACATCTTCTCGCGTCAGCCACAGCGCTTCCTCTCGGCGGAGTCCCGCATAGATGTAGGTGGCAACCATAGCATAGATGACGGGCACGTCTGTCAACACATCAAGTTGGCGCGGGATCTCCTCGGCCCGCAGGAAGCGGATCTGCGGGGCCGGTTCTTTCTTCTTGTCTACAGCCTTCACAGGGTTGGGATATCTCGGATCACGGGAACGAAAACCATGGTGTTTGATGGCAAAGGCAAACAGCTTGTGCAATGTCTGCCGCATCAGATTTGCCGTCTTCGCGGACCATCCGTCCTGCTGCATACGAGCGGCCAGGAAGCGGTTGATCACCTCGGGGGTGATGTCCTCGAGGAGCGCTGCCTTGGCATGCCTGTCGGCGTACTTGTCGTATCCGTTAGTAGCCGGCCGACTCCCAAGCGCCGCCCCAGGCGTGCCAGGCAAGAGGCTCTCGCATGCGGGTCCGAAGAATACCCGTAGCCGGCTGAAATCATTCTTGTAGGACTTGAAGGTGCGGGTCGCCCTCAGCTCCTTGCAGAGTGCTTCCAGAATCGTCGAAAGAGGTGTCTTGCTAGCGACATGGAGGTCACCGAGCGCCAGATCGTATTCGAGCCGTTTCCTCTTCGCCCGGGCGATTCGCTCGTTCGTTGTCCGGAGCGACTTCTGGATCAGATCCCCACTGACGTAGTAGCTGATCCAGTACTGTCGGCCCCGTTTGTACAGGTGCGCCATGACAATCTCCTCAACTGGCTTTTTCCAGTTTACTGGAGATCACCTCAGGCATGATTGCACGCCAATGACGTATCGCTGACGAATGCAGTTGGCGATTGCATAGGGGCAAATGTGTATTACAATTTAATGACAGTCGCCCCCAAAACGACGAGAGGCAGTCGCACGTAAGTTGTTGCGACTGCCTCACTTAGCTCAATAGCGGGGGGAGGATTCGAACCTCCGACCTCCGGGTTATGGGCCCGACGAGCTACCAGACTGCTCTACCCCGCGGTCAATCAATTTTATACGCTGCGGGCCTTGATCGGTTCGACCAAGCCCGCCAATCTTCATTTCTGCCAACTACTTATACACCAACCACGCCAGACACGCAAGAACCGGCCGAATCCGCAAGCCGCTCATTGGAGATGGCTGCGAATTCTCCCCGCAATGTCTTCCATCTGCCCCTTCTTGTACTTGTAAGCCGGCCACTGCGTAAAGACCCGGTCGCCGACCTTTCTCGGGATCACGTGAAAATGCAGATGGTCAACCACCTGCCCGGCGGCGGCCCCGTTGTTGGATAGCACATTGTACCCATCGGCATCCATCGCCGCCATCACCGCCTCCGCGATGCGACCCAGACGGGCCGATACCTCGGCCAGCACCTCCGGATCACACTCGTGCCACATCGTGCAATGCTGCTTGGGAATGACCAGCGTGTGGCCGTCGCTGATCGGGCCGATGTCGAGAAAGGCCAAGACCGCTTCGTCTTCGTAGACCTTGGTCACCGGAATCTCTCCGTCGACCATCTTGCAGAAAACGCAACCGTCCATGCCTATTCTCCCTGTCGGCAGCGCCGCCGGAGGTCTTTCGGCTCATGCCTCCCACGGGCACGCTACGAACAAGCGCTACTTCGATTCTTTCTCCTGCGCGCCGGCCGCACCTTCAGGAGTCTCCGGTTGAGCCTCGGCAGCGGGTTCAACGGGCTGCGCGGGCGGCTCCTCGGCCTTGGCCTCCGCCTGCGCGGGCTTGGCCGCCTGGCCGGCCGCTTTGGCCTTGCGGCGTGAGCGCTTCTTGGAGGCGGTTTTGCGTACCTTCTTCACCGGCTCATCTTTGCCCAGCAGTTGGAGAAGCACGAGCTGGCCGTTATCGCCCAGCCGCCGCAAGGACAGGTGCACGATCCGGCTGTACCCACCCGGCCTGTCGAGATAACGAGGACCCAGGTCGCTGAAGAGCTTGCCGATCACGGTCCCCTTCTGCACGGGCTCGCCGTCCTCCAAGGCAACGATCCGGCGGTTGCCCAGCAAGGAGATGGCCCGACGCCGGTGCTGGAGCTTGCCGCGCTTCGCCAGCGTGATCAGTTTCTCCACGAACGGCTTGAGTTCTTTCGCCTTCTGGATGGTGGTCGAGATCGTCTCATGCTCGATGAGCGACTGGGCCATGTTCCGACGCATCGCGCGGCGGTGCGCCGAATTCCTGCTCAACTGGCGTCCTGCAACTCTATGACGCATATTCTCAAATACCTCTTCTCGTGGTCGAGATTCTCAAAACCGTTCTCGGATTACTCTTCCGGGGACTTGCCCACGTCCTTCATGCCGAGCGATAGACCGATGTCGGCGAGCTTGCGTTTGATCTCCCGCAGGGAAGTCTTGCCAAAGCTGCGAATCTTCAACAGATCGGCGTCCGTCATCTGGACAAGCTGCCGAACGGTCTCCACTTTCACCGATTCCAGGCAGTTGCTGGCCCGGACGGACAATTCCAGTTCCTGGATGGGCGTATTGAGCTTTGCCTCCAGCTCTTGGTCCACCTGCGGTTGGGGCTCTTCCGCGGAGACTTCGCCGGCCACGGTCTCTTCGCCGATCTCGAAGTACTGCACGAACGGATTGATGTGCTTGCGGAGGATCTTGGCCGCCTCCACCAGCGCCATCTCCGGCGAGATCGTGCCGTTCGTCCAGATTTCGAGGATCAGCTTGTCGTAGTTCGTCCGCTGGCCCACGCGGGTGTTTTCCGTCAGGTACCGCACGCGCGTCACCGGAGAATACACGGCATCCAGGTGAATCCGCCCGATCTCCTGCTCGAATCGGTCCGCGTCGGTGATGCGATCGGACACAGGCACGTATCCCCGGCCGTTTTCCACCACCATTTCCATCTCGAAGTTGACGTCTTCCGTCAACGTGGCCAGGACCATATCCTTGCTGACCACCTCGATGGCCGGATCGGCGACGATGCGGGCGGCCGTGACCGGCCCCACCTTGTTCGCCGTGACCTTCATGGTCTTGGGCCCCTGCCCCGTCAGCCGGATCACCAGACTCTTGACATTCAACACGACATCCGTTGTGTCCTCCATGACGCCGCGGATCGACGTGAACTCGTGGTCCACTCCCGTGATCTTGATCGAAGTGACCGCACTACCTTCCAACGAGGAGAGCAAGACACGTCTGAGGCTATTGCCGACGGTGGTGCCGAAACCACGCTCGAACGGCTCAATGAAAAACCGGCCATAACGATCCGTGGAGACGGCCGTATCCTTTTCCACACGGGTCGGCAACTCTAAACCGCGCCATGTTACTCGCATACAGGCCTCCGATTTGAACGTTCATCCTTAGGAACACAGCCGGATGCAGAACTCTCCCCGCTTTTCTTTCGCATGCTGTGATTGGGCATTTGGGTTTCCAAGCTTACCTCGAACAGAACTCCACGACCAGATGGTCTTCCACCGGGATCTGGATGTCCGTCCGGGTCGGCAGGGCCACCACCGTGGCCGCCGGCTTCTCCCGGTCCAACTGCAGCCAGCCTTGGGTGGTGAAGTTCGGATTACTCTCCAACTGCGCCTTCACCCGCTTCAGGCTTTTCTCCGAGTTCTTGAGGGTGATCTTATCCCCGATCTTCAGGACATAATCGTTGACATCCACTTTGCGGTCGTTGACATGAACGTGGCCGTGGGTGATCAACTGCCGGGCCGATTTCCGCGACGCGGCGAAATTCAGCTTGTAGATCACATTGTCCAGGCGCCGTTCGAGCAACTGCAGCAGATTCTCGCCGGTATTGCCCGGCAGGCGGGAGGCCTCGTGGAAGAACCGCATAAACTGCTGCTCATAGACCCCGTAGTAGCGTTTGATCTTCTGCTTCTCGCGCAGGCGGACGCCGTACTCGCTCAGCCGCCCTTTGCGCCAGCCGTGCATGCCCGGCGCCAGGCTTCGCTGCCGGCGCTCGATCTGGCACTTGGCGGTTTCGCATTTCGCGCCTTTGAGGAACAGCTTCATGCCCTCGCGGCGACATACCCTGCAGGATGGACCAATATAACGTCCCATACCAATCGAATCTCCACAAACTGCCACGGAGTCCTATACTCGTCTACGCTTCGGGGGCCGGCAGCCGTTGTGCGGCAGCGGCGTGACGTCCTCAATCGAGGTGATACGCAGCCCCGCCCCCTGCAAAGCGGAAATCGCCGATTCCCGCCCCGCGCCGGGGCCCTTGACCTTGATTTCCACCTCGCGTACACCATTGCGCATCGCGTTGTTGGCACAGTTCTGGGCCGCTTGCTGCGCGGCGAACGGCGTGCTCTTGCGGGAACCCTTGAAGCCCACGCAGCCCGCCGAGCTCGAGCAAATCACGTCCCCATCCGGGTCGGTGATCGTCACCAACGTGTTGTTGAACGTCGCCTTGATGTGGACAATCGCCCGCGCCACGTTCTTTCTGATTTTTCGTTTTCCGCTTTTTGCCATTTGCGTCTCTTAGTCTATTACGCTCTCCTGTGCTCACTCTCGCGTCGCCCACGCGCCGGCGCGGCGACGCCCCCGGAGGCTTAGCCACGCGCCTCCTTGACGCCCTTCTTTCCGGCCACGGTCTTCCGCGGTCCCTTGCGGGTCCGCGCATTGCTCTGGGTATGCTGCCCGCGCACGGGAAGACCCCGCCGATGTCGGATTCCCCGGTAGCAGCCGATATCGCGCAGGCGGGCAATGTTCTGCGCCACCTGGCGGCGGAGCTGACCCCCGACCACGTAATTGCGGTCGATGATCTGCGTGATGCGGCTGAGCTCATCTTCCGTGAGCTTGTTCGCCTTCGTCATCTGTTCGATCTGGGCTTCTTTCAGAATCTGCTCCGACGTATGCCGGCCGATGCCCGGGATATACGTCAAGGAGATCCAGATCGACTTATTGTCCGGAATATCCGTACCCACGATACGCGGCATAGCGATTTCCTTTTCTCAGTGTTCCTGCCCGATCCCTTCGTCGCTCCCGAACCGCCGGTCAGCCCTGGCGCTGCTTGTGACGCGGGTTCGAGCAGATGACCCGCACGACACCTTTGCGCCGAATGATCTTGCAGTTTTCACAGATCCGTTTGACGGAGCTTCGTACTTTCATAAGCAATTCCACACTTTCTGGGTCTGGGCTGCCGCCGCACCCCAACATCTCCCGGCGGGGTCAATGGCGCAGCACGATGCGCCCGCGACTCAGGTCATAGGGCGACATCTCCACAGTCACCATATCCCCCGGCAGAATCCGGATGAAATTCATCCGCATCTTCCCGGAGACGTGGGCCAGGACCTTGTGGCCGTTCTCCAGCTCGACGCGAAACATCGCGTTCGGCAGAGCTTCGACCACCTTGGCCTGCAATCGTATGGCGTCCTTCTTGGCCATAAACATCTTCACATGCGAGTCCGGCCGCCGGCGCCGACCTCTTCGTTCCTTACTGTTTCTTCGTCAGAACCTCGCAGCCGCCCTTGACCAGGGCGATGGTATGCTCAAAATGGGCGGAACACTTGCCGTCCCGAGTAACCACGGTCCAGCCATTGCCCAGTGTCCGCACGGCATACGTGCCGGCATTGATCATCGGCTCCACGGCCAGAACCATGCCTTCCGCCAGCCAGATATCGTCCGCCAGCAACTCCTCGCTGACGAAGTTCGGCACTTTCGGATCCTCGTGCATCTTCGTGCCGATGCCGTGCCCGACAAAATCCCGCACGACGGAAAACCCGGCGGATTCCGCGTGCCGCTGCATGAAGCCGGCCACTTCGCTCCAGCGAACACCCGGCCTGGACTTCTGCATCGCGATGTCCAGCACTTCTCTCGTCGTGTCCATCAGCCGGCGATTCTCCGGCGAGACCTGGCCGATCGGCACCGTCACGGCGGCGTCGCCGCAATAGCCGTTCAGCCGAACACCAAAATCAATGCTCAGAATGTCGCCTTCCTGCAGCACGACACGCTCGGACGGAATTCCGTGGACGACCTGCTCATTCACCGAAGCGCAGATCGCCCCGGGAAACGGCATCCGTGCCTGCGGGCTGCGTACGCCCTTGAACAGGGCCTCGGCCCCGGCGGCGGCGGTCATCTTTGCTGCGATCCCATCCAGATAGGCCGTGGTCATACCCGGCGCTGCGATCTTCTGCAATTGTGAAAGAACATCGGCTACTACAGCTCCGGCCCGACGCATCAACTCAATCTCTCTTCGGCTGCGAAGCGTTATAGCCATTTGCCCGTCTTCGTGTTCGATCCGGCACTGCTAAGCCTTGCCGCCGGCGACCCTGTTTTCGTACCAGCGGGTCCAGCTTGCCAAAAATCACGGCGACGACGGTGTCCGGATCCCCGTCGGCGTCGATATCATGCACCGTGCGCCGGGCTTTGTAATACTCCACGACCGGCTCGGTCTGGCGACCATACGTCTCGAGGCGATTGCGAACCACCTCTTCCGTGTCGTCCGGCCGCTGCACCAGCGCCGTGCCGTCCCGGTCGCAGACGCCCGCCACCTTCGGTGGCAAGTTCTTCACGTGATACACGGCGCCGCACTTGGGACAACTCCGCCGGCCGGTGATGCGCTCGACCACGACACCGTCCGTCACGCGGAGGTTCAGCACCATGTCGATCGCCATTTTCTGCGCCGTCAGGGACTGGTCCAGCACTTCGGCCTGATTCACGGTCCTCGGGAAGCCATCCAGGACGTACCCGGCCGAGGCCTGCCGGATCGCTTGGATCATCATCTCCACGATCAGATCGTCCGGCACCAGCGCCCCGGCATCCATATAGCCCTGGGCCTTTTTGCCCAGCTCGGTGCCCTCGGCCCTCTCTCGTCTCAAGATATCCCCGCTGGACAGGTGGACGACGCCGTACCGATCTGCGATTCGTTTACAGTGCGTTCCTTTGCCCGCGCCGGGTGCACCCAGCAAGACGATTCTCATGTATAGGCTCCCTTGATTCGGCCCGACGAGGTGAAGCCTTCATAGCTTCGCATCAAGAGGTTCGCCTCGATCTTCTGCACCAGGTCCAACGAGACACTGACCACGATCAGCAATCCCGTGCCGCCCAGGTACGTGGTGATGCGGGGCGGAATGCCCAACGCGTACGCCACGACGTGCGGAATCACCGCGATGCCGGCCAAGAACGCGGCGCCGTAATAGGTGATGCGCGCCATGACCATCTCCAAGTATTCTGCCGTTCTTCGGCCGGGCCGCAGACCGGGGATGAAACTGCCCGAATCGCGCAGATTCTTCGCCATCTCACGCGGCTGGAACTGGACGGTAACCCAGAAGTACGCGAACAGGATGATGAGCAGCATGTACAGGACGTTGTACGTGTATGCGTAGCCCCCCAGGGCCTGGTAGATTCTCTGCATGGCGATCGAACGGGGAAAGGCCTCCGCCAGCCACTGCGCCACGATGGGAGGAAACATCATGAAGCTGGAGGCGAAGATGATCGGCATGACGCCGCCGTGGTTGACCCGCAAGGGCAGGTAATGGCGGCTGCCGCCGTACATGCGCCGGCCGCGCATCTGCTTGGCCTGCTGAATCGGGATGCGTCGTTGCCCCTGGGTGATCAGGATGGCGCCAGCCACGACAAACACGAAAGCGACCATCAGGAAGAGGATCTTCGCCGGGCCGATGCTGCCGGCGGGGGCACCGATCCGGAAATCCGCCTGCTTGACCACCTGGTAGATCGCCCAAGGCGTTCGGGCGACGATCCCGGCCATGATGATCAAGCTGATGCCGTTGCCGATGCCGTATTCATCGATCTGCTCGCCGAGCCACATCAGAAAAATGGTTCCCGCCGTCATGGAGATCACGCCCAGGATGATCGCCTGCGACTCCATGCCCGGGTAGATGAACCGTTCGCTGCCCAGGCCCACCCCAATGAGCAGACGCATGTACATCAGTGCTTGGAGCACACAGACCAGAACCGTCAGGTAGCGAGTATACTCCTGAATTTTCTTATAGCCGGTCTGGCCCTCCTGGCGGAGCTTCTTGAGGGAGGGGATCACCTCCCCGAGCAGCATCAAAATGATGGACGCCGTGATGTAGGGCATGATCCCGAGGCCAAACAGACTGCTTTGGCTGAACTGGCCGCCGGTGAAGACCTCCAGGTAATCCGCTGCCCGGCCGAGCGGACTCGAGGTGTCCCTGCTCTCCGCCGCCAGCCGGATCGCGGCCTGGTTGAATCCCGGAATCGGGATGTGGAAGCCGACACGGTAGATGACCAGCAACGCTACGGTAAAGAGGATCTTGTTCCGCAGGTCCTGGATTCGGAAGATATTCGTTATGGTTCCTAACACTGATTGCTCTCCATAGACCGTACGATCTCACCGGATCGGATACGCATATGAGACGGTCAACGGCGCTTTCGTTTGATCGGCTTCACCTGCATTTCGATCTTCGTGGCCGTTCCGCCGCAACCGACGATCTTCTGCTCGGCGGCCTTGCTGAAGCGGTGGGCCGCCACTTGGAGCTTCTTGGTCAGCTCGCCGTCCCCGAGGATCTTCACCTTGCTGGCGGCGCCCGGAATCAGCCCCGCCCCCAAAAGCTGCTCGACGCCCACCTGCGTGCCGTCCTCGAAACGCTCCAACTGCGACACGTTGATGATTTCGAAGCGGGTGGCGAAATTCTTGTTGTTGAACCCGCGTTTCGGCAGGTGCCGGAACATCGGGGTCTGCCCGCCCTCGTATAGCGAGTATCTCATGGCGCCCGCCCGGCTGAGACTTCCCTTGGTCCCGCGTCCGGAACTCTTGCCGGTACCGCTGCCCCGGCCGCGCCCCACGCGTTTCCGTGCTTTATGTTTGCCGACGACCGAAGTTATCTCATGACTTAACATTCAACTCACCCACTTGGTCATGGTAGCCATTAGGAAAGAGCCACGCCGCGCAGAGTCTCGACCATCTCTCTGCTGCGCAATTTCAACAGGCCGTCAATCGTGGCCTTGACGACGTTCTTGGCGGACGTGCTGCCATAGACCTTCGTCAGGGCATCGTGAATGCCTGCATATTCGAGCACAGCTCGGGCACTGGACCCGGCGATCACACCCGTACCGGGACTGGCCGGAGCCAAGACAATGGTCGTGGCGCAATACTTGCCGAGCACCTGGTGCGGAATCGTCGTGCCGACGAGAGGAATCTTGTACAGGACCTTCTTGGCGTCCTTGATGCCCTTCTCGACCGCGGCGGGCACCTCGTTGGCCTTGCCGTAGCCAATGCCGACGGACCCGGCGCGGTCGCCGACGACCACCAGGGCCGCGAAGCTGAAACGCCGGCCACCCTTGACGACTTTCGAACACCGATAGATCTTGACGACCGTGTCTTCCAACGGCTTCTCTTCATATTCGGGTGCTCTGATCGGTTCTGCTGCCAATTTCGTCTCCCAGTTTCAAAGGCTTCGTTAGAAAACCAGACCCGCCTTCCTTGCCGCCTCGGCAAGAGACTTCACGCGCCCGTGGTACCTGTACGGGCCCCGATCGAAACAGACGCATTTGATTCCGACATCGAGCGCCTTCTTCGCCAACGTCTCACCGATGAGCTCGGCGGCCTTGCGATTCCCCGCGTGCTTCAGTTGGTCGCGCATGCCTTTGGCCGTCGTGCCGGTCGCCACGAGGGTGGCACCTGCCGTATCGTCGATCAACTGGGCGTAGATGTGCCGGTTCGAGCGAAACACCGACAGCCGCGGCCGTTCCGCCGTCCCGAAGACCTTCTTCCGCACGTGATGTCTGCGCCGCAACGCCGCTCGTTTCAGTTCTGCCGTTTTCATACTTTCAATCCACACCCGCGTGAAGCGAATGACACCCAACTTCTCTGTTATGCCGCGCCGGAAGCAAACGCCTTGCCGACCTTGTGCCGGATATGCTCATCCGCGTACCGGATCCCCTTGCCCTTGTAAGGCTCGGGTGGCTTCACTTTGCGAACCTCGGCGGCGAACTGCGCCACGACGCACTTGTCCACGCTGGCCAGCGAGAATTTCGCCGGGACGTCGTTGCCGCGCGTCGCCGCGACGTCGATCGTCACCTTCACGCCCTTGGGGATGGGCATCTCCACCAGATGGGCAAAGCCGACCTGGAGCACCAGCTTGCCGCCCTGCTCCTTGACGTTGTAGCCGGTCCCGTAGATTTCCATCTTCTTCTGATAGCCCTGGGTGACGCCGACGATCATGTTGGCGAGCAGGGCCCGCGTCGTGCCGTGGAGCTCCTTGTTGCGGCGAATCTCCGGCTGCGGATTGATCACGTCAATCCGGCTGCCGGAGTCCTCGACTTTCACGGTCAGGCACGGATCGTACGTCAACTCCGCACTGCCCAGCGGCCCCGTGACCTTCACGGTCTGCTCGTGCTGCTCGACTTTCACGCCCTTCGGCACTGCAACAGGTTTCTTTCCGATGCGACTCATGTTAGCTTACCGTACAAAGAACTTCGCCGCCGATCTTGTTCTCGCGACAATTGCGATCACTGACGATCCCTTTGCTCGTGGACACCACGACGATGCCCATGCCCCCCATCACCGTCGGGAGACTGTCCACCGAAGCGTACACGCGGCAGCCGGGCTTGCTCATCCGTTTGATGTCCGTGATGGCGGGCTGGCCCTCCGGATCGTACTTCAGAATGACCCGCAGAACGCCCTGCTTGCCGTCGTCGATGCGGTCGTAATCCTGGATGTAGCCTTCCTTCTTCAGGACGGCCGCAATGCCCTCGCAGATCTTGGACGCCTTGATGTTGACCTGGGTCTTGCCCACGCGGCTCGCATTGCGGATTCGCGTGAGCATGTCAGCTATGGGATCGCTCCAACTCATAGTTCCTATCCTGAACGCAACGGTGCCCGGCGGTTCGTCCGCCAAGGGCTACCAGCTTGCCTTTTTCACTCCCGGGATTTTTCCTTCGTTGGCCAAGGTTCTGAAGCAGATGCGACAGACCTTGAACTTGCGGTACACGGCATGCGATCTGCCGCAGATCTGACAGCGCGTATACTGCCGGACACGAAACTTCGCTTTCTGGTTCGCCTTGATTTCCAGCGCTTTGGTCGACATTCATCTACTCCACTGTACCCATGCCCTCGGCGCGCTTACGCGATCGCCTTGCTCGACGTCTGACCGCGGAAGGGCATGCCAAACAACGCCAGCAGCCGCCGGGCCTCTTCGTCCGTCCGGGCCGTCGTCGCGAACGTAATGTTCATGCCCTGCTGAAACTCGACTTTCGCCGGGTTGATCTCCGGGAAGACGCTCTGTTCGCTCAGGCCCATCGAGTAGTTGCCACGCCCGTCGAAGCTGTTCGGGTTCAGGCCGCGAAAGTCACGGACCCGGGGGATCGCCAGGTTGATCAGCCGGTCCAGGAACTCATACATGCGCACGCCGCGCAACGTGACCTTCAGGCCCGTCTCCTGCCCCTGGCGAACCTTGAAATTCGAGACGCTCTTCTTGGCCTTGCAGACCGCCGGCTGCTGGCCGCAAATCATGGCCAGGTCCTTCTTGGCCAGTTCCAGGTACTTCTTGTCCTGGGTGGCCTTGCCGATGCCCATCGAAACCACGATCTTCTCCATCTTGGGCACCGCCATGACGGTGTGGTAGCCGAACTCTTTCTTCAGTTCCGGCACAACCTTCGCTTTGTATAAATCTTTCAAACGCGCCATAGTTTTCTTCGTTCTACCGTGGCGACGTCCGGCTCAGACCGGCCGTCCCTCACTTGGCCTTCTTGACGGTCCCCAGCTCCGTGCCATCCACCGCTACCCGCTTTTTGCTGCCGTCGGCGGCCCGCGGATAACGAACCCGCGTACCCTGGGAACTCTTCGGATTCACCGGCAGCACGTTGCTGATATGAATCGGCTGTTCCACCCCGATGCGTCCTCCTTGAGGATTACGCCGGGACGGGCGAACATGTTTCTTTGCGATGTTCTGGCCCTGAACGATCACGGCCTGGTCGTCGGGGTAGACATGCAGGACCCGACCGGTGGCCCCTTTGTGGTCGCCGGTCATGATCTGCACCAGATCGCCTTTCTTTACGTGTACGGCCATGAGCTTGCCTCTTGATTCCTGCCCTGATTCCGATCCCGTCTTACACCACCTCGCCCGCCAGCGAGATGATCTTCATGTAGTTCTTCTCCCGCAACTCCCGCGCGACGGCCCCGAAGATTCTCGTGCCGATGGGGTTGCCCTCGTTGTCGACCATCACGGCGGCGTTGCTGTCGAACCGCACGTAGCTGCCGTCGGGCCGCCGGATGGCCTTTTTGGTGCGGATGACCACGCACTTGTGCACCTTCTTGTCGTCCAACTGGCACGTCGGCAGCGACTTCTTGATCGCGACCCAGATCACGTCTCCCACGCCGGCCATCGAGCGGGTGAACTGCCCTCTGGCGCTCGTGCCGCGCTTGACGCGAATACACATGGCCACCTTCACGCCGGAGTTATCGGCGACATCCACCATTGTAAAAGGCTGTATCATACTCTCTATCTCGTCCTGGATCCTACGCCTGGATCGCCTTCTGGGTCACTTGGACCACGCGCCAGTTCTTCGTCCTGCTATAGGGCCTCGACTCCGTGATCTGGACCGTATCCCCGACCCCACACACATTGCCTTCGTCGTGCACGGCCAGCTTCGTACGGCGTCGGATGTACTTGTTGTACTTCGGGTGCTTGACCTTGTAACCGATGGTCACCCGGATACTCTTGTCGCCGCTCTTGCTGGTCACCAAACCCGTCAACGTCTTGATTCTCTTGGTTTTTTCCATATCGGCTGTTTTCCGCGCGTGGCCTCGGTGCAGCACTACGCGCTGCGCTCGTGCAACACGGTCCTGAGGCGGGCAATATCCCGCCGCACATTGATGATGCCCTTGGAGTTCTCCAGCTTCTCGGTCACCGCCTGCGACCGCAACTCAAACAGACGCTTCTCCAGATCCGCCAGCGAACCCTGAAGCTCGTCCAACGTCATTTCCCTCAATTGCTTGGCTTTCACGTTCTACCTCTCTCAGAGCCCACGTCGGCGCTTGACGAACCGCATACGAATCGGCATCTTGTGAGCCACGCGCAACAGCGCCTGTTTGGCCACGTCCTCGGTCACGCCGCCGATCTCGAAGCAGACCATGCCCGGCCGGACGCGGGCCACCCAGTACTCCGGCTCACCCTTGCCTTTACCCATACGCGTCTCCAGGGGCTTGCCGCTGACCGGCTTGTGCGGGAAAATGCGGATGTAAACCTTGCCTTCCCTGTGCAGGAAATGCGTCGCCGCCACTCGGCCCGCCTCAATATTCTTAGCCGTGACCCAACTCATCTCGAGCGCCTGCAACCCGTAGTCGCCGAAGGCGACATAGTTGGTGCGCTGCGCGTTGCCCTTCATCTTGCCGCGCTGGCTTTTACGATATTTCACTCTCTTTGGCATCATCGCCATAGCGAACCTCTTTCAGTCCTTCTTCCCGCCGGTTCCCAAGGACCGGCGTTACACCCCAGGCGACGGCCCCGACTCTCTTCCACCTGGTCCGCCTTGTCCCCTGTCCGGCGAACCGCCACCGCCCCGCGGCCCCCGTCCTTCGCCAGGCCCGCCAGGTCCCATCCGCCTCGACGGCCGACGCTGCCTTCGTTCGGTCGGCTCGAGCACTTCGCCGAACTTGCCTCGGTAGATCCACACCTTGATGCCGATCGCCCCATAAGTCGTACGAGCGGTCGCCGTGCCGTAATCCACATCGGCGTCCAGGGTATGCAACGGGACGCTGCCCATCTTCTGCGTCTCACTGCGCGCCATTTCGGACCCTGCCAGACGTCCCCCGCAGGTGGTCTTGACGCCTTTGGCGCCGGCGTTCATCGCCGCTTCACAAAATTGCTTCATCGTCCGCCGGAACGACGCACGCTTGGCCAACTGTTCGGCAATCCCCTCCGCCACGAGCGTCGCGTTCAGGTCTGGCTCCTTGATCTCCACCACGTTCACGGCCACCTTGCGACCGGTCAACACCTCCAACTCTTCCCGGAGCTTATCCACCTCTCCGCCGCGCGGCCCGATGACCACGCCGGGCCGGCCGCTGTGCATCGTCACGTTCACTTCATTTCGCGTCCGGATGATCTCAACCTTGGCCACCGCGCCCTTCGGCATCTGGCGGTTGAATCGCCCATCGATGTACCGGCGGATCTTCTGGTCTTCCACCAGGAAGTCGCCGTAGTTGGCCTTGGGAGCGAACCACGTGCTTTGCCACCCCAGCGTGATGCCCGTTCGAAACCCGATTGGAGACGTTTTTTGACCCATAATCCCGTATCTCAATTCTCGTTTCTACTGTGCTCTTCTCACCCCTGACTGACCGTCACATGGATATGACAAGCTTTCTTGCGAATCGGGTGGGCTCGGCCGCGATCCTTCGGGATCCACCGCTTGGTGCCGATGCGGATGCCCGCCTCGTCGGCCCGGGCCTCCTTGATATAGAGCGTATCGACATCCGCCTGGTGTTCGTCCGCGTCGGCGATGGCGGCCTTGAGAACCTGATTGACCATGGGGGCTGCCCGCTTGCGCGTGAACTTCAGAACGTCCATCGCCTCCTGCACCGGCCGCCCGCGGATCAGCGTCATGACCAGCCGCACCTTCCGCGCCGACATCGGGGCGTATTTATAGGACGAATGCCAGTCGCTGATCTCGTTCACCTCGACGGACAAGGCGTCGGCCAGTTTCTGCACGTCCTCCGTCTTGGGCAGCGGCCGCAAGAGCCCTCTCCGCCAGTTCCTTACGGCCGCAATGGCATCGGACAGGTCCAGACCGCCGCGCACGATACCGCGGGCAAGGTCCTCGACCGTCACCTTTTGCCGTTGTGCCACTTCCTTCAATTTTGTTGCGCTTAACATACCTCATGCCCCACGTCTGATCGGTTGCCTGCCGGCGCGCGACGGACTTGCATGGCTACTTGATCTTCTTGCTGGAATGTCCCCGGAACGTCCGGGTGAGCGAGAACTCCCCGAGCTTGTGTCCGACCATGTCCTCTGTGACGAAGACCTTATTGAACACCTTGCCGTTGTGGACCATGAACGTGAAACTGACAAACTCCGGGACGATCGTGCACCGCCGCGCCCACGTCTTGATGGGCTCGCGCGACCCGTCCGCCGCCTGCTTGGTCACTTTCGCCAGCAGCCTGTCCTCAACGTATGGTCCCTTTTTAGCGGATCTTCCCATGTCTGCGTCTCTCTTCTACTGTCTCCGGGTCCTGCTCAACCGCCGGCCCATCGACACCATCTGCCCTTAAAGCACCGTCTGGCCCTGTCTATTCTTGCGTCTGCGAATGATCCGCGCGTTGCTGATCTTGCGCGGGCTGCGGGTCTTGCCGCCCTTGGCCAGCACGCCGCTCGGCGAGCAGGGATGGCGGCCGCCGTTGGACCGGCCCTCGCCGCCGCCCAGCGGATGATCCACCGGGTTCTGCGCTTTGCCGCGGACGTGCGGCCGGATTCCCATGTGGCGCATGCGGCCCGCCTTGCCGATACGGACGTTCTGCCACTCCGGATTGCCCAGGCGACCGATCGTCGCCCGACATTCCTTGCGCACCACGCGCATTTCGCCGCTCGGCAGAATGATGGTCACCCAATCGCCCTCTTTGGCGACGATTCTGGCCGCACCACCGGCGCCGCGCACCATTTTGCCGCCCTGGCCGGCGTTCATCTCGACATTGTGCACTTCCAGCCCAGCGGGAATCGAGCCCAGCGGCATGCAGTTGCCGGCCTTCGGCTCCACGGACTGCCCGCTCTCCAGCACATCCCCGACCGTAACACCGAACGGGGCCAGGATGTAGCGTTTTTCGCCATCCTGATACTGGAGCAGGGAGATGAAGCACGTGCGGTTCGGGTCGTACTCGACGGTGGCCACGGTCGCCGGGACGCCATCCTTATCGCGCTTGAAATCGATCACGCGATAGATCTTGCGCGCCCCGCCGCCGCGGAACCGTACGGTAGCCTTGCCGCTGTGGTTGCGGCCGCCCTTCTTCTTGATTCTCTTGCACAGGGTCATTTCGGGCCGGTCCGTCGTCAACTCGGCAAAGTCATTCACCGAGCTGTTGCGCCGTCCCGGGCTGGTTGGCCTGTAAATTCGAATGCCCATAGCTTATCTCTCTCTACGATCCACCGGATCAGAACAAATCAATATGATTGTCGGGGGCCAGGAACACCACGGCTTTCTTCCACGCCGGGGTCGTGCCGATCTTTCGGCCCCGCCGCCGGC